>Ga0272442_10000337_pt1 | contig 77758 bp, 62 predicted proteins | sample SSMForm2O_FD_200262 | JGI IMG/M metagenome (GOLD analysis project Ga0272442, IMG submission 200262) | Marine sediment archaeal communities from Little Sippewissett salt marsh, Falmouth, MA, United States - SSM-Form-2O | ecosystem: Environmental > Aquatic > Marine > Wetlands > Sediment ...
CGGGGCACGGGTCCCCCCCGGGTGCTCGAGGCACAGGGGGGTAATGGTGCTCCCGGCGGGCTGGCCGACCTCTATGCATCGGTGCTAGCATACCTGCTACCGAGGCTGCTTCAATGGTACAGGGGGGGAGGTTGGACGTCGAAAGCTGAAAGTCGAAAGTCGAAGGTCGAAGGTTCCGGCACGGTTCAATGCTCGACCTTCAACGTTCAACTTTCGACGTTCAACTTCTTACAGCTTCAGAAAATTCGCCGGCTCGCCGCCCTTGTCGAGCTGCGTCTTGAGCAGCTCCTCCTGCTTCTTGCGCTTCTGGGCCTCGAGCACCAGGCCGAGGATCGCGATCAGCGCGAGCACGCCGGCCGCGCCGGTGTAGATCATCGCCGAGCCGCCAATGCCCTTGTCGCCCGCCACCCGGGCCTGCTCTTCCTTGCGCAGGTCGTCCTGGAAGCCCTGGATCCGGTCCTCGATGTTCTTGGCCTTGTCCTCGATCAGCTTCAGCTTCTGGTCGAGCACCTCGTGGAATCCGCCCAGCGTGCCGTCCAGCCGCGTGAGCTCCTCGCTGACCAGCGTGGCCGGATCGGCGGCGAAGCCGATGCGCAGCACGTTGAAGGGCGGCTTGTTCTGCCGGTCGCGGGAGACCTTGACGTGGATCTTCATCGTCGTGGCGAACCATCCCTTGGCCGCGGTGTACGCCTTGAGAAACTTGTCGGCGCCGGAGATCTCGATCACCGGGATCTTCTTCAGCTCATCCGGGAGCAGGCGGTTGTCCGGGTACACGCCCTTGAGCGCCGAGATCGTCTTGTCGTCGAGCTCGAGGCCCGGGCCCGGGGTGATGCGGTCGAAGAAGCTCTTCTCGGCGAACTTGTTGGGCTTCAGGGCGAAGATCTCGTGGGAGATCTTGGCCGCAGCCGAGCCGCAGAGGGCCAGCGCCAGCAGGGCCGCGGTCAGGCTCGCGAGGCGGGATCCGACGCCCATCGGCATCTCCTTTTTTTTACCTGCATCACGCGGATGCGTTCCGGCCGCAAGGTACCACTGGGTGCGGTAAGGTGTCAAGAAATGGCGGGGTTAGAGCGTCGACCTAGACCTCCAGCCGCTCCACGTCGAGCGCCTCCTCCTCCTCGGTCAGCCGCAGGAACACGGCCTCCAGATCCCCGCCCTCGACGCGCGCCCGCTCGCGGAGCGCGGCCAGGTCGCCCTCGGCCACGACCTTGCCGTGATGCAGGATCGCGATCCGCGTGCAGATCTCCTCGGCGACCGAGAGCGTGTGCGTCGAGAGGAACACGGTCACCCCGCGCTCCTCGCACAGCCGGGCGAACAGCCTCTTGACCAGCCGCGCCCCCTTGGGGTCGAGACCCACCATCGGTTCGTCGACGATGATCGCCTTGGGGCGGTGCAGGAAGGCCGCGGCCATCACCAGCCGCTGCTTCATACCGTGGGAGTAGGCGTCGATCAGCTCGTCGCCCCAGTCCTGCAGGGCAAAGGCGGCGAGCAGATCCGGGATGCGGCGCTCGGTCTCGAAGGGCTCGATCCCGTACAGCTCGGCCACGAAGCGCAGGAACTCGGCGCCGGTGAGCTTCTCGTAGAGGTACGGCCGGTCCGGGATGTAGCCCAGCACCCGCTTGACGCTGATCGGGTCTTGCGCCAGGTCGATGCCGTCGACCAGGATCCGTCCGCTCGTGGGGTGGAGCAGCCCGGCGATCATCTTCATCGTGGTGGTCTTGCCCGCGCCGTTGGGCCCGAGGAAACCGAAGATCTCGCCCGGCGGCACGTTCAGCCTCAGGTCGTCGACCGCGGCGAGCTTGCCGAAGCGCTTGGTCACGCCCTCGAGGCGGATCACGGCGTTGTCTCCGGCGTCTCTTTTCGCACCAGGGTCACGCCAAAGGGCAGCTCCTGCATCAGCACCTCACCGTTCTCCCAGACCTGTGCGCGCAGCGGCGGGCCGTCGCCGTGGCGCACCAGCAGGTGGAACAGCCGGCCCTCGGGCCAGAGGTCCACGTTCTGCACCTCGACCGTGGCCTCGACCGCGGCGCCGGTGCCGGGGTTGACCAGCGGCACGCGGTACCGCCGGCCCGGCACCAGGTCGCGCACCGCAACGTTCTGCAGCAGGCCCTCGGACAGCGCCGCGCCGGCGCCCGGCGGCAGGGTCAGCGTGACCTGCTCCTTGTCGATCTGGATCGTCACCACCAGGCTGCCGTCCTCGCGCGGCGCGCCCTCGGCCTTGATCGTGCCGAAGCGCGTATCGGCGGTGGCCTGCAGCCGCCGCGTCTCGAAGGCCGCGCCGAGCTCGATGTCGTAGCGCGCCTTGAGCGTGTTGTTGCCGGGCAGGCCGCTGATGTCGGTGTCGGTGCGCACCCGCCAGCCGCCGTCGACCTCGCTCACCTCGGTGCGCACGGTGCCCACCGGCCGCTCGCCGAGCAGCGCGCGGTACTGGGTCACGCCGGGCTTGAGCGGCCGCCGCACCCGCGGCAGCTCCAGCGCGCCGTCGCCGAGGCCAGCCAGCACCAGCCGCACCGTGGCCCCGACCCACAGCGCGAGGGCCAGTACCTGCACCGGCCGACGCAGCCGCGGCCAGAGGCGCGAGGCCGTGGGGGCGAGGGTGGCGGCCGAGTCGCTCATGCGGGACAGGGTAGGGGACGGCAGGGGGGACGTCAACGTTTGCGGTGGCCTTTGCCCCGCCCTTCAGGGCGGGGTGGCCGGTGGCGGCGTTTCTCGCTCCCGGTTCTTGCTCCCACGCGAGCCATCTGGCATGGTGCGCTCAGCCAAGGAGGGGATCATGCCGAACTGTGCGGGCAGCCGTGCGCTGGTCACCGGCGCCTCGGGCGGGCTGGGCTCGGCCATGGCGCGGCACCTGGCGCGCTGGGGTAGCAACCTGGTCTTGAGCGCGCGGCGCATCGAGCCGATGGAGCAGCTGGCCGATGAGCTGCGCTCCACGGAAGGCGTCGAGGTCGAGGTGGTGCCCGGCGACCTGCTCGCCGAGGACGGTCCGGGCGAGCTGTTCGAGGCGGTCACCGCGGGCGGCCGCGAGCTGGATATCCTGATCAACAACGCCGGGTACGGGCTGTACGGCCGGTTTCACGAGATCGATCGCGAGAACCAGCTGCGGATGATCCGGCTCGACGTGGCCGCGCTGACCGACCTCGCGCACCGTTTCGTCGAGCGCGTCCTGCCCTCGGGCCGGCCGGCGCACCTGCTCAACGTGGCCTCGATCGCCGGGGTGATGCCGGTGCCGAAGATGGCGGCGTACTGCGGCTGCAAGGCGTACGTGGTCAGCCTCACGGAAGCGATGGCCGTGGAGCTGGCGCGAACGCCGGTCAAGGTCTGCGCGCTGTGCCCGGGGCCGGTCGATACCGAGTTCTGGGACATCGCCGGCAAGGAGGTCGGCCGGCTGGGTTCGGTGATGAAGGTCTCGCCCGAGAAGACGGCCGAGGAGGCGCTGCGCGCTCTGTTCCGCGGCTGGCCCACGGTGGTGCTGCCGGGCGCGGTGAACAAGCTCTTTGCCACGGGCGGCAGGATGATCCCGCGCAAGCTGGCCGGGATCGGCTCCTTCGTATTCCTAGGTGGGCTGCGCGACCAGGACTAGAGCCGTCGCCAATAGTCTTTTCCGCATCCCGCCGGCTCTCGAAGCGCCTGGCGTCGTTGCTCCTCTCTAGACCGGCCCGGTCCAGCGGATCACGCAACCCGACCAGGTGAAGCCGGCGCCGATGCCGGCCATCGCCACGTTCATCCCCGGCTGGATCTTGCCGTGGCGCACCGCCTCGTCGAGCGCGGTGCCGATGCTGCCCGCCGAGGTGTTGCCGTACCTGCTCACGCACATGTAGGTCTTGCTGACCGGCACCTCGACATCCTTGAGGATCGCCTCGATCATCCGCTGGTTGGCCTGGTGCGTGACCACGAAGTCGACGTCGGCAAAGGTCAGTCCCGCGCCCTTGACCGCCTCGCGCAGCGACTCGGGCATCACCCGCAGGGCCCACTTCCACACGTCCGGCCCATCCATGTACAGGAAGTGCCTGCCCTCGGCCACGTTCTCCGGGGTCAGCGGCATCACCGAGCCGCCCGCCAGCACACCGATCGTCTCCACTCCCCGTCCATCGCTCTTGGTGTAGAAGCTCTGGAAGCCCGTGCCCTCGTCGCAGGGCTTGAGGATCGCGGCGCCGGCGCCGTCGCCGAAGAGGATCCCCAGCGTGCGGTCGCGCGGGCTGACCTTGGTCCGGCTGGCGAGGTCCGCGCCGATCGCGAGGAACACATCGGTGCTGCCGTCGGCCACGAACTTGGCGCCCACCTCGCAGGCCCAGAGGAAGCCCATGCAGGCCGTGTTGGCGTCCATGGCCCAGGAGTTGAACGCGCCGAGCTTGCGCTGCACGATACAGGCGGTCGACGGCGAGCGCACGTCGCCGTAGCCCAGGGCGAGGATGATCCCGCCGATCTGGTCCGCGGTCACCCCGGCCATCTCCATCGCCTTGAGGCTGGCCTTGACGGCCAGGTCCGAGGTCTGCTCGTCGGGCCCGGCATAGCGCCGCTCCACGATGCCGAGCTTCCTCTGGATCCACTCGTCCGTGGTATCGAGCCCGTAGGCGTCGATCAGCTCCTGATTCGTCACCACCCGCTCCGGCGGGTTGGAGCCGATTCCGGCAATGGTCACCGGACGCAGGATTCGTTGGCTAGTCACGTGGCAACTCCTTCACGACCCCCAGGTACTCGTCTATCATCTGCCGGACGATCTCGGCCGCCGGCCGCACCGCATCGATGCGGGCCGCGCCGACACCGGCCGGAAAGATGCCCTCGTGCTCGTCGCCCCCGATCGCGGCCAGGTGGACCCGCCCCAGACCGCGTACGCGGTCGATCTCCTCGGGACTGGCGCCGCTGCGGTCGAGCTCCAGCAGCCGCTGGACCGCCGTGGTACGCAGCCCGCGGGCCGGGTTCTCCAGGCGCCCGTACACCACGGGATCCTGCTCGCCGGCCTCGATCAACAGCTCCTTGTAGCGTTGGTGCGCCGGCGACTCCTCGCAGGCGATGAACAGCGTGCCGATCTGCACGCCATCGGCGCCGAGCGCCAGTGCCGAGGCCAGGCCCCGGCCGCAGACCACGCCGCCGGCCGCCACCACCGGCACATCGACGATCTGTCGGGTCAGCGGGATCAGCGCCGACAGCGGCAGCTCGTCGTGGCCCAGGTGTCCGCCGGCCTCGGCGCCCTCGATCACCACTGCGTCCACGCCGGCGGCCTGCGCCTTCTCGGCGAGGGCCGCCGTGGGCGTCACGTGAAGCACGCGCACGCCGCCGTCCTTGAGACGCTGCGTGTGCCGCCGGGCGCTGCCGCCCGAGACCACCACCGCCGGCACCCGGCGCTCGATCGCCACGGCGATCTCCTCGTCGCTGCTCTTCACCACCAGCGAGATGTTGGCGCCGAAGGGCCGGTCGGTGAGCGAGCGAACCTCGTCGATCGCGGCGGCGAGCTGCTCCGGCTCCATCGTCGCCGAGCCGAGCACGCCGAGGCCGCCGGCCTCGGACACGGCAGCGGCCAGCCGGGCGTTGCCCACATGGGCCATGCCGCCGAGCAGGATCGGGTAGCGGATCCCCAGCAGCTCGGTGATCCGCGTCGTCAGCCGGTCGGCCAAGACCGTCCTCCATTTCCCCCTGGATCCTTGGTTGCCTGGGCGGTGTCTTTTTTTCCGCCCGCGCTCAGGCGCCCGTCCCCGCGAGTGACACCGTGGCCTGGCCCGCGATCACTCGCTGGCCGCCCTTGTTCTCGACCCACAGCTCGAGCTCGGCGCAATCGCCCGCGTCCCTCCTCACCTCCACCGCGGTGACCCGCGCGCCCAGGGTCAGGCGGTCGCCGGGCCAGACCCGGCCGGTGAACCGCGTGCTGTAGTGGAGGATCGCGCCGATGCCGAACCAGTCGGTGAGCATGCGCGAGAGATGCCCCGAGGTGAGCATGCCCATGGCGAACACCGAGGGGAAGCCGGCCGACTTGGCGAACTCCTCGTCGATGTGGATCGGATTGAAATCCCCCGAGGCGCCGGCGTACCGCGCGATCGCCGCGCGCGTGATCGGCTCCAGCTCCTCGGTGCGCAGGTCTCCGTTCTCGACCATGCCGCTCTCCCTAGCTCGCCGGGGTCTCGATCAGGGTGTCACGGCGGAACAGGATCTCGTCGCCCCGCTCGTCGATCAGCGCGCACTCCCTGACTGCGAAGCGCATCGTACCGCCGCTCTTGCTCGTCTTCTCGAAGACCCTGACGAAGCGGAAGGAGGCGGTGAGCATCTCGCCGGCGATCGGCAGGCGCTCGATCTCGTACTCGCTTTCGCCGTGGACGATGCGCTTGATGTCGAAGCCGGGCGGGAAGACGGGCCCATCGGGCAGGTAGTGGTTGACCACCTGGGCGAAGGTCACCGGCGTGGGGATCCCGTCGAAGCCCGCGGCGCGGGCCGCGGCCTCGTCGAAGAAGACCGGGTTGATCTCACCGGTGGCGCGGGCGAACTCGGCGATCTTGCCCCGTTCGACCGGGAAGGTCACCCGGTGCAGCTCCCGGCCCAGGAGCTCGGCGTCGAACCACTCGGGACAGGATGATTCAGAACCAGCCACCAAGCCTCCCGAACCTGGCTGGCAACGGACACCCGCGCCGCCGCGATCGAGCCATTGTCACCGAAAGCCGGGTGCGGTGCAAGGTACACCTCTCCTCCCCAGCGTCCCGCTCCGCTTGGCGGGGAGGGGGGAGGGGTGTCGCTACCCGGTCAGCACTTCCCGGATCGAGCCGAGCAGCTCGTTCAGCGCGACCGGCTTGACCAGGTACCCGTCGCAGCCCGCGGCCGTCGCCCGGTTGCGGGCCGAGGTCTCGGTCCGGGCCGTGAACATCAGCACCGGGATCTCGGCGGTGGCGGCTCGGCTCTTGAGGCGGCGGCACAGCTCGTCGCCGTCCATGCCGGGCAGCGACATGTCGAGCAGGATCAGGTCGACCGCCTTCCGTTCGAGCAGGCTCAGGGCGCGCTCGGCCGAGGCGGCGAGGTGGACGCAATACCCGCGCTGGGTCAGGGCGAGCAGGACGAGGTCGAGCATGTCGGTGTCGTCGTCGACCACCAGTACCTGCGCGCCGGCTCCAGCGGCCGGCTCCGCTGGGGGCGCTTCGAACCCGTCGCGGGTGTCGACTTCGGCCGAGGCCGCGGGCAGGGTGAAGCGAACCGTGGTGCCGGCGCCGATCTCGCTCTCGAGGAATACCGGCGAGCCGTGGCTCTTGAGGATCTCGCGGACGATCGCCAGGCCCAGGCCGGTGCCGGCGCTGGCGCTGTCGGCGCGCGCGAAGGGCTCGAGAGCCTTTTCCCGGAACTCCGCGGTCATGCCCACGCCGTCGTCGACCACCGCGATGCGAACGCCGTGCGCTTCGGCCTCGGCGCGAAGCGTGATCCGCGCCTCGGGACCGGCGTGGCCGGCCGCGTTGTCGAGCAGGTTCGCCACGGCGCGGCGAAGCATGTCGCGGTCGGCAAAGACCGCGGGCAGCGCGTCCGGAATCTCGGCGCGCACGGTGCTCAGCGACCGCCCGCTGCGCACCACGAGCTCGGCCGCGGCCTCGCGGAGCAGCTCCGCCGGATCGAACACTGAGAATTTCGGCGACTCGGTGAAGTCGCGACGCGCGAGCCGCTGGAAGTCGAGGATGCTGTCGATCAGCCGGGAGAGCCGCTTGAGGTTCTTCAGCGCCACGCCCAGCTTCTCGGTCATGTCGTGGGTGACCGGGCCGAGCAGGCCCTCGAGCAGCAGCTCGATGTAGCCCATGCCGGTGACGAGCGGGGTGCGTAGCTCGTGGCTCACCGTGGCGATGAACTCGTCCTTGGTGTGGTGCAGCTTCTCCAGCTCGGAATTGGCTCGTGTCAGCTCCGCGGCGCGTTCGGCCAGCTCGGCCCGGTCGTGCCTGCGTTCGCTGATGTCGCGGACCACGACGATGAAGGCCAGAGGCGCGCCCGATTCATCGCGCAGCAGGGAGGAGGTGACCTCGGTCGGGAGCCGGGAGCCATCCTTGCGCAGCACGGTCCATTCACTCATGCCAGGCCGGCCAGCGCTCGTCATCCGGAGCATCGCGGCCACAGCGGACTCGCGCTCCTCGGGCGCAAGGAGATCGAGGACCGCAAAGCCATCGCCATACAGCTCCTCGGTTTCGTCATAGCCGAGCAGCCGCGCCGCCGCAGGGCTGGCCATCACCAGTCGGCCCCGCGTATCGACGAGGAACACCGCGTCGGGCAAGGTCTCGATCAGCGCGCGGTAGAGCCGATCGTCCCGCAGTTCACCGAGTTCGTGGCCCTTCGCAGAGCCCGCTGGCGCCTGCAGCGCGGCTCGCTCCTCGCGCAGGCGCACGAGTTCCTCGATCAGCTGTGCCTTGGTCTTCCGCTCGTCCTGCACGCGTCGGCACTCCCTCGTGGCCGAGGCCCGTACCTTACAGCAACGATAGGAAAAGTCCAGCCCGCCGTGATCAGTCGGTTGCCGCCACGCCGCTCCACAGCTCACGGTCGCGCCAGCAGGCGTTGAACACGTCAAAGGCCACCACACCGCCCGGTACCAGCCACGAGATGTTGCAGTCCGAGGCCTCCTCCAGGTCGAGCGCGTCCGCGGCCTGGAACTTCTTCACCGTGAGGAACACGATGCCCGGAGGCAGCGGCCGATGCTCGAAGTCGAGCACCGCCCGCAGGTGGCGGGCCAATCGCAGCAGGTCGCGAGGCCTGCGCAGCGCGACCCGGGGATCGACGAGCCTGGTGAAGGGCTGGTACTCGCCGGCCCGGCCCACGAGCACGGTTGTCAGCATCATGGTCTTCTGGCGGAAGTTCTCCAGGCCGGTCAGCCGGTACGCCAGGTTGAACAGCCGCATCGCCGCGGTGAGCTCGTGTTCGTTGATGCGTCCGTCCGTGGTGCGCTGGAGCGCGGACAGCGCGTCGGCCAGGTGCGTCTCCTCGTCGAAGCCCATCCGGCCCGTGGCCGCGGCCGGGTACAGGCTGACCCAGAACACGCGGTGCGCAAAGGCCGCGTCCACGATCGGGCCGAGCTGATCGTCGTTGATGTCCTTGGCCACCATCACCGCCCACTGCATCTTGAAGCCGCGCCGCACCAGGGCGTCGGTGACGGCCAGCTTCTCCCGGTGCAGCGGGCGGCCGCGGAGCTGCTCGTCCACGCGGTCCGAGAGTCCGTCGAACTGCAGGATCACCCAGCGCAGGCCCGCCTCCCACAGCGCCTCGACCAGCTCGGGCTTGCGATGAAGCCGCCGCCCGTTGGTGTTCAGCCGGGGCAGGTACCCACGGCGGATCACGGCGCGGACGATCTCGGGCAGGTCCTCGCGCATGGTGGGCTCTCCGCCGATCAGGCAGACATTGGGCCGGTGCCGGGCGGGCAGATCGGGCAGGGCGGCCTCGATCTCGGACACGCTGGGCTCGGTCGTGCGGGGCTTGCCCGCGGCGGCCAGGCACACCGGGCAGTCGAGGTCGCAGCGGTCGGTGATGTGGATCATCAGGTTGGCGGTCTTGTCCAGGTGGCGCCGGCAGGCGCGGCCCTCCACGCAGTCGAACTGGTCCCGGCAGCGCAGGTTGGCCGAGGCCAGCGGCGCGAGCCGCCGGTACAGGGCGGCGTCCCTGAAGAACAGCATCTCGCGCGGGCCGCACGCCGGGCAGTTGGAGGTGAGGTACAGATCGCCGTCGCGCACCGTGCGGCGCGCCGGGATGACCTGCCCGCAGCCGGGGCAGCGGGTCGAGGTGTGCTGGTCCATCGTGCCCGAGGGTACAATGCTTTGGCTGGGGCGACAAGCTGGCCCCTCTGTACCGCGGGTTGGAAACCCGCGGCCAGGATCACTCTGGAAGCCCGCCTGCCGGCGGGCTGGGCGCTGGAGCCCGCCGGGCTTGGCCGAAGGCCACCCTGGCCGCGGGCTTGCAGCCCGCGGTTCTCCGCGTCCAGCTTGCCGCTGCCTGGAGCCTTTGGTACGGTACCCGAAGTCGGAGGTGATCGCCGTGCCCGAGCCGCATCGCCGCCCCGTCCTGCTCGCACTGCCCCTGCTGCTCGCCGCACCCGCCGCCGCCCAGGAGCTGGTGCTCGACGACCCGCTGACCGCGCCGTACGGCGCCTCCCAGGAGCGGCGGGGCGGAACCTTCTCGGCCGCGGGCTGGAACCGCGGGGATGACTTCGAGTCCAAGCTGATCTACGACCTCGGACGCTACATCACCCACGGCAAGATCGAGTTCGAGATGGACGGGGTCAACGGCCGCGACCACGGCGCGGGCGGATGGCCCGACTGCCGGGCGATCTTCGCCGCGCTGGACAGCGACGGCGCGGGCGATCTGGGCAACCAGAACATCTGGATCTGGGCCATGGACTCGACCGAGATCTGCAATGGCGACGCGGGCGGGCCGCCGCGCACCAACCGGATGAAGCTCTTGCTGCGCACGCTCGTCGATCCCGAGCCGGGCGAGCCGATGAGCGAGGAGCTCGCCTGGACCGAGAGCCGTTTCTACCGCTACGAGATCACCTGGGACGAGAACGGCGGGGTGATGCGCCGCGACGGCGACGTGGTGCTGCGCAACGAGTTCGCCACGCCGCGGCCGATGCAGATGCGCTACGTGTTCCTCGGCACGATCCAGCGCTACCGCGCCGGCGTGCACGATGCCACGTACCGCAACCTCAAGGTCTGGGACTGCGATCCGGGGCAGCCCGAGCCGGACGCAGCCGCCGACGCGTACCACGAGCCGCCCGACGGCGTACGCACCGAGCTGGACTCGGTGGCCGACACCCACGTGCTGTCCACGGACGCGGACAACAACTTCGGCACCGTGCAGCAGATGTGTTCGGCCGGCGGCGATCCGTGGTGGTACGTGGCCTTCGTGCGCTTCGACGTCACCGGCGTCACCGGGCCGATAATGCAGGCCACCCTGCACCTGCAGTCGTCCAACCCCGGGTTCGGCGGCGAGGTGTACCCGATGAGCGACACCGGCTGGGATGAGCACGGCGTCACGTACAACACCCGGCCCGACTTCGACGCTTCCACGATCATCGACCGGCTGGGCCGGATCGAGTCGGGCTTCCCGCAGCAGTTCGACGTCACCGGGTACGTGCCTGCGTCGGGCCCGGTCAGCTTTGCCCTGGCCAACGCCTTCGAGGGCGACGGCACCTGCTATCGCACCCGTGAGTGGGGCCTGGCGGCCGAGCGGCCGCGGCTGGAGATCATCTTCGACCCGGACGGTGTCGTCGAGCGCGAGGTCGAGCCCCCGGCCGACGCGGACGTGGACATCGACACGGACACGGACTCCGACGTCGACACGGACTCCGACTCCGACACCGACACCGACGCCGACTCGGACACCGACACCGGCGGCCCGTGCGAGGACGACGGCGACTGCCCCGGGACCCAGGTCTGCAAGGGCGGGATCTGCCGGATGCCGTCCGGGGGCGGCGACAGCGGCTGCGCGGCGCTGTCCGGCGCGGAGGCGCCGCTGCTCGCGCTGGCCGTGTTGCTGCTTGGGGCCGGTCGCTTCCCTCGGCGCGCCTAGTACTCCATCCCCGAAGTTCTTTCCGGGTTTGCGCCGGCCCTCGACGCCGATGGCGGCGTTGCGACTCCTCGACGATGCTTTGGCATCGCCTGCGTCGTCGCGCCTTGCCCTCGACGCCGATGGCTCGGCGGTATCCCGGAAGGAACTTCGGGCACGAAGTACTAGCGCACGACCTCTGCGGGATCGAGCACCTCAAGGTCGGGGACGCGCTCGAAGTGCTTCCGGTTCAACGTTAGCACCGGGACGCCGATCTCCAGCGCCGTGGCGGCCAGGAACAGGTCCTCGTTGCCGACCAGTCGGCCCTTTGCCTTGAGCGTCGTGTACAGCTCCCCGGCAATCAGGGCGACCTCGGTGGTGAGCGGAAGCAGAGGGACCATTCCCACCAGCCGGGCGATCTGCTGGAGCCGCTTCTTCCCGATCACCCCGGCGCGTAGCTCGAAGGCCGTAGTCGCGGAAAGCGCAGCGCGCTTCTCCACGAGCAGGCGCTCAGTGGCGCCCGCCGATGGCTCCACGCCTGCGAAGAAGTCGAACCACACGCCGGTGTCGACGAGGATCACCCCCGTGCCTTCCAGTTGCGACGCGCGTTGCTGACGCGCTGGCTGGCCTCTGCCGCCTCACGTCGGCTCCAGCTGCCCTTCATCGCCAGCAGTTCGTCCAGCCCGCTCTCCTTCGCCTCGACCTCGGCGAGGTAGTACTCCAGCGCCTCGATGATCACCCGGGAGTAGCCGCGGTACCCCTTGCGCGCCGCGACCGAGAGCACGGCGGCGCGGAGATGATCTGGAAGCTCGATGGTGGCTCGCATCTTTCACCTCCGTCGGCCAGAGTAGCATAGGGATGCAGAATATACAACTGCATGCAAATGCATTAGAGTGGTGCAGCAGGACCTTGATCGCCGGCCTGCCGGTGCGGACGCCTTTGTTCGCAACGGTGCGGGGCGCGATCTCCTGCAGTTCTCTTCCCGGTCAAGAATCGTAACGCATTCAACAAGTTCCGTCCGTTACCCGCGTGCGTGCGCAGCTGCGCGCCCTTTCCCCTGGACCCGCGCGCGCGAACTTGCTAGAAGCCGCTCGAAGGGAGACTCGATGCGAACTGTCTGCGGTATTGACATCGGTGCGTCCGCCACCAAGGCCGTGATCCTCGCCGGCGAGGAGCCAAGGGTCGTGGGCCGGGGCCTGCGCAAGACCGGCGTGGACCTGCTGGGCCGGGCCGAGGAAGCGCTCGACGACGCCCTGAACGAGGCCGGGCTCACGCGCCAGGGCCTGCACCGCATCGTCTCCACCGGTTTTGGCCGCGACGAGGTGAGCTTCGCCGACTCCAGCTCCACCGAGATCGGCTGTCACGCCAAGGGCGCGTACTCCCACTTCCGCCGCCGCATCACCGTGGTCGACATCGGCGGCGAGGACAACAAGATCATTCGGCTGGACGAGCAGGGTCACCGGATCAGCTTCCGCATGAATCGCAAGTGCGCGGCCGGCACCGGCGCCTTCATCGAGGAGACCGCGGGCCGCATGGACGTGGAGCTGTCCGAGCTCGACGCGCTGGCGCGCGAGAGCAAGAAACCGGTCAAGCTGTCGAGCTTCTGCACCGTGTTCGCCAAGACCGAGCTCCTTAGAAGAACGCGCGAGGGCGCGAGCCTGCCGGATCTGGTGCGCGGCGTGCTCGACTCGGTGATCACCCGCGTGGCCGAGATGGGCCAGCTCGACGGCGACGTGGTGATGACCGGCGGCGTGGTGGCGCACGTGCCGCTGGTGGCCGAGATCCTGGCCGGCCGCATCGGGCGGCGGGTCGAGGTGCCGCCGCATCCGCAGTACATCGGCGCGCTCGGCGCGGCCCTGGTGGCCCGCGCCGCGAGCGAGGAGGGCAAGTAAGATGCTGGACAAGCTGTATCGGCCCAGAGGCGTGGCCGTGGTCGGCGCCTCGAACAAGGAGCTGTCGATCGGGTACCGCGTGGTGGCCAACCTGCGCAACCACGGCTTCAAGGGGCAGATCTATCCGGTCAATCCCAAGGATCCCGAGATCCAGGGATTGCAGGCGTACAAGTCCGTGGGCGAGATCCCGGGCGACGTGGACCTGTGCAACATCGTGATCAAGAACAAGTTCTGCCCGATGGCGGTCGAGGACTGCGGCAAGAATGGCGTCAAGTTCGTGATCCTGCACACCGCGGGCTTCCGCGAGTCCGGCGAGGAGGGCGCCAAGCTCGAGGACGAGATCCTGGCCATCGCCAAGAAGTACGGCATGCGGATCTACGGCCCCAACGCCCAGGGCGTGATGAACTCGGATCCCGAGGTCTCGCTCTACGCCAACTTCACCTTCACCCCGATGCAGCCGAGCGGGGTGAGCATCCTCGCGCAGAGCGGCGGCGTGGCCGAGGTGCTCAACCTCAACCTGCGCGCGCAGGGTCTGGGCTTCCGGATGTACGCCTCGCCCGGCAACGCCGCCGACCTCGGCCTCGACGAGCTGCTGGAGTACTTCGGCGAGGACGAGGGCACGCGCGTGATCCTGATGCACATCGAGAGCCTGGCCGACCCGCAGCGCTTCGCCGAGATCGCGGGCCGCATCACGCGCAGCAAGCCGATCCTCGCGCTCAAATCCGGCTCCACCGAGGCCGGGGCCAGCGCGGTCAGCTCGCACACCGGCTCGCTGGCCAGCCCGGACAAGGCGATGAACGCCCTGTTCGAGCGCTGCGGCGTGATGCGCTTCTTCGACCAGCGGGAGATGATCGAGGCGGCGGTGGCGCTGTCGACCCAGCCGGTGCCGCCGGGAAAGCGCGTGGCGATGATCACCAACGCCGGCGGGCCCGCGATCATCGCGATCGACGAGTCTGCCAGCCGCGGCCTGGAACTGGCCGAGCTGTCCGAGGCCACCAAGCAGGGCATCGCGGAGAAGGCCTTTGGTGTGGCCCACATCGGCAATCCGGTCGACCTGGCGGCCACGGCCAACCCCGAGCACTACGGCAACGCGGTGCGCAGGCTGCTCGACGACGACGGCGTGGACGCGGTGATCGTCAACATGATCACACCCTTCTTCGTGGACAACCAGGGCATCGCGAACCAGGTGGTCGAGGAGAGCCGGGGTGCGAGCAAGCCGGTGCTGCCGGTGCTGATGACGATCGAGACCTGGGAGGGCGTGCGCACGATCCTGCGCGAGGGCGGCCTGCCGGTGTACGAGTACCCCGAGGCCGCGGCCCGGGCCCTGTCCGAGATGCTGCGCTACGCGGCGGTACGGGGCCGGCCCGAGCACGAGGCTCCCGCGGTGCAGGTCGACCGCGAGGCCGCGCAGGCGATCGCGAAGAAGCACGCCGGCCGCGGGAGGTACATGCCCTTCCTCGATGCGGTGGCCCTGCTGGAGGCGTACGGCATCCCCTGCGCCAGGGCAACGGCCGCGGCCGACGAGGACGCGCTCAAGGCCGCGGGCCGCGAGCTGGGCTATCCGCTGGCGCTCAAGATCGACTCGGCCGGGGTGATCCACAAGAGCGACGCCGGAGGCGTGGCGCTGGATCTCGGCGACGAGGCAGCGGCGCTGGCGGCCTTCACCGAGATGAAGCAGAAGTTCAGCAGCGTGCAGGGCACGATCGTGGCCCAGGCGATGCAGCCGAGTGGGGGCACCGAGCTGATTCTCGGCGCGGCCTCGGCCGGCGACGTGGGCACCACCGTGCTGTTCGGTCTGGGTGGAGTGCTGGTCGAGGTGCTGGAGGACGTGGCGCTGGGCCTGGCGCCGCTGTCCGCAGACGAGGCGGGCGCGATGATCCGCTCGATCAGGTCCTTCCCCGTGCTGCAGGGCGTGCGCGGTCAGGCGGGCGTGGATCTCGACGCGGTGGCCGATCTGCTGGTGCGGCTCTCGGCGCTGGTGGCGGATCTGGGCAACGTGGCCGAGATGGACCTCAATCCGGTGATCGCGTACCCCGAGGGGACGCGGCCGCTGTCTGTGGTGGACGTGCGGATCAGGCTCGACTGAGGAGGGACGATGGCGCACTGGCTCAACCTCGGCGAGATCATGCCGATCAACGCCAAGAAGTATCCGGAGAAGGTCTGCCTCTGCGACGAGTCACGCAAGTTCACGTACCCCGAGACCGAGGTGAGGACCAACAGGCTGGCCAACGCCCTGCTGGGCCTGGGCCTGAAGCAGGGCGACAAGGTCGCCGCCCTGCTCGAGAACTGCATCGAGTTCGTCGAGATCTACGTCGCCGTGGCCAAGGCCGGCCTGGTGGTGGTGCCGGTCAACTTCCGCCACGTGGCCGACGAGATCGCATACATCGCGGGCAATGCCGAGGCCCGGGCCTTCATCGTGCACGACCAGTGGTGCGAGATGATCGACGGGATTCGCGGCAAGTTGCCCCGGATTGCGGATGCCAACTACATCCATGTCGGCGAGGCCAATCTCTCGGGCTACAAGGAATACGAGAGCTTCCTTGCTGCGGGCGCGGAGCAGACGCCCGACGTCAAGGTGCTGCCGTCGGACACCTGGATCCAGCTCTATACCTCGGGTACCACGGGTCAGCCCAAGGGGGTGGTGCGCTCCCACGAGTCGTACACCGCATTCTACCTGATCAACGGCATCGACTTCCGCTTCGACGAGGACGAGGTGTGCATGAACGTTATGCCGCTGTGTCACGTCAACTCGACCTTCTTCACCCTCAACGTGACCTATGTCGGCGGCACCGTGTACAGCTACCCGGCGATGCACTTCAATGCCGAGGAGCTGCTGCGGGTGATCGAGCGCGAGAAGATAACTTTCATCTCGCTGGTGCCCACGCACTACCACCTGATCCTGGCACTGTCCGAAGAGGTTCGGAAGAAGCACGATATCTCGTCGATCCGCAAGCTGCTCTGCTCCTCGGCGCCGGCGCGCAAGGAGACCAAGCTCGGGATCATGGAGTTCTTCCCCGGCGTGCAGCTCTACGAGGGTTACGGCTCGACCGAGGCCGGCATCGTGACCACGCTCAAGCCGCACGAGCAGCTGGACAAGCTCGGCTCGATCGGCCGCGAGTCGACCGGCACGTCGGAGATCCGCATCCTCGACGAGCGCGGTGAGCCGGTGAAACGCGGCGAGGTGGGCGAGCTCTACTCGCGGGGGCCGATGCTGTTCGACGAGTACTACAAGATGCCGGCCAAGACCGCGGCCTCGCACGTGGGCGAGTACTTCACCGCCGGCGACATGGCGTACGAGGACGAGCAGGGCTACTACTACCTGGTCGATCGCAAGGACAACATGATCATCACCGGCGGCGAGAAGGTCTTCCCCAGCGAGGTCGAGACGCTGCTCGCCTCGCATCCGGACGTGTTCGACGTGGCCTGCATCGGCCTGCCCGACGCCAAGTGGGGCGAGGTGGTCACCGCGGTGGTGGTGAGGAAGCAAGGCCAGGAGCTCGACGAGGCGACGCTCGGCGAATGGTGCAAGGACAAGATCGCGGGGTACAAGCGCCCGCGCAAGATCGTGTTCATCACCTCGGACGAGATGCCGCGCACGGCCACGGGCAAGATCCTGCACCGCAAGCTGCGCGAGAAGCTGGGCCAGGAGTAGGGCGCCCCGATGGGTCCGGGCCAGGCGCGCATCCTGCGGAACTCCGCGATCATCGGCGCGGTGCTCACCGCGGGCAGTTATCCGATCTTCTGGCGCTGGGATGTGACCCTGGCCGTGTTCCTCGGCGCGCTGGCCATGGCGATCAACTTCTGGCTGCTGGCCGTGGTGCTGACCAGCGTGCTCGATCCGGACCACCTGGTGCCCAAGTGGAAGATCTACGTCCGGCTGCTGCTGAAGGTCGGTTTCCTCTTCGGTGTGCTGGCCGTGCTGATCTTCGGGCCAGAGTTCGAGCCGCTGGCCCTGCTCGCCGGTGTGTCGAGCGTGGTGCTGGCGATCTTTGCCGAGGGCGTTCTGCCGCCGGTGGAGCGGGAAGACGAAGGGAGCGCGGGAAAACCCTAGATTTCTTCCGTATTCCGGTTCTTTTCTTTTTCATTTTCGGTATAATAATACAATTCATCGTCTTCGGCGGGGGAGGGGGTTCCGCGCATGAGATGCTCATTGTCTGGAGTGGCCGCGGTCCTCGGTCTGGTGCTGATCGTTGGCTGCGGCGATTTGGTTGGCAGCCGCGGTCCGCTTCCGGGCGCGGACGCGGATACAGACTCGGACATGGACGCGGACGTGGACTCTGACGCGGATATGGATGTAGACGCGGATACGGACACGGACGTTGATTCGGACGCCGACGGCGACGCGGACATCGATGCTGACGCCGACGAGGCTCGAGAGGCCGAAGCCGGGGGCGAAGGCGCCGACATGGACGGAGAGTCCGGCCCGGTGACGATCGACGTGACCACGCCCGACGACGAGCTGAACCACGACGGGGATTGCTCTCTGCGCGAGGCGATCGAGGCGGCCAACACGGATGCGGTCGTGGACGCCTGCCCGGCCGGGCGAGGGCACGACCGGATCTACCTCTGGCCTGGCACGTACGTGCTCACACTGGAAGGTGCGGGCGAGGACGCCAACCAGACCGGCGACCTGGACGTGACCGAAGACCTGACCCTCGCGGGGGCGGGCACGAAGCTCGCCACCATCGACGGAAATGGGCTGGATCGCGTGCTGCACGCGGTTTCGGGAAGGCTGACGATCCGCGAGCTGTCCATGGTCAACGGCCGCGCCCCGGGCCGTCCGGCGCACGGAGGCTGCCTGCTCAACGAAGGCACCCTGGTGCTGGAGCAGGTCGAGGTCAGCCGCTGCGAGGCGCGGGGTGACGACGCCGAAGACGGACCGGGTGGCATGGCCCGTGGCGGCGGCGTGTTCACCAGGGGGGGGCTGACCCTGCGGGAGAGTTCGCTCCGGGACAGCGCGGCCCGGGGCGGTGACTCGGCCCTGGGCCCGGGCGGCGCTGCGAGCGGCGGCGGCATCGCAGGCGAGGGCGCGGCATCTGTCGATCTCGATGCGAGCACGGTGAGCGGGAACTCGGCCGAGTCGGGCGCCGGCACGGACTCGGCGCCGGCGGTTGGCGGAGGCCTGCACCTGGGCGGCGTGACCTGCCGTGTGCACAACTCGACGGTCAGCGGCAACGCGGCGGACAGCGGCGGCGGTCTGGCCGGCGGCGACGGGCTGTACGTGGAGCATTCCACGGTGGCCTTCAACCGGGCCGCGGGCCAGGGCGGCGGGATCCTGTCCCTCGAGGACGAGGACGACCACGGCCCGGCGCTGCGCAACACGATCGTGGCGGGCAACACGGCCGCCGGGGGCCCGGACCTGTGGGGCTGGGTACGCTCGCAGGGGCACGTGCTGGTGGGTGACGCCTCGAACGCGGTGCTGGACGTGGAGGGCGAGGGGCTCTCCGGCGAGGGCAATCTGGTGGATCGCGATCCCGGGCTCAAGCCCCTGGCCGACAACGGCGGGCCGACCCGAACCCACGCGCTGTGCGCGGATAGCCCGGCGTACGGGGCCGGCACCTGTGCCGGGTCCGGTGGTGCGGTGAGCGCGGATCAGCGAGGGGTCTCGCGGCCGAGGTTCGCGGCCTGCGACATCGGCGCCTTCGAGAGCGAGGACGACGGCGCGGACACGGACGAGGACGGCGTGCCCGACTGCTCGGACTGCGACCCCGAGGCGCCGAGTTGCACCACGGACTGCGAGACCGACGAGGACTCCGACTACGTGCCGGACTGCGCGGACTCGTGCCTGGACCGGGATCGCGACGGGTACGGCGAGCCGGGCGGCGCCGGGGACGGTTGCCTCGGCCGCGACTGCGACGAGAGCGAGCCGACCTGCAACGCGGACTGCGTGGCCGACCTGGACGGTGACGGGCGGGTCGACTGCCTGGACGACTGCATCGACGCGGACGGCGACGGTTACGGCGAGGCCGGGGGCGCGGGCAACGGCTGCATCGCCCGAGACTGCCACGACGGTTCCGTGCTGTGCACCACCTTCTGCGGGGCGGACACGGACGGGGACGGCGTGCCCGACTGCGCGGACGACTGCGAAGATCGGGACGGCGACGGTTACGGCGAGCCGGGAGAGGCGGGCGACGGCTGCCTGGGCCGCGACTGCGACGACCGGGTGGCCAGCTGCAACACGGACTGCACGACCAACCTGGACAACGACGCCACCGTGGACTGCCTGGACTCGTGCATCGACCGCGATCGCGACTGGTACGGCTCGCCCGGAGGCGGCGGCTTCAACTGCATCGCGCCGGATTGCCTGGACCAGGCCGCCACCTGCACGGACAACTGCGAGGCCGACGCGGACGGCGACGGCGTGCCCGATTGCGCGGACGGCTGCCTCGATGCAGACAACGACGGGTACGGGGTGCCCGGCCCCTTCGCGGACAGCTGCCTCGGCCCGGACTGCGACGACGCGGTGCCGACCTGCATCGACAACTGCGAGGCCGACGTGGACGCCGACGGCACGGCGGACTGCGCGGACACCTGCATCGACGTGGACGGCGACGGGTACGGCTCGGCCGGCGGAGCGGGTAACGACTGCGCAGGTGCGGACTGCGACGACGCCTTTGCCACCTGCGTGGACGACTGCGTGACCGACGTGGACCTCGACGCGGTCCACGACTGTGCGGACGGCTGCCTCGATGCAGACTTCGACGGGTACGGCGATGCAGGTCCGCCGGGTGACACCTGCCTGGGTCGCGACTGCGACGACAGTCTGCCCACCTGCAACGAGGACTGCCTCGCGGATCTGGACGCGGACGGCACGGTCGACTGTCTCGACGACTGCGTGGACCCGGACGGAGACCTGCACGGCGAGCCGGGCGGTGCGGGCGACGGCTGCCTCGGCCGGGACTGCGACGAGAGCGATGTCAGCGTGTATCACGGCGCGCCGGATCCACCGGACGTGGATCCGGTGGACACGAGCTGTGACGGCCGCGACGGGATCCTGGGCGTGGATCAGTACCTCGAGCCGGGTGCGACCCGCGAGGAGATCCAGGCCGCGCTCGACGCCTGCGCCCTGACCGGGTGCAACGTGTTCATCGCCAACGGGATCTACGAGATCCGCCAGGAGCTGGTGCTGGATGCGGCCGCGGCCGGACTCCACGGCGGGTACGCCCGGGGCCGGGATCTGGACGGCGACGGCCTGCTCGATCCCTTCAGCGACCGCAGCTTCGGCGATACCAGCTTCGAGTGGCCGGGCGAGTTCGGCGAAGACCGGGCGTACGCCACCACGATCTTCCCGGGCGGCCCGATGATGACGCTCACCGCGCGGATCGCCAACCCGACGGGCGATCCGCAGAGCATCGAGATGAGCGGGCTGCGCATCGAGGGACCCGGCCCGATCGACATGGGCGAGGGCTCCGTTGCCCTGCTCGCCGCCACGACCTGGGGCGCGGCGGCGCTGGACCTGCACCACAGCCTGCTCGTCGGCGGGACCGGCGCTGCCGGGCCCACGGGCACGTCCGGCGCTGCCGGCACCAACGGCCAGAACTCGGGCGGGTACAACGGTGGGGACAACTACACCTGTCACACCGGCGGCGGCCGGGGCTGCGGCATGAACCACGTGGTCTGGAACGGCGACATCTGGAGCGGCATCTGCGATCCGAGCTACTTCTACACGGCGGAGCGCGGCATCAACTCATACGACGGCTCGGTGGGCGGTGGATACCCTGGCGCGAGCGGGACGGACGTGTGCCAGAACGTGTGCGACGGCGCCAACTGCGGCGGGTATGCCACCGACGGCGCCAATGGCCAGGACGGGTACAGCGGGCCCTGCTCGACCACGGCCGGCACGTCGGTATCCGCGCACCCTGGATATCTCGGGAGCGGCGGATGGACCGCCAACAGCTGGCGGGGCAGCCCGGGCACGCGCGGCCGCAACGGGCGCGGCGGCGGCGGGGCCGGCTGCGGCGGGTTCTACTACTGCCACGACCGGCCGGGCAACATCCTCGAGTGGTTCTGCGGCGGCGGGAGCGAGAACTCGGACGAATCCGGCTGGGGTGGGGGCGGCGGCTCGGGCGGGTGCGGCGGTCAGCCCGGCGGGGCCGCCGGCCACGGCGGCGCGTCGATCGGGCTCGCGCTGTACAGGGTCAGCACGGTCGTGGACAGCGTGCGCTTCGATCTGGGGCAGGGCGGCGACGGCGGTGTGGGCGGGGGCGGTGGCAACGGCGGCGTGCCCGGCAACGGTCACGCGGGCGAGAACAAGACCGGGTTCGCCGGCTCGGGTGGGCACGGCGGCCAGGGCGGGTACGGGGGTGGCGGCCCGGGCGGGGGCGGCGGCAACGGCGGCTGGGTCGTGGGCGTGGCGCACAGCGGCACCGCCCCCACGCTCTCGGACGTGAACTTCTACGGCGGGACCGCCGGGGCGGCCGGTCCGGGCGGAGGCGGCGGGACGCGGCCCGGCTGCGCCGGCACGGCCGGCCAGAGCGGGCACGCGGGCGAGGTCCACCAGACCCTCGCGTTCTAGGGCAGGGGGCGCGAGTCAGGGGCAGAGGAGGCGACGATGTGGCGATGGAGACTGATCGGTCTGTGCGCGACCGCGCTGCTGGCCCTGGCGGCCCGCGCCGGCGAGGAGGCGCCGCCCGTCGGCGGGACAGAGCCCGCCGAGGCGTCCGGTGCGAACGCGGCGGCCGCGCCCGCGGCGGCGACCGCGCCCGACCTGGGCCCGGTGCTGGGCAAGGCGATCCGGGTTGCGGTGTACGAGCTCAAGGGCCGCGAGGTGCCCGAGCGCATCACCCGCATCGCCACCAATAGCCTCGTGGCCGAGCTGCGCAAGCTCGAGCGGGTGGCCGCGATCGGCATGGACGAGATCAGGGACATGCTGACCCACGAGGAGAACAAGCGGATGGTCGGCTGCGACGACGAGAGCTGCCTGGCCGAGATTGCCGGCGCCATGGGCGTGGACGAGCTGGTCACGGGCAGCCTGGCCAGGCTCGGCGACGCCAGCGTGATCAACCTGCGCCGGCTCGACCTGCGCAAGGCCGAGGCGGCCGGCTCCTTCAACCAGCGGCTGACGATTGGCGAGGGCGAGGAGTTCCTGGCCGCGATCGGGCCGGGCGTGGAGATCCTCTATCCGGGCTATCCGCTGCGACCGGGCGTGGAGCGCGGCGTGCCCGAGGAGGTGGGCCTGTCGCTCGACCCGCCGCCGCTGCCGACGTGGATCTTCTGGACCACGGCGAGCACCGCGGCGGGCTTCGGCCTGATGGGCAGCAGCGCAGCGCTGGTCTCCAAGAACAAGTACGACGCGGCCAACGCGTACGGCCGGTCCGGCGGACGCCTGGACAATGCGGTGTTCAGGGAGAAGCAGGATGAGGCCCTGGCCTGGGACAACGCCAAGCTGGGCCTGCTGATCACCTTCGGCATCCTGGCCGCGGCGGCCGGGCTGGAGGCGATCTGGACCGACTGGCACGGGTATCGGGAGGCGGGCCTCAAGCTGGGCGCGGGCCCGACCGTGGGGGGCGACTACGCCGGTGTGACGGTGAGCGGAGGGGGGGTGTCATGGTGAGCCGCAGCACGATGTCACCGTGGTTCTCCTTGCCGGCCCTCGTCGCGCTGCTCGGCGCCGGCGCGGCCGGCTGCTACACCTTCGAGACCGCGCCCGGGGACGCGTACATCGAGTGCTCCAAGGACGATAGCTGGTGCCCCGAGGGCTTTGCCTGCAACCTCGCGGTCGAGCGCTGCGTACCGGTGAAGGATCTGGATCAGGAGCCGGCCAGGATCACGCTGGACGGCAACTCGCCGCGTCCGCAGATCGGCAGCGTGGGCACCGTGTTCGAGCTCTCCTTCCTGGTGGACGAGCGGCTGTACGCGGATCCCACCGTGAAGATGATCCTCGGCGACGGTGAGGAGCGACTCTGGCGCCGCGTCAGCGGCGACAAGGAGGCGGCGCAGCCCCGCTATCGGTACAGCTTCGAGCCGACAGCGGAAGACCGCGCCCTGTTCACCGGTCAGACCGTGTCCGGCACGATCACGATCCAGACCCAGGACTACTTCGGCAACGAGGGCGAGAAGGCCGTGGAGGACAAGATCACCCTCGACTTCGAGCGGCCCGGCCTGGCCAGCGAGATCCTGATCACCCCGACCCTGGTGCCGGCTGACCGGGACGTCTTGGTCCGCTTCTCGGTCACCGAGGCGCTGGGCGCGCTGCCCACGATGACCCTCGGCGAGGGGCGCGGCACCTGTGCGCTGGACGCCGAAGGCGAGGGCATCGCGTACCTCTGCACGTACGCATCGTCGGGCAACGAGGATCAGGCGCTCTCCCATGACGTGCGCATCGCCGTGGCCGACGAGGTGGGCAACCCCAACACCTTCGTCGCCTCGCAGACCGTGCGCTTCGACCTCGACGCGCCCGCGATCAGCGCCCCCGAGGTGGGCACGCCGATGGTCAAGGCCGGTGACGCGGCCACCGTGACCTTCGAGCTGAACGAGTTCCTGCCAACCGCGCCCAGGGTCGAGCTGCGGCACGCAGACGATCCGAGCTACACGATCCCGATGACCGGCGGCTCGCCGGGCGAGCTGTACTTCAGGTACACCTACAAGGTGGAGCAGGGCATCCGCGAGGGCCGCTACGAGATCTTCGCCCTCGCCGACGAGAGCTTCCAGGACCGCGCCGGCAACCCGGGCGCGGAGACCTTCCTCGGCGAGCTCGAGGTGGACCTGACCGAGCCCGGCTTCAGCGCCGGGCCGACCCTGACCGGCAGCACCACCATCGGTCCGGGCGGTGCGGTGCTGGTCGATTTCACCGTGACCGAGGAGCTGGCCGAGGTGAAGGCCCGCATCGACAATCCAGGCGGGCCGCTCGACCTGGACTGTCCGCCGCCAATCGGGCTGGCGTACCAGTGCCGGTACCAGGCCACGGGCAGCGAGACCGAGCTGAACAGTCCGATCGGGGTCCAGCTCACCGACCCGGCGGGCAACCGGAGCCAGCTGACCAACGCAGACTATGACGTACGCTTCGACTTCACGCCGCCGGGCATCGGTGCCTGCCAGGTCTCGCCGGGCGAGGCCCGGGCCGAGGGCGAGGTGATCATCGGCTTCTCCACCAGCGAGCCGGTGCCGGCGCCGCCGGCCGTGCTGGAGGCTCCCGATCTGCCGGGCGCCGCGCCATCCCTCGTCTTCCAGAACGATCCAGACCGGCCCACCGAGTTCAGGTACCGTTACGTCGTACCCGACGTGGGAGGCAGCGGCAGCTTCGATCTGTTCGTCACCCTCGAGGATGCGGTGAGCAACCAGCAGCGGGTGATGCTCCCCCGGCCGGTGGCGATCGACATCGAGGCGCTCGCCATCTCCGACCTCGCGGTGATCCCGCCGAGCCATGCCGGGGGCGAGTACCTCAATCGCAACGACATCGGTCAGGACGTGGTGTTCAGCTTCACCCTCGGCGCCGCGGACCAGGACGCGCCCGGCGAGGGCTTCCCGGCCGCCTGGTTCGGCCAGCAGCCGATGAGCTGCGGCCCGCCCGACGCGGGGCGCTACGACTGCACGGCCCGGATCACGGGCATGGAGCCGGACGGCGTGCTGGTGCTGACCGTGGACGTCGAGGATCCGGCCGGCAACTTCAGCTCGGATAGCAAATCGATCGAGGTCGACTTCACACCTCCCGGACTCGGCTTCGCTGCGGTGGCGCCGACCATGGCCCGCGCCGGCCAGGACGTGACTCTCAGTATCACGGCCACCGAGCCGCTCGGCGAGCCGCCGGAGATCGAGCACGAGCTGCCGGTGAACCCGCTGGAGCCGACCGATCCCGACCCGGATCCTCCTGCGGCGCTGCATCTGTTCGAGTACACCGCGCCGGCCAACGCCGGCGACGCCGACTACAGCTTCCAGGTCACGCTCACCGACACCCACGGCAACGAGGCCGGGCCCTTCCCGCTCGGTGTGAACCTGCGCCTCAACACCAGCGTGCCCAACATCCTCGCGCCCCAGGTCAACGCGGTCGATTTCTCCGAGCAGCCGGGCTTCGACCTGGTCGAGGTGACCTTCGACTGCAGCGAGAGCGTGGATGACGCCGAGGCCAAGCTGCAGGTGCGCGTCGGCGGCGAGGACATGGACTGCCGGCCGTTCCAGACCGTCTCGCCGAACTATGCCTGCACCTATGGCGTGACGGCGGCGGCCAGCCACGGTCGCAAGCGCGTCGAGATCGCGACCCGGGACGCAGCGTGGAACGAGGACTACAACAACGACCTCGAGGTGCGCTTCGACCTCGAGTCGCCCGAGGTGGAGGGCTCCACGCTGCTGCGCTACCCGTCCTATGCGTACGCCGGTGAGGGGAGCCTGATCCGTTTCAGCCGGCACGATCCCTTCACCAACGAGCCGGTCAAGGCGGTGATCTGGATCTACGCCGACGAGCCGGTGATGGACGGCGCCGCGCTCTCGGTCAACGAGCTGCCCGCGATCGACTTCGGGCCGGGCGAGGTCACCGGGGAGTCGGTGCGCTTCGAGTACTCGATGGACCAGTTCGCGCCGCCGGCGGACGGGGTGTATCCGTACACCTTCCAGATCACCTGGTCCGACGCGGTGGGCAACGAGGCCACGCGGGACATCCCGGGCCGGATGATCGAGATCGACACCCAGGAGCCGCAGGACGGCTTCGACCTCGACGCCACGCTGTACGAGCGCACGCCCTGGGGCTCGGAGGCCACGGGCGGCGAGCCGCTGTTCACGGTGTCGGGCGCGATGCGGATGGGTTTGGCCGGCGCAACCACCGACGTGCGCCACGTGATCGCGTACCGCGCGGCCGAGGCCAGCCCGGGCAACCTGATCGGCGCGGCCGTGGTCGACCCGGCGGACGGCAGCTTCATCATCCCCAAGATGTCGGGCGGCGACCTGCCCGCGCTCTACCTCGCCGGCATCGACGCGGCCGGCGTGCGCGGCGCAACCACGGACGTCAAGGAGGTGCTGTGGACCGCCACGCTGGGCGGCAAGATCCCGGGGAGCAGCTTCGAGAACCCGCACCAGCAGCTCGCCACGGCGCGCTTCGACCCCAGCCTGGGCCAGGACGCCGAGCTGATCGAGGCGCCGCTGCCCGAGGCCGTGCCCAGCTTGACGGGCGTGGACGGCGACTGCTGGACCACGCGCGGCGACGGACGCTGGCTGCGCTACTACCCGAGCCGGGCCCGCCCCGACGGACGGATGTGGCACGCCGCGGCGTACGACAGCATGCGCGGCCGGGTGGTGCTCTTCGGCGGGTACGGCGACAGCATGCTCGGCGACACCTGGGAGTTCGACGGGTTCCAATGGGAGCAGCTCAATCCGATCTTCGCCCCGCTGCGCGGGCGGCGACACGCGATGGCCTTCGACCCGGTCCGCGGCGAGACCGTGCTCTTCGGCGGCACGGGCAGCATCGACGAGACCTGGGTCTGGGACGGCGTGAACTGGGAGCAGAAGTTCCCCGAGCACGTGCCGCCGGAGCGGCGCTCGCACACGATGGTCTTCGACCCGGCGCGCGGCGAGGCTGTGCTGTTCGGCGGCATCAACGACAGCTTCGAGGAGCTCGACGACACCTGGGTCTGGGACGGTACGGACTGGACCGAGAAGGCGCCGGCGGTGCGCCCGTGGTCGCGCTACGACCACGCGATGGCGTACGACCCGGTGCGCGAGCGCGTGGTGGTGTTCGGCGGCACCGACGGAGCATCGGACTGCATCCTGGGCCTCGACGGCCGCTGCGACGATACCTGGGAGTGGAACGGCGACAACTGGCAGGAGATCGCCGTGGACCCGCTGCCGCCCAAGCTGGAGAAGATCGCGATGGCGTACGACGCCACGCTCGGCGGGATCGTGATGTTCGGCGGCACGGCCGCGATCTCGGACGAGACCTGGTTCTACGACGGCGCGGACTGGACCGAGCTGACCCCGGCCACTCGGCCGGCAGCGCGGGTGAGCCACTCCATCGTGCGCGACACGGTGCGTGAGCGGCTGGTGCTGTTCGGCGGCCAGGACGCCGGCGCGGTCGAGCGCGACGACACCTGGCTCTGGGACGGCGTGAACTGGCAGCCCTGGGATCCGGACAACGTGCCCAATGCCAGCGCGCCGATGACGGCTTACGACTCGCGGCGCAACGAGACGCTGGTCTTCGGCGGCATGATCGGCGGCGCCCCGGCCCGGGAGACCTGGGCCTGGAACGGCACGCACTGGACGCGCAAGGCCGACGCCGGCCTGGACCAGGTGTTCGGCGCGATGGCGTACGACGTGGCCCGCGACCGCGTGGTCAGCTTCGGCGGCACCAGCGACGGGTCCAACCCGAGCAGCGCCACGCTGCTGTGGAACGGCTCGTCCTGGAGCACCGCCGCGGCCGGGCCGGCCACGCGGATCTATGCTGCCATGGCCTACGACGCGGCTCGCACCAACGTGGTGCTGTTCGGCGGCGCCCAGGGGCTCGACACGGGTACGGACACCACCTGGCTGTGGAACGGCTCGTCCTGGAGCGCGGCCGCGTCCGCGCACAGGCCGCCCGCCAGGGTGTGGCACGCCATGGCGTACGACGCCACGCGCCAGCGCGTGGTGCTCTTCGGCGGCAGCGACCGCGCCCAGGGGCCGGCCGTGCTGTACGACGATACCTGGGAGTGGGACGGCAGCGACTGGGCCGAGATCGTACCCGCGCACCGGCCGCCCGCCCGGATCGTGGCGCGGTCGGCCTTTGACGCGGCGCGGGGCAAGGTGGTGCTCTTCGGCGGCTTCGACGCCGACGGTGAGGGCCTGCCCGCCGTGTGGGAGTGGGACGGCGTGGACTGGGCCCGCCGCGACACGCGCAGCGAGCCGCCGCTCAGCCTGGGGCCGATGGCGTACGACGCGCTGCGGGGCCGCGCCGTGGTGGCCGACGGCGGGGGCACCTGGGAGTGGTCGGGCAGCTCAGAGGGGCGCGCGGCGCAGATCGTGCGCTACGGCTTCTACTTCTCCGGGGCGCACCAGGAGCAGCCGCACGAGCTGACCGCCACGGTGGTGGCGGGCGGCTCCGGCCAGAGTTCGCGGTTCCTGCTCAACGCGGTGCCCATGCAGTGGGCCGCGGCGCGCAAGGCCTGCGAGAACCTGGGCGGTCACCTGGCCTCGATATCCGACGGCGACGAGCACGCAGCGGTGGCCGACTTCCTCGGCCCGGATGCGGGGTACGTGTGGATCGGCCTCAATGACATCGACAACGAGGGCGCCTGGGAATTCGTGGACGGCGCCCCGTACGGCGTGGCGCCGTGGAACACGGGCGAGCCCAACGGCGGTGTCAGCGAGAACTGCGTGCACGTGATCAGCAACGTCGATCACAAGTGGAACGACTCGGCCTGCACCTCGATGATGGCCAGCCTGTGCGAGGTCGACGCGGTGGCCGGCGCGAGCGGGGCGGGCTTCGATCTGCACGCCTGGCAGGAGAGCGCCTGGCGGCCGGTGGCCACGAGCGATGCGGCCGCGGGCGCGCCCACGGCGGTGAGCTGGACCGTGGACGAGATGGCTGCGATCGAGAACCTGTTCCAGGGCGACGGGCTGGTGCTGCACCTCGCGGTCGTTCCGAGCGTGCCGCGCGGCACAACCGAGGGCGAGATCGCGGTGGACTACTCGGAGCTGGTGCTGCGCTACCGGCGCTGCCCGGACGCGGATCTGGGCTCGGTCACGGGCGCCGCGGCGGCCGCGGGAACGACGAGCGCGGGCGTGGCGCATCGCGAGAGCGGCTGCGGCGGCGCGGCGGGCGAGCGGCTGCTCGCCTGGACCGCACCGGCGGACGGCCAGTACAGCTTCGACACCGCGGGCACCGGCTTCGACACCGTGCTCTACGTGCTCGACGGCTGCGGCGGTGACGAGATCGCCTGCAACGACGACGACCCGGCCGGCGGCGTGGTCAGCTCGAAGATCGAGAACCTCGACCTGCTGGCGGGCGAGACCGTGGTGATCGTGGTCGACGGCAACCCGGGCGAGAACGGGGACTTCGTGCTGAACATCCAGTGACGGGTATTGTTGCGGCAGCAGGCAAGAACGGCTATCATTGAAGCCGTGAACAGTGAACTTCCAGCATGGGCTCGAGACGATCCGGTAGCCGCGCTGCTGGCCGAGGCAGCAATCTACAGGAAGCTCTCGCACGAGGAGCGAAACCACAGGCTACAGCTCGTCTGTCGGGCTGCCGCCAGGCTCTGGAGGGGCCGCCCCGACGGCACCAAGTCCCCGCCCAACAGCCCCTATCCGGCGAGCGTCGAAATCCTCAGGCTGGATCTTGTCCGGAGATCGCGTGAGCGCGCCGTCTGATTTCGACCCGATTGACGTAGCCTGCCGCCTCGCCGATGCACTCGAGCGCCAAGGGTTGCCCTATGCAATCGGGGGCGCCCTGGCCTACGGATACTGGGGGGTTCCTCGCGGAACCCTCGATGTCGATGTTAACATCTTCGTCACGAGTGACGACGTGGATGCTGTTCTCGACGCCCTTGGCTCGATGGGCTGTGAGATCGATGCCGAGGATTCGAGGAGGAGGGCTGCGGAGCGCGGCGATCTGGAAGCCTGGCTCGGAGAGGTCCGGATCGACGTTTTTCTAAGTTCCATTCCGGCACATCAGCTCGCCCGGGAGCGAATCGAGCGGGTGACTCTCGGCGATCGGAAGAGAACCCCGATTCTCTCGGCAGAGGATATCGTCTTCTTCAAGCTGCTCTTCTGGCGCTCCAAGGACAAGCCGGATATCGAGAGCATCCTGGCCGCGCGACTGGACGGATTCGACATCGAGTACGTCAAGCGAGGTCTGTCCGATGCTCTCCCCGAGGACGATCTCCGGATCGCCTGGCTCGACGAAGTGTACCACCAGATCGTCCGGGGAGCATCGCTCTAGCGCACCGCCCGCCGCAGCATCACCAGCCCGAGCCCGGCGAACAGCGCCAGCGGCAGCCACACCGCCGCGGCCGCGGCGATCACCTCGGCCCGGCCCAGGCCGTTGAAGAACACGAAGGCAGCGCCGACCAGGAAGGCCAGCCCGACCGCCTTACCCAGCGGACCGACCAGGCCGCCGCCGGGCCGGATCGCCAGCGCGATGGCCAGCCCCAGCAGGGCCGAGATCACGATCTGCAGCGGCGCGCTGAAGCGAGCGTGGCGCTCGATCGCCAGCGCCCGGATGCCGCGGCCCTGGCTTTCGCGCAGCGCGATCGCCTCGTCGAGCCCGGCCAGCGACAGCTGGTGCGGGCGGCCGTACGGGATCAGGAAGTCCCTGGGCAGCGCGCCCAGCTTGACCTCGCGGCGCTCGTGCTGGCTGCGGGTGATCGATCCGTCATCGCCATACGCGATCTCAGTGAGCTTCTTGCCGATCCAGCAGTCGTTCACGAAGCTGAGCTGCTCGGCCTCGATCCGGCGCTTGAGCCGGTAGCTCTCGTCGATCTCGAAGAAGTGGATGCCGTACAGCCGATCGCTCGCCTTCGAGGTGACGGTGACGCGCGCCAGCCCCCCGGGCACGCGGAACCAGCCGGCCGCGTTGAACCGCGTCCACTCGGCGTAGAAGCCCTTGAACACCTCGACCCGCACGCGGTCCGCCTCCCTGTCGGCCGCGGGCACGCCCCACTCGGCCAGGGCCGCGGCCGTCCCGCCGAACAGCAGCGCGGCCACCAGCCCGGGGACGACCAGCCGCGCGGTGCTCACGCCGCCGGCCCGGGCCGCGAGGATCTCGCGGGAGCGCACCAGCCCGCCGTACGCGGTGACCGTGCCCAACAGCACGGCCAGGGGCAGCACGAGCAGGAGCTGGTGCGGGAGCCGCAGCGTATAGTAGAGCAGGGCGTCGCCGGCCGTGCCCAGCGGACCCAGCACCACCCGCGCCGAGTCGAAGAACTCGATCACCGCGAACACGGTGAGCAGCGCGAACCCGGTGAGCACGATGTGCCGGAGCGCGGTGACGAGCAGGTAGCGGAACAGGACCACGCCTACCTCCGCCCGCGCCAGAGGAACAGACCGCAGACCAGCACGAGGAACAGCGCGTTGGGCAGCCAGGCCGCCAGCACGGGATCGAAGCCCGCCTGCTCGCCGAGGTGATCGCCGAGACGGAAGACGATGTAGTACCCGGCGACCGAGAGCGTGGCCACCACCCCGGCCCAGGCCAGCGCCGACGAGCGTCGCACGCTGCCCAGCGTGACGCCGAGCAGGGCGAAGACGAGGCAGGAGAAGGGCAGTGCTACCTTGCGCGCAACCGCGATGCCGAGCCGGCTGCGATCTCGCCGGGACAGATCAGGGTGGCTCTCGAGGTACTCCCGGATCTCGGCCCGGGTCATGGTGCTGAAGTCCTGGATGAAGCGCGTTCGCCGGTCCACCGCGGCGCCGATGTCGACCCGGAAGCGGTACTCGTCGAAGGTCAGCCGCTGGTCTCGCGGGCGGTCTCGCTCGGCGTGAGCGATCTCGCCGTCCTGCAGCAGGAACTCGAGCGCCAGGGCGTCGGGGATCGCGCGGATCTGGCCCTGGCGGGCGAGCACCACCAGCTCGCGGGATTCCTGACGCTGGTCGAGGACGTACACCCCCTCGAACTCGCCTTCCTGCTCGCCCTCGGCATCCACGTACAGGGTCAGGCCGCCGAGCGCCTCGAAGAAATGGTGCGGTCGCAACGCGGCCACGGCGTTGTCCCGGGCCAGGTCGAGCGCGGCGCGTTTGAGGGTGCGCATCGCCAGCGGCTCGGCCCACAGCGTCATCACCAGGCACAGCAGCGAGCATGCCACGCCCAGCGCAACGGGGACCGGCAGCAGGCGCAGCGGCGAGACCCCGGCGGCGCGAAAGGCCACCAGCTCGCGGTCGGCCGAGAGCCGGCCCATGCCGGCGAGGCCGCCGAAGAGCAATGCTATCGGCGCGGCGAGGATCAGGAACGAGGGGACCAGCAATCCGATGAACAGCAGCTCGTCGGTCAAGCCGAGCGCCTTGCCGAACAGCAGGTCGCCCGCGCGCAGGATCTGGGTCACGCTGAGCAGGAACAGGATCACCAGCAGGCCCACGCCCGTCGGCGGCGCGATCTCGGCGAGCAGGTAGCGGTAGATCGTCTTCAACCGGGTTCACCGTCGGCGCAGCTCAGCCGCGCGGGCGCCGGGGATTCGGAACGCCCGGTCACCTCGCCCCGCAGGCGCAGCAGCCGCCACCAGATCAGCGTCACGCCCGCGGTCTTGGTGCCGATGATCAGCAGGCCGTAGTACAGCGTGCGACGCAGCAGCTCGAAGGGCAGCACGATGCTGAACAGGATCAGCAGGTACACCGGCGCCAGCTGGCGGAACCGCGGATCGCGATCGTAGAGCAGGAACAGCGGCAGGAGCAGCTGCAGCTGGGTGTAGTGCCAGCCCAGGGGCGAGAACAGCAGCATCAGCGTGATGAACAGGCTGTAGTTGCAGAGCTCCATGGCCGCCGGTCGATCCGGGGGATCGGCCGGGGCGCCGTACAGCGAGCGCGTGAGGTAGACCTGCGCGCCGAGCACGGCCAGGCAGAGCGCGCCCACGCACCACTTCAGCGGGAGCGTGGAGCCGAGATCGTAGACAAGCGCCGGGTACTCGCCGTGGCTGCTGAAGAAGCGGAAGGCCACACCCCACAGCGACTGGTTGTCCGGACTGCGTACCGCGATCCAGGTCGAGTCGCTCAGGTTGGCGAGGCCGATGCGGTAGTACTCCAGCGCGTCGCCGCCCCAGAAGGGCAGGGCCAGGGCCAGGCCCGCGGCGAGGCCCAGGGCGTAGTACGCCAGGCGGCGGTGATCGCGGCCGAGCAGCCAGACCAGGGCGAAGATGGCGTACACCGGCTTGATCAGCGTTGCCGCGGCCAGCAGCGCCCCGGCCCAGCGGCCCTGCGGGCTGCGGATCACCCGCAGCAGGAGGAAGAAGCAGATCAGGTTGACCTGTCCCAGCTCCAGCTCGCGGGTGACGTGATGGAAGAAGGCCAGGGGCAGGGCCAGCCGGATCCAGCGGCCGCTCACTCCCGGCACCAGCGCCTGCACCTGTCGCACGCAGGCGACGAGCAGCAGGGCGTTGAGGATCAACCACGACAGCCCGGCGGCCTTCTGCGGGAGCAGGGTCAGCGGCGTCATCGCCACGGCGAGCAGCGGCGTGTACTTGTACTGGTAGAAGCCCTCCGCGGTGGTGTAGATGTTCTGACCCTCGAGGATCCGCTCGGCGGCCTTGTAGTACACGCGGAAGTCGTTCATCCGCTCCCAGGCGTAGAGCTCGAAGAAGGCCGTTGCCGCCGCGATCACGGCCAGCAGCAGGGCGGCCCGGGTCAGTCCCTCACGCCGGCTCATGCTCGGGCTCCCGCGCGAGGTGGAGGCAATAGGCAAAGGCGAAGCACAGCACGAACAGCGAGTTGTGGTGCTTGAACGGGCAGTCGGAATAGAAGGTGATCACCACGCCGAAGACCAGGGCGAGCAGCGGCGCCCGCCGCACGAGGCTCGCCCGCCGCAGGTTTCGGATCAACATCCAGAGGAAGGCGATGAAGGCGGCCAGTGCGGCCGCTCCGCCCTCGAGCAGGATGTCGAGGAACTGGTTGTGGCTGTGCTTGACGTTGACGCCGACCTTGTCCCCGGTCCTTGTGGTCAGCATCGAGTACGACGGCTTGAACACCAGCTCGGGATCCTCCCGCATCAGCGCCTCGGCCCGCAAGCGGAAGCTGGCCGAGCCGCCGCCCAGCAGGTGCGTCTCGGGCAGCACGCGCGCGGCCACGCCCCAGATGTAGTGCCGGGCCGCCACCGTGCCGGGCACCCTGGGCAGCGTGTACGAGAGGGCGATCAGCGCGGCCGGGAGCGCGAGCGCGGCGACGAGCACGGCCAGCTCGAGGCGCCGCGGCAGGAAGCGGACGCCGATGAAGACCCCGAGGCCCACGGCCCAGCCGGCCAGGCCGGTCAGCGAGCCGGTGGAGAGCAGGCCCAGCCCGATCGCGAGCAGCGGGGCCGCCCGGGCAGCGGATCGTTTCTCGGTGAACAGCTTCAACGCCACGAACCAGGCCGGGATCAACGAGATCGCGAGGATCGCGTGATGGCGGAAGAAGCCGTCGGCCTTGTACAGGTGTCCGCCCATCCAGCGCTGCAGCGGCCGGGGCTCGGCGCCGATCAGCAGGAAGTCGATGCCGGTGAAGCTCTGCACCACCGCGTAGATGCTGATCAGCACGGCCGCCGCCACGAAGGCCCGAGCCACCCGGCGGCGCGCGTCGCCGGTGTGGTCCAGCGCGAGCTGGCAGACGGCCGGCGTGAGGAAGGGCCACAGGCGCTCGAGACCTTCCCAGGCTCCGCGCACCAGCGTCACCGCGAGCATCGCCAGCACGAAGAACAGCCAGAGGATCACCGGTTCGCGCCAGGAGATCGCGATCTTGGCGCCCCGGCGCCAGGTCTCGATCGCGACCAGCGCGGTCAGCGCGATGATCGAGGTCTGGAGCATGAAGTAGCTGAGCAGCGATGCCAGCACGAAGCAGATCAGCGCGACGTGCTCGGCCGCGGGGAGCCAGGAGAGGCCCGCGCCCGTGACGGGCGCCGGCCCGGACGCCGGCGAGGATGAAGGCGTCAAGCTCGACCTCGGCGGTTACGCTAGATAAACGAGGAATGGATATCAGGACTTAGCGCCCCTGACAAGGGCCTGCTGCGGGAGGTGGATCAGAACTCCAGCTCACCCACGGTGAAGGTCTCCTTCTTCTCCGAGAGCCGTAGCGTGATGGTCTTGCGCTTCTGGTTCTTGCGCCCGTAGTTGGTGAACAGCTCGAGCTGCAGGGTCACCGCACCGGTGAGCGTCTGCTGACTGCTGCCGAAGAAGTTGGTCTGCACCTTGTACGTGCCGCGCATGGCCTTCTTCAGCAGGTACTCCTCGGGGCCGTACCCCTGGGTGAAGTCGCGCGAGACCAGGCCGCCGATGTGGGTGCGGTTGTGGCCGTAGTACGCCTTCTCGCCCGAGGGCTCGATGACCCACAGGTCGATGTCGGTCAGGTCCGCGTCCCAGGAGAGCACGATGCGGATGTCCAGGTCGAGCTTCTTGATCAGCCGCTTGTCGAGCGGGATCTGCTTCACCCCGGCCTTGCGCGCCCTGGGGATGATCGTGTTCAGCTCCATCAGCGTGAGCAGCTCGATCTCGCTGAAGCGGTCCCAGCGGTTCATCACCACGTGCGCCAGCAGCTCCAGCGCGCGTTCGTATCGCTCCTGCCGCGCCAGCACCAGGCCCAGGTCGCGCCAGCTCTGCGGCTCCTCGGGCCGCAGGCGCAGCACCTCCTCGAACAGCACCGCGGCCAGCGCCAGCCGCTCGAGCTGGGACAGCCGGTGAGCCAGGATGCGCAGCAGCGCCGGGTTGTCGAGATCCATCTCGGCGATGTTGGACAGCACCTGCAGGCCCAGCGTCTTGTCCCGCTTCTTGATGAAGAAGTCCGCGCAGTCGAGGAAGAAGGCCGGTGCGTTGCCGTGGATCTTCTTCTGCTCGAGGTACGTGGCGAAGCGCCGGCCCGGCACGGCCTTCTTGAGCGCCGCGATGTACGGCGTCTTGGGATTCCAGGGCGCGAGCGCGATCGCCGGCTCGGGCCCGGCGTCGGCGCCGCTGTCCTTCTTCTTGGCCTTGCTGGGCGACGGGCGGGCGTCGGCGGGCGCTTCGTCGGCCATGCTGGCCGGCGCCTCCGCGGCCTCCATGGACCGCTCCATCATCGGGGCGCTGGGCCGAGCCCCCCGGGGCCGCTCCTCCCGCTCCTTCTTCTCGCTCTCCTCGCGGTGGCGGTAGTTCTTCGGATAGTTGAACTTCGTCTCCCACCACTCGACCCGCGCCGTCCACAGCGCGAGGATCGCCTCGAGCTTGCTCTGCTCCTCGCGCTTCTTCTCGGCCGCGCGCTCGTCCATGATCTGCTGGTAGCGGACGTAGAGCTCCTTCCAGCTCCTGGGCGGCACGATCTCGTGCTCGAGGTACTGCTCCAGCGTCTCCAGCACCATCAGCGAGGTGCCGGGCGTGACGAGATTGTAGCGCTTGCCCAGCGCGACCAGCGCCCGCTCGTTGTGCTTGGGCGAGACGAGCAGGGCCTGTACCTTGTGCTGGGCCCAGAAGCGGGCGAGCAGATCCCCGGGCACGGCCTCGCCGCGCTTGATCGTGTAGCTCGCGTCGTGGAGCACCTGGTCGCCCACGCCGTACTTCAGCCGCACCGTGGCGCTCTCTCCCCCGCGCAGCTTGCCGGTGAGCGTGAAGCGGCCGTGCACCGGCGTGCCGGGCCTGGGAAAGAGCTCCTCTATCTTTCCGTCGCTGACCTCGGCCGCCAGCAGTGCGTACTTGGCGCCGCCGATGCGGCGGATCACCTGGTCGTCCTGCAGCGTGTTGAGGTTGAAGTACTCTCCGCCGGTGGAGCTGGCCAGGTGGCGCAGCAAGGGGTGGTTGGTGTCGGGCGCGTCGGAGAAGGAGTACACCGGCGCCTTGAATCCGCTGGGCTCTGCCTCGCCGAAGTTGGACAGCCCGTCCGAGAACAGCAGGTACAGGTCGGGCACCGGGCGGCCGGGCCTGGGCGAGATCGCGCCCATCTGCGTGCCGCCGTCGTACTCGATGATGTGGATCGCGGCCAGCAGTTGCCGCGCGTCGCCGCGCTTGACCACGAAGCGCTTCGGCGTCTCGGCCGCGTTGCGGAACACCACCAGCTCCACCTGCACCGACTCGCGCTTGAAGCGCGAGAGGTACGCGTCGAGCAGCCCCAGCTCCCGATCGTGGTCCTGTCCGCCGCGAGACCCCGAGGCGTCCCACAGCACGGTGATCCGCTTCGGCGCGCGGGTCGCGTCGCGGCGTGAGCTGGCCGGCATGGTCGGGAACTCGCTGATGCAGAAGTGGACCTCGTCGCGCGGATCGGTCTCGACGAGCACGTTCTGGCTGTCCGCGCCGGGGACAGTGACCTCGAGCTGACCGACGAGCTTCTTGTTGCTGGCCGTGACCTCGGAGAAGTACCCCTCGCGGCGGGCCGTGAACCGCAGCTTGCCCGGTCCGGGCCAGCTGGCGCGCGGCAGCTTGCTGGCGCGACTCACCTCGACCCGCAGGGAGAAGCTCTGCAGCGGCTCCTTGAACCGCAGCGGCATCGCGTAGATCGCGGAGCCCCCGCGGAAGGCGAGATCGGTGACGTACTCCACGGCCACGGTGCGGCTGCCGCGCGGCGGGATGGGGTACACCCGGGTGCTGAAGCTGTTCCCCTTGACCCACTCGACCAGGCCGGGATCGGCGCCCTTGCGCACCTCCTTCTCGAACACCACCCGCGCCTTCTGCTTCTCCACCACCACGCCGTCGACCATCCGGCCCGCGATGTCGAGGGCATAGCCCGAGACCGTGGCGCCCTCGGGCAGCGGGAAGTGAAGCATGCCCTCGAGCTGCCGGTCGTGGGGGTTGGTGAAGGTCATCGTCATCCGCGTCTCGGCGAGGAAGCCGAAGATGCGCGTCTCCACCTCGACCTTGGACAGGCCCAGCGGCTTGCTGCGGCCGGCCGCGTCGTCCACGGCCAGCAGCGCGGGCGGCCGGGTCTGGGCCAGGGCCGGCCCGGCGGTGAGCAGGCACAGAATCAACAAACAGGTTGCTCTACGCATGGTCCCCTCCTCGTACCCGGGTACCGACGATCAACGTTCGCGAAGGGTCTGGGCAATACCGAGCCTATACCGCAGGCCGCTCGGCAAAGTCTATCGCAGGACCTTGACGTAGAAGGTGACAACAAGCGCGAGCAGCATCAGGGCCACGCCGGCCCAGCCGATGATCATCGTGGCCCGCGCGGGGCGCAGCGCCGGATCGGTGATGTCGCGGTTGACGCAGCTCAGGTTCAGGGCGTACAGCACCGGCGCCGCCGTCAGGCTGATCAGCGCCACGACGCCCACCAGCGTGACCGGATTGCCGTGCAGCACGAGCGTGGCCGCGGCCAGGCCCGAGGAGGTGAAGACGAAGCCCCAGTACGTGATGCGGCGCACCGGCGGCGTACCGAGACGCTCCGGCGCCAGCGCGGCCAGCGCCTCGGTGAAGGAGCGCGAGAAGCCGTCGAGCACCACGTACGAGGTGGAGAACATCGCGAAGAAGGCGGTGAGCATGAACACGTGGTACATCCAGCGGCCGAGGATCGCGGTGTACGCCGTGGAGATCGCGTCGGCGAACTGCACGCCCTGCATCTTCTCCTGCAGGCCGCCGAGATGCACCGCGCCGAGGCAGATGAACATCATCCCCGTGATCACCGAGAGGCCGTACCCCACGCGCATGTCGGTCAGTGAGAGGCGCAGGAAGCGGCTCCGGTCGCCGCTGGCGCTGTCGGCGGCCTGCAGGCGATCGAGTTTCTCCAGCGTCCAGAAGCTGTGCCACACCGACACGTCGATCCCGGTGGGCATCCAGCCGAGGATCGCGGCGACCAGGCCGATCGAGCCGGCCGAGAGCCAGGGCACGACCAGGCCCTGCAGCGCGGCGCCGGGATCGGGCGGGCTGGCAAAGAAGGCCAGCACCGTGGCCAGGGCCAGCACGGCCATCATCACCTTGTTCAGGTTGTCGAGCCAGTTGAACCCGCCGGCGAGCAGCAGGGCCACCACGGTGACGATCACGGCCAGGGAGAACAGGTCGAGGTGCGAGAGGGCGAGCCAGGTGTGCCCGGCCGTGGCCGGGTCGAGGTGCGAGAAGCCGAACCAGGTGTGCAGCAGGCAGCCCGATACGCTGACCACGGCGGCCGGCACGCCGATGCCCTGCAGCACCGTGCTGACGAGGAAGATCCACAGCGGCCAGCCGCGGGGGCCCGGCATGCGGGCGTAACCCTGCAGCAGGTTCTGGCCCGTGGCCGCGGCATAGCGCGGACCGAACTCGAAGGCCGGGTACTTGAACAGGTGGCTGACGAGCACCAGCCACAGCAGCTCGTACCCGAACAGGGCGCCGGCCTGGGGGCTCAGCACGAGGTGGGAGGCGCCGACGCTGGTAGCGGCCAGCAGGAAGCCGGGGCCGAAGCGCTGCCAGATCTGGTTCAGGCTCAGAGCTTGCGCTCGAGGGCGAGGGTGCTGCCCGGCTTGAAGTCCTGCGCGTGGAAGTAGCGCATCAGGTCCCAGTCGGACCAGTCGACAAAGGTCAGCACGCGCTCCACCTTGAGGCCGTGCAGGCTGACCAGGAAGTCCTCGAGCAGAGTCGAGGCCACGCCGCGCCGGCGATAGTCGGGGCGCACGCCGATCGTATCCACGGTGACGGTCTTGCCGGTCACGCCGAACTCGCCGAGCAACACGTCGCCCATGATGAAGCCCACCACCTTGGGCCCGACCTTGGCCACCAGCGAGGTGGTGAAGGGGTCGTCGCCGATGGCCCGCGAGAGCTTGGTCCGGAAGTAGTCGGGTCGCTCCTCGCCGCCGACCGCGGCGTCGATGGCGATGATGTCATCGAGGTGCTCCGCCGTCACCGGCGAGGTCTGGATCTCTGGATAGTTCGGACTCATGGGTCGGTCCCTCCCTGCTGGACGAGATCGGGCTCTTACTAGCGCGGGCCAGGGTCGTGGTCAACCCTCGTGAATGATGCACCGAGCGGATCTCAAGGCGTGCTGCTGTAGTGCTCCAGCTGCTCCTCCACGCCGTCGGTCAGGGCGAAGACCTCGTACTCGGCGCCGGAACGGCTGACCCGCACCACCACCGCGCCGTCGGCCAGCCGCCGGCGGGTGCTGCTGGCAGGGAGCAGGCCGAGATGGGTCACCCAGACGTACCCCTGATTCACGCGCGGATCGAGCCGGTCGAGCACGGCCGACGCGGGCGAGGACGAGTAGCCCAGGTTGGCGCCGATCGCGGCGTTGCGGCTCGCCTCGTCGGCCGGGAACAGCCAGTCGACCCACGTCTGGCTGGTCGCCGACTTGAGCCCGTGGTGCGAGAGCTTGGCCACGTCCAGCGTTCCCGCCGGGAGCAGCGGGTCGCCGCCGGGCCGGTCCACGATGCCCGCCGCGTGCGAGGCGATGAAGCCCTCCACGTCGGGCACGTCCTTGTCCCCGGCCCCGGTGAGGTCGCCGTCAAAGGTGTAGCCGAACTCACCCCAGCGGATCACCCCGCCCAGCGAGCGGCTGTTCTCGCCCTCGGTGCCGCCGTGGCCGAGCACCACACCGTGATCCTCGGCCGAGATCACGGCGCCGTCCTGCACCAGGTGGCCGTTGCCGTGGTACAGCGTCAGCCGGGCGCCCGCGCCGAGCTCGATGTAGCTGGTGATGCCCTGGCCGTCGTCCGTCGGGCCCTCGAGATCGCCGAGCAGCAGGCCGTCGCAGGCGTCGGCCGGCCAGGGCTCGCCGCTCATGTCGCCGTTGCAGGGCGTGGCCGCCGGGCCGCTGCACAGCGGGAAGTGCAGCGCCGACCACGGGCCGGTGAGCAGCTCGCACATCTCCTGGAAGTCCCCGGCGTCCGCGTGCTCGCCCACGTCGTGCAGGCCGCGGGTGATCACGCCGCGCTCCACTGTCACCGGCTGGGACACGGTCTGGAACAGGTTGTCCACGCCGCCGATGTGGTCGGTGTGCACGTGGGTCAGGATCAGCCAGTCGATGCGGCGCTGGCCCAGGCGGCGGTCGATCGCCTCGAGCACCTTGTCGTCGTGCCTGTCGTTGGCCACGTCGATCAGCACCGAGGTGCCGTCCGGGCCCACGACCAGCGCGGCCTCGCCCATGGTGAAGCCCGAGATCGAGATCTGCTCGATGATCAGCTCGTGTCCGGGGTCCGTGTCCGTGTCGCTGTCGGAGTCCGTGTCGGAGTCGGCGTCGGCGTCGGAGTCGGAGTCGGAGTCCGAGTCGGAGTCCGAGTCGGTGTCGGAGTCCGAGTCGGCGTCGGAGTCCGAGTCGGCGTCGGAGTCCGAGTCGGAGTCGGAGTCGGCGTCGGAGTCCGAGTCGGTGTCGGAGTCCGAGTCGCTGTCGGTGTCGGAGTCCGAGTCGCTGTCGGCGTCGGAGTCCGAGTCGCTGTCGGCGTCGGAGTCGGAGTCGGAGTCGGAGTCCGTGTCGGAGTCGGTGTCGGCGTCCGAGTCGGTGTCCGCGTCCGTGTCCACGTCGGAGTCACCGCTGCTCGAGTCGCCACAGGCCCACAGCGGCACGGATAGCATTGCCAGCAGCAGCCATCCGCAAGCAAAGCGTCTCATCGCAGTCCCCCGGAGCTGATCCGCGATCAACGCAGCTCGATCCCGGTCCGCCGCCGCTCCCTCGGCACCCGCGCGCCGGCCTTGCGCCAGTCCCTGGGTGGCCGGAACTCGTCCATCAGCTCCAGCCGGCCCTGGGCCTCGAGCCGGTCGTGGATCCGCGCCCAGGCGCAGGGCGTGTCCGGATTCACCTCGCAGCGGCCGTCCTGGGATCCGCCGCAGGGCCCGTTGAGCAGGCGTTTGGCGCACAGTGCGATGGGGCAGATCCCGGCGGTGGTGGCGAGCAGGCAGTCGCCGCAGCCCTGGCACTTCTCGCGCCACACCCCGGGCTCGTCCGCGCCGCCGATGAAGGTCGTGGACAGCGCCGGGATCACGGGCAGCGGCTCGAACACGTCGGCCACGATCTGCACCCCTGCGCCGCAGGCCAGCGAGAGGATCGCGTCCGTGCCCTCGGGCAGCTCGAGGTATTTTTCCAGCAGATCGTGCTCGCACTGGCGCTCGATGGTCTGCACCACGAGCTCGGGTGGCCGGCCGGCGTGGTGCCGCGGGTGCGCCAGCTCGCGCGCCAGGTCGTGGGCCTCGGCGTCACCGCCGGCCCGGCACACGGTCACGCAGCCGCCGCAGCCGAGCACGAGCAGCTTCTCGAATCCCGCGATCGAGGCCGCGATTTCGTCCATCGGTTTCAGGTCGCCGACGATCATGACGTGCTCCCTGGCCGCGTCTTGGTCGCCCCGGCCAGGGCCAGGGCCTGCGTCCGTCCGTGGTGCCTGGCGCGGTGCCGGTCGCAGAGCGGGGGCTCGGTCAGCTCGCGGACCGACTCGTCGAGCGCCTCGGGCAGCCTGGCCGTGTGCACCGGATCGCCGCACACCGCGCAGCGTAGCAGCGGAAGTCGGACCACCTCGTCCCAGCGGTTGACCAGCAGGTGCTGGAACTCGATCGCGTCTTCCGGGCAGACCCGCCAGCAGGTGGCGCAGCGGGCGCAGCGCGCCATGTTGTGCAGCAGCGTGCGCGTGTCGCCCTCGTCGCGGTAGTCGAGAGCGCGCGCCGGGCAGTTCTGCACGCAGGCCAGGCAGCCGGTGCAGCGCTCGTTGACCTGGAAGAAACTCTCCATCATTGCATGCCTCTCTGCTCGATGGCCCGGGAGATGGCGCGGGCCGCCTCGAGGGTGGCCGCGGCCACCTGCGTCATGCGGTCCGTGCCCAGGCTCGGCGTGAAGCCCACGACCCAGATCGCGGCGGCCGGCTGCGCGCCAGCGATCGGCGCGGCCACCGCGTGCACGCCCGATATGTACTCCTCGTGATCCAGGGCGTACCCGTTGCGGCGCGCCAGCTCCAGCTCGGCGAGATAGCGCCCGGGATCGGTGATCGTGTGCTCGGTGTAAGGGTGCAGGCCGCGGTCCTCGATCAGCTCGCGCGCCCGCGCCTCGGGCAGGCCGGCCAGGAACACCTTGCCCGTGGCGCCGGCCAGCAGCGGGATGCGCGTGCCCACCGGCGCCGTGATCTTGAGGTCCTGGTGCGACTCCACGATGTCGATGATCGCGACGTGGTCGTTGTTGCGGATGCCGAGGAACACCGACTCCGCGGTCCGCTCCATCAGCGCCTGCATCACCGGCCGCGCCGTGTCCTTCAGATCGAGGCGAGAGTGCACGGCGCTGCCCAGCTCGAACAGGGTCGGGCCCAGGCTGTAGCGCTTGGTCCGGTGGTCGCGGACCACGGCGCCGGCCGCCTCGAGCGCGGCGGTGATGCCGTGCACCGTGCTCTTGGAGATGCCGAGCTCGTGGGACAGGTCGCTCAGGCTCGGGCTGTGGCCGCTGGCTGCTATCCGCTCGAGGATCTGAAAGGCCTTGGCCACGGTGGGGGCGCGGTACATTAGTGTTCAGCCTGGTGAACGGAACTCATAAAATCATCGTAGCAGACTGGGGTGCCCTGTCAACTCGAAAAGGGCCCTGTTAACAAATGTTCAGTCAAAACAGGGAAATTTGCTGTTGACACGAGCGGGAGCTATGGTAGACGATGTGTTCACGGTAGTGAATACCTGAGCCGCTCGGGCCAGGGAAGGAGAGAGCCATGGCCAAGAAGGACAAGGACAAGCTGTCCACCGCAGAGAGCCTGCGCAAGACCCGCACGTACGGCAAGTTCCGCTGCCACAACCCGAGCTGCATGGGACGGCTGCAGCCCGAGGCCGGTCAGGATCGCGTCAAGTGCCCCGAGTGCAGCATGGAGTTCCGGGTGCACTGGATCCGTCCCGACTTCCCTCGCATCCGCGGTCCGGTATGGGACGTCAACCGCAAGCTGGCCGAGGAGGCCCTGCACGAGCTAGAGGAGGGCAAGTGAGATGTCGCTCGATCGCAAGATAGCCTACATCGATCTCTCCACCGGCGAGATCGACGTCCAGCCGATCCCGCTCGAGATCCGCCGCAAGTTCCTCGGCGGCCGTGGGCTCGACGCGTACCTGCTGTACAACCACGCGCCCAAGGGCTGCGACCCGCTGAGCCCGGAAAACCCGCTGCTCGTCAGCGGCGGGCTGCTCACCGCCACCTGCGCCTCGGCCACGGCACGGACCCACGTGATGGCCAAGTCGCCGCTGACCGGCCTGCTGGGCAGCTCCAACATGGGCGGCTTCTTCGCGCCCGAGCTGGCCTGGGCCGGGTTCCACCACCTGGTGATCAAGGGCCAGGCCCGCAAGCCTGCGTACCTCTTCATCCACGACGGCGAGATCGAGATCCGCGACGCGGATTTCCTCTGGGGCAAGAGCACCACCGAGACCCAGTGGGCGATCCGCGAGGCCCACGACGACGAGGAGGTGAAGTGCCTGGTCATCGGACAGGCCGGCGAGAACCTGGTGCGCTTCGCCAACGTGATGACCGGGATCAAGAACTCGGGCGGCCGCACCGGCATGGGCTGCGTGATGGGCAGCAAGAAGCTCAAGGCGATCGCGGTGCGCGGCACGCTGGACATCGCCATCGCCCATCCCACCGAGGCGCTGGAGTACAACAAGCGCTTCATCGACCAGATCACCAGCTCCAAGGTCAACCAGACCCAGGGCACGCTGGGCACGCCCTTCATCTGGGGCGCCACCAACTCCTGGGGCGGGATCCGCACCCGCAACTTCCAGTACAACCAGTGCGAGTACGCCGACGACATCGAGCCCGAGCGGATCGACGAGATCGCCGAGGAGACGATCGGGCCGTACCACATGACCGCCTGCTTCGGCTGCCAGGTCCACTGCCGCGCGCAGTACCGGATCCCCAGCGGCCCGTACGCCGGCATCTACGACGAGGGGCCCGAGTACACCTCCCAGGGCGCCTTCGGCGGCGAGCCGGACTGCAAGAACGCCGAGACCGTGCTGGTGGGCAACCACCTGGTCGATCAGTATGGCGTGGACAACCTCGAGATCGGCAGCATCATCTCCTGGGCCATGGAGCTGTACGAGGAAGGCATCCTGACCAAGAAGCAGACCGGCGGGCTCGATCTGCGCTTCGGCAACGACGAGGCCCTGCTGGAGATGGTGCACCGCATCTGCCAGCGCAAGGGCTGGCTGGGCCAGACCCTGGCCGACGGCGGGATTCAGGCCTCGGAGAAGATCGGCAAGGACAGCTTCAGCTACCTGATCCAGGTCAAGGGGATGAACAACCTGCACTCGGACGAGCGGGCCACCCCGGCCCTGGCGCTCAATGTCGCCACCGCCTCGCGGGGTTCGGATCACCTGCGCAGCCGGCCGGCGATCGATCTGTATCACCTGCCCGAGAAGGTGCTGCGCAAGATCTACAGCAGCCCGGTGCCGTACGACGGGCCGCTGTCCTCGGAGCATACCGAGTACATCGGCAAGCCGTGGCAGGTGTTCTGGCAGGAGAACTGCTACATGGCGGTCGACTGCCTGGGCATCTGCAAGTACCACACCGTGTTCCTCGGGCCCACGCTGCCCAGCTTCGAGGACTGGCCCAAGGTGATCGAGTACAACACCGGGCTGCAGTTCACGCCGACCGAGCTGTGGGACATCGCCGAGCGCTGCAACATGCTCGAGCGGATGTTCAACCTGCGCGAGGGCCTGACCCGGGACGACCCGAAGAAGGGCGACACGCTGAACCACCGCTACTTCGACGAGCCCTGCCTGCGCGGCGCCCCCGACGTGGTGGGCAGCACGATCGACCGGCAGAAGTTCACCAAGATGATCGACGAGTTCTACAAGCACAAGGGACTGGACAGGAAAGGTCTGCCCAAACCGGCGACGCTCAAGCGGATGGGCCTGCAGAGCGAACCGTCCCACATGCTGTAGGAGAGAACGATGCATGAAAAGGGAAACAAGGTGCTGAAGATAGATTTGCAGAAGTGCACCGGCTGTCGGCTGTGCGAGCTGGTCTGCTCGGTCCAGCACGATCACGTCAGCAACCCGATGCGCTCCCGCATCCGCGTGATCAAGTGGGAGTCCGAGGGGGTCTATGTGCCGATGGCCTGCCAGCAGTGCGAGGACGCGCCCTGTGTGGCGGCCTGCCCGGCCAAGGCGCTGCGCCGCAACAACGAGCTGGGCCGGGTCGAGATCGACTACGACCTCTGCATCGGCTGTCGCACCTGCGTCTCGGTCTGCCCCTTCGGGGCGATGCACTTCAACGCGCGCGACCGCAAGGTGTTCAAGTGCGACCTCTGCGACGGCGATCCGCAGTGCGTGAAGTTCTGCGAGGTGCATGCGATCGAGTTCGTCGAGGTGGGAGATGTCAGCCTGAACAAGGGACGCGAGGCGGCCAAACGGCTGCACACGGCGGCCCAGCAGGCGGAGCGTCTGTGAAGCTGACGGTCGAGTTCCTCAGCCTGCCCAACCTGACCAAGATCGTGGGGGGCAAGCGCGTGGATCTCGACCTGGCGGCGGGGCGGACGGTGAACGACCTGCTGGCCGAGCTGGCGCGGCGCTACGGGCCCAAGCTGGAGCAATTCCTGCTCGACGACGAGGGCCAGCTGGACTCGATCTTCAAGCTGATCGTGAACAAGGAGTGGCTGCCGCCCGACGAGATGGATCGCGAGCTGCAGGACGGCGATGCGGTGACGATCATGCTGCTCGTCGGCGGAGGCTAGGAGCGCGTTGAAGTCGGGAAGCAACCTGGAGCGGGTGCTCGCGGCGGGACATTTCGCCTTCACCGGCGAGCTGGGGCCGCCGCGCGGCGCCAACGCCACCGCGATCCGCGAGAAGGCCAAGCCGCTCAAGGGCATGGTCGACGCGGTCAACATCACCGACAACCAGACCGCGATGGTGCGCATGGCCAGCTGGGGCGCGTCGATCCTCGCCATTGCCGAGGGTCTCGAGCCGAACTTCCAGATGGTCTGCCGCGACCGCAATCGGCTGGCGATGCAGAGCGACATCCTCGCGGCGTACGCCAACGGCATCCGCAACATCCTCTGCCTCTCCGGCGACCACCAGGACTTCGGCGATCACCCGCAGGCCCGCGGCGTGTTCGATCTCGACTCGATACAGCTCGTGCACACGGTGCGGACGATGCGCGACGAGGGGCGCTTTCTCGGCGGCGACGCGATCGACGAGCCGCCGCGGCTGTTCATCGGCGCCGCGGCGAATCCCTTTGCCGATCCCTTCGCGTTCCGCGTGCGGCGGCTGAAGAAGAAGGTCGCCGCGGGCGCGGACTTCATCCAGACCCAGTGCATCTACGACATGCAGCGCTTCCGCGAGTACGTGGAGCACGCCCGGGAGCTGGGCCTGCTGGAGCGGGTGTACCTGCTCGCCGGCGTGACCCCGCTGAAGAGCGTGGGCATGGCGCGCTACATGCAGGGCAAGGTGCCGGGCATGACCGTGCCCGATGCGCTGATCGAGCGGCTGCGGGGCGTTCCGAAGAAGAAGGCCGCGGACGAGGGCATCGCCATTGCCTGCGAGCAGATCGCGGAGCTGCGGGAGATGCCGGGCGTGGCCGGCGTGCACCTGATGGCCATCGAGTGGGAGCACCGCGTGCCCGAGATCGCGGAGCGAGCCGGGATGTTGCCGCGGCCCGAGGTCTGATCCGTCCAGCCCGCTGTACTTCGTGGCCTAGAACAACCAGCAGACCAGCACCGGCAGGTACAGCAGCGTGAACACGATCAGCCCGGCCCGCGCCGCGGGCCGCGACGTCTCCGGTAGCGCGCCGATCCGGCGCCAGCTCCACAGCGCCAGCGCCAGCACCAGCACCACGCCGAAGCCGCCAGCGAGCCACAGCGGGTAGAGCCGCGCCGGCCATTGCTCGGCGTGGCCGAGCAGCCGGTCGAAGGTCTGCAGCCCGCGCGGGTCGGACAGCGCGCCCGGCAGGAATCCAGCCCAGGCGGCGAGCTTGGCCGCGCCCTTGGCCAGCTGGGCCGCGGCGATCACGGGCACCGCCGCCGTGGCCGCGGCACCGAGCATGCGGCCGATGCGCTCGCGTCCGCCCAGGGCCAGACCCAGCAGCGCGGCCAGTCCCCAGAGGATCAGCGGCACCAGACCCAGCCGCCACAACGTCGCGCTCCAGGCGCTGCCCAGTGCAGGTACGAGCTCCGCGACGCCCTGGGCCGGGGCGAGGAAGACCGCCTTGAGCCAGCTCACCTCGCTGCACACCTCGTAGCTGATCCAGCCCGAGACGAGCAGCACGAAGGCCGTCTCGAACGGGCGCAGCAGCGCGACCCGGCGCGAACCGGCTTCGGGCGGAACCCGGCCGTAGCCCAGGTTATCGTGCGGGCAGATCTTGGCGCACTGCAGGCACAGCACGCAGCCGTCCGCTGGATCGCGCCGGTACGGCCGGATCAGCGACGGGCAGCTGCGCGCGTCGAAACGAAAGCGATTGGCCGCGGCCGCGCAGTCCTTGCTCTGGCACGAGTCGCAGACTGCGGGATCGCGGGTGTCGAGCTGCAGCCCGGTCTGGCGGCCGTACGCCGAGAGCAGCGCCGCAGCCGGGCAGAAGGCCTGGCACAGGGCGCGCGGCTCGCGAAAGATCAGGCCGGCGAGCACGGCCACGCCGAGCAGCACCGCGATCATGATTGCGGTGCCGTCGGGCCGCCGGTGCAGCGAGTACGCCGAGACCAGCACGACCAGGACGAGGTACCCCAGCACCGTGGCCCAGCCGGAGCTCAGCCAGGCGCCGAGGCGCGCCCGGGGCCAGCCGATTCGCCGGGCCAGCGCCTCGGCCGCGCGGTGCGCGAGCTCCAGCGGGCAGACCGTGCACCACACCCGGCCCAGGGCCAGGGTCAGCCCGATCATCACCGGCCACCACAGGCCCCATACCGCGAGCGTGGTCAGGTTGGTCTTGCGCAGGAGCTTCAGCTCGGCGCCGGACATCCCGCTGCCCGCGCCCCAGCCGTTGACCAGCAGGTAGAGCATGGCCGCGAGCGCGAGACCCTGCAGCAGGAGCGGAAAGCCGGCCCGCCGTAGCAGCCAGCGGGCCGGCCGCGACGCGAGCAGGTCCTGCCGGATGCGGTTCATCACTTGAAACCGAGGTGCTGGATCTCCTTGAGCATGTACACCACCTGCAGGACGAGCTCCTCGTCACCGATCTGCTCGCACAGCTTACCCAGCGTGTAATCCCTCGAGGAGATCAGGTGCACCACGCGCTGCTCCTTGCCGGTGAGCCTGAGGCTGGGCGGCAGGGCGCCGCCCGTGGTTTCGACGACCTGCTCGCGGTACGGATGCAGTGCGCGGCGGATCATCACCGGTGAGATGTGCTCGCGGACGCCGTCCCGGATCAGCCCGTACGCGGTGAGGCCCAGCGGGAAGCCGCCCTCCGGCGGCTTCGAGCCGGAGAAGAAGGCATAGCGGCCGCTGACCCAGGTGAACAGGTCGAGGATCTTGGCGCGCACCTGCTCGGCGAGATGACGGTACAGGTCGTGGGGCGCCAGCAGCCCGATGGCAAGCAGGGCCTGGGTCAGCCGGGTATGCTTGACCGCGGCCTCGCTCAGGGCGTTTTCCAGAGCCTCGCGGGAGATGATGCCCTGGGAGACCAGGTGCTCGCCGAACAGCTCGGCCTCCACGTTGGAGGTGGCGAACAGGGGGTCACCGTCGCTGAAGAAGATCGCCTTCTGCACCGGGTCCCGGCGGAGGTCGAGGCGGCCGGAGGCCTGCTCGTCGGTGAGCTGGGACAGGACCCGCACCAGCGAGATCTGGGACAGGTCGCCCTGGAAGTCGGGTTCCTCTCCGTCGGCCACCGGCCACGGCGCGGTGCTGTGCGGTGAGACCTCGGAGACAGGCGGTACCGGGCGCACCGCGCCGGGTTCGGGCTGCGGCTTGGGGACGTCGGTCTTGGGGATCGGGATCCTGATATCCGGCACCAGCGACCAGTCCCTCCCGCTCACGGTTTTCGGAGCTGCAGGCGGCTCGGGCTCCGTGGGTGGCTCGGCCGTGGCGGCCTGGGGCTCCGGCGCCTGCGGCCCGGTGTCCACCGAGTCGAGCAGCGCGCGCACCTCGCTCGGGCTGGCGCCGAATGGGTTCTTTGCCTGCGAGTCGCTGACATCGACCTCGTCCCAGTCCGTGGCGTCGAGATCGATATCCACGTTGCTGCCGTCGTCGGGCGTGGCCTCGAGCACCTCGATCTCGAGGTCCGAGGTGTCGCTCTCGTCCAGCTCGGTGGTCAGCGGGATGATCTCCACCTGCTCGTCCAGTTCCTCGATTGCGCTCTCGGGCATCGGCGGCGGCCCGGGGCGGTTGACCGGCGAGGGGCGCGGCACGCCCGGCCGGCTGTGCTTGCGCGCCTGCTCCGCGATCAGCGCCTCGGTGCGGCGGTCGTCCTCCCGCTCGGCATCGATCTCCTTGCTGAACAGGAACTGCATCGCCGAGGCCACCTCGTCGGCCCGGACCTGGGCGATCTGATCCCCGGCCACTCGCAGCAGGTCTTCCCGCATCTCGTCGGCGGTCGCGTGGCGCTGCTCCCGGTCGGCGACCAGCGACCGCTCGATTACCGGAGCCAGGTGGGGCGGCAGCTCGTCGAGCCTGGCCCGGTCGTACTTGCCCTCGGCGATGGCGAGCAGCACCTCGATCTCGGTGCCCGAGTCGTACAGCGGGCGCATCGTCAGCAGCTCGATGAACATCGCGCCGAGGGAGTACAGATCGCTGCGACGATCGACCTCCATGCCGGCGGCGGCCTCGGGACTCAGGTAGCGCACCTTGCCCTTGATCAGGCCGGCCTCGGTCTGCTCCTCGCGGTGCTTGGCCCGGGCCACTCCGAAGTCGGTGAGCTTGACCGCGCCGCCGTAACCGAGGAGCACGTTCCGCGGTGTCACGTCGCGGTGCACGATCTCCTGGAGCTGACCGTCGAGGCCCTTGAACTCGTGCGCGTGCTCGAGCCCCTGGCAGACCTCGGCCACCACGCGGCAGGCCAGGGCCACCGGGAAGCGCCGGCGAACCTGGTGGCAGCGGCGGAGCACCTCGAGCAGGTCTCGACCCGGCACGTATTCCATGGCGATGTACGGTACGTTCTGCTCCTCGCCGAGATCGTAGATCTGAACGATGTTCGGGTGTACCAGTGCGGCCGCGATCTTGGCCTCGTCGGTGAACATGTGGATGAAGCGGACGTCCTCGGCCAGGTGAGGATGAATCCGCTTGATTGCCAGGGTCTTGGTGAAGCCACGGATGCCAAGGGCCTTGGCCTTGAACACATCCGCCATACCGCCCGAGGCGATCTTGCGCACGAGTAGATACTTGCCGAATCGCTTCATTCGCGTCCGCCAAGCTTGAACCGGTTCACCGAGGGCATTCTAGAGCTACCCGGAGAGGAGGACAAGGACTTCTGTGTGAAAACTCCAGGGCCTCGTGCAACAAAGATATTGGAGGTGGAAGGTGGCGCTCTCAGAGTATTCGTTCTCACCAGAAATACCTCCTTTTTCCGGAGAGTTGGGCCGGCAGTCCGAGTCACGCCAGGCCGAGCGGTTGCGCTGCTGGTGCGAGACCACTGGCCGGGATTTCTACGTTCGCTGCCTCGATCTCGGCCGGGACGGCCTTTTTCTCCAGACCCTGGCCGATCTGTCGCCTGGAACCCGGATGGACATCGAGATCGACCTGCCGGGCGGTGATTTCGCGGCGCATGCCGAGGTGGTCTGGCGCCGAGCTCCCGAGGAGAACGGCCCGCCGCCCGGGCTGGGCGTGCAGTTCCTGTCCGTAACAGATGATAGCTTCGATGTTCTAGAAGGTTACCTTGGCGACCATCACTGCTGACCGTCCCCGGGTCCAGCTTTTCTTAAACAAAGTATCGGCACCTCGGCGGGCGCGCCGATCCGCAGCGGCGGCTCCACCACTCCCACCCCGCGGCTGACCTGGACGGTCAGGCCCTTGCGGCGGACCAGGCCGGCCTGGTACCGCGTGCCATGAGCCGATGGCAGCACCAGCGGTCCGAAGAGCGGCAGCACGACCTGGCCGCCGTGGGTGTGGCCGGCGAGCACCAGCAACGGCCGGTGCTCGAGCGAGAGCAGGCTCTCGGCCGTGTCCGGGCTGTGGGTGAGGAGCAGGTACGGTCGTCCGGACGGGACCGCGTCCAGCGCGGCCTCCAGATCCGGCTCGCCCTCCCAGATGTCGTCGATGCCCGCGATCCACAGTCGCGGTCGGCCGGGCAGGCGGGCTTCGGCAGCGGTGTTGTCGAGCAGGATCACGCCCGCGGCCCGCAGCACCTCGGCGAACCGGCGACCCCGGGGATCGACCTGGCGGTCGTGGTTGCCGCGGACCGCGAACACCGTGCCCGGCGGTCCCAGGCCGGCCAGGGCGCGTCCCAGCTCGGCAAGCACCCGGTCGTCCCGATGCAGCAGGTCGCCGGTGATCAGCACCAGGTCCGGGGCAAGGGCTGCCACCCGCCGCTTGAGCCGCTCGAGGTCGCCGGTCGTGAAGAACTCGCTGCAGTGGACATCGGTGACATGCGCCACGCGCAGGCCGACCAGCCCGTCGGGCAGGTCGGGCAGGGCCACCTCGCGCTGCCGCAGATCCGGACAGGGCGGTCGCCAGTGCAGCGCGGACAGCAAGCGGGTCGCGGCCAGCGAGCCGAGCAGGTTGACCAGGCGGGCCGGGATCCGGAACACCTCGAGACGCCCCAGGCGACCCAGCGCGCTGTGCTCGCCGGCCCGGGCGTGGCTGTCGAACAGCTCGCGCGGCGGGCGGAGCTCGGGCTCGCGCAGCTGCACCGGCTACCTGGCGGCCGGCAGGTCCTTGGCCCCGACCTTGGCAAAGTCGTCGAACTCGAAATTCTGGCAGACCTTCTTGCCGGCCTCGTCACGGCACAGGCCGGCCAGGGCGTCCTGCATCCGGGCCCGCTCGGTCTTTGGCGCGAGGCCCTCGAAGGCCACGAACAGCGGATGCGGGATGGCGGCGGTCTGGTGGATCGCGACCAGCTCGGCCTTGAGCTTGATCTTGTGGAGCCCCTGATGGGCGCGCTGGTCGAGCACGATCGCGTCGGTCTTGTCCTTGGCCACCTTGCGCAGGTAGCGCAGGGTTCGTGTGGTGGGTATCAGCTCGAAGTCCTTGGCCGAGTACTTTCCCTCGAGGCCGTGGCCGAAGAACAGCTCGGGCTCGAAGAGGATGGCGCCGGCGAGCTGCTTGCCCTTGAGCTCGTCCAGGGATCCGTAGCGTGCCTTGCGCACCATGATGTGGTACGGGCCCTCCTGCTTGCCGTCGAAGACCAGCTGGGCCAGCGGCGTCATGCGCATCGCCTTGCCGTGTTTGAGGTAGATGCCGATCGAGACGAAGCCGTACCCGGGCCTGGTCGTCTTGATGTAGCTCAAGCCCGGCTCGACCTCTCCGAAGAAGGCGCCGGAGAACTTGCCTCCGCCGACCTTGGCGTCGAGGTAGTCGAAGAGCAGCCGGAGATATGGCCGGGCCTCCTCTTCGGTGGCCGGTGCGCCGGGCTGGAGGATCACGAAGTCACGCTGGCCGGCCAGCGCCGAGTGGGAGAGCAGCAGCATCGACAGCAGCAGCAGTGACCATCTGGGCATCCTTGACCTCCGTACTTGCTCCTTGGACGGCGGCCCGGGGCAATTATTCCCTCTCGGATCCGGGCCGCCCGTAAGGTCGAGACGGCCTCCCAGGTAGCCGACAGCGCTCCGGAATGTCAAGTCGTGGGTACTGCCAGTTTACCCTTGTCATCCGTCGTTCATGGTGTATTCTTGGCCTGTCCAGATTCACGATCGGGAGGCGTGCGATGAGAGTGCAGTGCCAGAACTGTCGCTCGATCTATGAGCTCGATGAGGCACGGTTCGCCAATGTCCCGGAGGTCAAGTGCTCCCAGTGTGGGGCCATCATAGTACTCAAAGCTCCCGAGCCCGAACCCGAGGAGGGCGGGCCCAAGACGATGTTCATGCCGCAGATGTCGACCGCGCAGCAGCAGATCACGGACAAGGAGGCTCCCCCGGCTGGCGCTGCGGGTGAGCAGGCGCCCGCCGAGGACGAGAGCGCTCCGAAGACGATGTTCATGCCGGCGATGTCCACGGCCAAGCAGCACATCGAGGGCGGCAGCCCCGCGCCCGCCCCGGCCGCTGCGGCGCCCACCGAGGCCGCGGCCGAGGAGGAAGGCCCGAAGACTCAGTTCATGCCGGCGATGTCCACGGCCCAGGCGCAGATCGAGGGTCGGGCGCCGGCGCCGGCCGGCGAGACCGGTACCGAGGCCGCGGCCGAGGAGGAAGGCCCGAAGACTCAGTTCATGCCGGCGATGTCCACGGCCCAGGCGCAGATCGAGGGCCAGGCCGCCGCTCCGGGCGGGGTCGCGGCCGGGGAGGCAGCCGAGGACGAGGCCGCGCCCAAGACTCAGTTCATGCCGGCGATGTCCACGGCCCAGGCGCAGATCGAGGGCCAGGCTGCCGCACCGGCCGGCGCAGCCGGTACCGAGGCCGCAGCCGAGGACGAGGCCGCGCCCAAGACTCAGTTCATGCCGGCGATGTCCACGGCCCAGGCGCAGATCGACGGCCACGCTGCAGCGGCGGCCCAGGCTGCTCCGGCTGCTCCGGCTGCTCCGGCCGCTGCGGCCGGCGCGCCCACGCCAGCTGATGCGCTGGCCCAGGCCGCAACCCCCGCGGTCGCTGCTCCGACCGCACCCCCGGCCGAAGCCGCTGTCGAGGCCGAGCCCCAGGCCCAGCCCGAGCCCGCACCGATGCAAGCGCCCGTCGCCGAGGCCGCGGCCCCGGTCGCCGCGGCCGAGTCCCCGAGCAAGAGCAGCATGGGGCTGATCCTCGGCATCGGAATTCCGGTGGTGCTGGTGATTGCGGCCGTGGCGGTGTACTTCCTGGTATTCGCCAAGTAGGAAGGCAGCATGCTGCGCCCTGCCCGGGGCGCTCGATTACTCGGCGAACAGCTCGGCCAGCTTCAGATCCAGCGCTTGCGAGATGCGGTAGAGCGAGCCGATCGACGCCGAGGACTCGGCGCGCTCGATCTGGGACAGCAGGCTCACCGAGAGCGAGGCCCGGCGGGAGAGCTCCTTCAGGGTGAGCCCCTTGTCGCGACGCGCCTGTCGCAGCCGGGCTCCTACTGTGGCTAGCAGGTTCTTCACCGGATCGACGAGCAGGCCCTTCTCGCGGATCACCTTGTCGATCACCGCGCGGAACTCGGCCACGTCGAAGGGCTTCTTGATGTAGTCGAAGGCCTCGAGCTTCATCGACGCCACCGCTGAATCGACCGAGGGATAGCCGGTGAAGATGATGATCGCCACGTCGGTATCGAACTTGCGAATCGCCTTGAGCAGATCGACGCCACCGATCTCCGGCATCATCAGATCGAGGACGATGATGTGCGGCCGCTCCTTGCGGATACGCGCCACCGCCTGGCCCGCATCGCTCTGCGTGGTGACCCGGAAACCGTCCTTGGCCAGCACATCCTTCATGAAGCGGCATAGATCGACGTCATCGTCGATCACCATGATCCTGACCTGAGTGTTTCGCCCTTCAGAAGCCAAGTAGCCCCCTGCCTCGCGGCCTCAGTTCTGGCAACCCTGGAGGATGGTCTGCACCTGTCCGCGATCGGGCGCGGACGGCGCAACCTGGAGGTACTTGCGATACATCCGACAGGCCATCTTTCCGTTGCCGAGGCTGGCGTAGGCGATCCCTAGACCGCGATAGGCATAGGCGAAGGATGGATCGAGCTTGACGGCCTTGCGGTACATCTCGATCGCCCGCTCCAGCTTGCCGGACTGGTGGTACTTGGTCGCCTCCACGTACAGCTTCTTGGCCTGTTCCCGAGAACCGCCCTTGCCCTTGGGGCGTCCGCCGCGGCCCGCCCGGGGTTTGGGCGGTTTGGGCGGCTTGACCGTCTTGGTCGCCTTGGCGGTGCGCGTCGAACCCTTCTTGTGACTGTCCTCGATGCGCTGCTTGAGTTTCTTGGCAGTCTGGTTTTCCGCGTCGAAGATGAAGACCGCCTCGGTCTCCTCTTGCGCCTTGGTCATGTCGCCCCGACGGAAGGCCTGCTTGGCCGCCGCGAGGTGCTTGCGCACGTAGCCCTTCTGGATCTTGGGCATCAGCCCGGCGGCCCGCGCGCTGTACCGGCTGTCCTCCGGGATGGCCTTGCATGCCTCGAAGGCGCGGGCGTAGTCCTGGGAGGCGAACAGCTTGCGACACTCCTCGAAGTGAGCCGAGTTACCCTGCTCGGCAGCGGCGCTGTCCAGCAGCGTGCGGGCTTCCTTGCTCGCCGGGTCCTTTTCCAGGACCGACTTGAAGGAGGCCATGGCCAGGGTCCAGTTCTCGTCGCCCAAGGCCTTCTTGCCGCGCTCGAGCGACTCGCGAATCTCGGCGGCGAGCGCCGCCCTGTCGGGGCCCGGCGGAGGCGTCGGCGGCTTGGGGGCCACGGAGGGCGGCTCGGGCTTGGTCTCGACCGGCGGCGGTGGCTGGCCCTCGGTGGTCCGGTCGCCGCCGAAGAGGAACACGGCCACGATGGCCAGCAGGACCACGATGCCCGCGATGAGCCCGAGGAGGACCGGCAGGCCCATCCGGCGGGCCGCCGCGGTCTCGACGAACCGCTCTGCCTCCTCGATTCCCGGCACGAAGGTGAAGTCCTCACCCGGGGCCACGAAGCGGAAGCGGAGCAGGCCGACGGTAAGGATATCGCCGCGGCGCAGGCTGATCATCCGGTAGGGCTCGTCGTTGACCTTGATTCCTTCGGTGCTGCCAAGGTCGACCACGCTGTATGTGCCGTGCTGGTAGATCACCTTGGCGTGGCGGTCTTCCACCGATCGGTGATCGAGCGGGATCTCGTTCTCTCTCGAGCGGCCCAAGACCATCTCCGCCCGATCGAGCGGGAAGATCTTCCCTTCGAAGGGAGGCGCGAGGCAGACGAGCTTGCCCGGAGGCAGCGGTACGCGCTCTACCTCGACGTCGTCCGCGGGCTGAGCCCTGCGTGCGGTATCGGAGATCCGGACCACTGCGGTGTCCGCGGTGGACAGGGCGGTACGTGAGACCTCGGCCCGGGCCGGTGTCGGAGCAGCCGGCTGCGGTGCCTCGGGTGGCATGACCGGTGGAGGGGCCGGCGCCGGCAAGGTCGCGGGAGCTTGTGCCGGAGCGGGCTTCTCGGGCGCCGCGGGCGGCGGCGGTGGTGCGAGGTTCTCGGGTGCGGCCGGCGGCGGCGGCGGAGCGGCGTTGGCGCCGGGAACCGGGGGCGGCGGCAGGCTCGGTGTAGCCTCGCTGATGGCTGGCGGTGGTTGCGGGGCCGGACCCACCGCGGTCGGCCCGTCGACAACCTGGAACGCCGGCGGGGTGTCCTCGCTGGTCTGGGACACGGACTCGGGTTCCATCGCCGTGTCGCCGTCGTCGCGGATGACGAGACGGTAGTCGCCGATCTCGATCAGATCTTCCTTGGTGATCCGCACCCTGCGTGTGATCCGCTCGCCGTTGACCCTGACGCCGTTGTACGAGTCGAGGTCCTCGATGAAGAAGGCCTCGTTCTCCTGGAGCAGGCGGGCGTGCTGTCGGGAGACGTTGCGTTCGGGTAGATGAAGGAGGTTCTCCTCCTTGCGCCCGATGGAGACCTCGGGATTGTCGAGCGGCAGCGTGCTCGTGCCGCCCTCGTCGTCTTCGATGATCAGCCGCAACATACCGCTCCGCATTGTCGCGGTTCTCTGAACCCTGCGATACTTTTCGAGAAGTAACATATCGAGCGACCGAGCGGCAAGGGAATTCCTGGTCAGTCCGGGAGACGTCCGCTGCGGCGCAAGCGGCTCTCGCGCTCGCGCTTGCTGTGCTCGCAACCGCAATAATCCTGGCGGTACAGGTCGTACTCGCGGGCCAGCTCCTGGGACCGTTGCTCACCGCCCCGCTTCTTGAGGTCGATTTCGAGGTACGAGGCGCGCGAGCGCGCAGCCGCGGCCCGACCGGCGGCGTGCACGTCGGCGGACCGCTTGAACCGGCTGGTGGTCAGGGTGCTGGCGAAGCCGTCGTGGCCGTCCGCGTCCGCCCGCGCCGCGGTGGCGTCGAGGCGCAAGCGGAAACAGGCGCGGCAGCGATCGCTCCGTTCGCCGAGAGATTCCAGTCCGCGGATCGCCTCGGCAAAGGAGCCGGGCTCGTACCTGCCCTCGACCACCGGGATCCCGCGTGCAGCGGCGTAGCGGCGGGTTTCCTCCAGGCGGCGTTGGTACTCCGACTCGGGATGGATGTTGGGATTGTAGAAGAACAGCGTCACCTGGTACTGCTCGGTCAGCCGCTCCAGCGCCACGGTGCTGCACACGGCGCAGCAGGTGTGGAGCAGGAGCCTCGGGCGTGAGGCGTCGCTCACGGGATTGGCATCCGGTCGGACCGCGGCGGCGCGGTCAGCTGCGAGACCGGAACCATGATCAGGCCGCCCGCGCCCTCCGTGATCCAGCGCTCCACCGCCGCGAGGGTCGCCGGCCGCGGGTGTCCGATCGCCAGCGCCGCGCCCCGGTCGCGGGCCAGCCGTTCGAGCTGGCCCAACTGTCGCGTCACCGCGTCCCCGGCCGGATCGTCATCGAGGAACACGTCGCGCCGGGCGGACGGCACGCCCAGTTCCTGGGCCACGGCGAAGGCCACCGAGTCCTTGCTGGTCAGGCTGTCGACGAAGAACAGCCCGCGCCGCTGCACCACGGCGAGCAGCACGCGGACAGCGGACGCCTGCGCGGTGAAGCGGGAGCCCATGTGGTTGTTCGCGCCGATCGCGCCGGGAACCGAGTCGATCATCGCCTCGGCCCGGCGGGTGAGCTCGGTGGCGTCGAGATCCACGGTGAGGAAGGGCACCCCCGGTTTCATGTGCGCGGCCTTGACCGGCTCGCAGGGCAGGTGCACCAGCAGGTCGTGGCCCGCGGCGAGGATCTTGGCGGCGGCAGCCGCGGCCTGCGGCGCTTCGGGCAGCACCGCAAAGGAGAACTGCCGCTTCGTCGCCAGCAGGCGGTCGAGCGCGGCGTCGTCGTATCCCATGTCATCGAACAGCAGCGCCGCGCGCGGGCCGCTGGGCGCCGGCGGCGGCTCTGGCTCGGGCGGTCTCCCGGGCGCGGCTCGCGGCGGCGCCGCCGGTGTCCGGGGCGGCGCTGCGGTCGGCGGCAGGAGCAGAACATAGAGGATCGCGGCGCTTAGCCCCAGCAGCAGTGCGATGACCAGAGCCCAGATCCGGGCCAGTGAAGAGGGACGCTGGGGATCAGCCATCCGGGGACACGTCCTGGTCGGATCGCGCGCTGCTGCGGATCCGGTTTCCGGCCTTGAGGGTTTGCAGCGCGGTCCAGAGGATGTAGTCGGCGGCCGTCTCGAGGTCGGTTCCCCCGGGCGGGATCCAGTCCAGTGGGAGCCGGACCGTCACGTCGGGCTCGATGCCCAGCTCCTGGATCGAGCGATCCCGGGGCGTGTAGTAGCGGGCCACGGTCAGCTTGAGGCCCGAGCCGTCGTCGAGCTCGATGATGCTCTGCACCGAGCCCTTGCCAAAGGTGCGCTCTCCCATCAGCAGCGCGCGCCCGTGATCCTGCAGCGCACCCGCCACGATCTCGGCCGCGCTGGCGCTCCCCGCATCGACCAGCAGCACGGTCGGCACGTGGGGCAGCGTGCCGCGGGCCCGGGCGAAGTGCCGCTCGATGCCCCGGCCGTCGCGCCCGATGGTGGAGACGACCTTGCCGCCGGGCAGGAACAGCTCGGCCACGCGCACCGCCTGGTCGAGCAGCCCGCCCGGGTTGCCGCGGAGATCGAGGACCAGCCCCTCGAGCGGCGCGTCGTTCAGCTTGCGCAGCTCCTCGATCTTGGCCTGCAGGTAGTAGTCGGTGTGCTCGGTGAAGGCCGTGATCTGGGCGTACCCGTAGCCCGGCTCGAGCATCCGGCCCTTGACGCTCTTCATCCGGATCCGGTCGCGGACGAGGCGGAAGTCCCTGGGCCCGGGCCAGCCATCGCGGCGGATGCTGAGCGTGACCGCGGTGCCGCGCCGGCCCTTCATGCGGTCCACCGCGGTGTCGAGGTCCATCGGGGCCGTGGGGTCGCCGTCGACGGCCAAGATCTCGTCGCCCTTCTGCAGGCCGGCTCGATCGGCCGGGGTGTCCGGGATCGGCTCGTGCACCACCACCGGCCCGTCGCTGACCTTGGTCACGACCAGGCCCAGGCCGCCGAACTCGCCCGAGGTGTCCTCGCGCATGCGCTGGAACCACCGCGGCCGGAGGAAGGCCGAGTGCGGATCGAGACAATCGAGCATGGACTCGGCCGCGGCATAGATCAGGTCGGGCTGGGACACCCGGCGAGCGTAGTTCTCCTGCACCGCGGCCAGCACATAGGCGAAGCTCTCGGCCGGGTCCGGCGGGAGCGACTCCTTGGCCGTCGCCGACAGCGGCAGGGTCAGCAGCAGCGCCGCGAAGAAGGGTCGGTCCACCCTCACCTGTCGCGCCCCTTCAGGCCACGAAACAGCTCCCAGGACTTGAGGTAGTCCAGGGCGGCCTTGACCTGCACGTCATCCATCAGTTTGGTCGCCTCGGGTGAGGGCTCGAAGGCCGCATCGGTCGGCTTGCCGTCGGCGGTCTTTGCCGGCTCGACGCCGTCCTTGCCCTCGGCGCTGAAGTGGCCCTCGAGGTCCTTCTCGCGCACGGGCTTGAACTCCGCGCCGCCGTCCAGCGCCGGCAGGACCGAGGTGCGGACCTCGATGTCCGGCTCGATCCCCTTACCCTCGATCGAGCGGTGCTTGGGCGTGTAGTAGACCTGGGTCGTCAGCTTGAGCGCCGCGCCGTCGGGCAGCTCGATGATCTCCTGCACCGATCCCTTGCCGAAGCTCTTGGTGCCGAGCACCAGGGCCCGGCCGTGGTCCTGCAGCGCGCCGGCCACGATCTCGGCCGCGCTGGCCGTGCCGCCGTCGATCAGCGCCACCAGCGGGAAGCCGTCGCGCGTGCCGCCCGGCTGGGCATAGTGCTTTTCCAGCTTGCGACGGCGGCCCTCGGTGGAGACCACCACGCCCTGGCCGATGAACTGATCGGAGACCGAGACCGCGGTGTCGACCAGGCCTCCGGGGTTGCCCCGCAGATCGAGGATCAGGCCCTTGAGCGCGCCGCCGTTCTCCGCCTCCAGGCGCTTCAACTCGCGGGACAGCTCCTTGTCGGCGCGGTCGCGGAAGAAGGCGATCCGCAGATATCCGTAGCTGCGGGCCAGGGTGACGGCCTGCACCGCAGGCAGCGTGACCACGGCTCGCTCCACGTCGATGTCCTTTGGCTCCGCCCACTCGGGTCGGTCGACCCGCAGGCGCACCACGGTGCCGCGGTCGCCCTCGAGCTTCTGCACCAGCCGGTGGATCGATGTCTTCTCGGTGGAGTCGCCGTCGACGGCCAGCAGCCTGTCGCCGGCCTTGAGGCCCTCGCGCCAGGCCGGCGAGCCCTCCACGGGCGCGATGATCACGGCCGGCTCGGCCGGATCGGGCCGGGCCAGGCCTTCCTCCAGTCCGGTCCGGCCGACCTCGCCCGCGGCCTTGGCCTTGAGCGCGCGCACCTCCTCGGCGGTGAGATAGGCCGAGTACGGATCGAGCTCGCCGAGCAGCCCCTCGATCGCGCCCTGGATCAGGTCGGTGCGGGAGATCTTCTCCACGTACTCCTTCTCCACGTAGGAGAGGACCTTGGAGAACACGTCGAGCCTGGCGTACGGATCGGCCCGGCGGGCCGTCTTGGCCTGGGCGGTCAGGGCCAGGCCGCCGATCGCGAGCAGCGAGACCAGCCTGGCGACAGCGGAAGCGCGCATCACGCCCTCCGAGTTGCATGCCGGCCATGAACTCTAGCACGGGCGCGGGCGGGACGCCAAGTAGCGCGGGCCCGCAGATATCGATTTTGACCCGTGGCGCTGCTTGCGCTAGGTTCAGCGGCAAGCCTGGGAGGAGAGCCATGGCGCGACGAACGATCTGGATCCTGCTCGGTCTGGCCTGTCTGTGCTTGGCCGCTTGCGGCGAGGGCGGCGGCGACGGCGACGCTGACACGGACGCTGACACGGACGCGGACACGGACGCAGACACGGATAGCGACGCGGACTGCACGGGCGATCTGGACTGCGATCCGCCGAACACGATCTGCGAGGGCGGTGACTGCGTGCCCGGCTGCGGCGCCGGCGGCGCCGAGTGCGCTTCAAACCAGATCTGCGACCTGGGGACCGGCCGCTGCGCCTGCAAGCCGGGCGAGGACTGCTGCCTCAGCGACGCCGAGTGCGGCCCGCCGGATTCAGTCTGCGAGGACGGCGTGTGCATCGCGGGCTGTCACAAGGGCGGTCTGCAGTGCGCCTGGGGCGAGAACTGCGATCCGACCACGGGGCGGTGCAGCGGCTCCGGCGACACGGACGCGGACACGGACGCGGACACGGACGCGGACACGGACGCGGATACGGACGCGGACACGGACGCGGATACGGACAGCGACACCGACACCGACACCGGGAGCTACACCTGCCCCGATCCGGACGCGAGCTTCAACGAGGGCGATCCCGGGATCTCGACCTTCGTGTACATCGCCTCGCTCGAGATGATGGGCCAGCCGATCGGCCTGGCCATCGGCGGCTTCACGCCAGCGGCTCGCGAGGAGTTCGGCGGCGAGGACGAGGCCGAGATCCCGCTCGACACCTGCGTCGTCCTGCCGGACACCCCGCGGGTGCCGGAGTGCGGCTCCGACGCAGATTGTGCTGCCGAGCAGAGCTGCCTGCCCGAGACCGACGCCGACGGCAACCCGATCGCCAACAGCGAGCGCTGCGTGACCGCGGGCCTCGAGGCGATGAACGTCGGCCCGATGACGGTGAGCTGCTTCGCCGGCGGCTCGCAGACCTTCAGCTACAACGAGGGCCAGTCCGGCGCGTACACCTGTACCGCGGACGGGCAGATCGATCCCAACTCGATCGGGTACGGCAAGGACTGCGTGATCAGCGGCGCCGGCGACGCCGCGCAGGGGCTCGGCGCCTTCCGCGGGGAGCTCTTCGTGCCGGCCAAGCTGCAGGTGCTCGCGCCCGAGACCACGCCGAACCAGTACTTCGGCTATCCGGAGATGATCATCGACCCGGCCGCCGACCTCGCCCTGGTGTGGTCCGGGGCCACTCCGCACGCCAGCCTGATGCTGACCTTCATGGGTCAGTCGGCCAGCGTGTCCTGCCGCGTGGTCGACGACGGCGCCTTCACCATTCCGGGGGACAAGATCAGCGCGCTGGGGCTCAACCAGTTCTCGCTGGTCCAGTCGCTCGAGCTCAAGCGCGTGGGCCACGGCGAGATCTGCGGCGATGGGATCAGCGTGAGCACCGCCGACGTCGAGGTGACGGCCACGGTGTACGCCAAGGCGGCCCAGTAGGCCGGGGCGCGGCCTCACGCGATGGGCTGGCTGGGCAAGATCCTCGGCGGTTCGCTGGGCTACCTCGTGGGCGGACCGATCGGCGCCGTGGCCGGCGCAGCCCTGGGGCACGGCTTCGATGCAGCCGCGGACCTGCAGCGCAGCGGCACCGGATCCGCGGCCGAGCCGCTGACCGCCCACGAGAGCCAGCAGGCGGCCTTCTTCGTCTCGACCTTCTCGATGCTGGGCAAGCTGGCCAAGGCCGACGGCGTGGTCAGCCGCGAGGAGGTCGCGGCGGTCGAGGCCTTCATGCGGAACAATCTCGGGCTGCCGCCCCAGGCGCGGAGGCTGGCGATCCGCATCTTCGACGAGGCCAAGAGCTCGCCCGTGGAGTTCGAGGACTATGCCCGGCAGTTCTACGGGTTGTTCCACGGCCGGCCCGAGATGCTGTACAGCATGGTCGAGCTGCTGACCACCGTGGCGCTGGCCGACGGTGTGTTCCATCCCGAGGAGCAGCGGCTGATCGCCGCGGCCGCCGAGATCTTCGGCGTGGAGTACGAGCAGGTGCGGCGCGCCCGCACCGACGACGCGGACCGCTACTACGCGGTACTCGGCGCGAGCCGCGAGGACTCGATGACCGAGATTAAGAAGAAGTACCGCGCGCTGGCCCAGGAGTACCACCCGGATCGCATCATCTCCAAGGGGCTGCCCGAGGAGTTCGTCAAGTTCGCCAACCAGAAGTTCCAGGAGATCCAGGAAGCGTACGAGAAGATCAAGGCCGAGCGCGGTGCCTGAGATCTCTGTCCGCCTCGTGGTTTCGCCTTCATGACATTTGGACTTCACGCTCGCCTGTGTTACCTTGACGCGGTACACACCCGCACGCGGGAGGAAACATGAGACGAATCGTCTGTCTTGTGGTGCTGCTGGCGCTGCCCTCCTCGGTCCTGGCCGAGGAGAAGAAGCAGAAGATCGCGGTCCTCGACCTGAAGTCGCAGACCAAGCTCGACAGGGGGATCGTCACCATCCTCAACGAGTTGCTGCTGACCGAGGTGCAGGAGACGGGCAAGTTCGAGGTACTAGGTAGCAGCGACATCGCCTCGATGATCACCCTCGAGGAGCAGCGGGTGCAGCTCACCGGCTGCGCCGACGACTCGTGCCTGGTGGAGATCGGCGGCGCCCTGGGCGTGAACCTGCTGATCGTGGCCTCGGTGGGCGGGGTGGGTGACAGCTACCTCTGCACGCTCAAGGTGCTCGACGTGGCCAATGCCAAGGTGCTCAAGCGCGTGGCCGAGATGGTGCCGCGCAAGGACAACGAGCTGATCACCGCGATCCGCAAGTCGGTGCACAAGGCGGTGGAGGCGATCGCCGGGCCGATCGGCGAGCCGGCAAAACCCGAGGAGAAGAAGGCGGAGCCGGAGAAGCCGGAGGAAGCTGCAACGGCAACGGCTACGGCTACGACTACGGCGACGGCGACGGCGGAAGTGAAGCAGGAAGACGAGGGCGGCGGGTTCCTCTCGATCGCGCCGTGGATCGGTCTCGGCCTGACCGTGGTCGCCGGCGGGATCGGCGGCGCCATGGCCGGTCTGGCGTACCGCGACAACGGCGCGCTGGCCGACGAGACCAAGGGAACCTCGGACCATGACAAGCTCGTGGATAGCGTGGAGTCCAAGTCGCTCGGCGCGGACGTGATGTTCGGCGTGGCCGGTGCGGCCGCGGTGGCCACGGTGATCCTGTTCGTGGTCGATGCGGTGAGCGACGACGGCACGCCGGCCCAGGCCGGGGTGGCGCCGCTGCGTAGAGGTGCTCTGGTCACCGTTGGCTTCGGCTTCTAGGGGAGGGCGGAGAGATGATGAAGACGGGATTTTCGATCGCGCTCGCCACGGTGCTTCTCGTGCTCTCGGGCTGCTCCGCGGTGCTCGATCCGCAGAGCGAGGGCGAGGGGTGCACGACAAGCGACGACTGCGATCCGGGCCAGCGCTGCGACACGGCGAGCGGCGAGTGCGTCGATATCGGCGATGCAGACACGGACGTGGACACCGACACCGACAGCGACGCCGACACGGACAGTGACAGCGACACGGACAGTGACAGCGACACGGACAGTGACACCGACACGGACACTGACACGGACAGTGACACGGACAGTGACACCGACGCTGACACCGACACCGACACCGACACCGACACTGACACCGACTCGGATACCGATACAGACTCGGATACTGACACGGATACAGACGCGGACGCGGATGGCGACGCGGATGCAGACGGGGATGCAGACGCCGAAGCCGAGGAGGAGTGCCATCTCACGACCTGCATCAACTACGAAACCTGCCTGCCGGAGCAGATGTGCGCGCCGTGCGCGGACAAGCCGGCCGAGCTGTGCAACGGCAAGGACGACGACTGCGATCCCTCGACCACCGAGGAGGACAAGCAGCTCGACTGCAATCCCGGTGAGGTCTGCCGCAGCGGCGAGTGCTGTGCGCTGACCACCTGCATCGACTACGATCTCTGCACGCCGGTGATCGGCTGCGCGCCCTGCCCGGGCAAGCCGCTCGAGATCTGCAACGGCAAGGACGACGACTGCGACAGCAACACCAAGGAGGAGGGCGAGCAGCTCGACTGCGCCGACGGCCTGCTGTGCAGGAGCGGGGCCTGCTGCGCGGACGAGTGCCCGACCGACGGCCTGAGCGAGTGCGTTGACGGCAACCACAACCACACCTGCGAGAACAACGACGACGACGCCTGCCTCGAGTGGAGCCCGGACAACTACTGCGCAGAGGGCTGCGTGGGCGGCGAGTGTCAGGACTGCACCCCGGACTGCGCAGGCAAGGAGTGCGGCTTTGGCGGCTGCTCCGGCGATGATTGCGGGGTCTGCGATCAGATTCCGGAAAACACCTGCGCGGGCACTGTGTACACGGAATACAGCGGCACCGGCACCTGCAACGCCGGCACCTGCGAGTACGCGCACGAGACATTCGATTGTCCGCACGGCTGCACCGTTGATGGGTGCAACGACTGCCCGCCCAAGACCTGTGCTGACGATTACCCGGGACAGTGCGGCTCGTCGATGCCCGACGAGTGCGGTGGGCAGATCGACTGCTCGGACAACTGCGCTGTCGGCCAGTGCTGCGTGGCCGAGGTCTGCGAGGCCGAGGAGAGCTGCGAGGACCTGGGCCATGTCTGCGGCACCTGGACCAACAACTGCAACGCAACTCTGAACTGCGGCACCTGCGACACCTGCGCCAATCAGTGCAACGACGGTCAGTGCGAGCCGACGACCCGATCATACGAACGTTGCCACCTCAACGAGGAGCTGTGGTGGTTCAACTCCTGCAACGAGCCCGAGGTGCTGTCCGAGGACTGCGGGGCCGCCGGCACGGGCGTGTGCTACAACGACGCCTGCTGCAACCCCGACTGTGACGGCATCTGCGGCGGCGTGAGCGACGGCTGCGGCGGGGCCTGCGAGGGCTGCGGCGCGCAGCAGATCTGCCAGGCCGGGCAGTGCGTGGCCTGCGGTGCAGAGGGACAGCCCTGCTGCGAGAGCGACTGGTGCGAGTCTGGATTGAGCTGCAACGCCGGGTACTGCGGCGACTGCGGGTACCCGGGCGGCCCCTGCTGCCCTTCGGCTCCGTTGTGCAACGTCGGGCTTAGCTGCGGGGCCGGGGACCTCTGCTGCGAGGACAACTGCGACTCGGTGGGGTACGAGTGCGGCCTGTGGACCAGCTCCTGTGGAGCGGTGCTGGACTGCGGTGACTGCTCGGCAGGCTGCGCCGACACCTGCGATGCGAGCAACCACTGCATACCCACCAGCCACATGTACGAGCAGTGCAGCGGCGATGTGCTGTGGTGGTACGACTCCTGCGACAACCGCGAGGATCCCTCCGACGACTGTGCCGGTCGCGGCGAGGTGTGCTTCAACGACGCCTGCTGCCTGCCCAAGACCTGCGACGACTTCGGGTACGAGTGTGGCGGACCCTTTGACAACGGGTGCGGCGGAGAGATCAATTACTGCGGCAACTGCGGCGCCAACCAGATGTGCCAGGGCGGGTTCTGCATATGCATGTACGCCCAGTGCGGCATACCGCCGACGGAGGCCTGCTGTCCCGAGTTCACGGCCTGCGGCCTGAACAGCAACGAATGCTGCCTGCCCCTTCCGCTCGGCTCGAACACGGTCACCGGCGTGGTGCGAAGCGTGGACGTGGACTCCAGCGGGTTCGGGTACCTCGCGGCCGGGGACGGCAAGTTCCGGGTCTGGAACCTCGGCGACAGGCGCGAGGTCGACTCGATGAGCCACCAGGGCAACGCAATGGACGTGGCCTTTGGCGGCGGCGTGGCCATCGTGGGCTTCGACGGGGGCGGCGGCCTGGTGCCCTTTGACGTGGGCTGGGGAGGCACGGCCGGGCCGGACAACATCATCAAGGGCCAGGCGATGTGGACGGGCAACAGCATCTTGGGTTTGCACTTCAAGTACCCGCTGGCGTTTGCGGTCGATCCCAGTGGCAGCCGGTTCCGCATCGCGCACGTCAGCGATCCGTACTCGCCCCATGAAAGGAGCTCGGTCAGCCTGGGCAAGGTCCCCAGGGATGTGTTCGCGCTGAGCGACCACGCGTACGTGGCCGTGGGGGACAGCGGCATGACCATCGTCGACATCACGGACGAGGGCAATCCGCAGGAGCTCGGTACCTGGAATCTCGGCGTCGGGTTCAGCGATATGGCCGAGGACGTGTTCGCCGTGGACGAAGGCTCCACCCTGACCGCCATCGTGGCGGACAGCCAGAACGGGATGGTGATCTGGGACGTGACCAACGTGACCGCGGTGACCCTGCTGGATCATGTCGGCTGCAACGCTGCTGCGGTACACGTCGAGTTCGGTGTGGCGTACCTGGCCTGCATCGATGGCCCGGTGGAGATCTGGAACGTGACCACGCCGACCCAGCCGCAGCAGATCGGCCTGATCCAGAAGAGTTCACCCAGCCTGGACCTGGCCTTCGAGGGCACGAGCCGGCTGGTCGTGGGCCAGGGGGACCAGGGCATCGCGCAGTACGACGTGATGTCCTGCCAGTAGGGTCGATCACTCCCCGCGCGCGCAGCGCACCCAGCGCGCCGGGTTGATCGGCCGCCCGCGGAAGCGCAGCTCGAAGTACAGCTTGACCCGGCTCACCGAACCGGTGTCGCCCACCGTGCCGAGCAGGGTGCCGGCCTCGACCTCGGCGCCCTGGCTGACCTTGATCTGGCCCAGGTGCGCGTACAGGGTGAAGAAGCCCTCGCCGTGGTCGAGGATCACCAGCCGGCCGAAGCCCTTGAAGTACCCGGCAAAGGCCACCTTGGCCCCGTGCACGGCCTTGACCTCGGCGCCGCGCGCCGCGTCGAGCGAGATCCCGGGGTGGCGGATGTCCTCGTCGAGCTTGTCGTCGCGCACCGTGCCGAAGCCGGTGCGGATCGTGCCCGCCACCGGGCAGGGCAGCTTGCCCCGCGAGCTGCGGAAGCTCCTGCCCGCTCTCGGCTGCGCCCGACCCGCGTCCGCGATCTTGGTGCCGAGCTCCCGGGTCGCGGCGCGACCCTCATCCAGCGCCTTGCGGCGCAGGTCTGTGCTGGAGAGGATCTTCCTGAGAAAGCTCTGCTTCTGCTGGCGCTGCTCCTCGGCCGCGCGCTGGGCCTCGGCCAGGGCCCGGCGCAGCTCGCTCATCGCCCGGCGGTCCGCGTCGAGCTCCTTGAGGCGCCGCGCCAGGTCGGCCATGGCCGCGCGGCACTCGCCCACGCGCTTCACGTCGCGATCGAGCAGCACCTGCAGATAGTGATAGCGCGAGCGCAGGTCGATCAGCTCGTCGCCGCCGAGCAGCAGGCCGACCAGGCCCTCGCGCGACATGCGGTACAGCCGGCGCGAGCGGCGTTTCAGCTCGCTGCGGCGCTTGGCGACCTCCTGCCTTCTCGTCCCGACCTCGGCCTCGTTCGTGGTGATGCGCTCGGTGGTTTCCCGGATCCGCCTGTCGACCCAGTCCAGCTCCTGCGAGCGCCGGGTCATCTCCCGGTCGAGCTGCTCGATCTCCGCGAGCAGCGAGCCGGCCTTGCCGCCGGCCGCGGCGGCAGGTGCTCCGAGGAACGGGATCAGCAGCGTCACCGCGGCGGCGAGGCGTTTCACGTGACCCTCTTCAGCACGCTCTGGACGGCCAGCGCGCTGCCGGCCACACCGAGCAGCATCCCGGCGGCGAGCAACCCGCCGATGACCGGCGGAGTGAGGAAGGCGGTCTCGGCGTGGCCGAAGGCCAGCAGCAGCAGCTCCCTGGCCCGCGGTGCGGCCAGGCCATGGACCGCGAGCAGTGCGGCCAGGGCCAGGCCGGCTCCGAGCAGGCCCTCCAGCCCGCCCTCGATCAAGAACGGCGAGCGGACATATCCGTCGGTGGCGCCGACCAGCTTGAGCACCTCGATCTCGTCCCACCGACCGTGCACCGCGGAGCGCAGCGCGCTCGCCACCACGAAGGCCGCCACCAGCAGCACCGCCAGGCCAACCACCAGGCCGACATAGGTCAGGAACTGCACCAGCGCTCCGAGTCGCTCCATCCAGTCGCGGCCGTGCTCCACCTCGGACACGCCGGGCAGGCCGGCGAGGATCTTGGTCAGCCCCTCGGCAGCGGCCTCCTCGGTGCTCGCTGGCACCACCTCGAGCGAGGCCGGTAGCGGGTTCCCGCCCACGGCGTCGATCAATCCCTCGATGCGCGCCACCGAGGATTCGAGGCGCTTGAGGGCCTGCTCCTTGCTCACCACTCGGACCGAGCGCACGCCCGGCAGGTTCCCCGCGCTCGCCGAGAGCAGCGCGGCGTCGGCGTCGTCCTCGAGATACACGGCGATCACCACCTGGCCTCGCACGCCGCGCACGAGCTGCGTCAGGTTCTGCAGGCCCAATGCGTAGCCGCCGAGCAGGAACAGCGATGCGGCGATGGTACCCACCGCCAGCAGCGTCGGCCCCGGGCTCCGCCGGAGGTTGGCCAGGGCCTCGCCAAAGGACGCCGCCAAGCGCATCAGCTCTCCCCGCTGCCGGATTCCAGGCGTCCGGCATCGAGGCGCAGCACGCTCCGCGGAAACTTCTCGATCAGGCCGTGGTCATGGGTCGCCAGCACCACGGTGGTGCCCCGGGCGTTGGTCCGGTCGAACAGCTCGAGGATCTCCAGCGACATGTCCGGGTCGAGGTTGCCGGTGGGCTCGTCGGCCAGCAGCAGCATCGGGTCGTTGACCAGGGCCCGGGCGATGGCCACGCGCTGCTGCTCGCCGCCGGACAGCGCGGGCGGCAGTGCGTCGGCCTTGTGCTGGAGACCGACGTAGGCCAGCACCCGCTCGGCGCGGCCGCGGGCCTCTGCCGTACCGGCGCCGAGTACGCGCACGGCCAGACCGATGTTCTCCGCCGCGGTGAGGCGATCCACCAGCCGGAAGTCCTGGAACACCACGCCGATCTGACGCCGCAGATCGGCGATGTGGCGCCGAGAGAGATTGGTCGTGTTCTTGCCGTTGATCAGGATCTGCCCGCGGGTAGCGGTCTCGGCGGCGAACAGCAGCTTGAGCAGCGTGGTCTTGCCCGCGCCGCTGCGGCCGGTGAGGTAGCTGAACTCCCCCTTGGCCACACGGAAGCTGACCTCGGAGAGGGCGGGCCGTTCGCCACCGTCGTAGGACTTGGTGACGTGGAAGAGTTGGATCACCTCACTTCCCGCGCTCGTCGCACAGGAAGCTCAAGATCACCTCGTCCAGCGGACGGCTCGTGATGATCTCCATGCCGAAGGGCTTGCGGATGGAGTGCGTGGGGTGCGAGCTGCGCCCCGTGCCGACGTCGGCGCCGGGCTGGGTCGGCATGTTGCGCGGATCCTGCCGTCTGGCGGCGATGGCCGCCGGGTCGGGCTTCTGGAATCCCTTCGAGGTGTCGCGGCGTGGGGGTGCGGCGCCGAGTCCGCGGGCGCCTTCCTGGCCCACGACGATCGGCGCCGGTGTGACCGGGATCGCGCCGGGCGGGAGACCCTCGATATCGTTGGACACCGGGGCGCCGATCGGCTCGATCCGGACGTTGGTGCCCGCTGGTCCGGGCAGGCCCTCGACGGTTGGCCGGTGCGGGCGAGCCGCCCGCTCGGGCAGGCGCCGCGACGGTACCTGAATACCCACGTCGGTCGAGGTTCGCGGCGGCTCGTCCTCCGAGGCGGCGCGGCCGATGACCACCGGCGTCGGGTCGATCGGCGGCGCGTCCGGTGCCTCGGCCGTGGGCGGCTCGGCGGCGGCGGCGGCCCCGGCGGTCTCCTCCTCCTGCTCGGCTGGCGTCTCGTCTGCCAGCGGCAGGGCCCCGGAATCCACGAACTTGGCCACCACGTCGTCGTACTTGCCGCCGACGAGATTGTGCAGCATCTCCTTGTGCTGTCCCTGCATCCGCTGCCTGATCTCCTGCTCGGCATCGGCCTGCTTGACCACGTCGCCGTACTGCCGCTTCTTGGAGGCGATGATGTTGCCGCCGATGAAGACGTGGGTCATGATCATCGGCGTGCCCGGACCGGAGTCCTCGGTCTGCACGTGAAAGGTGCGGCCCTTGTGCTTGATGTTATGGTTGTAGCCTGGAATCATGCGTGTCCAGCGGGCCTCCCGCGGCCATCCTGTCTCTCTTTGCACCTGGGTCTAAACTCTAGCATGGCCCTCAACCTCTCGCAAGGCGGCGCTCGAGCAGTTCCAGGAAGCGCCGCTGGGCAGTCGGATCCGAGACGGACAGCCGGCGCGCCTCGCGGGCCAGCTCGAATTCTCCGTGGACCGAGAGCCAGGCAGAGAAGTGGCTGCGGCTTCCGTGGTAGCGGAAGACCTCCCAGGGGACCGCGCGCACGCAGGCGGCCAGCGAGGTGATGTCGTGACCGCGGGCGATCTCGTGGCCTGCTGCGTCGCGAAAGACGAAGTCACCGAAGCCGAAGTACGCATCGAGCAGCTCGTGCAGGTCGCCGAGCAGGCGATCCGAGCCCTTCCACAGGAAGGCCGCGATGCCGGCGTGGACCTCGTCGGCCAGCGTCCGGTCGTGGGACTGGATGATCACCGGTACGCTCGGGATGCGTTCCTTGACGTAGCGGGTGAGGAGCAGGCCGGCGCGCGGGTCGAGCGCGCCGGCACGCGGGAACTCGAGGTCGGAGATCACGCCGATCAGCCGGCTGCCGCATCGCTCGAAGCACTCGCAGGCCGCCTCGTAGCTCTCGCGGTAGAGCAGCAGCGGTCGGTTGGTCGAGTCCTGCCACTCGTCGAGTGATGGCTCGTCGTCCGGATCGGCGGACCGGGCCAACTCCAGCGCGTGCGTGCGGAGGATCTCGTAGAGCGGCGGGAGGTAGTGGCTGGCGAAGCTGGCGTCGTCCTCGACCAGCAGCAGGGCCGAGCCCTCTCGCTCCACCACGTGGCGCTCGAAGCTGGCCTCGTCCTCGACCAGGTGCACGATGGCCCGGAGCAGGGCGGTGTTGCCGTACCAGATAAAGAGGTAGTCGACCCCCTCGCGCTCCGGCACCAGCACCCGCGAGCGGCCGTAGTCGAGCTTGCTGGTCAGCACCACCACGGGCATCTTCGGCGCGTGCTGCTTGATCTGGCGGCCCAGCTCGAGTCCGGTCGAGTCAGGCAGATCCTGGTCGGCGAGAATCAGATCGAAGGTCACGTTGTGCAGGGTGTTGAGGGCCTCGGCGGCGGTGCGGGCGAGCACGAACTCGGGTCCGGGCGGACCCTTCTCCCAGCTCTGGCCGAAGCGGCGGAATCCGGCTTGCTGGAGCAGGAAGGCGTCGTACTGCGAGCCGACGAGGAGCAGTCGCTCGACGATGAACCGGCTGCCGCGGAACGTGGGCACCTCGGGTGACCTCCGGGAGGTGTCAGTCTAGCGTAACTGCGATATCTGGGACAAGTTTGGTATCGACGCCCGGTGGTCACGGGTATTGCGACCCGGTCCGGTCCCATGCTAGCTTCGCGCCCCGACTCACGGAGGCCTGATGCCCCTCGGCGAGGATCTCAAGCAGCTGCCCCAGGAGCACCAGGGTCCGCTGGTCAAGCTGGGCAAGGGCGATCTCGGCGGGAAGGCGCGGGGCCTCTCCTTCCTCGAATCGCTGATCGAGATGTACGGCCTCAAGGCCGAGTTTTCACCCCACCGCATCGCGGTCCCCGAGACCGTGGTGCTGGCCTCGGGTGAGTACGACCGCTTCCTGCAGCTCAACGATCTCGGCGATCTGCTCGGCCGGCCGGACGAGGAGATCCGCGGCCGCTTTCTCGAGGGCGCCTTCCCGCCCGAGACCGAGCGCGCCCTGGCGCGCTACCTGCGCGGGCACAAGCGCCCGATTGCGGTGCGCTCGTCCTCGCTCAACGAGGATGCGTACAATCACCCGGCGGCCGGACTGTACATGACATTGATGCTGGCCAACAACGCGGAGTCAGAGGAGGCGCGGCTGAAGCAGCTCTGCGACGCGGTGCGGCTGGTCTATGCCAGCACGATCTGCATGGCGCCGGTGGCGTACATGCGGCGCCACAACCTGCCGGTCGAGAACGAGAAGATGGCCATCGTGCTCCAGGAGGTGGTCGGCGGTCCGGCGCATTCCGAGGTGTACTATCCGCTGTGCGCCGGCGCTGCCCAGTCGCTGAACTACTTCCCGGTCGGGCGGATGAAGCCGCGGGACGGTGTGGTGGCGCTGGTCTTCGGGCTGGGCAAGCGGGCGGTCGACGGCATGGACGCGCTGCGCTTCTCGCCCCGGCATCCGCTGGTGCGGCCGCAGTTCGGCACGCCCCAGGACACGCTGAAGAACTCGCAGAAGGGCTTCTACGCCGTGGATCTCAACTCGGGTAGCAAGGATCTGACCGGCTCCGAGATGGACACCCTGCTGGAGCTGAAGGTCGAGGCGGCCGAGGGGCACGGCACGCTCGCGGAGCTGGCCTCGACCTGGGTCATGGAGGACGGCACCCTGTACGATGGCCTCTCGCGCGACGGGCGGCGGGTGCTGACCTTCGACCGGCTGCTCAAGGGGATCCTGTTCCCCTTCCCGCGGATCATCGGCCGCGTGCTGTCCCTGGCCGAGGAGGGCTTCGGCTCGCCGGTGGAGATCGAGTTCGCGGCCACGGTCGAGGGCGAGGGCCTCGAGCGTCGCGGGATCCTGCACCTGCTCCAGGCGCGCCCGCTGGCCGCGGCGGCGGCGGGCGGTCGGGTGCGCATCCCCGAGATCGCGGACGAGCGGCGCGTGCTCGACTGCGCGCGGGCGCTGGGCCACGGAAGCCTGGACGGGATCCGCGACCTGGTATGGGTCGATCCGGCCGGCTTCGATCCGACACGTACGCACGAGATGGCCCGCGCCGTGGGGCGTTTGAACGAGGCGCTCGAGTCCCGGCAGCGGCGCTACCTGCTGCTGGTGCCCGGGCGGCTGGGTAGTACCAACCCGCGGCTCGGTCTACCGGTGAAGTACCCGCAGGTCGGCGGCGCGGCGCTGCTCGCCGAGCTGGCCACCGACGAGTTCCGCGCCGAGCCTTCGCAGGGCACGCACTTCTTCCACAACGTGGTGGCCGGCGGGCTGTTCTACCTGTTTGCGGATCTCACCGGCGAGGATCACCTGGCGCTGGAGTGGCTGCGCGCGCTGCCCCGCGAAACCGAGGAGGGCGGCGTGATCCACAGCGTGGCCGACGAGGAGCTGTCGATTCGCGTGGACGCCGCGCTGCCGCGTGCGGTGGTGTACCGTCCGGAGCCGGGCTAGACGCTAGACCCAGCCGCGCAGCTTGACCACCTCGGCCACCCGCGCCACGGACACGAGGTACGCGCCGAGTCGATTGTGCACCTTGTGCTTCTGCGCCATCTCGTGCACCGCGTGGAAGGCCGCGGTCATCCGCTTGTCCAGGCGCTGGTGCACCTCATCGAGCTCCCAGTACAGGTTCATGTTGTTCTGCACCTGCTCGAAGTAGCTCACGGTCACGCCGCCGGCGTTGCAGAGGAAGTCGGGGATCACGTAGTTGCCGCTCTTGTGCAGGATCTCGTCGGCCTCGGGCGTGGTGGGACCGTTGGCCAGTTCGGCGATGCACTTGGCCTTGACCTTGCCGGCGTTGTCCTTGGTGATCACGTTCTCCAGCGCCGCGGGGAACAGCACGTCCACGTCGAGCTCGAGGATCTCTTCGTTGCTGATCGGCTCGGAGCCCGGGAAGCCGACGACCGAGCCGGTCTCCTGCTTGTGCTGGAGCACCGCGTCCGCGTCGAGCCCGTCCTTATTGATGATGCCGCCCTTGGAGTCGCTGCAGGCGATGGTGGTGATGCCGAGGAGTTCACGCCCCAGCTTGGCGCCGAAGTACCCGGCGTTGCCGTAGCCCTGGATCGCGGAGGTGGCCTTGGTCAGGTCCATGCCGGCGATCTTGGCCCACTCGCGCACGGTGAAGATGCCGCCGCGCGCCGTGGCGTCGCCGCGACCCTGGCTGCCGCCCACGGGCAACGGCTTGCCGGTGATAACGCCGGGCGTGTTGTACCCGCTGATCACCGAGTACTCGTCGGCCATCCAGGCCATGATCTGTGGCGTGGTGTAAACGTCGGGCGCGGGCACGTCCTTCTCCGGGCCGATGAACTGGTTGACCGCGCGGATCCAGCCGCGCGCCAGTCGCTCCTTCTCGGTATCGGACAGCTCCTTGGGATTGCAGGTCACGCCGCCCTTGCCGCCGCCGAGCGGGATGTCGACCACCGAGCACTTCCAGGTCATCCATGCGGCGAGTGCGCGGACCGTGTCGATCGTCTCGTCCGGGTGCCAGCGCAGGCCGCCCTTGGTCGGTCCGCGTGCGTCGTTGTACTGCACGCGATAACCGCGGAAGACCTTGAACGAGCCGTCGTCCATCCGCACCGGGATGGTCACGGTGAGCTCCCGCATCGGCCAGCGTAGCATCTCGTGCGTCGCCGGATCGAGATTGAGGATCTTGGCTGCCTCGTCGAGCTGTCGCTGTGCAATGGCAAAGGGATTCAGGTCAGTCATGATCAGCCTCCTTCTTGAACGGCCTCGGGGCCATTGTGTTCCCCGGCTCGCCTCTGTGTTGCCCCCGTTTCGCGGCGGCGAGACGAGCGCGGATCTATCGTCCCGAACGTGGCGCTGTCAAGGCGAATCGGCGATGAAAGCATCGTGGTTTCAGACGCATAGCGTCATGCGCGGTTATGACGCACCTTGACAAACCGGGAAAAGCCTTATAGCTTGCCGGGTTATACTCGCTGTGGAGGGTTGATGGGCGAGGCGTTCCAGGACCCGATCGACACCCAGCAGCAGCGATTCACCCGCGCCGCGGATCTGCTCGGGCTGCGCGACGACCTGCGCCGGGTGCTGCTGCTGCCCGAGCGCCAGATCCTGGTCAAGTGCCCGGTGGTGATGGACGACGGTCGGATCCAGATCTTCGAGGGCATCCTGGTGCGCCACAACACCACGCGCGGGCCGGGCAAGGGCGGTCTGCGCATCCATCCCGCCGTGACCCTGGCCGAGACGCGAGCGCTATCCGCGCTGATGACCTGGAAGTGCGCTGCTGTCGGTATTCCCTTCGGCGGTGCCAAGGGCGCGCTGAGCCTCGATCCCGCGAATCTGTCAGCGACCGAGTTCGAGCGCCTGGTGCGGCGCTACACCTCCGAGATCGCCACCGAGATCGGTCCGGACAAGCTGATCCTCGCGCCGGACGTGGGCTCGGATGCCCGGGTCATGGCCTGGATGATGGACACGTACAGCCAGGTCGCGGGCAAGACCCAGCTCGGCGTGGTCACGGGCAAGCCGATCGAGACTGGCGGCTCACAGGTGCGCAGCCAGGCCGTGGCTCGCGGCGCGCACTTCGTGCTGCGCGAGGCCTGCCTGCTAGCCGGTCTCGACCTCGAGGGCACGCGCGTGGCGATCCAGGGCTTTGGCAGCGTGGGCACCCAGATGGCCGAGATGCTGGCCGAGGACGGGGCGCGCATCCTGGCCGTGGCCGACACCGGCGGTGCGGTGTACTCGGAGGAGGGGCTCGATCCCCAGGCGCTGGCCGCGCACAAGGCCGGGGCCGGATCTGTGACCGGCTTCAAGGGCGCGGATGCAATCACCCTCGAGGAGCTGGTCGGGCTCGACGTGGAGATCCTGGTGCCGGCCGGTGTGGGAGCGCTGATCGACGAGAGCAACGCCGACCGGGTGCAGGCCTCGATCATCGTCGAGGCGGCCAATGCGCCGACCGCGCCCGGGGCCGACGAGATCCTCGCAGGCAAGGACGTGTTCGTGGTGCCGGACATCCTCTGCAACGCCGGCGGCGTGACGGTCAGCTACTTCGAGTGGGTGCAGAGCTTGCAGAGCTTCTTCTGGGACTCGGAGACGGTGGAGGGGTACCTCGAGAAGGTGCTGCGCAAGGCCTTCCACGAGATCTACGCCGAGAGCCAGCAGCGCGACGTGCGCATGCGCACCGCGGCGTACGTGCTGGCGATCGAGCGGGTCGAGAAGGCGCTGAGCACGCGGGGAATCTTCCCCTAGCGGTAGGCTCTCAAGCCGGATGGCCGGTCGTAGGTCTCGTAGGTCGACGGCTCCGCCGGTTGACGGTGCATGCCATCCCGCACGCAGTCGCCGCTCACCGCGTCGCAGGTATAGCCCCGATCGCATGGCACCTGGTAGCACCACGATTCCGCGGTAAGAAAACGGCGTGCGGCCACCATCCTCGACCAGAGTCAGCAATGAGGCCGATTTTCGGCCAGCGGCGAGCCTGACGGGCTTTCACCCGTCAGGTGAAAGGCGTTGGTG
>Ga0272442_10000340_pt1 | contig 77526 bp, 54 predicted proteins | sample SSMForm2O_FD_200262 | JGI IMG/M metagenome (GOLD analysis project Ga0272442, IMG submission 200262) | Marine sediment archaeal communities from Little Sippewissett salt marsh, Falmouth, MA, United States - SSM-Form-2O | ecosystem: Environmental > Aquatic > Marine > Wetlands > Sediment ...
GGGCACCTCGTTGGGGGCAACTCGTTGGGCTGGCACCTCGTTGGGCGCACCTCGTTGGGCACCTCGTTGGGCACCTCGTTGGATTGCACCTCGTTGGGGCAGGAGGGGCTCTGACTACCCACTCTCCATGAAGAACTTGACGAATTTGTAGAATGCCATCGGCTCCAGGAATGTCATCTCCACCTCGCCCAGCGTAACTGTCTCACCGGACGTCAGCTCGCGTCGATGACCCTCGAGTAGTCGCTTGCCCTCGACCTTGGTACCGAGCGTGGATCCCGCGTCCTCGAGGATGTAGGTCTCGCCGTTGCGCTCGAGCCAGGCGTGCTCGCGCGAGACCGATGCGTCGTCGACCTGCATATCCGCTGCGTCGGTGCAGCCGATGAGGTAGCGCTGGGGACCCGCGGGCCGCTCGGCCGGACCAAGCGGCAGCACGTAGTACGCCCTGGCCTTGGCCTCTCCGCTGTCCTCGGAGAAAAGGGTCTTGGTGAGCTGCTCGTCCGGCTCCATGCGAAACAGCGTCATCCCGGGATTGGTGTCGGAGACCTTGTACGAGCCGGTCTCGCTCGACTGGAGCAGTATCGCCGGCGGATTTCGCGCGAGGTACGCGTCCAGCTCGAGCTTCTCGAAGATCACCGCCCAGGCGCCGATGTTGTTCATGCTTCACGCTCCGTGGTTTTCGTGGCGTTAGTATAGTGCGAAGCGCGGAGCCGTGCAACGACAAGTCGGTTGATCGCCCGGCGCTCATGGGCTACGAATATATGACCGGGAGGTGGATATGCGGCGGACGATGCGGGTCATTGGTGTGCTCTGTGCCGTTTTGCTCGGCTTGCTGTCAGCGCCTGTCACTGCCGGTGGGTACGGTGTTTCCGAGATCAAGTCCACGGCGCGCAAGCTGGCCAAGAAGCTCGAGATGCCGGACGGGACGCGCGACAGGCTGATGGAGCTCTTCGATGCCGAGCTGAAGAGCAAGGGCTTCAAGAAGACAACAAAGAAATCGCCGGTCAAGGCCGTGTTTCTGTACAGGGTCGCCGAGGGCGGCTTCGTGGTGAAGTTCCTCAAGGGCCGCGGTCTGATCAGCTTCAAGGGCGGCAAGCAGGCCGGTCGGATCCAGATCAAGAGCTGGAGCGTTGGTGCCCAGGCCGGAGGCTCCACCCAGTGGGGTGTGGGCATGGCGCTCGGATTGAAGAAGCAAGCCGACTTCGGCGGGACCTACGAGGGCAATGTCGAGGGCGCCACTGCCGCCGTGTCCACCACGGGCAAGGGCAACCTGCTGACCCTGGTCGGACGCGGTGCGACGGACAGGGCCCACGACCTGTACCTCGTGGTGGTATCGGCCAAGGGCCTGTCCGCCGGAGTGGCCAGCGCCAGGCTGCAGATCAAGCCGGACTTTTAATGGGTTTTGCGGGCTATCGCAGACCGGACGGCAGATTCGGCACCCGCAACCACGTGCTGGTGATCAGCTCCGTGAGCTGCGCCAACGGCGTGGTCGCCGCCCTCGGCCGCGCGCTCCCCGAGATCAAGCCGATTCTCCACAGCGAAGGCTGCGGCCGCGGCCCGCAGGACATGGCCCGGATCGGCCGGACCCTGATCGGGCTGGGAAAGAATCCCAACGCGGCGGCGGTGCTGGTGATCGGCCTGGGCTGCGAGTTCACGAAGCCGGACTTCCTCGCCAACGAGATCGCGGAATCGGGTAAGCCAGTCGAGCACCTCCTGATCCAGGAGGAGGGCGGCTCGCGCAAGACCGTGACCCGGGCGATGCCGATCGCGCGGCGCCTGGTGCGGGAGGCTGCAAGGGTCGAGCGCGAGGAGTGCGGCTGGGACGGGCTCGTGGTCGGCCTGGAGTGCGGTGGATCCGACGCCCTCTCGGGCCGGACCGCCAACCCGGCTGTCGGTCGCTTCGCCGACTGGCTGGTGGAGCAGGGCGGCACCGTGATCCTCTCGGAAACCACCGAGATGATCGGCACCGAGGACATCCTCGTGCGCCAGGCCGCTACCCCGGAGATCGGCGAGCGCGTACGCAAGCTGATCACAGACCAGCAGCAGCTGGCCGAGCAAGTGCTCGGACCACTGGCCGCGATGGCGATCTCGCCCGGCAACCAGGAGGGAGGCTTAAGCTCGCTGGAGGAGAAGGCGCGCGGCTGCGTGGTCAAGGCCGGGTCGAGCCCGATACGCGAGGTGCTGGACTATGCCGAGGCGCCCGGTGAGCGCGGCCTGGTGCTGATGGACACACCCGGATCGGACATCTTCTCGCTGACCGGAATGGCTGCGGGAGGTGCGCAGCTGATGATCTTCACCACCGGCCGCGGCACGCCGGCCGGGTTCCCCGGGGTGCCGGTGATCAAGGTCAGCTCGAACACCGAGCTGTTCGAGCGGATGCGCGACGACATGGACCTCGACGCCGGACCGATCGCGTCCGGCGGATCAGTGGAGCAGGTGGGGCAGGAGCTGATCGATCTGACCGGCCGGGTGGCCTCGGGTCAGGAGACCGCGGCCGAACGCAACCTGCAGGACATCCTCGCGATCCATACCACTGGACCGGCGTTCTAGGAATCCAGCGCGCGACTCGGCTACCCCGTGCGCTTGATCAGGTGGAAGCCGAAGTCAGTCTCCACGACATCGCTCACCCCGCCCACGTCGAGCGCGAAGGCCGCGTCCTCGAAGGGCTTGACCATCTGGCCGCTGCCGAACGGACCCAGGTCGCCGCCCTGCTGGCTCGACGGGCAGTCCGAGTGCTGGCGCGCCAGCTCGGCGAAGTCGCCGCCCGCGGCGAGCTGGTCCTTGAGCTGGCCGATCAGCTGGACAGCCTCCTCCTTGGTGCGTGTAGCCGTGGAGCGCATCGAGCCCTGATACATCAAGAGTATGTGTGATGCCTGGACCTTGTCACTCATCGAAACCTCCGTGTGGGATATCGACGCAATGTCGCACGCCGCCGGAGTCGAATCCAGAAGATTGGCTCCGCGCGACAACTTTGCGCGGCGTGACATGCGTCACATTGGAAATCATGCTAGCCTGCCATCATCCGGGCGTTCGCAGGCGCTGTGGAGTCTCGATGACGCGACGATGGATGCTGGCCGGCCTGTTGCTGCACACCCTGCTGGCGGCGGTCCCGGCCGGGGCCGTGCCCGCGCCGCCCACACCGATCGAGCTGCAGAACGCCGACGGCACCACCGTGCCGGGCCGCCTGTTCGGCGACGAGCATCTCTCCTGGGCCGAGGACCTGGCCGGGTACAGCCTGGCCCGGCACCCTGACACCGGCGCCTGGCACTACGCCGAGCTCGGCTCCGGCGGCCGGCTGGTTGCCACCGAGCACCGTGCAGGAAGCGTGGATCCGGATTCCCTCGGCCTGACGCCGCATCTGCAGCCCGCCCCGCGTGTCGTCGAGCGCACCCTGGCGCTCAAGCGCACGCTGCCCAGAGCACCGCCGCCGGCCTTCCAGGGCGACATCCCGAATCTGGTGCTGCTGGTCAAGTTCCGCAACCAGAGCACCCGGTTCCAGCCCAGCGCCTTCGATCCGGTGTTCAACGGCGCCAGCGATTCGGTCCGCGAGTACTACTCGGAGATCTCGTACGGTCAGTGGCGGATGGTCTCCACGGTCACCGACTGGATCACCCTGAACAACGACGACAGCTACTACGCGTACAACGACTACACGTACGGCAACCCGGAGCAGATGATCGTCGAGGCGGTGGATTACCTCAACGGCCAGGGTTTCGACTTCACCCGCTTCGACAGCAACGGAGACGGGATCATCGACGCAGTGGACGTGATCCACTCGGGCGGAGGGTACGAGAACACCGGCAACGCGAACCACATTCACTCGCACTACGCCGACCTGCGCTGGTACGGCATGGATTTCACCACCCACGATGGGATCCGCATCGTGGCCTATCACACCGAGCCCGAGGTTCGCGGTGACGGCGTGAGCATCACGCAGATTGGCGTGATCTGCCACGAGACGGGGCATTTCTTCGGCCTGCCCGACCTGTACGACTACGGGTACGATTCCAGCGGCATCGGTCTGTGGGGCGTGATGTGCATGGGGCCGTGGGCCGGTCCGGGCATGGACGGCACCGTGCCCACTCACTTCTGCGCCTGGTCCAAGTACAAGCTCGGCCTGCTGGAGCCGCAGCACATCCAGGTCACGACCTCGAGCGTCATGCTGCGGCCGGTCGAGAGGCAGACCGAGATCGTTCGCATCGACGAGGACATGCCATCGAGCCAGTACTTCCTGCTGGAGAACCGCCAGAAGACCGGATACGACCAGTACCTGCCCGGCTCGGGATTGCTGATCTTCCACGTGGACGACAACCAGGAGGACAACGACGACCAGAACCACTACCTGGTCGACCTCGAGCAGGCCGACGGCCGCCGCGACCTGAACCGCAGCGCGAACGATTTCGGCGACAGCAGTGATCCCTATCCCACGGGCGGCAACGACGAGTTCAGCGAGAGCACCACCCCGAGCAGCAAGGGCTACGGCCAGAGCAGCTCCAAGATCGGCGTCACCGGCATCACGCGTTCCGGCGTGGACATCACCTTCAACGTGCTGCTCGAGGGCACCGGGGGCTCGCTGATCTCGGCCAGCCCGAACCTGCTCGACTTCGATGCGATCGAGGACAGCCCGGCTCCGGCGGCCAAGCGGGTGCAGGTTGCGCATCAGGGCAGCCAGTCGCTGGACTGGACCGCCCAGGCTTCGGATGCCTGGGTCGAGCTCAGCCGGGCCTCGGGCAGCACGCCGGGATCGATTGACGTATCCGTTTCGCTAGCCGGGATGGATCCTGGTTCGTACAGCTCGTCGGTACGCATCACCGCGCCCGGGTCGGACAACGGATTCGTCGATGTCACGGTGCGCCTCGACGTGACCGAGAAGCCGGTGCCCTCGCTGGCGGCCAGCCCCAGCACGCGCTACTTCGAGGGTTTCGCCGCCGGCGTGCTCGGGCCCCAGGCGGTCGACCTAACCTCCACCTCGGATGTGCTGGACTGGTCGATCGGCCCGGGCAGCAGCGCCTGGGTGCTCGTCGACCACGAATCGGGGAGCACGCCGGACACGCTCCAGGTGTCCGTGGACGCGGGATCCTTGAGCGCCGGCACCCACCACGGCAGTCTGGTCGTCGAGGCCCCCGGGTCGGCCAACGGCTCGGTGAGCATCGCGATCACGGCGGAGCTGACCGAGGCGCCGGGCCCGGTGCTCGAGGTCTGGCCCACGACGCTCGGCTACGAGGCGAGCGCCGGAGGCGATTTGCCGGCCACGCAGGGGGTGACGATCCGCAACGCGGGCGTGGGCAGCTTCGACTGGACGGTGAGCTCGGACAGCAGCTGGGTCTGGATCACGCCGTCCTCGGGCAATTGCTCGACCACGCAGACGATCATCGTCGGCGTGGATCATCAGGGTCTCGCCGCCGGCTGGCACACCGCGCGGATCGAGGTACGCGCGCCCGATGTCGCGGGCTCGCCCGGAGTGATCACCCTCGACCTGATCGTGGAGCAGGGCAGCGGCGAGTTCGGTGAGAGCTGCACCGGGCCGGCAGACTGTCAGTCCGGGTTCTGTGTTGACGGCCGCTGCTCGCGGCGCTGCGAGCTGACCGAGTGTCCCTGGACCTGGCACTGCGAGACCCGCTCGGGCAAGATGCTGTGCGTGCCCGGGGGCGGGGCCGACTCGGACACTGACATCGACTCGGACGCCGACTCGGACGCCGACTCGGACACAGACTCGGACTCCGATGCGGACAGCGCCACGGGCGACGGCGGATGCGAGTGCTCGGGCTCGGGAACCGGGTGGCCCGGCCCCGGCGCTCCATTGATTGCTGCTGTGCTGTTGCTGCTGCGGAGCGCTAGCCGCCGCTCACGCAACGAGCGTACATGCCGACGCGGTCGCCGGTGTCGTGGAACTTCCCGCCAAAGAGGAAGTTGACGTACCAGATCTCGTCCGGATAGCTCGGCCCCATCTCCGAGGACGACCAGTACCCGGCGCAGGGACCCTCCCAGGTGTTGCGCTTCCAGTAGCAGCCGTCTTCCCCGGGTCCCTTGCGCTCGTCGCAGCTCTGCTTGTCGCAGCCCTTGATCAGGCCGCCCAGCTCGGTGACCGTGGGCAGCCGCCAGCTCGAGCTGCCTCCCAGCTGGAGCTGCTCGCAGCCCGAGGTGGCCTCGGTCCAGGTCACGGTCTGGCCCTCGGGGCTGCGTTGCCACCGCAGCCCGGTCGAGCCGTCGAAACAGGTTTCGGCGTCGCAGTGGATGCCCGTGTCCGTCACGGTATCGCTGTCGCTGTCCGTGTCGGTATCGACGTCGGCGTCCGCGTCGGCGTCGCCGTCGACGTCGCCGCCCCCACCGCCACCGCCGCTGTCGCAGCCGGCCGCGAACAGCGCGGCGATGAAGACGGTGCTCGTGACCCATGACCATCGACAGCAGATTCGCAGCATCTCGTTCCCCCTAGAACTCGATCTTCTCGCCGGGCAGCGGAGGGCTGGCAGAGTAGACCTCCTCGACCCGGATGCGGCCGAGTCTACCAGCCGGCGTGAGCCGCTGCCCCTCGAAGGCGCCCTTCACCTGGTACGCCACCGGATCCATGGTGATCACCGATGCCGCGAGTCGCGCGCCGCGGTGGAGACCCTTCAGCTGGCGACGGAACAGTCGCGTGCCGAAGAGCATCGTCTGCGAGCGGGTCGGTGTCAGCGAGAACGACGGCACGGCAACCGGATGGCCATCCTCACCCTGCCAGGCGAGCATCTTCACCGCCTGGGTGCGGCCGAACTTCTCGATCACCCGCGGCGGGATGGCCTTGCCGCCCCGGCCTCCGAGGACCAGGCTCGCGCCCTTGACCGGCAGCAGCTCGGCGGCCACGTTGGGCTTGGAGAAGCTCCACTCGCCGGTCACCGCCTCGAGGTCGATCACCGCCGCGCGACGGATGCCGACGTAGGCGTTGTAGCGGAACATCTCCTTGGCGTTCATCTGGTCCACGTGCGGCCCGGTCTCGACGAACTCGCGGAATCGGCCCTTCAGCGTCCAGACCTTGAGATCCTCGGTGAGCACGACCGCCGCTACCCGGGGATCGGCCTCGAGGTTCTTCCTCGTCTTCCAGATCAGGAACTCGCCGAAGATCAGCGTGCGCTCGTCAGCCGCATCGAGGCTGATGATCGGCACCACGTTCGGCGTGCCCGTCGCGTCCAGCGTGGCCAGGAACTTGGGCACCATCTCGCCGTGCAGCGCCTCGGCCAGGTCACCGGTGAGCCGGTCGTTGGTCATTCCGCCGCACCTCCATTCTCAATCCGCGTCGGCCCGGACCAGCGGACCACGTCGAGGCCGGCCTCGCGGACGAGCGCGGCCAGCCGCTCCATGTCCTGCTCGGTCAGCAGTGGCGTGTCAGCGAGCGCGTAGCGCTCGCCGAACATCTCGTACTTGGCCGTGCACAGGTTCGAGAAGGCGAGCAGGTCGTAGCGTTCTACCCTGGGCGCGTGCTGCTGGATCTGCCGCACGATGCCCAGCAGGTTGTCCTCGGCGTCGGTGTATCCCGGAATCACCGGTGTGCGCACCCACAGCGTGGGACCGGCGCCGGCCACGAGGGTGAAGTTGTCGAGGACCCGCTCCAGCGGAACACCGGTCAGCCGGCGGTGTGCCTGCGCATCGACCAGCTTGAGGTCGAACAGCACCAGGTCCAGGTATGGCAGCACGGCCTCCAGCCGCTTCGGCGGCGCAAAGCCGCTGGTGTCGAGGGCCAGGTGCAGGCCCTCGTCACGGCAGCGTTTCGCAAACTGCAGCACGAAGGCCGGCTGGAGCATCGGCTCACCGCCGGACAGCGTGACACCGCCGCCCGAGGTCTCGTAGAAGGTGCGGTCCTTGAGCACCTCGGCCATCAGCTCGTCGAGGTGATAGTCCCGGCCGATTCTCTCCAGTGACGCGGTCGGACACTGATCGACGCACAGACCGCAGACCTCGCAGCGGTCACGGTCGTGGTGTATGCCGGACTCGGTGAGACTCAGCGCGTCGTTGGGGCAGGTCGCCACGCAGTCGCCGCAGCCGATGCAGGTCGCGGACTTCCAGCCGATCTCGACTCCGGTGCGCAGACCCTCGGGATTGTGGCACCACGGGCAGGTCAGCGGGCAGCCCTTGAAGAACAGCGTGGTGCGAATGCCTGGACCGTCCTCGGTGGAGAAACGCTGCAGGTTGAACAGGGTGGCGGGCGCCGACATCTACTCAACGCCCCGTCTCAAAGCGCGTGCGAGTGGCGGGAGATGATCTCGTCCTGGATCTCCCGGCCGAGGGTGATGAAGTAGGCGTTGTACCCGGTGACGCGGACCAGCAGGTTGCCGTACTCGGACGGATTCTGCTGCGCCTCGCGCAGCGTGTCCGGGTCGAGCACGTTGATCTGCAGGGCGGTGCCGCCCTCCCTCGTGCAGGCGCGGAGAAAGGCCGCCAGCTTGTCGACATGCTCGGTATCGCGGAGCAGGGAGGGAGAGAGCGTGATCGTGTGGCTGTCGCCGTTCGGCGCGGTCTCCAGCCCCAGCTTGCCCACCGAGCGGATGTTGGCCGTCGGCCCCAGGCGATCGCGCCCGGTCACCGGGCACGTGCCGTTGGAGAGGAAGGTCCCTCGCTTGCGGCCGTCGGGTGTGGCCGCCGTCATCGGCGCGTACGAGACCCAGTAGTTCCAGCTCAAATACCCGCCGCGATAGCGCTTGCCCGTGGACGGGGACGTGCGCTGGTAGGCCAGCTTGGTCCAGAAGGTGGAGATCTCCCGCGCCAGCGCGTCCGCCTCCTCGTCGTCGTTGCCGTACTTCGGCGCCTTGTTGATCAGCCGCAGCCTGAGCTTCTCGTGGCCCTCGAAGTTGTCCAAGATGGCCTGGAGCAGCTCGTTCATCGCTACCTTGCCGTCCTCGAACACCAGCTTCTTCACGGCCAGCAGCGAGTCGACCGCGGTGGCCAGCGCGATGCCCTCCACGGTGATGTGGTTGTGGACGGCGCCGCCGGCGGTGATGTCCTTGCCGTTACGGGCGCAGCCCTTCACCAGCAGCGAGAGGAAGGGGGTGGGCGCGAAGCGTGCGCGGATCGTGTCGGCGCGGTTGTTGACCTCTACGATCCGTTCCAGCAGATGCGCGAGCTGGGCGCGGAAGGCGGCGTGGAACTCCTCGAAATCGGAGAATCCCGTGGCGCTGCCGGTCTCGGGCCCCACCGGGCGGCCAGAGGCCAGATCGCGCCCGTTGAACAGGGCCAGCTCGACCGCCTTGGCCAGGTTCAGGTTGACATCGACCGTGCCCGAGCGATCGTCGCCCTGCAGGGTGTTCTCCAGGCAGCCCACGGGCGCGTAGTCCCACAGGCGTTCCTCGGGCAGCCCCTGCCAGGCGAGGCCGCGGATCGAGGCCTCGTCGAAGTTGATCAGAAAGGGCGAGCCCTGCGCGCGGGCCACGATCTCGGCCACGCGACGCAGCAGGGCAGGCGGCGTGTTCGCGTGCAGCCGGATGTTCGGCTTGGGCTCCAGCAGGTTGATCTGCTCGATCACGTCGAGCAGGATCCAGGTCAGCGGGTTGCTGGCGTCGGCTCCCTCGGCGTCGATGCCGCCGATGGTGATCAGCTGGCCGAAGGAGGAGTTGATGCCCTGGTTGTTGCCCACCCGGCCCTGGTAGTCGTACGCGTAGTTGTGCTTGATGAACCAGCACTGGAGCAGCTCGCGGGCCTGCGCCTCGGTGATGCGGCCCGCGTCGAGGTCGGCCTCGAGATAGGGCCAGAGGTACTGATCGATCCGTCCGGGAGACAGGCCCGGCCCGGGATAGCTCTCGGCGGCCATCACCAGCATGTGCATGAACCACAGGCCCTGCAGGGCTTCGTGCAGGGTCTCGGGCGGCTCCCAGGGGACCTTGCGGCAGATGTGGGCGATCTCGAGCAGCTCGGCGGCGCGCGTCCCGTCCTGCTCGTCTCCGGCCAGGCGTTCCGCCTCGTCGGCGTAGCGCTCGGCCAGCCGACGCGCAGCGCGTGCGGTGCGGATCAGGGCGCGTCGCAGGGCCGTGACCTCGGCGTCCCCGGGATCGCTCTTCATCAGCTGTTCGATCTCCTCGACCAGCCCGCGCAGGCCCTTGCGCAGGGCGCCGGCATAGTCCGGGATCAGGTGGCCGGGCACCGCCCCGCAGTTGCCCACGCCCAGCTCGTTCAGGTCCTTCACGCGTTCGAGGAACTCCTGCTCGAGGCGGTCGAAGCGTGCGGCCTCGCCGCGGGACAGCGTCAGCGAGAGCGCGGTGTTGAACTGCCCGCCCACGATCAGCTCGCCCTCGAGGATCTGTACCGGCAGGTGCTGCTCCAAAACCTCGCCGAAGAACCGGGCTCGGCGCAGCACCAGCGGCTCGCTGTCCTTGACCTCGAAGGGCACCTCGCGGGCGCAGGCGGCGAGGCAGTCCTCGAAGGCGGTGAGGAAGGGGAACACCTCGGGCACCACGGTCCAGTTGTGCTGCGAGTAGACCCTGTCCCACGCGGTGCCCGTGGAGAAGGGCATCACCTCGTTGCGGAAGTAGTCGCGCTCGTGGAAGGCGAAGTACTCCTCGCGCAGGCGCCGCACCCGCTGCGACAGCTCGGCGGCAGGTTTCCACAGGCGATCCGCGGCGTTGTTCTCGGCGGTCTGGGCCATGACTGGCGCTCCTGCCCCCCGGGGCGAGCCGCATTATAGCCCAAGGTCCCGGCAGTGGAAACCCGGGTTCTACTCCTGCAGGGCCCGCCGCAGCCGCCAGGACAGCTCGGCCGCAAGGTGCTCGGGCGGGGAGGGGGGCGGCTCCGCCCGCCGGGGCTCGACGTTCTCCCAGTAATCCGCCGTGCCGAAGAAGTAGCTGCCGTACACCGTGCCCTCGAAATCCGGCTTCAGCGTCTGCGCGATGCACGAGGTGTCCAGCTCGGCCTGCGGATCCCGGAGGAAGTCCACGAACAGCCTGGCGCCGCAGTGCATCTCCTCCGGGTCGCGGGAGAGCGGCGAGCCGGTGTGCACGTTGTGCGGTGCGTATGGGAAGGCCGCGAAGGTCTGGTGCGCCCCGTCGTAGCGATCCCGCATCGCGGTGGCAAACGGGTACGGGGTCGAGGGGTCGATCATGCCCTGCAGCATCAGCAGCGGGACGTCGGTCTCGGGCCAGTGGTCGTCCAGCGGGTCGGTATACCTGGGCCACTTGAGGTACGTCGCGTGGCGATCATACCCGAAACCGCCCACGAAGATCGCGGTTTCGTACACCTCGTCGAGATGCGCCAGGATCGCGTCGTCGTCGGCAAAGCGCGGCTGCTGCCACAGCTCGGACCACGACTCGTTGTAGAACAGCACCGTGGAGAAGGCCTGCGGATGATCCTGGCGGACGTACGCCACGTTGGCCAGCTTGCGAAGCGCCTGCTGGTCGCTCGCGTCGCAGCGGTCGAGCCGGTAGATCAGTGCCGGGATCACGCCGTGGTGCGGCGAGTAGTAGGCGAGCTGGTTGATCATGTGCTTGAGCGTGATATCCGAGAACCCCACGCTCGAGCAGTGCCCCATGATCAACCGGGTCAGCAGGGCCTCGTACGTCCCGAGGAAATCGGGCAGCTTGGCGCTGCAGAAGGGGTCCTCCGAGCACAGCCGCACGATCTCCCGAACCACCATGTCGCCGTGCTCGTCCTGCACCACCAGGCTCCCGTCGGGCGGCACGTTGCCCTCCATCACGATGCCGTCGGCCTGGTCCGGGAAGAGCTGCAGGTAGCGCTGCGCCCAGTAGGTTCCGCCCGAGCCGCCCCAGATCAGCACCTTCTTGCCGGGCTCCCGGGTGGCGTGGATGTACGCCGCGAGGTCGATCGCAGCGCTGGTGGTGCAAAACACCCTGAGATCGTCGCCGTACGTGGCGTCGAGGTGGGCGATGCAGTCGTCGAGCTCCTGCAGCGTGATCCCGACGCCGCCGGGACTCGCCGGATCCTGCTGCTCGGGGCAGCTCACGAACTCGGAGTACCCCGTGCCGCGGGGATCGAGGGTGTACACGTCGAGCTCGGGGTACTCCTGCTGGATGAACTCCATCAGCGGGGGCAGGCCGATCACGCCCGAGGCGCCCGGGCCGCCGTGCAGGAACCAGATCTGGCCCTCGCTCTCGGCGGACTTGCTCGGCAGCCGCTTGGCATAGGTCGTGAACGTCCTCCCGTCGGGCCGGTCCCAGTCGAAGGGCATCGCCGTCTCCGAGCACGAGGCCAGGTAGTCTGCGGCGCCCTCGATGAAGGAGCAGGGGAACCAGCTCACCGCGACCTCGTCGATGGGGTACCCGCTGTCCGTGTCCGTATCGGTGTCCGTGTCGCCGTCGGTGTCCGTGTCGCCGTCGGTGTCGGTATCAGCATCCGTATCCGCGTCCGTGTCCACGTCGCTGTCACCCGAGTCGGTGTCGTCTCCGCAGCCGGCACCGGCCGGCATCAGCAGGCCGCAGGCCGCCAGTAGAACGAATGTCGTCAGACGCTTCACAGCGCACCTCTCTTTCAGAACAGCTGGAGGTCCGTGGCCCGCCCGCTACTACGGCCAGCAGGTGTCACCGCCGGGCTTGCAGCTCATGGTGCCGCCGCCGAGGTCGACGCAGGCAGAGCCCTCCGGACAGTCCCCGTCGCCGGCGCAGACCTTGCCGCAGTACTTCTCGCCGGGATTGGCCAGGCTCGCGATGCACTTGGCCGCGCCCTCGCAGTCCGCGTCGTCGGCGCAGAAGGAGCACAGTGGCGAGTCGGCGCCGGTGGGCACGCAGCCGACGGCCAGCAGGTCGTCGAGCGTGGTGCTCAGCGGCACCACGCCGCACTCCAGGCCCGGCGCCGCGCAGTCGGCATTGGTGGCGCAGGGGGACGTGCAGACCTCCGTCTCGGAACACACCAGGCTGGCGCAGTCGGGCCAGCCGGCCTCGCAGGGCTCACCGGCAACGGCGCCGTCGTCCGGTGCGGTCTGGCAGAGGCCCCTGGCGAGCTCCTCGCCGACCAGCCATGCGTAGCCGCAGGCCTCACCCTCGACCGTGCAGTCGGCGTCAGCCGCGCACGCGGTGAGGCTGCCCTCCAGGTCGATGCAAAGTCCGACCGGAGATAGGGCATGGTCGGTGAACCGGTTGCAGGTGGCCCCGGCCGGGCAGTCCGCGTCGGCCGCGCACAGCGCCGAGCAGACGTCTTCGTCCCTGGAGGTGATGCAGAGAAGGTTGTAGCAGGGATCGATGCCTTCGCCGCACTGCTCGCCGTACTGCTGTCCCGGGTTCATGGACGTGCAGCAGAGACCCTCATTCACACCGTCCAGTCTAGGGTAGATCTGGCAGCTCTCACCGGCACCGCAATCAGCATCGCGGGTGCATGGCTCTTGAGAACCCGGGAAGCGTAGGCAGGAGGGATAAAGCTGGGTGTCGTCCTCGATACCGGATCCGATGGCGCCACAGAGGAAACCCTCGGGGCAGTCGTCGTCGTCCACGCAGATGGCGGAGCAGTAGAACTCGGTGCCGGTCCCGAGGCAGAGGTCGTTGTAGCAGGTGTTGTCGGTCCAGGTGCAGTCGCCGCCCACCGGCTCGTTGTCCGGGTTGAGCGTGCCGCAGAGCGACTCCAGCTCTCCCATTCCACCGGTGTACTTGCATGCCTCGCCTGCAGGGCAGTCGGCGTCGTGGGTGCAGGCCGCGGCCGAGCCTGCGAAGCGCAGGCAGGCGGGGTACTGCTGGGTATCGCCCTCGACTCCGGACCCGATGCCGCCGCAGATGAAGCCCTCCGGACAGTCGTTGCTGTCCACGCAGACCGCGGAGCAGTAGAACTCGGTGCCGGTCCCCAGGCAGAGGTCGTTGTAGCAGGTGTTGTCGGTCCAGGTGCAGTCGCCGCCCACCTGCACGTTGTCCGGGTTGAGCGTGCCGCAGATCGGCTCCAGGCCCTCCAGGCCATTGAAGTACTTGCACGCCTCGCCCGTGGGGCAGTCCGCATCGAGGGTGCAGGACGTGGTCGATCCCTCGAACTTCATGCACACCGGAACGGGATCGCCACCGGTGAACAGCGGTATCCTGGAGCAGACGAAGCCATCCACGCAATCGTCGCTGGTCCGGCAGGCGGCCGAGCACTGCATCGACCCGTCGCCGTGCGTGAAGCAGAGGTCATTGTAGCAGTCCGCTACTACTGCACATTCTTCGCCGGCGGCCGCGGCACCTTCGTTCTCGGTGGTGCAGGCCGACTTGGTGCCCGACGCCCCCGTGACGTAGGTGCAGACCTCGCCCGCGAAGCAGTCCCCGTCGTACTCGCAGGCCGTACCCGAGCCCTCGAAGGGCATGCAGCTGGTGGGCTTCAGCCCGTTGCCCAGGTTGAAGCTGCCGCAGTACATATCGCCGGGGCAGTCCTCGTCCGTCTCGCAGGGTGCGGCGCACCAGTACTCGTCGCCGCCGCCCCACAGGCAGAGCCCGCTGGCGCAGATTTCAGCGTCTCTGCCGCAGCTTTCCCCGGTCGCGCTGCAGCCGGCGTCGGTCGGATCGCAGGTCTGCGTGATGCAGATCTGCTCGTACGCATCCGCGGCCGTGCGCAGGATGGAGCAGATCTCGTCTGCAGCGCAGTCCGTGTCCGCGGTGCACGAGGCGTTCGAACCCCCGGCCCACAGGCAGACCTTAACCTCCGAGGCATTGTTGCAGGCGTTGTCGAGGCACCAGTAGTACGACTCGCAGATCAGTGGATCCGGGCAATCCTCGTCGGTCTCGCACAGCTCGGTGCAGTGGTTCAGCAGGCACTGCGCACCGACGCAGCGATCGTCCCAGGCAGAGGTGGCGAAGTTGTTCCAGGCATTGCACAGACCTCCGGTCGGCACGCTGCCGAAGCTGCTGCACATACCCTCGATCGCGGAGTAGTCCTCTGTGGACAGCGCCGCACAGACCTGATCCGCGCTGCAATCGCCCGAGCTGTCGCAGGTGTTGTACCCCTTGATGCAGTAGTAACCGGAGGCGGTCTTGATGCAGCTGAAGGTCGCTGTCGGATCCTCACTGTCCTCGCAGGACTCGCAGTCTGCATCCGTGGTGCAGGCGTTCCCGCACAGCGGCCGCGGCTGATCCTCGGCGCTGTAGACGCACAGCAGGTCCGGCTGACAGGCCGTGCCGAGCTGTCCCGGGCATGGCGCCCCGCAGGCACCGCTGCGGTCGCCGCAGGTCGCACCCACGGCGATCTTCTGGCACATGTCGTACGCGCCGCGTGGGGTGCAGCACATCTCGGCGCCGTCGTCGCCGAAGTTGGTGCACTGCGCGTCGCTCGCACAGTCGGCGAGGCTGCAGTACCCGGGCTCCCCGGGAAACACGGTGAAACAGAAGCCCGAGCAGCAATCGAAGTTGGTGCTGCACTCCTGGCCGGTGAGCGTGCATTGCGAGGCATCGACGCAGGTCAGCCCGCGCCCCGGGGCGTACCCCTCCTCGCACTCGCAGTACGGCTTGCAGTCGGTCTGCAGGCAGGTGCCGTGATCCGAGCAGGTCTGCCCGGCGCAGGGATCGCCGCCGTCGCAGTCCGTATCCGAGTCGGTGTCGGAGTCCGAATCCGCGTCCGTGTCGGTGTCGACGTCGGTGTCGACGTCGGAATCTCCCGAGTCGTCACCGCATCCCGCGAGCAGCATCAGCAACAGGGCCAGCAGCACAGACAGCAGTTTCTTCATCGTGTCCCCCTTGAGCTTGGCGCAGGGGAAGAGCTATCTGTTTCGCACCGCGCGAAGCAGCGCTCTCCACCTAGGTTTCGGCATCCTTTACGAGTGATGATAGTGCACTCATTTGCTCAAGAGAAGCGATTTCTTCCATCGAATTATGATATATTATATATTCTACAGATTTGAGAAGATTCGTATTGCTCTCCATCACGGGGCTGTCGAGCGCGGTGATCCAGTAGGCAGGGCTCTCGCTTGGCGGGCTCCGCTCACCGGCCGGTGGGATCGCACTCGCCGTTTGCACCGATCTTGAACACCCACGGCGCCACGGACATCAGTGCGCCCCCGGTGATCGCTCCGGCCGCGAGAAAGCTCCCGTCATCGGCCTGCAGGACCGCGGTGCCCACCGGCCCGCCCTCCTCGCCGTACCTCCGCTCCCATTGGACCTCGCCCGCGGCGTCGATGCTCAGCAGCCAGAACCTGCCGATACCGCTGTCCGCGTCCTCGGCGTAACCGGTCAGCAGGTAGCCTCCATCGGCTGCCGGCTGGACCGCCTGGAACTCCTGGTTGCGGGAGTCGCCGTAGTCCCGCTCCCACTCGACCTCGCCCCGGTGGTCGAGCTTGACCACCCAGCCCTGGTGGTTGTCGCCGGCCGCGGAGTGCTCCACGTGCCCGACGGCCACGCACCCGCCGTCGCTCGTGGGCTCCAGCGCCTGGATCAGGTTGAGGTGGTCGCCGCCGACGGTCCGCTCCCAAAGCACCTCGCCCGTGGTGTCCAGCTGCACCAGGTACAGGTCGAGGTCGGCGCCGTTGTCGGGATTCTGCGCGACACCGCCGACCAGAAAGCCGCCAGCGTTCTGGTGGACCGCCGTGGCGCCGTCGCCAAGCTCGCGTCCCAGCGACCGCTGCCATTGTACCTCGCCCGCCGGGTCCAGGCGGGCGACCCACAGGTCGCTGTCGATGCCCGAGGTCGGCCCGGTGCTGCCCGCGAGGATGTAGCCGCCGTCCTGCGCAAGGCCGACGTCGAAGGCGAGGCTGCGGTCGCCGCCGTCGAACACGCGCTCCCATTCGAGGGCGCCGCTGGCATCCAGCTTCAGCACCCAGGCAAACATCGCCTCCGCGCTGCGGGCGATCCAGCCGACCGCGATGTACCCGGAGTCCGGGGCGCCCTCGACCGCCTCGATCCGGCCGCGCCTCCCGCTGACGACCCGGCTCCACTCCAGGCGGCCGTCGTGGCTCACCTTCCACAGCGCCGCGCCGTACCGCGTCTGCGGGACGGTGGCCTCGCCCGCGGCGAGGTACCCGCCGTCGGCGGCACGGGTCAGGTCCCAGACCATCTCGCTGGCCTGGCTCTCGCTGGGGATCAGCTCCCAGCACACCGGCTCCGCCCCGTGCGCGGGGTCCGTCTGGGTGATGGTGTCGTTGCCGAGCGGCTTGCAGGTGACCCGGCTGGGGGCCATGCACCCGGGCCCGGACTCACAGCGCGCGCCCGCATCGACCAGTATCTCCTGGTCGCCGGCGAGGTCCTCTGCTTGGTTACAGGCGGCGGCGGACAGCCCCAGGACGAGCAGCGCCACGGGCAGCGGTCGGTGCGGTGGAGCATTCATCGGTTTTCCTCCTTGTGTTCCTGGCAGGTGTGTTGCGGGCGAGGCGGGGAATGTTCAAAAAAAGGGGGGGGGCGGGGACCGACCGCGGTTGGTTGTCCTCGAGGCCGAGATCGTGTCTAATCGAGAACCTAGATGCCGGGCAGGGAGGGGATCGTCGTGAGCAGTGGAGAGGACAGGGATTCGACCCGGTCACCCGGGGGGATGCCCCTCGAGGACGAGGACGTCCAGCGACTGCTGGACAAGGCAGCCGGCGACGACAAGCAGGGTTTCAAGGACGAGCTGACCCGGCTGGTCCACCGCAACGCCGTGCTGATCGACATCTCGAGGCAGCTCTCCGAGCCCCTGAGTCTGGACGCGCTGCTCGAGCGCGTCACGCAGGTACTGATGGAGGTGCTCGACGCCGAGCGCTGCACGATTTTCCTCCACGACCGCGACACCAACGAGCTGCGCACCCGGGCGATGGTCGACGAGAAGATGACCGACGTGCGGCTTCCCGCGGACAGGGGCATCGCGGGCAGCGTCCTGCGATCCGGTGTGATCGACGTGACCCTGGACGCGCACGCGGATCCGCGGTTCAATCCCGAGCTCGACCGCCTGACCGGCTTCCACACCCGGAACATGCTGTCGGTGCCGGTGCGCTACACCCGCGGCAGCATGGGTCAGGTGATCGGAGTGGCCCAGGTGCTCAACAAGCGCGGTGGGGGCTTCACCGTGGGCGATCAGCGGCTGGCCGAGGCGATCGCGGCCCAGGCCGCCACGTCGATCATGACCGGCCAGCTGGTCGACGAGATCGAACGCGCCCGCACCCAGGAACGGCAGATGCTGGAGGTCACCGCGGCCATCTCCAGCGAGCTGCAGCTCCAGCCCCTGATTCGCAAGATCATGGAGACCGTGGCCACGATCATGGTTGCGGATCGAGCCACGCTGTTCCTGCACGACCCGAGGACCGACGAGCTGTGGACCTTTGCCACCGGCGCCGGCAGCGAGGCGATGGCCCAGATCCGCTTCCCCTCGAGCATGGGTATCGCCGGAAGCTGCTTCACGACGGGGGAGACGATCAATATCCCGGATGCGTACAGCGATCCCCGCTTCAACCAGGACGTGGATCGCAAGACCGGTTACACCACCAAGACGATCCTGAGCATGCCGGTGGTCAACCGCAATGGCGACCGGATCGGCGTGGTCCAGGTGCTGAACAAGGAGGGCGGCCCGTTCACCGAGGTCGACGAGACCCGGATGCGGGCCTTCTCGGCCCAGGCCTCGATCGCGATCGAGAACGCGAAGCTGTTCGACGAGGTGGTGCAGGTCAAGAACTACAACGAGAGCGTCCTCGAGAGCATGAGCAACGCGGTGATCACGGTGGACGCCGAGGGCGTCATCGCCAAGGTCAACACCGCGGCCCTGCGCCTGCTGAAGTTGCAGGACCGGGCCGACGAGGTGGTCGGGCGGGATTTCCGCGAGTTCTTCGGCGAGGAGAACTCCTGGGTCACCGACTCGCTCGAGCACGTTCGCCGTACCGGAGATCCCGAGGTGGCGATGGACGCCGAGCTGCACCTGGACCATTTCTGGCCGCAGCACGATCCCGAGCGACGGCGCACCGAGGCCTCGATCAACTTGACGGTGCTGCCGCTGGCCGATGCCCGGGAGGAGCAGATCGGCTCGATGCTGATGATCGAGGACATCACCGGCGAGAAGCGTCTCAAGAGCACCATGGCGCGCTACATGTCCAAGGAGGTCGCGGACAAGCTGCTCAGGGAGGGCGAGGAGGCGCTGGGCGGTCAGGTGCAGAAGGCCTCGGTGGTGTTCACCGACATCCGCAGCTTCACGAGCATCTCGGAGCGCATCGGGCCCCAGGAAACGGTCAGCCTGCTGAACGACTACTTCGGGATCATGGTCGATATCATCCTCGAGCACGGCGGCATCCTCGACAAGTACATCGGCGACGCGATCATGGCCGTCTTCGGCGTGCCCTTTGCCAGCGAGCAGGACGCGGACAACGCGCTGAAGTCGGCGATCGAGATGGTCACCGCGCTGCGACGCTTCAACGACAAGCGGGCCGAGCTGGGCCACGAGCTGGTGCGGATGGGCATCGGCATGAACTCGGGCCACGTGGTGTCGGGCAACATCGGCTCGCCGAGGCGGATGGACTACACCGTTATCGGCGACGGCGTGAACCTCGCCTCCCGCCTCGAGGGCGCGAACAAGCTCTACGGCACGCAGCTGCTGGTCAGCGAGTTCACCAAGCGCGAGCTGCGGGGCGTGTACAAGCTTCGTGAGGTCGACCGGATTCGCGTCAAGGGCAAGAGCCAGCCCGTGGGCGTGTTCCAGGTGCTCGATCACGTCACCGACAAGGAGTTTCCCGAGGTTGATCGGGTCCTGGACCTGTTCAACGGCGGCCTGGGGCGCTATCGCGATCGTGACTTCGCCGGCGCCAGGACGGTCTTCGAGGAGATCCTGCAGATCCACCCGGAGGATCCGGTCAGCCGGCTGTACGTCGACCGCTGCTGCTACTTCGCCGAAAATTCGCCTCCCGACGACTGGGACGGCGTGTGGGAGATGAAGAGCAAGTAGCGGTGGGGTGCAACGCAGCCCGGCGTATCAGAGGCGATGCCGAAAACCGACTGTAGTGTTGAGAGCTGCTAGCTCTCCCGGGCTCGCGAGATCCGCTCCAAGGCGAACACGGCGCAGAACCCGGCCACGGCCAGCCCCACGGCGAGGAAGAACTCGCCGTCGACGGCTCCGGGCAGAACGAGTTCGGTCTCGAGTACCTTCTCCTTGCCGTCGATCACGGCGGTCCGCACCGCCTCCTGCCAGGGCCAGATCTTGCGCATCGCGCCGAGCATGAATCCGGTGAGCACGGCCATCGTCGCGCATTCGTAACGCGCCAGCAGCCACTTGAGCAGCCGTGAGAAACCGGCGATGCCCACGCCCGCGCCGAGGCCGAAGACGCCGAGGATCGCCAGCGACTCGCCGGCGAAGGGGTTCTTCACCGCGCCGGTGACGTACATGTACTTGCCGAGGATCAGCAGGATGAACGATCCGCTGATGCCGGGCAGGATCATCGCGCAGATCGCGATCATCCCGGAGATGAACACGAACCACCAGGTCTCGGGCGTGTTGCGCGGGATCATGCCCACCAGGAAGAAGGCGCCCACCGCACCGGCGACGAGGAAGGGCCCGCCCACGGCCCAGCGGTCGATCCGTTTGCCCACGAACAGGATCGATCCGGCGATCAGGCCGAAGAACAGCGACCAGGTGGGCACCGGGTGGTGCGCGAGCAGGAAGTGCATCAGCCTCGCCGTGCTCACGATGGCGATGCCGATGCCCAGCATCAGCGCCAGCAGGAAGCGCAGGTGCACCCGCGCCAGTGCGCCCTTGAGGTCGAAGGTCACCGCTCGCTTGATCGCCTGGAGATCGATGCTGGCGATCGCGGCGAGCAGCTGGCCGTAGATCCCGGTGATGAAGGCTATCGTGCCGCCGGACACGCCCGGGATGATGTCCGAGGTACCCATGCAGAAGCCCTTGAGCCACAGCACGCCGGCCTCGCGCCAGGAGCCGGGCCCCGGGCCCGTCATCCAGGCCTCGGACCAGCTCTGCTTGCCGGTTTCATGCGTTGTTTGCTCTTCTGCCATCGGGCCTCCGCTGCGGCTGCGAGTGCCGAGGGATACAACTCCTCGCACGAGCAAGTCAAATACGATGACACGATTCTATCCACCCCCTCTCCGCCCTGCGGAGAGGGGGCCGGGGGGAGAGGTGCAGCTACGGCAACCCGTGACACCGGTACCCGAATGGGCTAGACTGCGCCGCGGTCAACTTCGGGGGCTGACATGTGGAGACGGAGCTACTGCCTGGCCTGCGTCACCGGCATCGCGCTGGGACTGTGCCTGCTGGAGTTCTCCTGCTCGGACGGCGGCTCGGGCGGCGCCGAGTGCGCCAAGTCGGACGAATGCGATCTGGGCCAGCTCTGCGTGGACGGCCGTTGTGTCGCGGGCTGCCAGAGCGACCGCGACTGCCCGGACGGCCAGACCTGCGACAAGAGCGCGGGCGGCGATGTGGGCACCTGCACTGGCGGCGGGGACTCGGACCTGGACATCGACCTGGACGCGGACACGGACGCCGACACGGACGCCGACACGGACGCTGACACGGACGCCGACACCGATGCGGACAGCGATGCGGATACCGATACGGACACCGATACCGACACCGACGTGGACTGCGGCAACGGCCGCAAGCTCTGCGGCGGCGAGTGCGTGGACACCTCGGTCGACCACCGTCACTGCGGACGCTGCGACCGGCCCTGCGGGGCGAGCCAGGTCTGCACCGACTCCAGCTGTGAGGATCTGCCCGCGGACTGTCCGGCAGGCGGTTGCCCGGCCGGGTCGTACTGCGACCTGGGCCAGAACCGCTGCGTGCCCGGCTGCCAGTCGGATGCGGGCTGTGTACGCGGGTACATCTGCGAGAACCGCGACTGCGTCGTGGGCTGCCGCACCGACGCGGGCTGCGATGCGGGCCAGATCTGCGAGGGCGAGCAATGCCTGCCGGGCTGCCGCAACGACATCGACTGCGGGGCAGGGCGGATCTGCGTGAACCTGAGCTGTCGCACGGGCTGCCGTGACGACGGCGACTGCGGCGGGAACGAGATCTGCGACGACCTGAGCTGCCGCGCGGGCTGCCGCCAGGACGAGGACTGCCCGGGCGCGGACGCGGTCTGCGATCCGGTCACGCTGACCTGTCGCGCGGGGTGCCGGGAGAACAGCGACTGCCCGCTGGAGCAGATCTGCAACGCGGCCGACGCGGTGTGCGAGGCGGGCTGCGACGACGATGCCAAGTGCGACGCCGGCCGTATCTGCGACGGGGACCAGTGCCGAGACGGCTGTCGCGAGCACGAGGACTGCGAGATCGGGTACTACTGCACCGATCCGGGTGACGAGTGCGTGGAGGGCTGCGGACCGGACGGGTACAACGGCCGCATCACCGAGCGCTGCCCCGTGGGCCAGGCCTGCGTGCCCAATCGCTGCGATACGAGCGATTACTGCAACTGGCACTGCCAGGAGCGCTGCTACGGCTGGGACTGCGCCTCGGCGCCCGGAGCCGAGTACACCTGCTACAACGAGGACCTGGACAGCTCGACCGCCAGTACCTGGCTCTGCCGCGAGACCTGCAGCTCGGACTCGGACTGCGACGACGGGTACGTGTGCAAGTACTTCGCGCTCGACAAGTCGAATCCGGACAACTGGCGCGTCAAGCTCTGCGCGCTGCCCTGCACCTCGGACGCGGACTGCGAGCGCACCGTGGACTCGTACGGGCACTACAACGAGGAGTGCACCTGCCGCGAGGACGGCTCCTGCCGCTGGCACGAGAACGGGTACAAGTGCTACCCGTACGACATCGACTACGGGCTCTAGAGCGCGTACCGCCAGAACGACCCATGATCGAGCACATCGCATCATCGTACATCGGCCTGCTGCTGCTGGCGCTCGTCGTCGCCGTCGTGACCGAGAAGATCTGGAATGTGCCGTACACCATCGCGCTGGTGCTGGTCGGGCTGGCCGTGGGCCTGCTCGGCGTGGGACCGCATCCCGAGGAGCTGGGCCTGGGCCACGACCTGGTGTTCTTCGTGCTGCTCCCGCCGCTGCTGTTCCAGGGCGCGCTGCACATGGAGCTCAACACGCTGCTCAAGCATCTCTGGCCGATCTTCTTCTTCTCGATCATCGGCGTGCTGATCTCCACCGCGGTGATCGGCGGGCTGCTCTATCTCGTCGGCGGGCTGGGCAGTCTTCTGGTTGCCCTGCTGCTGGGCGCGTTGCTCTCACCCACCGACCCGGTGAGCGTGCTGGCGCTGTTCAAGAAGGCCGGCGTGTCGGCCGACCTGCGGCACCTGGTCGAGGGTGAGTCGCTGTTCAACGACGGCACCGCGGTGGTGGTGTTCGTGATCCTGCTCGATCTGGTGATGCAGGGCGGCGCGGTGAATGTCGGCGCCGCACTGCTCGACTTCGTCAGGGTGGCGGGCGGGGGCCTGGCGCTCGGCGTGGGCCTGGGCTACATCGCCTGGCTGTTCCTGCGGCGCGTCGAGGAGGCGATGATCGAGACCACCGCCTGCCTCACGCTGGCCCTGGGCTCGTTCTGGGCGGCCGAGGTGCTGCACCTCTCGGGTGTGATCTCGACGGTCGCCGCCGGATTGCTGATCGGTAACTTCGGCAAGCACCTCTCGATGAGCCCCAGGGCCACGGTGGTGATCGAGAGCTTCTTCGAGGTGCTCGACTTCCTGATCAACAGCGTGCTGTTCATCATGATCGGGCTGGAGATCCAGGTGGTCGAGTCCGGCGCCACGCTGGCGCACGCGCAGCTGGTCGGCGCCGGGATCCTGGCGCTGCTCGTGGCCCGGGCGGTCGTGGTCTATCCGCTGTACTTCTCGCTCAACCTGGTCGGACGGGTGCGGCCCGCGGCCTGGTCGCACGTGCTGTTCTGGGGCGGGCTGCGGGGCTCGATCCCGATCGCGCTGCTGCTGGGTCTGCCGCGCGAGGGACCGATCGCGCCGTACCGCGACGCGCTGCTGATCGCCGGCTTCGGCGTGGTGCTGTTCTCGCTGGTGGTTCAGGGGCTGACTGTCAATCCGCTGCTGGGCTGGCTGGGATTGCGACGGAGCGAGTAGCTCCGACGCGGACTCGAAAGAAGATCCGGACACGGCTTCGGAGGGGCTACTCGAGCACGTCGTACCAGATCGCGCCGTGGTCTCCGGCGAGGAAGCAGTCGGGCTCGCAGTCGTATCCGACCTCGGTCCAGACCACGTGGACCTGCCCGCCGCTCACCAGCAGCTCGGGCGAGGCGCAGCCCTCCATCTCCACCGCCACCTGCGCCGTGTTCCAGGTGCCCTGCGAGGCCGAGCCGGCGGCGTGGTAGATGCGGTACGCGTCGTCGTCGTTGGGCCAGGCGCCGTGCAGCGTGTCTCCGTCGAGCTCGATCGAGAGGAAGTCGAAGGGCCCGTCGCCGATCTTGACCGCAGCGCCGGTCCAGTCCCCGCCCACGGCGCGCCGCCGGTAGCTGACGTTGTTCGAGATCACGTGGATGTAGTCGTGATCGGCGACGATGTCGGTGCAGTGCGTGCCCATGGTGGTGGGTTTCGGTCCGTTCCACGAGGAGCCGTTCCACTCGGAGATGAAGATCTTGCGGCCCGCGCCGGGCGGGGTGAACAGGAACGCGGCGTACGCCTCGTCGCTGTCGACCACCCACAGCTTGCCGTGGTGTGACACGCCCTCGTCCGGGACGATGTCGATCGGCGTCTCCCACGAGCCGCCGAGGCGGCGCGAGAAGCGCTCGTAGTACACGCCGGGCTTGCAGGCGCCGCTGGCGCAGATGTAGTCGGTCGCCACGTACTGGCAGCCGTCCGGATTGCCGTTGCAGGGGCAGTCCGCCTCGACAACGCAGCTGCCCTGGGTCGGCACCTTGGCCTGCGACCACAGGGCGTACGGCACGTCGTTCTCGTCCACGCCGAGCGAGGGATAGGCCGAGCTGCGGCCGGCCGTGTCGAGGTGGGTCACCACCTCGGCGCCGCTCCAGGCTCCGTTGCCGCAGCCGCCGGTCCACAGGGCGTAATGGATCTGGCGGTTGCTGCCCTGGGAGTCGCTCCACACCGCGTGCACCCGGTTCTGGGAGTCCGCGGCCAGGCGGGGGTTGTTCTGGATCCGTCCGCCGTCCGGGTCGATCGCCCTGGGCGCGGACCAGGTCTGTCCGTCGAAGCAGGTGTAGCGCACGTTGCCGCCCTGCTTCTCCCAGACCGCCATCATCCGGCCGTCGCCGAAGCCCGCGATGTGGGGGTAGCGTCCGTTGCCGTCCGCACCCGAGATCTTGGTCCGGCGCGCCACCTCCGCGACCGTGATATCCACCGCGGGCGTGGTCTCGCCGAACCACTCGACCTGCTCCTGCACCATCCGCCACTGGAAGACGTACTGGCCCGGCGTGTTCGGTGCGGTGAAGCTGGTGCGCTCGAAGGTGTAGCTCGCGCCAGGAGCGAGCAGCGTGCCCTCGGCCATGGGCATGCGGCCGTGGGTCCATGGGGTCTGGCCCTCGGGCTGGTACCCGAGGCGGTAGCTATTGGGTGTGGACTTGTGCCAGGTGCAGGTGCCGCTGTTGAGCATGGTGATGCTGGCCGTGAACTCGGCGTCCGCGTTCACGCTGGTGGGAACCTGCTGGGACACGTAGGTTGCGTCGTTGATGCAGTCGGTGTCGCTGTCCGAGTCGGCGTCGCTGTCCGAGTCGGTGTCGCTGTCCGAGTCGGTGTCGCTGTCCGAGTCGGCGTCGGAGTCGGCATCGGAGTCGGCATCGGAGTCGGCATCGGAGTCGGCATCGGAGTCGGCATCGGAGTCGGCATCGGAGTCGGCATCGGAGTCGGCATCGGCATCGGAGTCGGTGTCGCTGTCGCTGTCAATGTCGCTGTCCGCGCCGCAGGTGCACGCGCCCCAGCCATTGCCCGCGGCCAGGCAGGCCTGCGAGCCCTGGGCGCCGTCGTCACAGGTGCAATCCCGCGTCTCTCCCGGGTTGCACAGCCGGCCGTCGTCACCGCCGCTCTCGCCGCAGGCGTTCGCCACGAGGCACAGCGCCGCGCACAGGGCCGCGAGCAATCTGGTTCGTTTCATCCCGTCCTCCTGTGAGCGTATTTAACCACGTCTGCGTACAACTTACCACGCCCGGGTGTGCCCTGTGCTATGATGGCGCCATGCGCGGGCTTCCCAGTCGGATCCGAAACGTCGCAGCAGCGCTGTGCCTGGTCGCGGCCCCGTGCTCGTGCGAGGACGCCACGGACAGCAACACCGAGCCCGGAGACCACTGGTGGACGAGCCTGCACGGCTCTGGCCCGACCGTGCGCGAGATGCTCGGCGTGTCGACCCACATGAAGCAGGACGCGGGTGAGAGCGACGAGCGTGACTTCGAGTTCGCCCGGTACAGCGAGCTGGGCGGGATCCGCATTCGCCAGGACTACCACTGGCACAAGCTCGAGCCCGTGAACGACGAGCTCCACTTCGACAGGGTCCAGACCCAGGTCGAGCTGGCGCGGGAGAGCGGGGTGAGCATCCTGGCCATGCTGGCCTACGGCGTGGACTGGGCCGAGACCGACGGCACCACCAGCTCGATCGAGCCGGCGGATTACGCCGACTTCGCCGGCCGTGTGGCCGCCGAGCTCTGCGACGATATCAAGGAATACGAGATCTGGAACGAGCAGAACACCACGCGCTTCTGGAGCCCGGCGCCGGATCCGCAGCAATACGGCGAGTTCCTCGCAGCGGCATGTACCGCGATCCACGCGGCCTGCCCGGACGCGCGCGTGCTTTTCGGCGGGTTGCTCAGCTTCGACTCCCGGGCCGCGGAGCGCTGGTGGTTCCTGCGCGAGGTCCACGCGGCGCACCCGGACCTGTGCCAGAGCTTCGACATCCTCGGCCTGCATCCGTACACCTTCAACCAGCGGCCCTCGCCCGAGCACGACGAGGTGCTGGCCGAGGAGGTGGTGTTCCACGGGCAGGTGGCCATGACCCGCATCGCCCGGGAGATCCTCGCCGAGATGGGCTGCGCCGACAAGCCGATCTGGTTCACCGAGGCGGGCTGGCCGAGCTATGAGCTGAGCGAGGCGCAGCAGGGGCGGTTCCTGGCCCGCAGTGCCTTGCTCGCGGCCCGCGACCGGGCCGAGACCTGGTTCTGGTACACCTTCTGGGACGGCGAGCCCACGGACGAGGGCTTCCGGCCGCACGAGCGGTACTTCGGCCTGTTCGGCTGGCCCGGCGACGCGGTCAATCCCCGGCGCCAGAAGCCGGCGTGGCAGGCGCTGAGCACGCTGAGCAACGTGCTCGGCGGCTCTCGCTTCGCCGCGGACCTGTCGGACGAGCTCGCGCTGCCCGAGGACGTGTTCGCGCTGGCCTTTGTCGACGACGCGGAACAGATCACGCTGGCGCTGTGGGATGGCCGCGACAACCCGGACGTCGGGCTCGGCGGGGAGCCGGGGCCGGGCGGGCCCGACACCGAGTATGCTCTGACGCTGGAGCTGCCGTCCTGGGCCCGCGAGGTCGTGATCGCCTCGCACGAGGATGGCGCGTCGGGCGAGAGCGCAGAGGCCGAGGTCGAGGTGGTGCTCACGCCGGTGGTGCAGTACCTGACGATCGAGCGCTAGCCCTTCCCCAGCTTCCCGGCCGCCACCTTGGCCCCCAGCGCGGCAGCGCCCAGGGCCAGGCCGGCCTTGCCGCCGCCCGCGCTGCAGCCGCCGCTGTTTCCTGGCTCGGCCGGCGGATCGTACGGGATCGGCGTGGCGAAGCAATACACGAAGTTGCGGTCCGCGATCGGTCCCAGCAAGATCACCTGGGCCCTGGCGTCGTACATCGCCCGGCCCGCCTCTTCCCAGATGCGCCATTGCTCTCCGTCGACCTTGTGATAGGTCTGGAGGTACCCGCCGGTGTACACCTCGTACAGGTTGAACCCGCCCGGGTAGTGAATCGTGCACGCGGTTTCGATGCAGGGCACTTCGCCCAGCTCGGGCTGGTGGGTCACGATGTTGCGGTGGCTGTGGCCGGAGAGCACGCCCACCAGGTTGCCCACGCCTTGCAGCGTCCCGAACAGCTTCTCCTGCTCTCGCTGGAACAGGGAGAACACGTACGTCGCCTCCTCGCTGGCCGCGTGGTGCAGCACCACGAACAGCTTCTCATCCCCCAGCGAGGCCACCTCGCCCGTGAGGAACTCGAACTGGCCGTCGTCGATCTCGGGCCAGCCGCTCTCCAGGTTCGAGGAGTCGAGGATCGCGAAGCGCACGCCCTTGTGCGAGAGCGCGAAGTGCGTCCGCTCGATCTCGAAGACCTTCTTGAAGTAATCCTCTGGCTGCTCGCCCTGGCGATCGTGGTTGCCGCGGACCACGTGGTACGGCGTGTCGAGTTCGTCGAGGATGCCGCGGATGGCCTCGAACTGCTCCTTGGTGAAGTTGTGTGACACGTCGCCCTTGACGACCACCAGCTCGGCTGCGGTTTGGTTGATCGCCTCGACCACGGCGCGGTTGGCCGTGTCCCAGCAGGTCGTACCGACGAGCGGGCACTCGACCGGCTGGTAGATATCAGAGCCCGTGACCTCGCCGGCCGAGGTCAGCCCCACGTGCAGATCGGTGATCGTGGCGAAGGTGAACAGCCTGTGCCCGGGCGGCGGCTGGAGCGTGGTGAAGGATCCGGGCGAGAACTCGTACGGCTCGGCGCGCACGCCATCGGACTCGGCGGCGTAGTGCACGGTCTGTCCGGGAGTCAGTCCGGTCAGCTCTACGCGGTGGTAGCGCGCGCGCCCGGACGGATCCGTCACCTCCGAGCCGAGGGCCTCCGCCGTGGCGCCGAACAGCACGCAGCCCTCGGTCGGCTCGCCCGTCTCCCAGGTGAGCACCGCCGAGGTCGGCGTGATCGTGACCAGCTCGACGTTGACCGGCGCGGGATCGCCGGCCTGGGCCCGGACGCGGCGGGGCCAGAGGGGCAGGGCGGTCAGGGCGCCGGCGCCGAGGGCGAGACGACCGGTGTGGCGGAGGAAGCTGCGGCGGTTCATGAGCACAATTCTACTTCAATCGCGACCGATGGTAAACGCCGCTGCGTACCGGACAACGTTCCCCTCTCCCTTCTCACCTGCACGCGAACCGCTTGACCCTGGGGCAGGCGCCTGGCATATTCCGAAGGCAATGGACCTCAAGGGAAAGCGAGCGCTGGTCACCGGAGCCAGTGGCGGGATAGGCGAGTGCTTCGCCCGTCGGCTCGCCGGCCGCGGCGCAGACCTGGTGCTCGCCGCGCGCAGCGAGGACAAGCTGCAGACCCTCGCCGCGGAGCTGGGCCAGGCGCACGGAATCGAGGTCACGCCGATTCCCGAGGATCTCTCGAAGCCCCGGGCGCCCGAGGTGCTGTTCCACGAGACCGAGGAGTCGGGTCGGCCGGTGGACATCCTGATCAACAATGCGGGCGTGGGTAACTACGGCCGTTTCCTCGACATGGAGTGGGAGCGGCTGGCAGCCGAGATCCAGCTCAACCTGATCAGCCTGACCGAGCTCTCGCATCGCTTCGCCCGGTCGATGCGCGAGCGGAAGAGCGGGTACATCTGCAACGTGGCGTCCTTCGCGGCGTACTCGCCCGCGCCGTACTTCGCCACGTACTCGGCGGGCAAGACGTACGTGCGGAACTTCACCGAGGCGCTGGCGTACGAGCTGCACCCGTCCGGCGTGCGCGCATGCTGCGTCTGTCCGGGAGCGACGAGGACCGCCTTCTTCGAGCGCGCCGGGCAGAAGGACCTGTCCCTGCTGATCCGGGCGACCATGGCCGGGCCGGACAAGGTGGCGCGGGTCGGCCTGCGGTCGCTGCTCGGCGGCCGTCGCAACGTGGTGGTCGGCGTGAACAACAAGCTGACCATCTTCCTGATGCGGTTCCTGCCACGGCGCCTGCTCGTCTGGGCTGCTGCCAAGCTGGCCGGAGAAGCCGGATGACGGCCCGGGCGCTGCTGGCCCTGGTGCTCTTGCTTCCGCTGTCAGCTGTCGCGAGCGGACGCATCGTAGAGGCCGGACCCAAGGGAGGCCAGCCGGACCTCGACCGGGAGTTCGACTACAAGCGGCTGGCCTGGCACCCGATCGACGTCGAGAGCTATCTCGAGGGCTGGAATTTCGTGTTCCGCTTCGAGTCCGGCCACGTGGTCTTCGGCAACCTGGTGGTGACCAACGTGGGCTGGGGCGACAACATCAACGGCACCAACCTCACGATCTGCATGCCCGACGGCACCTTCCACCACGGCACCACCGAGAACGAGGAGTGCAAGCTCACGGCGAGCAGGAAGCGCTTCGCCATCCGCACCGCGGACAGCGTGCTCTCCGGCGACGCCTCGGGCTGGATGCTCACCGCGGTGACCCCGGATCTGCGGGCGCTGATCGAGGTCGAGCCGACGGTGCCGGGCTTCAACTGGGGCACCGGCGCGATGTACTTCGACGAGGAACGCGAGGACTTCATGGTCCGGGACTACGCGTACCCGCGCGGCCAGGCGCACGGCACGCTGGTGGTCAAGGGCCAGCGCATTGCGGTCAAGGGCGAGGGGTACCTCGACCACGGCGTGCAGAACATCCTCGCCAGCGACTTCTCGCGTCGCTGGAACCTGGTGCGCGGCTTCGGCGATCGCTACACCGTCACCCTGGGCGGATTCGAGGCCAAGAACAAGTACGGCGGCCGACCGCTGTACCACATGACCGTGTTCGACGGGAGCAAGCCGATCTGGCGCACCAACAAGGTCCGCGTGTACCCGAAGAAGACCAAGGCCAGCAAGGAGAGCGGGTACGCCCCACCCTGGGAGCTGGAGCTCGAGGCCGAGGGGTACGGCGGCAAGCTGTACGGCAAGGTCACGGCCACGCGGGTGGTCGACTCGCAGAGCGTGCTGGGCAGCCTGTCGGCTGGGCTGCGCTTCGTTGTCGAGACCTTCGTGGCCAAGCCCTGGTTTCATCGCTTCGACTCGGAGACGTCGCTGACCCTCGAGCTCGACGGCCAGGAGCCGATCTCGATCATCGGCCCCGCGATCTACGAGGTGATGTTCGTCGATGAGTAGAGTCGTACTGCTCGCGGCGCTGCTCGCCCCGGCGCTGGCGACCGCCGGCGGCTACTACCTTCCGGGCATCGGCTCCCGCTCCGTGGGCCGGGCCGGGGCGTACGTGCTCTCGGCCGACGATGCGGGCGCGCTGTGGATCAACCCGGCGGCGCTGGTGCGGCTCCGCGGTGAGGAGCTGTTCTTCTCCTGGGACTCGACCTTCGTCAACCTGAAGCTGACCTACGATCGCGTGCCGCGCATGGGCGAAGACATCGATTCGCTCACCGGCGAGCCGATTGCGGATCAGGGCCGGGCGACGAACCGGCAGTCGCCGATGCCGACTCCCTCGCTGGCGTACGTGACCAGCTTCGGGCTCGAGGACTTCGTGTTCTCGATTGGCGGGTACGGTCCCCAGCGCGGCGACTTCCTGTACGATCGGGACGGTCCGCAGCGCTATGCGCTGTGGAAGCTGGACCTGACGCAGAAGATCTACCAGCTGACGGCCGCCTGGCGGGCGGCCGAGTGGGTCTCGATTGGCGCCGGCTTCCAGGTCCACGAGTTCGATATGCAGCAGTACGTGGTGTTCTCGATGTGGTCGCACGATCTGTGGGACCTAAGCCGCATGGGAATCGAACGGGAAAAGACGGGCTGGCCCGAGGATCCGCGCTTCGACGCGCCCGTGGAGCTGGCAGTGGAGAACCACCTGGCGCCGAGCTTCAACGCCGGGGTGATCTTCGACCTGCCGAACGGCTGGCAGGTCGGCGGCTCGTTTCAGTACTCGATCGACATCGAGGCCGACGGCACGGTCAGTGTGATCATGCCGACCTATGGCGCGGAGCGGGACCACTATTTGGATTTCCGGAAGATCGAGATGGCGGGCAGTTCGATCACGGCGCTGATGAACGTGCCGTGGATCGGCCGGCTGGGCGTGCGCTATGCCCATCCGGACGAGTTGTTCGACCTCGAGCTCGACATCGTGTACGAGGCCTGGAGCGCGCACCAGCAACTGCGGGCCAGGACCGGGGACATCCACTTCCGGGTCCCGAACGACTACAAGATCTACATCGGCGGCTGCGAGGACGTGGGCGCGGAGTACTGCGAGTACCACATCGGCGACATCGTGGTCGACAAGCACTGGCGCGACTCGTGGTCGGTGCGTCTCGGCGGCGAGGTCCGGCCGCTGGACTGGCTGCGCATCCGCGGCGGGTACTACTTCGACAAGGGCGCGATTCCGATGGACACGATTCAGGCCGGACCGCTCGACCTGGACAAGCACGCCGTCGCGGTGGGGCTGACCGTGGCGCTGGGCGCGCTGGAGCTCGACCTGGCGTACTCCCATGTGTTCCAGCCCGACATCTCGATCCGCGGCTCGAGCTTCCGCCAGATCGCGCCGCTCAACGAGGAGCCCGAGGACTACGAGCCGCCGGCCGACGGAGCGTACGACGGGTACGCGACCCATCCGACGGACGGCGATTACGAGAGCAGCATCGACGTCTTCGGCTTCGGCTTCCGGTTGCGGACCGACGTGCCGGGCGCGCACGGCCGGCTGACCTCGGGGTTCCTGCTCGAGCCGGTGAGCCACTACGTGGCGATCGGCGTCGAGGCCAGCCGCTATGCCCTGGAGTTCGAGCAGGGCTTCGCCGACCTGATCGCGCTCAACATCGGCGTGGAGCTCGCCGAGGCGCGGGCGTACATGCTCGATGACGACGCCCATCTCGGCCTGGGCGGCACGGCCGGGCTCAAGTTCTTCCTCACCGATACCGGGATCGCCGGGATCTACCTCTTCCCCCGCTGCTCCGTGGTGTACCTCTTCGACGCCGGCCCGATGCTCACGCCCTCGGGCGAGCTCGGCTACTCCTGGACCTGGTCCGACGGCCTGCTGCTCAACCTCGGCATCAGCTTCATGTACACCGTCTACACCGACGCTGACTTCGAAGCCCACACCGGCCCCGGCACCCTGCTCAACTTCAGGATCGGGTACGGTTGGTAGTTCAGCCTTCGAGCAGGTAGCTCTTCCCGGTGGTCCGCTTCATGATCGCGGCGTGCGCCTTGAGCCGGATCGAGTTGATCCGGATGAAGCCCTCCGAGTCCTTCTGATCGAAGCCGCCTTCGATGTCCATCGACGACAGCTTCTCGTCGTACAGCGACGCCGGCGACTCGCGGCCGGTGACCAGCACGTTGCCCTTGTACAGCGAGGCCCAGACCGTGCCGTCGATCACCTCCTGGCTGCGCTCGATGGCGGCCATCAGGAAGTCCATCTCCGGGCTGTACCAGAAGCCGTTGTACACCAGCTCCGAGAGCTTGGCGGCCAGCGTGTTGCGCAGCCGCATCACCTCGCGGTCCATGGCGATGCCCTCGAGGTCCTTGTGCAGCTCGTGCAGCACCGTGCCGCCCGGCGTCTCGTACACCCCGCGCGACTTGATGCCGATGAAGCGGTTCTCGACCATGTCGAGCAGGCCGATGCCGTGCTCCGCGCCGAGCCGGTTGAGCGCGAGGAACAGCTCCAGCGGGTCGGTCCACGACTCGCCGGCGTCGAGATCCTCGAGCTCCACCGGCCGTCCGTCCTTGAAGCTCATGCGGATCTTCTTCGGCGCGTCCGGCGCCGCGGTGGGATGCGTGATCCACGAGAGCACCTCGGTCGCGTCCTGGCCCGGGTTCTCGAGGATCCCGCCCTCGTGGCTGACGTGCAGCAGGTTCTCGTCCTCGGAGTACGGCTTGTCCCGTGTCACCGGCACCGGGATCTTGTGCTGCTCGGCGTACGCGATCAGGTCCGGCCGGCCCTTGAACTGCTCGAGGAAGGCCGTATCGCGCCAGGGCGCGAGCACCTGGATCTCGGGATCCAGGGCATAGTACGCCAGCTCGAAGCGCACCTGGTCGTTGCCCTTACCCGTGGAGCCGTGGGAGATGATCCTCGCGCCGCAGCGGTGCGCGGCCTGCACCTGGCCGCGGGCGATCAGCGGCCGGGCCAGGGCCGTGCCCAGCAGGTAGCGCGACTCGTACAGCGCGCCGGCGCTGAAGGCGGGGAAGATGAAGTCGGTGACGAACTCGCGCTTCAGATCGTCGACGATCACCTCGGACGCTCCGACCGCCAGCGCGCGCTCGCGGGCCACGTCGAAGTCGTCGCGCTGGCCCACGTCCGCGATGTATGCCACCACGTCGTAGCCGCGCTCGAGCAGCCACTTGAGGATGCAGGACGTGTCGAGACCGCCGCTGTAGGCCAGTACCAGCTTGCCGTCGGACATGATTTCCTCCGTTCCGGGCGCGCAGGGTACCAGGTTGCGTCTTGGCCTTCAACTTTCGGCCGCGATGGGCTAGGCTGCAGCCATGGAGAACGAAACCGCCTTCGAGAACAACGACGTGGTGGTCATCGGCGCCGGGCTCGGCGGCCTGACCTGCGCCCTGGAGCTGGCGCGCCAGGGCCTCAAGGTCTGCGTGCTCGATCGCCACCGCGTGGCCGGCGGGTACGCCCAGGCGATCCGGCGACGAGGCTACCACTTCGACATCTCGCATCAGATGCTCGGCGGGCTCGCGCCGGGCGGTCTGGCGCACGGGATCCTCCACAGCCTCGATGTGCTGAAGAGGCTCACCCTGCGGCGGCCGCCGGACCTGTTCACGGCGAGCTTCCCCAACCTCACGGTCACCCTGCCCAACGACCGGCAGCAGATCGTCGAGGAGCTGATCCGCCTGTTCCCGGACGAGCGCGAGGGCCTCGACTCGCTGTTCGCCTTCCTGCCCCACCTGCGGGCCGACGTGATCGGCCCGGCGATCGATCCCGAGTTCAACCTGGCCCTCGAGGACCGCGTGAGCACGCGGTATTTGACCCACACCTTCGCGGACCTCCTCCGCGAGCACGTGTCCAATCCCCTGCTGCTCGCGCTGCTCAACCAGCTGTGGATGCACATCGGCCTGCCGCCGAGCCTCTCCACGGCCACCTTCACCGCGGACGTCTTCGCCAGCGTCTGGCTCGAGGGAACGTACCAGGTGGTCGGCCAGGGCGCGGCCCTGGTCCGCGCGATGGTGGAGCGGCTGCGCGAGCTGGGCGGCGAGTGCATCACGCGCACGCCGGTGACCCGCATCCACATGGAGCGCGGCGCCGTGCGGGGCATCGAGCTGGAGGACGGGCGAGTGGTGGCGGCTCCGACGGTCGTCTCCAACGCCAGCCCGTACCAGACCTTCCTCGAGCTGCTGCCCGCCGAGGAGGTGCCCCAGCTCCTGCGGATGCGGCTCGAGCGGCTGGAGAGCTCGGTCTCGCTCTACGCGATGTACCTCGGGCTGGACTGCCCTCCCGCCGAGCTTGGCATCCCCCGGGGCGTGTACCTGCACAATCATCTGGCGAGCTGCGAGGAGGCCTATCGCCGGGCGATGAACCACGAGATCAACGGCACCGACTGGCGGCTGACCTGCCACGAAGGCGTCGGCGACAACCTGTACCCTCCCGGGGGGGGCATCGTCTCCCTGATCGAGGTCACGCCCGCGCGGGACTGGCTCGAGCTCGACCGGGAGGCGTACCTGGCAAAGAAGGCCGAGGTCCGAGAACAGCTGCTGCGCAAGTACGACGCGCGGTTCCCCCGCCTCGCGGAGCACGTGGCCGTGGATGTCTTCGCCACACCGAGGACGATGACCCGCTTCAACCACAGTTACCGGGGTGCGGCCTACGGTCTGGCCCAGACCGTGGAGCAGTCGAACAGCAAGCGCCTGAGCAATCGCACGCCGATCAAGGGCCTCTATCTCACCGGCGCCTGGACCCGCAACGGTGGGGGGTACGAGGGAGCGATGATGAGCGGGATCCTGACCGCTGCCACCGTGATGCGCGACACCGGCTTCGAGTACCGGACCACGCACATCCGGCTGCAGCCCGGGTCCGGCCAGCCCGCACCGGCAGGGGCCGCGGCCTCGGAGCCCTCGTCTCCGGCAGACCCGTCTCCGGCCGAGGCCGTGAACGCTCACTACCGTTTCTCGTTGCCGGTGATCGTGTACGGCGACGAGCTGAACTCCCGGGGCTACGCGGACGTGACCGCGTACCTCAGGTATCTCGATCGTTGTCGGAACGAGGCGATCGAGGCGATCTGCGCGAGTCAGGAGAGCGAGTCCTGGCTCGAGCGCTTCACGATCAATGTGTACCGGATCGAGGCCCGCTGCTCGACCACCGCCAGGCTGGGCGATCGGCTCACCGTGCGGACCGGACTGCGGCGGCTCACCACCCACCGGGCGGCCTTCGACCAGCGGATCTTCAATGCCGCGACCGGTGAGATGATGATGGATGCGATGGTCGAGGTGCTGTTCCTCGACAAGGAGCTGCAGCTGGTCCCGGCGCCCGAGGAGATCGAGTCCTGCCTCTGCGAGCTGCCCGACTTCGCCGCGGACCGCGCCCCTCCCTTGCCCTTCGATGACGAGGACTACTTCCAGTTCCGCGCGCGCTTCCGCGTGTACATCGAGGACACCGAGGCGCAGCAGCTCACCTATCACGTGGCCTATGCCCGGTTCTGCGAGCGGGCCCTCACCGATCTGGTGCGGACGATCTGGCCGGGCATGACGACCGGAGCCTGGATGTCCAAGTTCCAGGTGAGCGTGTCGCGGATGGCGCTGCGCTTCCTCAGGGCCTCGCGCCTGGGCGACCGGCTGGAGGTGCGGACCGGCGTCTCGGCCCTGTCGCCGTACCGCCTGACCTTTGGTCAGCGGATCGTGCTGCTGGGCACCAACACCGTGCTGGCGGACGTGACCACCGAGATCGAGTTCCGCGACGACGCCGGCAACATCCTTCCGATGCCCAAGCAGCTGGCCGATGTGAGCGCGGCCAATCTGTACCAGAAGCCGGAGTAGCCGCCGCGGGGCGGGGCCAGGGAGATTCCGGGATGCTCGAGGAACGTTTCATCGGCTCGATGCTGGGACTGGCCCTGGGCGATGCCATGGGCGCCGGATTCGAGGGCGCACCGCCGGGCCTGCGCGACGGGTTCACGCGAGGCGGCAGCGGACAGCTGCGCTGGACCGATGACACGCAGATGGCGATGGGTCTGGCCGGGTCGCTGGCCGCCTGCAAGGGGCTCGATGCGGATCACCTGGCCCGGGTCTGGGCTGACAGCCTGGCGCCGATGCGGGGCTACGGTCCGGGCGCGCTGAAGCTGCTGACGATGATCCGCGACGGCGCGGACTGGCGCCAGGCCAACCGGGCCGTCTTCCCGGACGGCTCGTACGGCAACGGCGCGGCCATGCGCGCGGCGCCGCTGGGCCTGTTCTTCCACCGCGACGCGACCGGGCTGCTCGGCGCCACCGAGAACGCCTCGGCCATCACCCACGCCCACCCGCTGGGCATCGACGGCGGGCTGGTGATCGCGCGCGGTACCGCCCTGGCGCTGGGCGACGACTTCGACGCGGAGCGCTTCCTCGGCGTGCTGTGGGACTTCGTGGCCACCGACGAGTTCCGACGGCGACTGGACGTGGCCAAGGAGTGGCTGGGCCGGGCGCCGGACCCGGGGGAGGTTGTGGAGCGGCTGGGCAACTCGGTGCTGGCCCACGAGTCGGCCGTGACCGCGGTGCATCTGTTCCTGCGCTTCGAGCAGGACTTCGTGGCGATGATCGACTTCGCGATCAGGCTCGGCGGTGACACCGACACCATCGGGGCCATGGCCGGCGGGATCTTCGGCGCGCGCAACGGCGTGGCCGCGCTGCCCGAGGACCTGCTGGAGCGGCTCGAGGCGCGGGAGGAGCTCGAGGGGCTGGCGCGGGGGCTGTTCGCCGCGCTGCCTGCGTAGGGGGCGCAGCTGGCTCCGCCCTGGGCGCTTGATCCGGGGCCAGCGGACGCAGTAGACTCCGCGCATCGGCGACCTCTCCCCCTGTCCCCCTCTCCCGGAGGGAGAGGGGGAACCGGACACCGGCTCGGGAGATGTTTCAGAGGGGTGACCCATGGCGGAAGTGGTTCTGGACCAGCCCGAGACGATGAACCTGCTCGGCCTGATCCTCAAATCGATCCTCGAGGGCAATCTCGAGCTGGAGAAGAAGGCTCGCAAGGCCGCGAAGATCAACGGCAAGATCGGCGTGCAGGCCGGTGAGATGAAGATCACGCTGCACTGCGACGCGGGCCAGTTCAAGATCGTCCGCGGTCACGGGGACAAGTCGAACGCCCGCGTGCGCGGCGGCCTGAAGCCCTTCCTCGAGATCGCCCTCGGCGGCGGGCTGGTGCAGCCGGTGATCGACGGGGACGTCAGGATCGGCGGCAACCCCTTCCTGCTGCTCAAGCTGATACCCCTGCTGCGCGTTCCAGATCGGAGTCGGGAGTGACCATGGACAAAGCAGAGCTGAAGAAACGCCTGGTCGGGATCCTCGGCGAGGAGGGCGTCAAGGACGACGCCGCGACCCTCGAGGAGTTCTCGCATGACATGACCGAGATCGAGGGGGCCATGCCGAGCTTCGTGGTGGCCGCCACCACGGCCGAGCAGGTGCAGGGCCTGATGCGGCTGGCCAACGAGGCCCGCGTCGGCGTCACACCGCGAGTGGCCGGGACCAATCTCGGCGGGCTGAGCCTTCCGGCCGAGGGCGGCATCGTGCTCGACCTGCGGAAGATGAACAAGATCCACGAGGTCAATCCGGTCGAGATGTACGCCGTGATCGAGCCGGGCACCTCCTTCGCCGACATGCGGGCGTACCTCGACGAGCACAACCCGGAGCTGCGCATCGGGTACCCGCTGGCCCCGCCCGAGGTCTCGGTGGTGTGCAACTGCCTGTGCCAGGGCCTGGGCAACCTGTCGATCCGCGGCGGGGCGATGGACGAGTGGATCAACGGCCTGGAGGTGGTGCTGCCGAGCGGCGCGATGGCGCGCACCGGCTCGATGGCGATCTCGGACGTGGCGTACGGGCGCGCCCCCTTGCCCGATGTGACCGGCCTGTTCATCGGCTTCCAGGGCACCACCGGCGTGGTGACCCGAGCCAGCATCGAGCTGTACCCCGAGAACCCGTACCGCTGGCGCGGCTTCATCCTCAACTACAGCTTCGAGGGCACGTACGACGTGATCCGCCGCCTGGCGCGGATGGACATCTGCGACGACATGGGCGGGCTGTCGTGGCCCACGGGCAAGATGATGTTCGGCGTCGAGCGGCCGGGCGAGCGCGATCCGGACGAGCCCGAGTTCTTCCTCTACCTCGACATCTCGGGCGTGACCGAGGAGCACCTGCAGTGGAAGATGAGCCTGGTCGACCAGGCGGTGGGCGAGATGCGCGCCCAGGGGCACCGCCTGGAGGAGCCGCTGGGGATCACGGACCTGATCAAGCTCAACCCGGCCTTCGAGAGCTTCGCCGAGTTCCCCACGCGGCTGGGCTTCCTGCTCGATCACGCGGGCGGCGGCCTGACCTGGGTCGGGCTGTACGGACCGATGTCGAAGTGGGACGTGGCCAGCCGCGAGGGCGAGAAGATCATGGGCCGCTACGGCTTCCCGCCGGCCCTGGTCTCGCGGCCGATGAAGGGCGGGCACTTCTGCGTGCTGCGCTTCATCGAGACCTTCGACAGGAAGGATCCGGACGAGGTGCAGCGCGTGCGCGACTGCCACAAGGAGCTGGTGCAGATGGCGATCGGGCACGGCTACGTTCCGTACAAGACGCCGCAGTGGATCGTGGGCAGCGCGTTCAAGGAGCAGATGGATCCTGGGTTCCTCGGGCTGGTCAGGGGCGTGAAGCGCCTGCTCGACCCGAACCAGGTGATGAATCCGGGTAAGTGGGAAACCGAGTGAAAGGAGAGACCATGAGACTGCGCAGCATCCTCCTCGTGTTGCCATTGCTGCTCGTCACCGCCTGCGGCGGCGACGACGACGAGGACGGCGACTGCATCGACGTGGCCGGCACCTGGACCTTCACCGACCACTGCGAGACCTCGCTGATCGGCGGCGACATCACGGTCACCCAGTCCGGCTGCAGCATCACCGTGGACTGGGGCGGCCCCGAGCCCTGGTCCGGCTCGATGTCGGGCAACACGATGACCATGTCCGGAGACACGGGCGGCGGCCACATCCTCACCTGCACCGGCGAGGTGGTCAACGACACCTGGACCTCGGACTGCACGCCCGACGCCTGCCACGTGGTGGTGACGCGGAAGTAGCCCGGCGGTGAAACGCCAGGCTGGGCACCTTAGCCGCTTCGCGGTGTGATCAGTCCCGCTCGATCTTGTTCTGCCGGTACCACATCAGGTACAGCAGCTGGTGGTTGCACCCGTCGCAGAAGAACTCGGGATCCGAGGGGATCGCGATCCGCCCGTCCATCCAGTGGTGCATCACGCCGCAGTGGCACACGTCGTCGAGGCAGGTGTTGTCCACGCAGGCCTTGCCGTCCATCCCGCCCTCGCAGATCGGCTGGCACGGATCCGGGTAGAAGTCCGACAGGCACGACTCGCCCATCAGGTAGTCGTGGAGGAAGTCGAGGATCGGGTTCATCTCCTCCAGGTATTGCTCGTCATCGGTGATCAGGTACAGCAGCATCAGCGCGAACATGGTGTAGTTGCTCGACGAGAGCGTGGTGTAGTTGTCGGTCTGCGCGCCCATCGAGATCTGGCTGTACGGCGAGCGGTACCGGCCCACGCCGATCCAGCCGCGCTCCTCGGTGATCTTCAGCGGCTGGATGCCCTGGTGGATCGCCAGCGCGCGCTCGCGGTACTGCTCCTTGCCGGTGAGCTGGAACAGCCGCGCGTTGACGATGATCATCGTGATGTTGGGGTAGAGGAACAGCCCGGGCCGCTCCGCACCGTCATCGAAATCATAGTATGAGCCGTTCCAGGCCCGCTCGTCGATCTTCGCCGTCACCTGCTCGGCAAAGGGCACGATGCGCGACTTGATCTCGTCGCCGCCGAGCACGTACGCCCGCTGCAGCGAGATCAGCGCCATCAACCCGTTGATCGACGTGGGCCCGTAGGTTCCCATGGCGTAGTCATCGTCCCCCAGCAGACTCGGCTCGAGGTAGTACCCGAGGGTGTTCACGAGGAGGTTGATCTTCTCCTCGATCAGCAGGTCGAGCTCGGCCAGCTTGCTGCGGTCGCCGGTGGCGTCGATGTACTCGATGATACCCAGCGCGGCCATCGCGATCTCGTTGGTGTCGCCGGTGAGCACGTCCTCCTCGTTGATCACCACCAGGTTGCGCTCGTGCGCGGTGCGGGCGAGGTCGAGGAAGCTCTGGTTGCCGTCGTTCGTGCCGGCGTGGGCGTAGAAGGCCGGCCCGTAGAAGGCCGAGTCGCCGAAGTCCTCCTTCCAGTCGCCCTCGACGATCACAAAGTCCCGCGCGCACTGCACGAGCTGGGCGTAGAACGCCTGATGGCGGTAGGCCGCGGGATCCGTGCTCTCGGAGTTCGAGTCACAGGCCGCGAGGAGCGCGGGGAGGAAGAGGAGCGCGATCAGACGACGCATGGTGGACCTCCGTGAGGTGGCCAATATAGCGGCGTGTTGCCGTGGGCTGCAAGTCTGCGGTCGGGGAGTATAGCGGCGCTTCAGGCCGCGCGCTGAAACGCGCGGTCAGGGAGGCCTTCGGCCAAGCCCGGCGGGCTCAGCGCCCTGCCCGCCGCGAGGCGGGCTTCCAGAATCATCCTGACCGCGGGTTTTCAACCCGCGGAACAGAGCGGTCGCCCTTGACACAACGCGGCGTGAACGTTACACATGCGCGTCCATTGGAGGGGAAAACCATGCACGCGATCGGCAATCCTCTGCTCATCGAGTCGTCGCGCGCCTTGCCGAAGAAGATCGGCATCATCGGCGCCGGCACCATCGGACCGGATATCGGCTACTATCTCAAGAGCGAGATCGAAGACCTCACCCTGGTCCTGGTCGACATCGTGCCCGAGGCGCTGATGAAGGCCAAGGGCCGCATCGAGGGCTACGCCCGCAAGGGCCTGAAGAAGGGCAAGCTGACCGAGGCCCAGGCCGAGCAGGTGATGCAGAACCTGGTCACGACGACGGAGTACAGCGATCTGCAGGGCTGCGACTGGGTGCTCGAGGCCGCCACCGAGAGCCTCGAGCTGAAGAAGAAGATCTTCAGCCAGATCGAGGAGGTGGTCTCGTCCGAGACGCCGATCACCTCCAACACCAGCTCGTTGCCGGCCCAGCGGTTGTTCTCGCATCTCAAGCATCCCGAGCGCACCACGGTGACCCATTTCTTTGCCCCGGCCTTCCGCAACCCCGCGGTCGAGGTGGTGAGCTGGGCCAAGGGCGATCGTTCGTTGGTCGAGTGGCTGCGCTGGTTCTTCTGCGCCACGGGCAAGGTGCCGATGGTCACGGCGGACGTGATGTGCTTCATGCTCGACCGCATCTTCGACAACTGGTGCAACGAGGCGGCGTACCTGCTCGACCGGACCACGGCCGCCGAGGTGGACAGCGTGGCCGCCGAGTTCGTGCACGCCGGGCCCTTCTTCGTGCTCAACCTGGCCAACGGAAACCCGATCATCGTCGAGACCAACACGCTGCAGATGGAGGAGGGCCGGCACTACGAGCCGGCGAACATCTTCCGTTCGGTGGACAGCTGGAACACGGTGCCGCCGGGCCAGACCGTGGAAACCGACGCCGAGACCACGTCGCGGGTGCGCGACCGACTGCTGGGCATCCTGTTCTCGCAGAGCTTCGACATCCTCGACCGGCAGATCGGCAGCGCGGAGGACCTCAACCTGGGCTGTCAGCTGGCGCTGGGCTTCAAGGCCGGGCCGCTGGACCTGATGGAGCAGACCGGCGACGAGGAGATCGAGCGCATCATGGTGCGCTTCGTGTCGGCGCGCGGCGGGATGCCGCAGGCGGTGAAGGAGCTCCCGACGTACCGTGACTTCCGGCGGCACGTGCTGGTGGACGACGTGGGCAGGGTCAAGCTGATCACGCTGCGTCGGCCCCAGGCGATGAACGCCCTCGACGATCGGGTGACCGACGAGATCCTCGATGTGCTGAAGACCTTCGAGGGCGACGACGCGGTCGAGGGCTTCGTGATCGCGGGGTACGGCCCGCGGGCCTTCAGCGCGGGCGCCGACATCGGCCGCTTCCCCGAGGTGCTGGGAGATGCCGGGGCCGCGGCGCAGTACGCCCGCGACTGCTCGCGGCTGCTGCTGCACATCGACGGGATGAGCAAGCCCGTGGTGGCCGCGCTCAACGGCATGGCCCTCGGCGGCGGGCTGGAGCTGGCGATGCGCTGCCACGGCATCGTGGCCGACCGGCAGGCCTGGCTGCAGCTGCCCGAGATCACGCTCGGCATCGCGCCGGGCATCGGCGGGATGGTGGTGCCGTACCGCCGCTGGCCCGACGCGGCGGGCGTGCTGCACGACATGATCCGGCTCGCCCGGCGGCTCAAGGCCGAGGAGGCGCATCAGCTCGGCATCGTGGACTCGCTGCACGACGGGTACGGGGCGCTGATCCAGGCCGCGGTGGAGCGCGTGGGCGAGCTATCCGGCCACGTGGCCCCGCCGGCCGGCGAGCCCGTGGAGATCGGCGAGCTGCCGAGCGTGGATCCTGTCGGGCCGGGCAGGAAGACGCTCTCCCGGGAGGTGATCGGGATCATCGAGCAGGCGATCCGCGACGCCGCGGCCGCCGAGACCTTCGCGGCCGCGCTGGAGGTCGGGTATTTGGCATTTGCCGCCAGCGCCTGCACCGCGGCGGCCAGGGAGGGCGTGGGCGCCTTCCTCGAGCGCCGCAAGCCGGATTTCGAGCAGACGGGGTAGGGCGGGGCGCGGCCATCGGCAGGCACAGCGCCTGGTCGTCAGGGCACTCCCCTGTGCAGCACCAGCCCGTTGTCGCCCACGGCCCACACGTGATCCGGGCCGGAACCGTGAATGTTCCGAATCGAGCTGTGGCTCGGCGTCGCCTCCTCGGTCCATCCACTGCCGTCCCAGAACCACAGATCCCCCCCGGACGAAACCCATACGTGCTCGTCGTCCGCCCCCCACAACGCGTACACCGTACGCTCGAAGCTCTTGCCCGCCGGCTTCTCCCAGTGGAGGCCGTCCGCGTTCCAGCGAAGCACCACGTCCTCTCTGTCGCCGTGCAGCGGCTTGTACCTGCCAGCGGTCCACACCTGTCCGGTGGGCGAGACCCACACGCGCCTCAGCGTGTAGCTGTCGCTGACCCAGACGTTGTTCCAGCGCTCGCCATCGAAATGCACGCTCAGTCCGGTCTCGCTGACCGCCACGACACGGTCCTGGCCCGAGCCCCACACGCTGACCAGATCCTGCCCGGTCGAGGTCGGTTGCTCGGTCCACTCCCCGCTCGCATCGCGGAACAGGATCAATCCGTCGTTCCCAACCGCCCACACGTGCTCGTCGTCGAGCGCCCAGACTGCGTTCATGTGCTGCAGCGGTCTGTCGAAATCCTCGACCCAGGCTCCTCCGTCGCGTAGCCAGATGCTTCCCGCCTCGTCCACTCCCCACAGCGGACCGTCGGGCACGCCATGGAGCGATTGCATGGACGGGACGCTCTCCACGTGTTCCAGGTGTCGCTCCACCTGCCACGACAGACCGTCCCAGTGCAGCACCGTGCTCGAGTCACCCGAGACGAACACGTCGCACGGATCTGCAGCCCACACCCCGCTGAGGAACACCCTCGCCTCGGGCAGGCCCCAGAATTGCCAGCCGTCCTGGCCGCGCTCCAGTATCAGGCCGTCATTGCCCACGGCCCACAGCCGCTCCGGTCCGGCGCCCCACACGCCGGTGATCGTGTCGTGCCAGTCCTGCGCAGCGTACTCCTGCTGCATCCCGGGCAATGACCAGATGCCGGTGCCGGCCGCCCACGCCTGACCCTGGCCGGGGAGTCCCCACACCACGTTGATACTGCTGCCCTCGTCGAGCGAGGCACCCAGGTTCCACTCGTACCCGTCGTGGAACAGCAGGCTCTGGCCGGCGGGGATCCACACCGTCTGCTCGTCCAGACCGAAGATGTTCATGTAGGTGCAATGCAGTTGAAAGAAGGGATTGAGCTGTTCCACGAAACCGCCGTCCTCGCGGAGCCAGATCGCGCTGTGGTCGCCTACCAGCCACAGGCTGTCAAACGACGAGCCCCAGACGCCGTGGAAGCTCCAGTCCCAGTTGACGTCCTGGTCGACCCAGCGTCCGCCGTCGTGGAACAGCACCGTTCCGTCACCCACGGCCACCACGCGCTCGCTGTCCACGCCCCAGACTGCGTGCAGGCTGGCGGTGGTTCCGCTGTTTTGCCGCTCCCAGCGGGTGCCGTCGAAATGATAGATCACGCCGCTGTACCCCACGGCCCAGACGTCGTTCTCGTTTGCACCCCAGAGGTCGTTCAGCATCCGCGGCGACACCGAGCGGAAGGGGCGCCAGTCGAGGCCGTCCCAGTGCAGGAGCAGGCCGGTCTGTTCCACGATCCAGGCATCGTTTGGCCCGGAGCCCCAGATCGCCTGGAGGTCCGCGGTGGCTGCGTTGGGCGAGTGGGTGCACCAGCCGTCAAAGGAGCACAGGCGGTGAGCTGGCAGGCATCCGGCGGGGTCGGTGTCGACGTAGGTATCGTCTGTCACGGTGTCGGTGTCGGCATCCGAGTCGCTGTCGGTATCCGCATCCGAGTCCGCGTCCAGGTCGGTATCCGCATCCGAGTCCGTGTCCAGGTCGGTATCCGCATCCGAGTCCGTGTCAGCGTCCGTGTCGCTGTCCGCGTCCGCGTTTCTGTGGTGTAGTTTATCCAGGCCCCTGCAGCCCAGGAGCAGCATCACACAAGCCACGACGGCTCTTGAAGACAACGACCTCACGACCAACCCACTTCTCGGCAATCATATCTCATCTGGTTGATGAAGGCCAGTCGCCGGTACCTGTCGGGGGTGGCCGCGGTCAGCGCGTCGACCTGGAGCGGAGAATCGCCAGGCAGCCCAGAAGCAACAGCAGCGGCAGCTCCGCTCCGGCCCCGGCAGAGGAGCACGCGGCGCCGTCCGAGCCGGTGTCGGCCCCGGGTCCCGTATCGGTGTCCGAGTCGGAATCCGCGTCAGTGTCCGAGTCGGAGTCCGTATCGGTGTCCGAGTCGGAGTCCGAGTCGGAGTCCGAGTCGGAGTCCGTATCCGTGTCCGAGTCGGAGTCCGAGTCGGAATCCGTATCGGTGTCCGAGTCGGAGTCCACGTCAGAGTCCGTATCGGTGTCAGTATCCGTGTCCGTGTCCGAGTCTCCGGCTCCGGACGAATCCAGCGCCATCGCCACGAAGCCGAGCAGCACCAGATCGTGGTCCGGGAAGTTCGAGTCGATCACGCCCTTCACGCCGTCGCCGCTTCCGAGGCGGACCTGTACCTGCGTCTGGCCCGGCTGCAGGATATCGAGCCCGTCCGGCCCGATATCAAAGGTGTCGATGTCCACGCCCAGGGCCTCGGAGCCGTTCCACACGTTGTACGGTGGATTCTCGGGCCGTGCCTGGCCGGCCAGGTTCTGGAGCACGACACCGGATTGCCCCGGGCTCTGCAGCTCGATGAAGTCGCCGTTGGTCTGCGGGAAGGGAGGTGAGCCGAGCTGATTGTCGCCCTCCATGCCGAGGAACCAGAACTCGCCTCGCGGCGGATCGTCGGCCTCAAAGCCGGTGATCGCGAAGCTGGTCACTCCCATCCAGTCGATATCGGGGTCGCTGTTGCGCTCCTGCATCGAGAGGAAGCCGTCGAGCAGGATCACGTCGCGGCGCTGATCCTGGCTCGGCGCCTCCCAGACGATGGCGAGAGCCGCGGCCGCGTACCGCGCCTGGCAGTGCGGATCGACCTCGCAGTCGCCTTCCACGGAGGAAACCCCGGCCACGGTGTAGTCGCCGTTGACGTTTCCCGTACCCTGGCCGGCGACGGCAGCGGTGATATCCCTGCGGCAGTAGTAGAAGCCGCCGTGCCCTTCGAGCTGGAGGCAACGGCCGGCACCGGGCGCTGTATCGTCCGCCCGCAGCGTCGTGTACAGCGTGCCGTCGGCCAGGGTGAGGTCGATACGCTCGTCGGCCTGCTCGCCCGACCCGCTCCACCAGAGGTAGGCCTTGCGCACCTCGGCGTCCGCCGGAAGGCCCTGCACTGCGATTGTGCCTTCTGACTTGAGGTACCGGTTGGCGTAGTACTGGTAGTCCGCCTCCATCATCGTGGTGCCGGACACGGTGATCGAGCCGGTACCGTTGAACCGGTACAGCAGCTCGGGCGGCGTGCCCTCGACGGCGGCCGCGGACGGCGTTCCAGACACCAGGATCGCAAGCGCAACCAGGACAGCGGCGTATCCGCACCGGCTATGCGGTGCAGAGCCCGAAAAGAAGTTGCGTAGAAATCTCATGGTCTCCTCCTTCGCGGGCCACTCCCGACGTCAAAGCCCACAGGTGCCATCACCATGGCCGTCAAGCGGATCGACTCCTGGATCTCGCAGAGGCGTTATCAGATCCTCCGGCAGTACCCGTGCTCCCGGTTGCACCACTCGAAGCCCTGCGGCGTGCAGTCCGTGTCCTGCGTGCAGGGTACCGGATCGCCGACGCAGATCTGCGTCAGGGCATTGTTGTTCAGGAGCTGGCAGCTCTGGCCGGCCACGGTGCAGTCCGCGTCGCTGGCGCAGGTCTGCCGGCAGCGGGCCCCGTCGAACATCCCGATGCACAGCCCGTTCGAGCACTCTGCCCCATGCAGCGCACCACACGGGTCGCCGGCCCCGGCACAACCTGCAGTACCGGGTTCGCAAACCTGCTCGCGGCACTGGACCGCGGCGATGGCGCCGCCAGGTTCGACTTCCAGAGAATCCAGGCCGCAGATCTTGCCGGAGTCGCAATCGGCGTCTCCGTCGCACAACCCGACAGGACCGAGACACATCCTGAACGTGAAGCGGCCCTCATACGCCTCGCTCTCGCTTCCATCGACGAGAAGCTCGCGGCAGTGCATGCCAGTCGGGCAATCGGTATCGGTCAAACAAAAAGCCGAGCAAGCGTGAAGCGGTGGCTGCTCGAGAACGGGAGTGCAGAGATTGTTGTAGCACCCAACGTCCGAGGTACAGCTCTCGCCCGGGCCCGGCCCGGATAAGCGCTTACCGCATCGGCCGATCAGGCCGTCGAGGAGGCCGTCGCGGTCCTGGTCGAGGCTGGACGGCAGGCAGGTCAGATGCTGCGGGTCGCCGCAGTCGGCGTCCCTCTGGCAGGGCTCCTGGCCTCGCATGCACCAGAACTCGGATCCATTCCCGGCGGTCGGAATCGGCCCGCAGTGCCACAGTGCGCCGCAGTCGTCCTGGTCCGGATCGCAACGGCGTGTGCAGAAGCCGAAATCACGGCCGGCTTGGACCAGACAATCCATTCCATCCGGGCAGTCTCCTTCGAGGCCCTGGCAGGGATCTCCGCAGCCCTGGTCCGCGCAGGATTCATCGATCGGCCAGCAGAGGTCCACTTCGGTTTGCTCGCCTCCTGCGATCATCCCTTCGATGGTCTGGCAGGAGTATCCGTCGATGCAATCGGAGTCCTCGATGCAGAACTCGGTGCACTTGCGGGTATTATCCTCATGGGGCGGCATGTCCGAGCAGAGTCCGCTCGCGCAGACCGAGAGGTCGTCGCACGGCGCCCCGGCCTCTGCACCGCCCGCCCAGAGCTCGCCGCAGTATCCGCCAATCGTGTCCACCTGGCCATCGCTGTCGGCGTCGTCGAAGGAGGGCAGGCAGCCGAACCCGGGCTCGCAGTCCTCGTCGCGCGCGCAGGGGAGGTCTCCGGGCAGGCAGACGTGAACCACGAGGTCGTCGGACAGCGGCAGCGGACTGCAGCGATGATAGCACCCGCAGTCGTCCTGCCCGGGCTGGCAGGCAACGCTGCAGATTCCATGGTCGCTGTTGTTGTACGCGAAGTGCTCCGACCCGGCCGGGCAGCCGTCCGCTGCGCGGGCCGGCATCCCCCAGCCAGCGGTCCGGCCGGCGCTGGGGCTCCTGCAATCACCCGCATCCTTGCAGTCGCCGTACGGACCGACCTTGAAGGCCCACATCGCGCTCGTGGTGATCACGGCCCCCTTGCCGATGCCGGCAGCAACGAAGCCGCCGTCATCGGCCTGTAGCACGGCCGTGCCACCGCCGAAGCCTTCATCGTAGTAGCGGTTGTTCCACAGCACCTTACCGCCGGCGTCGAGCCGCACCAGCCAGAAGTAGAAGGTGTTTCCGCCGCCTGGGTGACGTGCCATCCCGGTGAGGATGTATCCCCCATCCCGGGTCTGGCGCACGTCCTCGAACTCCTCGGATTCACCCTCGCCGATCTCCCGTTCCCACTCGACCACGCCGTCCCGGTCGGTCTTCACCACCCAGCCCTGGAAGTCGTAGTCGGGCGTATCCGGGACCATGTGACCGACCGCCACGCAGCCGCCGTCCGCGGTCGGCGCCATGCTGCGGATCACGTTGTGGTTGTCGCCGCCGATCACGCGCTCCCAGATCGTCTCACCGTCGAGGTCGAGCTTGAGTAGCCAGTAGTCCATGTCGTTGCCTTTGTCCGGGTTCTGGGTCAGGCCGCCCACCATTAGGTTGCCATCGGCGTCCTGATGCACGGACGCTGCATGATCGCCGCGCTCGCGGCCCATCTCGCGGGCCCAGACCTGGTTGCCTGCGGAGTCGAGCCTGACGATCCAGAGGTTACCGGCGTTCTGAAGCTCTGGTTCCTCGATCGACCCGCAGAACACGTACCCGCCATCAAGGGTGCGGGTGATGTCCGAAGCGCTGTTCCCGACGCCGCCGTCGAAGACCCGCTCCCACTCCAGCGCGCCGGCCTCGTCGAGCTTGAATATCCAGCTGTAATGCTCGTCGTCGCTGGGGCTGGCCCAGCCCGCGCCGATGAAGCCGCGATCCGGGGTCAGCTCGAGCGCCTCGACCCGGCCAAAGCGTTCGCTGACCCTGCGGCTCCAGACCAGGCGGCCGTGCAGATCGAGCTTCCAGAGTCCCGCGCGGAAATCATACTGGTTGGTCCGGCCGGTCTCGCCTCCGGCCAGGTAGCCCCCATCAGCTGTCCGTACCAGCGCCCAGGCCTGGTTGTAGCTGTCGTTCTCCGGGGAGCGGAAGTCCCAGCACAGGGGTTCGTCCGTGTCGCTGTCAGTGTCCGCGTCCGTATCCGCATCCGTGTCCACATCCGTATCCACATCCGTATCCGCATCCCCGGTGGCCACGCAGGTCACGCGATCCTTCACCCGGTACCCGGGCTCACACTCGCACATCGGCCCGACGTCGGGCACCACGCGGCAGGTGCCGTGGCCCGAGCAGGTCACGCCCTCGCAGCTCACCGGCTCGGCCGCGAAGTAGAACTCCTCGCAGCCTGCGGGCAGCAGGCAGATCAAAACCGCGGCAGACAGCGTTGCACTGCAGCGCATCATCTCACCTCCGTGCATGCTCATCGCGAGCCCTCGAGCTCGTCGAGCCTAGTCCTGGCCTGCGCAGCCTGCATGGCCTGCGGGAAGCGCACCAGCAGGTCGTCGAGCGCGGCGCGCTCCTGGTCGGTACGGCCCAGGCCGCGCAGGGCCCGGGCCCGGCCAAAGGCGGCCTCGGGCGCCAGCTCGCCCGCGGGATCGCGATCCAGGTACTGCTCGAAGGCGCGCAGGGCCCCGGCCGCGTCATCGAGCTGATCGAGCCGGATCTCGCCCAGGGCCACACGCGCCGTGCCAGCCTCGGAGCGCTGCGGGAACTCCGCGATCAGGCGCTCGTACACCCGGGCCGCCTGCTTCCACTGCCGGGCCATCCGGTGCTCGCGGGCCTGGTCCAGCAGGGCCTGGGGCGTGGCCGGCAGTTGCGGCGTTTCAGGTGTCCCGGCGAGCGCAGCGGTGTCTGGCTCGGAGGCCGGTGCAGGGGGCGTGATCCGCGGCGGACCGGCGTCGTGCCGCGTGCGGGGCGTTTCCAGCGCCGCGGTCGCCACGGCGCGGGTACCCAGCGTTGCGTGCTCGCCGGCCCGCAGTGCGCGCTCCTCGCGGCCGGGCTCGAGCAGCCTGACCGAGCCCTGCACCACCTGCACCTCGGCCCGCTCGCGAGTCACGCCGACCTCGAACACGGTGCCGAGCGCAACCACCTCGCCGAAGCGGGTCACCACCGAGTACCGCTGGCCCGGCTCGAGCGTATCCACGGTCGAGAGCAGGCGACCGCGCTCGAGCCGCACGGCCAGCTCCATGCCGCCGGTGCGGACCAGGTCCAGAGCAGAGTCGGACTCGAGCGCCAGGGTCACGCCCGGGGAGAGCCGGGCCTTCAGCCGGCCCCGGCCCACGGTCAGCGACTGGCCCGCGCGCAGGGCATCGCCGGGCTTCAGCGCCAGTAGTTCGCTGCGCACCTCGCCGGAGGCGCCGAGCACCCGGGACGGCATGTCGCCGGCGAGCGCCGAGCCCTCCCTGCCGGGCCGGTCATCCATCAGCCACAGCCCGGCCAGCATCAGCCCGGCGGCGAGGGCGGCGCCGGCTGCAACCGCTGCCACGGTCCGCGGCCATTGCCGCGCGTCCCGGGCCGGCGGAGCGAGGTCGGCCTCGGGGTCGCGCTCGAGCAGGCGATCGAGCCAGCGCCGCCGGGCCAGCTCGTCGCCGCGCTCGATGTCCGCGGCCTCGGGATCGCCGAGCACTGCGGTCGTGTCCGCGACCAGCCGGCAGTCCGCGCACTCCTCGAGGTGGTACTCGCTGAAGATCCGGTCCTCGGCGGAAAGGTCCAGGCCCTCGATCCGGGCCAGGGTGATGCGCTCGAGGCGCTGGCAATCGTTGCTCTTGGTACTCATCGCTTCCCCCTGGGGACGATCTCCCGCAGCTCGGGGTCGTTGAGGATGTACTTGCGCAGCTTGCTGCGGCCGGTCTGCAGCCGGTCGCGAACCGTGTTCAGCGGCGCACCCGTGATCTCCGCGATCTCGGCCAGCGAGTGCTCGTAGAGCAGGCTCAAGGCGACCGCGGCGCGACGCTCGGGCGACAGCTTCTGCAGCAGGGCGACCAGGCGTTGCCACACCTGGCGCCGACCCAGCGCGTCCTCCAGGTCGAGCGGGGCGGGTGCGTCCGCGATCGGCTCTCCGGCCGGCACCTCGCAACGCCGGCGCGGGCGTGCGCGCCGGATCAGTCGCAGGGCCATGCGCACCACGATCCGGTCGGCCCAGCGCTCGAGCCGGCCGCGGCCCTGGAAGTTGCCGGCCGAGCGCAGCACCTCGAGCAGGCACAGCTGCGCGATGTCATCTCTGTCCGCCTCGTCGCCGGCCAGGCAGCGCACCGTGGTCCGGGTGCGATCCATCAGCCGGCCGGCCAGCTCGCGGCGTGCAGCCGGATCGCCCGCGGCCACGGCCCGGGTCAGGGCCAGGTCCAGCTCTGTCTGCGACCGGTTCTGGGCCTGCTCGTCCATCATCTCGTCAAGTAGCCACCCGCGACGTCGCTCAGACGTCCGAATTTGCTCGTTGCCATCAGAACAGCTCTGCCGAGAGGCCGAGCACGGCCTGCGGCCGCACCGGCCAGGGGTCGAGCAGCTGCTCCCGCCCTTGCCGTCCGAGAACGCCGTACCTGCGGCGATTGATCGAGATCTCCGCGCCCGCGCAGAGGAACAGGTGCAGCCGGGGGGCCAGCCGCAGGCCCAGTCGCAGCCCGGGTACAAGCGTGAACTGGAAGTCGCTCTGGTCGGGATTGGCCTTCAGGCCCGGGGCATAGGTCTGGGCGTCCACATAGTCCAGCGTGGCCAGCAGCTCTGCGGCCAGCTCCAGCCGGCCCAGGTCGTGGCGCAGGCGCGCGCCCAGCGAGACCGGGAAGCGGCGAACCCGGATCTGTGCGCTCGCGCTGCGGCCCATCACGGATGAGAGGAAGTAGCGGAAGCTGGCGAGTACCTGCCAGCGCTGGTGCAGGTTGATCGCCAGGCCGAGCAGGATCGCGTGGGTGTGGGGCTGGTCGCTGGAAAAGGGCTGGTACCCGTACCCCAGCTCCAGGCTGACCCAGCGCCAGGGCCGGGGCTCGGTCGGTGCGGGCGGCTGCGATGGCGCCGGGGCCTCCGTGGTCCCGGTTGTGGACGCTTCGCTGTCCTCGGCCTCGGCCTTGTCCAGGGCGGCACGCACCGATCCGCGCACGATCAGGGCCAGGGCCTCGAGCCGGGCTCCGGGCTCGGCGTCGGACACGGTCCGCACGGTCGGGTCCTGCTCGCCCGCGCCCGGGGCGAGCAGGACCACTCGCGCGGGCCGATCCAGGTCGCACCACAGCACCACTGCTGCGCCGGTCCGCTCCGCCACCTGGCGGGCCGTGCGGGCCTGGGCGGCAAGGTCCGGGCCCAGGGCCTCGACCCGCTCGATGCGGAACTCCACGGGCAGGTCCAGCAGCTGGCTGCGAAAGGAGCGAGCAGCAGGGGAGAGCTCCTGCACCTGCGGTCGGGCAAGGAGCATCACCACGACAGCCGGAGACGAGCCGTCACCACGGGAAAGGGCTGGGACTGGTGCGGTAAGGAACACCAGCAGCAGCGTAATGATCGCGTTTCTCGTCAACAGGAGCTCTCCCCACGTACTCAGGTGCCCGCGCGAGGCGGTTTTCGGACGTCGGTTTCTTGATACTCGGACAGCCGGTCCGGGTTGGCAAGCGATCTCGAGTCGGACTCGCGGTGGAGGTGCACTCGCGGCGGAGGTGCTCGCGGCGGAGGTGCCGCGGCGGAGGTGCCAGGCACCTAGTACGGTACGGCAGGGACAGCGGCCAATCTGCGTCAATTCCACGCGCGGAGCGCGTCAAAGCACCAAGGATAAAGCTGATTGATTACGAGCTGTTTCGGCTCCGATCTGGCGTGCTTGCGTCATGAACCGTCCGAAATCGCGTCGTAGAGCTGGTCGCATCCTGCCCCGGGGTACTATTCGGGTGGCACCTCGTCAGGCACCTCGTCAGGGGGTCGCATCCTGCCCCGGGGTACTATTCGGGTGGCACCTCGTCAGTCGCATCCTGCCCCGGGGTACCACCTCGTCAGGCACCTCGTCAGGCTGCGGGATGAACGGCCCCGGGTACTATCCGGGTGCACCTCCTCGAGGTTCACTTGTAGTCGATGAAGGGACTGGGCAGGATCCAGGTCATCTTGTAGTCGATGTCCGGATCCGGCCGCACCCAGCCCGGGCCGACACAGTCCGGAATCTTCCACCGCGCCAGGCCCTGCTGGATGCGATAGCTGTACCTGGGCAGCTCGACAGTTGTGCTCGGCTCCGGAGCCCGAAGCGTCTCGGGTGAGGCACAGGTCAAAGACGCCGCCGCGATTGCGATCTGGGACAGCCAGCGAACCATGCACCGATGATAGCACGGACAGCGCGTCCGGACTACTCCACCAGCTCCCTGAACCTGCGGCAGTTCTGCGCCAGGTCCGGCCCGTGGCGGTGCAGGTCCCCGCCGATCAGCAGCATCACGTCCCTGCCGTAGAACTCCACGATTTCGGGCACCCGCTCCACGCTCATGCCGCCGGCCGGCACCGGGAAGATCGGCGCGACGCCGGGCATGGGCGTCTCGGTGCCGTGGGCCAGGTCGCGGCACTCGTCCATGGAGAAGCTGAACCGCCCGCCAGCATGGGGGAAGATCACGGCGTCCGCGCCGGCGAGCCGGTTGAGCTGGCCGAACAGGCAGCCGTGGGAGATGCCGTGCTCCTGCGAGACCACGAAGCTGCCCTGCAGCGCGGGATGCGCCAGCACCGGCAGCCCGATCGCGTCGTCGTCGGCCACGGCGCGCATGGTGTCGGGCCCGACCAGGCCGGGTGCTACCAGCAGCCCGCCCGCGCCGGCCCGGCGGGCGAACCGGGCGCGGTGCAAGGTCTGGCCGTCCGGTCCGGACACGCTGGGGCAGTACCGGCTGTGACCGCCGGTCTCGTCGTTGGCGCGGGCCACGGCCCGGCTGAACAGGTCCACGCGCTGGTCAAAGGGCGCAAAGGGCTGGTCGGCAAAGCCGTGGTCGTCCTTGATCAGGTCCACGCCGCCGAGCGCGTACCGGTACGCCTGGTCTGCGAGCCTGTCCAGGGACAGGCCCATCGGCTTGATCGCGGTGCAGAGCAGGGGGCGCTCCGCCACACCGAGCAGCTCGCGTACGCCGGCGCGGCCGAAGCGCGGGCCGCGGAAGGCGGAGAGCAGGGCAGGCGGCGCCTCGAAGCGGTGCAGCCGGATCCCGGGCTTGATGCTGATGTTGCCGAACAGCACGTTGAGCAGCTGCGGCAGCTCGGCGCCCGCACTTTCCACGGCAAAGCTGATCGCCGCCTCGAACCGTCCCTCGCCCGCGGCTTCCAGCCGCTCCACCCGGCCGAAGACCTGCTCGCGGATCGCGGGCTCGTCCACCAGATCGGCCGGGAACTCGATGGTCTGCTCGATGCAGATGTCCTCGGCGCGGGCGCGTGCGCCGGCCTCGTCGCCGGCGGTCAGACGGTAGGTTGCAACGAAGCGCTCGCCCGAGAGCTGCAAGGCCATGCTACAGGTCCTCGGCCTTGGCCTCGGGCGCGGGTACGCCAACGTCCTGGGCTGCGAGCGCCTCGGGGTCGATGTCCAGCGTCATCTCCCCGGCCAGGTCCTGCACCGCCTGTACCAGGGCCCGCGCGTCGAGCCCGTGCTTGCGCATCAGGTACTCGCGGCTCGCGCCCTGGGCGTACGTGTCCTGCAGGCCCAGCCGCTCCAGCGGCGTGCCCAGGCCGAGCTCGGCCATCAGCTCGGCCACGGCCGAGCCCAGCCCGCCGATGATGCTGTGGTTTTCCACCACGATCGTGCCCAGCCGCGCCTGCTGCACCGCCTCGAGCACGGCCGGGTCGTCGAAGGGCTTGATCGTGGACACGTGCAGGTGCTGCACGCTGATCCCGGCGTCCGGCAGCAGCGCGGTCACCCGCATCGCCTCCTCGGTGCAGATGCCGCTGGAGATCACGGTCACGTCGTCGCCCTCGGACAGCACGCGCGCGCGGCCGAGCACCATCGGCTCGTCCGCCGGGAACAACCGCGGCATCTCGCCGCGCAGCATGCGCAGGTACACCGGCCCGTCCACGCCCTGGGCCACGTCGAGCGCGCTCTGCACGTCGGTGGCGTCGCCGCACTCGAGCACGGTCATGTTGGGCATCACCCGCATCAGCGCCAGGTCGTCCACGGCCTGGTGGGTCACGCCGCCCGGCGTGGTGATCCCGGGCAGGAAGCCGAGCAGCTTCACCGGCAGGTTGGGGTACGCCACGGACATCGCCACCTGGTCGAAGGTCCGGCGGGTGAGGAACACGGCAAAGGTGTGGACGTACGGGAAGAAGCCCTCGCGGGCCAGGCCCGCGGCAAAGCCGATCATGTTCTGCTCGGCCATGCCCAGCGAGAAGAAGCGTTCGGGGTACGCGTCGCGGAAGCCGTCCGCCTCGCAGGAGGAGGTCAGGTCCGCGGAGAGCACCAGCACCTCGGGACGCTCCGCGGCCCAGCGGATCAGCTTGCGACGGTGCGGCCGGGCCACGCGCTCCATGGGTTATTCCCCGTCCTCGGATTCCATCTGCTCCAGGGCCTCGCGATAGCGGGCTCGCTCCTCGTCGCTCTTGAAGCGCACGTAGTGCAGCTTGGGCGCGCGCGAGCGCAGCAGGTCCAGCCCGCGGCAGGGATCGGTGCGCGCCAGCACCACCAGCGGCCCCTGGCCCGATTTGGCTTCCACCGGGGCGACGAGCGCCTCCACGTCGTGCCCGTCCACCTCGGTCACCTGTGCGCCGAAGGCCCGCACCCGCTCGGCCAGCGGATCCACGTTCATCACCGCGTCCATCGCCCCGTCGCACTGCTGGGCGTTGGCGTCGACGTACACCACCACCGAGTCCAGCCGGTGATAGCTGATCGCGGCCAGGGCCTCCCACACCTGGCCCTCCTGGAACTCGCCGTCGGACATGAAGATCAGGTTGCGGCCCGGCTCGCCCTTGAGCCTGCGGCCGAGCGCGATGCCGCCGGCCTGGCTGATGCACTGGGCCAGGGACCCGGCGGTCAGCTCGTGCCCCGGCGAGTGCTCCGCGCCGATCAGCTCCACCGAGCTGCCGTCGCGGTTGAACTGGTCCAGGCCCTCGGGCGCCATCCGGCCGACCTCGATCAGGGTGGAGTACAGCACCAGCGCGTAGTGCACCGGCGAGAAGAAGAAGCGGTCGAGCTCTGGCCCGCGGGGCCCGTTGTACCCGGCGCCGGTGAAGTAGCCGGGGTTGTCCGGCCCGGGCACGCCCGGGAAGGGCAGTGGAAGGGCGGGCGCCTCGCTGGGTCCGATGTTCAGCAAACGCGTGTACAGCACGGCCAGGATCTCGGCCGAGGAGCAGGCCTGGCTAAGGTACCCGCCGTTGTTCTCCAGGGTGTAGCGCAGCACCCGCTGCCGCACGCGCCGCGCCGTGCGGCGGGCCTCGTCCTGCCAGGTGAGCAGCTCGGCCAACTAGACCTCCCGTGGTGGAGGGATGCTAGCACCGGGCGCGGGCTGCGGCAAGGGTGCCGGACTGCGCCGCGGTCGGCGATCTCCAGGGCCACCCGGTCACCCTGCGCGGCCTTGCGGGCTGGCGGCATGACAGGGCACCGAGCCCTAGCCCGGAGGGCTTGCCCCGCCAGAGGCGGGGCCCCGTAGCCCCGTCATTCATGGCGGGGCGACCGCATCGGTGGCCTGCGCTAACCTGGCCGCGCCGATGAAGCCAACGACACGATTCCAGCGGTCGCCCCGCCCTAAAGGGTCGGGGCTACGGTGCCCTTCGGGCAAGCCCTCTGCGAGGGCTAGCTGCAGGCTCGGGCACCGAGCCCTAGCCCGGAGGGCTTGCCCCGCCAGAGGCGGGGCCCCGTAGCCCCGTCATTCATGGCGGGGCGACCGCATGGATCGTCGGCGATCTCCGCGGCCACCCGTTCACCCGTCATTCATGGCGGGGCGACCGCATGGATCGTCGGCGATCTCCGCGGCCACCCGTTCACCCGCCATTCATGGCGGGGCGACAGCGGTAACCACTTCGTAACAGATCGAAATACCCGGTTGCGCGTCTAGCGTTAATAACAGTACACTGCGCGCCGAACTCTCACGCGTGCGCCAACCGGGGGTCCACCATGAAGAGCATGCCCGTTTTCGCCAGCATGATCGCGGGGTTCGTGCTTGCATCCGCGCCCGCAGCGGCCGCGGACGAGGGCCAGGTCAAGCTGCCGCTGTACGAGTGGACCTCGATGGTCGACGAGATCGAGGCCGCGGACAGGCCGGCCCGGCCGCCGATCGTGATCTGCCCCCGCTCGCGCCGCATCGACGGCGTGTTCCACAAGGGCCTGCTGCGGGGCAGCCTGACCACGAGCTTCGAGGTGCTCGACGTGTCGGCCGGGCACATCCGCGTGCCCGTGCTCGACGGCGCAGCCTCGGTCTCCAAGGTCACCCTCGACGGCCGCCGCACCTCGCTGCTGCGCGAGGGCGGGATGTACACCGTGGGCGTGGACCGGGCCGGCGTGCACGAGATGCGGCTGGAGTTCTTCTGGGGCAAGGAGCAGGACCGCTTCGCCCGGCGGATCCGCTTCCGCGTGCCCGAGGCCGGCACCACCGAGGTCTCGGTGGTGGTGCCCGAGACCGACATCGAGCCCAAGCTCGAGCACGGCGCCTTCAGCCAGATCCAGGCCCGCGCCCGGGAGACCGCGCTGACCGGCCACCTCGACGCCACGGGCCTGTTCGACCTCAGCTGGTCCAGGCGGCTGACCCACCGCGCCGGCGCAGCGGTGCGCACCGAGGTCCGGCTGAACACCCTGTTCACGATCCACGAGGCCATGGTCGGCGGCGTGGCCAGCTTCGACGTGGAGGTGCTCGAGGGCGAGACCGACCGCGTGGATCTCCGCCTGCCGCCCGAGATCGAGGTCACCCGCATCGAGGGCGAGAGCGTGCTGCAGTGGCGCACCGAGGCCAGGGCCGGCGGCCGGCTGACCGTGCTGCTGCGCTACCTGGTCGAGGACCGCACGCGGATCTCGGTGCACTTCCAGTTCCCGGTGGACATCGAGAAGCCGATCGCGCTCGCCATGCCGCTGCCCGCCGATGGCACGCCGATGAGCGGCGCCGTCGGCGTGCAGGGCCCGGCCGGGCTCGACGTCTCGGTCAAGAGCCTGCAGCGGGCCACGGCGCTGGCCCTGCGAGACCTGCCGCCCGAGCTGGCCGACCTGACCAGCAGCCCGCTGCTGCTCGGCTTCGCCTTCACCGAGCCGCCGGCGATCGCGCTCGGCGTTTCCCGCCACGCCCAGGTCGAGGTCACCAGCACGATGGTCGACGAGCTGCAGGCCAGCAGCGTGGTGATCGAGGACGGCACCGAGGTGACCAAGGTCAAGCTGCGGCTGCGCAACAACGCGCGGCAGTACCTCAACCTGCGCCTGCCCGCGGGCACGGTGCTGACCCACTCGCTGATCGACGGCCAGCCCGTGCGGCCGGCCGTCAGTGAGGACGAGCGCGGCGAGCTGCTGCTGTTCCCCCTGCGCCAGAGCGAGAAGATCGGCGCCAGCGGGGAGCGGATCCACGTGGTGCGCTTCGGCGAGACGCTCTCCGACGTGGCCAACTTCTACTACTCGGACCCGGGCCAGTGGCAGACGATCCTCACCGGCAACGAGGACCGGCTGATCGACGAGCGCGACCTGGTCGTGGGCCAGGAGCTGCGCATCCCGCAGCCCGAGGGCGTGACCGTTGAGGAGAGCATCTTCGTGATCGAGCTGGCGTACACCGCCCGCCACGATCCGCTGGGCAACCTCGGACGGCTGGCGCTGACCCTGCCCGAGATCGACGTGGAGACGCTGCGGGCCACCTGGCACCTGTACTTCCCGCAGACCCTCGAGCCGATGAGCTTCGACGCCAACCTGACCCAGCTCTCCGCGATCCGGTACGACCCCTTCCGCCGGCTGCGCGACTTCCTCGGCCGCGCGCTGTGGATCCGCCACGCCTGGGCCGGCGCCAAGTACAAGAGCATCCTCTCCCAGCGCAAGGTGATCTACCGCGAGGAGGCGCAGAAGCGCGCCAGCACGCGGATGGTGCTCTCGAGCTTCCCGCTGGTCGGCGAGCGGTACCGCTTCCGGCGGATCCTGCTCGGCAACGAGACGCCGAGCCTGTCGCTGACCTATGTCGCGCGGGGCGCGGCCAAGCCGATCCGCTGGGTCGCCTTCCTGCTCGCCCTGGGCCTGACCCTGCTGCTGCTCCGCGAGGGCCGGCGGCGCACGCACTGGATCGCGGCGGCCGCCGGGCTGGCGGTGCTGCTGGTCTTCGGCCACTACGTGCTCGGCGTGCATCGCCGGGTGGTGTGGGGCGTGGACGCGGCCCTGATCGTGGGGCTGCTGATGCTCGGCGCCGCGGACCTGTGGCGCGCGGTCAGGGAGCACCTGCGCGAGCCGTGGCGGCTGCTGGGGCTGATCCGGCTGCGCAACCTGGCCCTGATGATCGGCGTCTGCGTGCTGCTGTGGATCGTGCTCGCGCTGCCCCTGCTGCTGTCCAGCGCGGGGCTGGTGGTGCTGTTCCTGTGGTGGCGCTTCGTGCGCAGGGGCCCGGCCGGGAAGGAGGTGTCCCATGCGTAGGCAATGGACAGACCTCGTCCTGCCGGCCCTGGTGCTCCTCCTCGCCGCCCCCGCCTTTGCCGGCGGCGCGCGCGAGGCCCAGGGCGACGCCTGGTTCGACGCGATCATGAACCCGCAGAACAAGATGGGCATCAGCTTCGGCCGCGGCAACGCAGCCTATGACATGCCCGTGCAGGCGGCCGAGCAGCTGGCCCGTCCGGCGCGCCGCTCGGCGCACCCGATGCCTGCCGCGTCACCGGTGACAGTGTCCGGCGGCGCCGTGATCCCCGGGGTCACCCTGCAGACCGAGGGGCCCGAGGTCGAGGTGCCGCTCGACGAGTACAGCAAGATCCGCGACCGGCTGCAGGCCGTGCGCGAGAAGGCGGGCCGCAACCTGGGCCCGGCCGTGGTGCTCGGCGCCTCCGAGTTCTCGGGCCGCGCGATCAAGGGCGCGCTCTCGCTGCGCGTCAAGCTCCAGGTCACCCTGGGAAGGCCCGGGCTGTGGAAGACCGTGCCGCTGATCGGCGACGACGTGGTGCTGGTGCGCGCCGCCCAGAGCGAGGGCGGGGCGCGCCTGCCCGTGTCGCGGCGCAACGGGTACCATGTCTGGGTCACGCAGCAGACCGGCGAGAAGACCATCGACCTGGAGATCCTCGTGCCGGCGCGCGGCCCGCGCGGCTCGATCGAGTACGACTTCCTGGTCGCGCGCACGCCGGTGATGCGCTTCGCCTGCCGCTTCCCGGTGCCGGGCCTCGAGCCGCGCCTCGACGCGGCCGTGGAGTCAAAGGTCCGCTCCGAGGGCGGCCAGACCCTGCTCGACGCCTCGCTGCGGCCCACGACCCACATCCACCTGGTGGGCTTCCGCGACCTGGGCGAGGACGAGGGGCAAGCGGCCAAGGTGTACAGCGAGAGCCTCAACCTGCTCTCGATCGATGAGGGCGCGCTCGACCTGTTCACCGTGATCCGCTACACCATCCTGTACGCCGGGACCAAGGAGTTCCAGATCGTTGTGCCCGAGGGCCTCGACGTGGTCTCCGCGGACGGGGAGGGCGCCTTCCGCTTCGCCCTGGAGCCGCACGAGAGAGGTACCCTGCTCAAGGGCGAGACCGCCTTCCCGATCAGGAATAACTACGAGATCTCGCTGCGGTTGCATCGAGAAATGCAGAAGAAGGGTGAGAGCTTCGACGTGCCCCTGCCGCGCTGCCTCGGCGTGGAGCGGGAGACCGGCTGGCTCGGGGTGGAGGTCCCGGGCAAGCTCAAGCTGGAGGAGGCGGCGCGCGAGCAGGTGGCCGCCGTGGACGTGCGGCAGATCCCGCCGGAGATGGTGCACAGCGCGGTGAGCCCGATCCTCAAGGCGTACCGCTACCACACCACCGACGCCCGCATCCGGCTCACCGGCACGCGCCTGCCCGAGAAGGAGCCCGAGGCCGGCTCGGTCGACCGGATGCGGGTCTTCACCGTGGTCTCGCCCGAGGGCAAGGTGCTCTCCGACGTGCGGATCACCCTGCGCAACCGGCTGATGCACAGCCTGGCCCTGACCCTGCCCGAGGGGACCGAGGTCCGCTCGACCCACCTCGACGGCCAGCCGGTCAAGCCCAGCCGCGACGAGCAGGGCCGGCTGCTGCTGCCGCTCAAGCGCTCCACCGGGCGCGACCGGCTGCGGCCCTTCACCCTGCAGCTGGTGCTGGAGAGCGACAGCGACGCGCTGGGCTTGATCGGCCAGCGCCGGCTGGTGCTGCCCTCGGTCGAGCTGCCCGTGTCCTCGCTGGCCTGGTCGGTGTACCTGCCGGCGCGCAACCTGTACACGCGGCTCGAGGGCGACATCGAGCGCCAGCTCTACGCCGGGCAGGCCCGCTGGCAGCGGCCCCTGGCCGTGGGCGGATCGGGGTATCGCGGCCCCGTGGGCACGGCCGCCTGGAGCTCGGGCTCGGCCGCTGCCGGCGCCGAGGCCGCGGTCTCGGCCGGCGACTCGGGCGCGATGCCGGTGCGGATCAAGCTGCCCCGGAGCGGCACGCGGCTGGAGTACTCGCGCTACTGGATCGAGAAGGCGCAGCCCGTTGCCGCGAGCTTGTACTACGTGCGGGGCTGGCTGCGCATCCCGGCCTGGATCGTCCTGGCCGCGCTGTACGCCCTGGCCCTGACCTGTCTGTTCCGGCAGTGGAGCGTGATCTCGCCCCGGCTCTCCAGCGCGCTGGGCCTGGCCGGGCTGGTGCTGCTCTACTGGCCGCTGTACAAGACCGGCGGCTCGACCGGGATCGAGCTCGGGCTGCTGGGCGGCCTGCTGATCCTGGCGCTGCTGCGGGGCTGGCCCAGGCGCGTGATCGGCGCGGTCGGCGAGTGGGCGCAGACCCTGGGCCCGCGGTTCAGGGAGCGGGAAAAGGCCGAGCCCCTGTCGGCCGGGGCCCTGGCGTGGAAGATCCTCTGCGGCATCTTCATGGGCGTGTTCGGGCTGATCCTGCTCGTCTCGGGGTTGCGCTTCGTTGCCTTGCTGTTCAATCCGCTGTAATCTGGTGCAATGAAAGCCAACATCGCGCTCGCCCTCGCCCTCGCATTCACGCTCGAAACGCTCCCCGGCTGCGACGAGGGCGGCAGCGTGGTGTGCGTGCCCGGTGAGCTGGGCGACTGCGAGTGCCTCAACGGCAACCCGGGACGGCGGATCTGCAACGAGTTCGGCTCGGGCTGGAGCGAGTGCGTGTGCAGCGGCGACTCGGACACGGATTCGGACACGGACGTGGACAGCGACACCGACACGGACAGCGATACGGACAGCGACGCCGACACGGACAGCGACGCCGACACGGACGCGGACGCGGACGCGGACTGCGACGCCTGCGAGGCCGGGGACGCCGACAGCGTGGCCGAGCGCGAGCCCGCGCCCGAGCAGGAGGGCACGGGCGAGTACCGCGTGGTGCTCGAGGCCGACCTCGACTTCGGGGTCGGCCCGCTGCAGCTGGAGCGTCTCGACGCGACCGTGGGCCAGGACGGGCGGGTCTACTTCACCGGGTACAACGGCAACATCATGGCCTGCTCGATCGCGGGCGGGGCGGCCCGGGCCGAGGATCTGGACCTGCGCTGCGAGAGCTTCCATCCGGGCTCGCTGTTCTTCACCCCGCGCATCGCGGTCAGCCGCGATGCGGTCGATCCGGCGATCACCGTGGTCTGGGACGAGATCCACAACATGAAGACCGACGGCTGGTATTTCGAGCAGGCCACCGGGTACACCATGTACATGCCCCTGTTCGAGGCCACGATCACCAGCGTGAACCACCCGGACGTGGCCTTCTTCGACGGCAAGTTCACGGCCGTGTCCCAGTGGTGGCACGCGATCGGCCGGGTCGGCTTCCAGCGCCTGCCCACGCCGATGGATCCCCACCGGGCCGACTGGGACGCCTGCCCCAGTCTCGAGGAGTGCCCGGGCGGCTTCCAGTCCTCGTACGGCCCCAGCGAGCACAAGGGCCCGAGCATCGACGCCAACCGCATGGGCGACGAGGAGCGCATGGCCTGGTGCTCGTACTATGGCGAGCACCTGTTCTACCACACCTGCCACAAGAGCGGCGGCGGCACGACCTGCACCTCGGACCTCGATCCGGGCGACTTCGATCCCGGCCGCGACCTGCTCCGCCTCGGCAACCACGAGGGTTTCGTCAGCTGGGCCAACCTGGTCGTGGACAGCCGGCTCAACATCCACGTGGCGTGGTGGAACTCGGTCGAGCTGCCAGGCGGGGAGTGGGTCTTCCGCGGCATCGACTACCGCATGGTGCGGCACCAGGGCCTGGTCGCGACGCACATGTACTCCGACCTGCCGGACCGGCTGGGCAACGTGGAGCGACACTCGCCGGCCATGGCCGTTTCCGGCGAGGGCGACGTGCTGGTGGCCTTCTCGGACAACCGGGATCCCAAGACGCTGTTCAGCCTGTTCCGCTTCAACGACCACGACCAGTGGGCGAGCCCGCCCCAGGTAGTGGCCACGGGCAAGAGCGACAAGACCTACGACCCGGCCGTGGCCGCCCTGGAGAGCGCCTTCTGGCTGATCTACAGCGACGTGGGCGACCAGGTGCGGGTGCTCAAGATCTCTCGATGATCCGATGGCGGGTGCCCTGACCCCGGGCGCCGGAGGCTTCGTGCTGATCGACCTGCTGGTGCTGATCATCCTCGCGGCCTCGGCCTTTCACGGCTGGCGCAAGCGCTTCCTGCCGTACCTGATCGTCACCCTGGGCACCGTGGCGGGCTACTTCGGCGCCTTCCTGCTCGCGCCGGGCCTGTCCGGGCCGCTCGGCTCGGCCTTCGGCCTCTCGCCCCTGCTCGCGCCGCTGGCCGCGGGCCTGGCCGTGTTCTGGGGCGTGACCCTGGTCGCCGGGGTCGCGGCCTGGCTGGTGGGTCGGCACCGGCGCAGGCGCGTCGAGGCCGGCGAGATCCCGGACCGGCTGGCGGGCAAGATCGGCGGCGCGGCCCTGGGCCTGGTCCGCGGCACGATCCTGGCGATGCTCGTCGCCTGGATCGCGCACGCGGTGTCCGGCCTCTCGCCCGAGCCCCCGGAGCCGGCCACCTCGTCCAAGATCGCCACGGCCGCGGTGCGCGGGCTGACCAGGACCGCGCTCGGCGCGGGCGACGAGACCGCGCCGCTGGCCGGGATCGCGGCCGACACCGTGGCCGATCCGGCGGGCGTGGCGAGGGCGGTGCGCGAGATCACGGCGCGGCCCGCGGCCCGGCGGCTGATGCGCAGCCGCGAGTTCGCCCGGGCCGTGTCCGCGGGCGACGGCAAGACCGCGGCGTTCCACCCGCTGCTCGACGAGTTCCTGTACGACCCGGAGGTGCAGGGCATCGCCCGCGAGCGGGGCTGGATCACCGACGACTTCGATACCGAGGATCTCAAGCGGGCGCTGGCGCTGCGGCTGATGACCCTGGCGCCGAAGCTGAAGGCGATGCGCGAGGATCCCGAGGTGCAGCAGGCGATGCAGGATCCCGAGGTGCGGCGGATGGTCGAGAGCCGCAACGTGCCCGGGTTGATGAACCACCCCAAGGTGGCGCCGATCATCGAGAAGGTGCTGGGGGAGCTGAGGTAGCCGGGCCGCGGCGCGCCTGGGAGTTCATTTCCAGGCTCATGCGATCACGTCGCCCCCAGCACCTCCTTGAACTCGCTCGGATCCGCCTCGTCCCACCCGCCGATCAGCTCCTTGAGCCGCGAGTCGGTGTCGCGCAGGCGCCTGGCCAGCGTCACCGCCATGTTGCGGATGATCGTGTGGTCGATCGGCGGGAACTTGAAGGCCAGCTCCTGGTAGCTCGCGTTGGAGAGGTACAGCACCTCCGAGTCCTCCAGCGCGCCCACCGTGGCCGTGCGCGGCGCAGCGTCGAGGAAGGCGATCTCGCCGAAGATCTCCACCGGCTTGATCACGTGCACCGAGGCCTCGGTGCCCTCCTCGCCCACGCGGATGCGCACGTCGAGCGCGCCGTGGCGCAGGATGTACATCCCGTCGGGCTGATCGCCCTCGGCGAACACGTCCTCGCCGGCCTTGATCCTGCGCTCCTCGAGCAGCTCCGCGATCAGGCCGAACTGGTCGTCGTCCAGACCTTCGAACTGGGGCAGGCCGAGGATCTCTTCCGCGTCGACCATGTCCTCACCTCCGGATCAGTCCTGCCGGGCCTTCTTGCGCCTGCGCAGGACGATGATCGTCTTGACGATCACGTACGCCAGAATCGCCCAGGGCGCAAGCCCCACCACGATCAGCAGCACCACGCCGATCGAGCCGAAGAAGATCCGGCCCATCTGCTCGCCGGCCCAGGACAGCGGCGCGAGCACCGATTCCTCGTCGGCCCGCTCCGAGGACGGCTCGAAGAGCGAGACCGTGATCGCGCTGAAGGCGATGCGGTTCTTCAGGTACCGCATCCGGCCCTCGGCCTGCTCGATCTCGGCGCGCACCTGGGCCAGCTTCTCCTCGACGGCCACCAGATCGGCCAGCTTGGCCGTCTTCTGCGCCAGCAGGCCGAGCAGACGCCGCTCCAGGGCACGCTTGTTGGCGATGCGCGCCTGGACGTCGAGGTACTCCTCGGTCACGTCCTGGGTCCACTCGCGCTGGCGGGTGACCTCGCCCAGCGAGCCGAAGAAGTCCAGTGCCTCGCGGAAGCGCTTGGCCGGCACGCGCACGTTGATCGTGCCGTTGAGCTTGCCCTCCCAGTTGCGCTGGGCGCTGGTCTCGGCCACGTACCCGCCGAACTCCTCGGCCTTCTGCTTTATCGCCTGCTCGGCCGGGGCGTACTGCTTCACCTTGAGCTCCAGCTCGGAGCTGTAGATCAGCCGGCGCTCGACCACGGCCTTGGACAAATCCGGCCCGGCCGCCTCGAGCCCCCCGCCGCCGGGGGCCTTGGCCTCGGACATCTCGGACGCGGCCGGCGGAGCAGGCGCGGCAGACGAGTGCAGGGGCGACGCCGCCTCTCCGGCCGAGTAGCAGGAGCCCGAGCAGAGCAGGATCCCCAGGAAGACCAGGTGCGGCGAACGGTGTGACATGATCCCCTCCCGGCGAGGTGTGTGGTTACACTAGCACAACGCTGGGGCGGGGGGAAACTTACAGTGGTGGGGAGTGTACCGCGGGCTGAAAGCCCGCGGTCAGGGTGGGGCTTCGCCCCAAGCCCGGAGGGCTCCGTTCCCAGCCCGGTGACAGGCGGGCTTTCAGTAACAAACTGACCGCGGGTTTCCAGCCCGCGGCGTGCGCCAGTGCTGTGTACACCACATCTCCTCACCCCTTTACACCAGCCCATCTCCCTGATATGGACGCGGTTGGAGGTGAAGGGGCCCTCTTGGCAGAGCTGCTGCGCGACGAGCCCGGCAAGCGGCTGCTGCTGCTCGGCAACGAGGCCATCGTGCGCGGCGCCCTCGAGGCGGGCGTGGGGGTGGCCACCACGTACCCGGGCACGCCGGCGAGCGAGATCGGCGACAACTTCTCCCGCATCGCCCGCGACGCGGGGATGTACTTCGAGTACTCGGTCAACGAGAAGGTCGCGCTCGAGGTCGCGGCAGGCGCCGCGCTCTCCGGCGTGCGCTCCATCTGCTCGATGAAGCACCTCGGCCTCAACGTGGCCGCCGACCCGGTGCCGACCCTGGGGTACGTGGGCATGACCGGCGGCTTCGTGATCGTCACCGCCGGCGATCCGGGCTGCCACACCAGCCCCAACGAGCAGGACCACCGGTACCTGGCCAAGATGTGGCGCCTGCCCATGCTCGACCCGGCCTTCCCCGAGGAGGCGCGGCAGATGGCGGCCGCGGCCTTTGAGCTCTCCGAGAAGTACGAGGTGCCGGTGCTGCTGCGCCCCACCACGCGCGTCTCGCACACGCGCGGGGTGGTGAACCTGGGCGAGCTGCCCGGAGAGCGGAGCACCCAGGGCCGGCTGATCCGCGACCCGATGCGGTACGTGCCGGTGCCGGCCAATGCCCGGCGCCTCGAGCAGCGCCTGATCGAGGCCTTGCAGGGCGTGGCCGCGGACGCCGAGCAGAGCCCCTTCAACCGCATCCGCGGCCAGGGTCCGCTGGGTGTGGTCGTGTCCGGCGTGTCCGCGGGGTACGTGCGCGACGCGCTGACCGACCTCGACATGAAGCACGTCGAGGTCACCATGCTCAAGCTGGGCCTGGTGCATCCGCTGCCCCACCGCCTGATCCGCGAGTTCCTCCAGCGCGTGGAGCGCGTGCTGGTGGTCGAGGAGCTCGAGCCGTACCTCGAGACCGAGATCCGCGCGGCCGCGGCAGGCCTGGACAAGACGATCGAGATCTGCGGCAAGTCCACGGGCCACCTGCCCCTGGCCGGCGAGTACGGGCCGTGCACCGTGCGCGCGGCCGTTGCGCGCTATCTCGGCCGCGACGACAACGTGCGCCGGCCGGTCTCGGTCAGCGTGCCCGAGCTGCCCGTGCGGCCGCCCGTGCTCTGCGCGGGCTGCCCGCACCGCGCCACGTACTACGCGGTCAAGCTCGCGGCCGAGCAGGACAGCACGGTGTACATGAACGACATCGGCTGCTACACCCTGGGCGTGGGCCCGCCGCTGGACATGGCCGACTTCCTGATCTGCATGGGCTCGAGCATCACCAAGGCCTCGGGCATGTCGCGCACCCTGGCCGGCAAGCAGGCCGTGGCCTTCATCGGCGACTCGACCTTCTTCCACTCGGGAATCACCGGCCTGGTCAACGCGGTGTACAACGGCCACGACCTGCTCGTGGTGGTGGTGGACAACGGGACCACGGGCATGACCGGCTCCCAGCCCAACCCTGGCACCGGCCTGACCGGCATGGGCCTGCAGAACCCCAAGGCCAGCATCGAGGGCATTGCCCGGGCCTGCGGCGTGCGCCAGGTGACCGTGGTCGATCCCTCGGACCTGGCCGCCACGTACCGCGCGGCCGAGGACGCGCTCGATGCCTCGGGCGTGCGCGTGCTGGTCTCGCGCCACCCCTGTCCGGTGTTCGTTGCACGCCGGGACAAGACTCCAATCAAGCAAGGCACTTACGCCGTAGACTTCAACCGCTGCAACAGGTGCGGCAACGAGGCCGAGGGCCTGCACTGCGGCCTGAGCACCTCGCGCGAGCATGCCCTGCACCGCTCGCGCACGCGGGTGCGGTACGAGGGTCAGAAGCCGGTGCCGGCCCTGCCGCCCGAGGGCGGCGATCAGGGCGTGGTCGAGGAGCCGCTGGCCGCGGCCCGGCCCCAGGACCGCCCGCCCGAGCCTGCGCCCTGCTCTGCGGCCTGCCCGGTCGGGCTGTGCGCCAAGGGGTACGTCACGCGCATCGCGCAGGGCCGCTTCGACGAGGCGTACGCCATGATCCGCAACCGCATCCCCCTGCCCTCGGTGGTGGGTCGGGTCTGCCACCACCCCTGCGAGGCAGCCTGCGTGCGCGGACGGATCGACGAGCCCGTGGCGATCTGCTCGCTCAAGCGCGTGCCCGCGGACCTCGCCGCCGAGTACGGCCATCTCGCGCCCCAGTTCCTGCCCGAGGGCGAGCGCGGCGCAGCGGGCAAGGTTGCAGTCGTCGGCTCGGGCCCGGCCGGCCTGGCCGCGGCGCACGACCTGGCCCTGCGGGGCTACGCGGTCACGGTCTTCGAGGCCGCGGATCGGCCCGGCGGCATGCTGGCCCTGGGCATTCCCGCGTACCGCCTGCCGCGCGACGTGCTGGCCCGGGAGATCCAGGAGATCGCGGACCTGGGCGTGGAGATCAGGTGCAACCAGGCCCTGGGCCGGGATTTCCAGCTCGAGGATCTGCTTGCCGCGCCAAAGCCTGGCCAGGCGGAGGCGGGCGAGCAGGGGCACGCTGCCGTGTTCCTCGGCCTGGGTGCCGGCCCGGGTCTGCGCCCGCCGATCGAGGGCAGCGAGGCCGAGGGTGTTCGCGACGCGATCGATTTCCTGGAGCAGGTCTGCGCGGGCGAGCTCGAGAGCCTGGGCGGCCGGGTGCTGGTGCTCGGCGGCGGCGACGCGGCCGTGGACGCGGCGCGGTCGGCCCTGCGCCTGGGCGCGGACCAGGCCACGGTGGTGTACCGCCGCACCCGGGACGAGATGCCGGCCCACCCCGAGGAGGTGGCCGCGGCCGAGGCCGAGGGCGTGGAGTTTCGCTTCCTCGGCATGGCCCGCCGCGTGCTCACCGAGGCCGGCCAGGTCCAGGCCCTGGAGTGCCAGCAGATGGAGCTGGCCGAGGCCGACGACTCGGGCCGGCCCCGGCCGGTCCCGGTGGAGGGCCAGAGCTTCACCCTGCAGGCCGAGCACGTGATCGTGGCCGTGGGCCAGGCCCCGAGCCTGGGATTCCTGGCCGAGGCCGGGCTGGAGCTGAGCGGCGGCGGCCTGCTCGCCGTGGACGCGCAGACCGGGCAGACCTCGATGCCCGGCGTGTTCGCGGGCGGCGACTCGGCAACCGGTCCGGCCACCGTGATCGAGGCGATTGCCGCGGGCAAGCGCGCGGCCCTGGGCATCGATCTGACGCTGTCGCGGGGCGAGCGCGAGGTGCGGCCGCTGAGCTTCCACGAGCCGCCGGACAGCGGCTGGGACGAGGTGATCCCGCCCGTGGGCGTGGCCAGCGAGCCGCGGGTCGCGGAGCCGGCGCTCGACGTGGAGCAGCGGCTGGACCGCGGGTTCCCCGAGGTGATGCCGGGCTACACCGCGGAGCAGGCCATGGCCGAGGCTGCGCGGTGCCTGGACTGCTCGCCCTGCTCGCTGTGCGACAACTGCGTGGAGAACTTCGGCTGCCCGGCCATCGGCCGGCACGACGGCCGGATCGAGATCGACGCCACGCTGTGCACCGGCTGCGGCATCTGCGCCCAGCTGTGTCCCAACGGCGCGATCTACAGGGTGGAGTGATGCCCGCCAAGACCACCCGCCTCCGCATCTTCTTCGCCGGCGTCGGCGGCCAGGGCAGCCTCACCGCGTCCCGCCTGCTGGGCGAGATCGCGATGGAGGCCGGGTACGACGTGCTGGTCAGCGAGCTCCACGGCATGTCCCAGCGCGGCGGCGTGGTCGAGTCGTCGGTGTTCATCGGGTACGTGTTCGGCTCGATCCTCGAGGACGGCGAGGCTGATCTGCTGGTGGCCTTCGAGCCGCTGGAGATGGTGCGGGCGATCGCCAAGGCCAGCCAGGGCACCACGGTGCTGTGCAACACCCGGCCGATCCTGCCCTCCACGGTCTCCCGCGGCCAGGCGCGCTACCCCGGGATCGACTTGATGCTCGACGCGGTGCGGCCCGAGGTCGGGCAGCTGGTCAGCTTCGACGCCACGGATCTGGCCGTGCAGGCCGGCTCGGTGCTGGCCACCAACATGGTGATGCTCGGCGCGACCTGTGCCAGCGGGATCCTGCCCTTTGCCCGCGAGGACTATCACCGGGTGATCGAGGACAAGACCCCGGAGCGGTTCCGGGAGACCAACATCAAGGCCTTCGAGGCGGGGTACAGGGCAGTGACGGAGGCGAGATGAGCGGAGATTTCACCCTCGAAGACAGGTTCAAGCTGCTGTGCGCGATCAACCGCGCCGCCCACTTCGAGTGGCGCAAGGTGGCGCTGGCCGCGGCGCCGGACATCGATCCGCTGGAGCTGGTCCGCAGCTACTGGATCGAGGTCGGCCACGACACGGCCAAGGCGTACTTGAAGATGATCGACCGGGAGAAACCCCTGGCCCAGCAGATAGCAAGCCTGGCCATGAAGAGCTCGCTGGCCATGGGCGAGACCGCGTCAGTGCAACCGGGCGACGAGGACGGGGTGTTCCTGATGGTCCACACCGCCTGCCCGTGGAACGAGTGGCACCGCCGCTTCGGGCTGCAGGCCGAGGACCGGCCCGGCTGCGATCAGTGGATGCAGACCATCGCCGAGGACCTGAGCGAGGCCCTGGGCGTGAAGGTCTGCGTTCAGACCGTGGGCACGACCCTGCCCGAGGGCGGGGAGACGTGTACGCGGAGGTTCTGGGTCGAGAAGGGATAGCCTGGGACTGAAGTCCCAGGCTGACTTCTTGGGCCGCTCCGCGGCTGAGTTGCGCTGGGATAGCAGACTGGTTCGCCCTGGGCCGCTCAGTGGCGAAGCCACCCAATATATCAGCCTGGGACTTCAGTCCCAGGCGAGGCCGGGGGCTTCATGGACTTCGAGCTGACCGACGTGCAGACCGCGATCCGCGACACCTTTGCCCGCTTCGTCAAGGAGCGGGTGCTCCCGCAGGCCGAGGCGATCGACGAGGCCAAGGACTTCCCGGCCGAGCTGTTCGCCGAGGTGGGGAAGCTGGGCTTCTACGGCATGCGCTACAGCGAGGCGGACGGCGGATCCGACGCGGGCATCGTGGCGTACATCCTCGCCGTGGAGGAGCTGGCCCGCGGCTCGATGTCGCTGGCCGCGGCGTGCACGATGCAGTCGCTGATGGGCACGTACTTCGTGCACAAGCTGGGGAGCGACGAGCTCAAGCAGCGCCTGTTCGCGCCCGCGCTCACCGGCGAGAAGCTGGGCACGATCTGCATGACCGAGCCGGACGCGGGTTCCGACCTCGGCGGGATCAAGACCCGGGCCCTGCCCGACGGCGACGCCTTCGTGCTCAACGGCTCCAAGATCTGGATCACCCAGGCGCCGGTGGCCGACTTCTTCACGGTCTTCGCCAAGGTGGGCGCCGGCGACGACGCGCCCCTGGGCATCTTCCTCGTGGAGCGCGGCAACCCGGGGCTGCAGGTGGGCCGCAACATCGACAAGCTGGGCGTGCGCTCCTCGGTGACCTCGGAGGTGTTCTTCGAGGACTGCCGTGTCGAGCCCGAGGGGGTGCTCGACTCCTCGGGCCGGGGCATGGAGTACCTGCGCGAGATCCTCAACGAGATCCGCATCATGACCGCGGCGCTCGCTCTGGGCGGGGCCCGCGGCGCGCTCGAGGACTCGGTGGCGTACGCCAAGGAGCGGGTGCAGTTCGGCCGGCCAATAGTAAAATTCCAGGCGGTGCAGATCCACATCGCGGAGATGGCCACCGAGCTGGAGGCGGCCAGACGCTTGACCCAGTACGCGGCCTGGCGCGCCGAGCAGGACCTGCCGCGGACCAAGGAGGCGAGCATGGCCAAGCTCTTCGCCTCGGAGGCCGCGTACCGGGTGTGCGACCGAGCCTCGCGGATCATGGCCGCGTACGGGTACGCGATGGAGTACCCGGTGCAGCGCTACCTGCGCGACGTGCGCTTCACGCTCTTCGGCGGGGGCACGTCCGAGATGATGCAGTTCACGATTGCCCGGGAGGTGCGCAAGTGAGTGCGGAGAAGCGAGTTCGCGTGCTGCTGGCCAAGCCCGGCCTGGACGGCCACGACCGCGGGGTGAAGGTGATCGCGCTGGCGATGCGCGACGCGGGCTTCGAGGTGGTGTACACGGGTCTGCGCCAGAGCGTGGAGAGCATCGTGCAGGCCGCGGCCGAGGAGGACGTGGACGTGCTGGGCCTGTCCATCCTCTCGGGCAGCCACCTGCCGATCTGCGAGAAGATGGCGGGTCAGATCAAGGCGCAGAAGCTGGACGACGTGCTGTGGGTGGTGGGCGGGGTGATCCCGGAGCCGGACCGCGCGCGGCTGACCGAGCTGGGCGTGGACGCGATCTTCCCCACCAGCACGCCGCCGGACGACATCGTCAGCTTCATCAAGGAGAGGTGCGCGTGAGCCCCGAAGGGGCGACATCATCCAGCCCGGGGCGTCAGCCCCGGGATCACGACGGAGCCTATATCTCCTGCAGCCGCGTAGCGGCGACACCTTCCAGCCTGGGGCGTGAGCCCCGGGGTCGCGCTGACCCCACCCCCCAGCCCCCTCCCCGGGGCGGGGAGGGGGAGCAGCGCCCCTGGAGACCGACATGACCGAAAAAGAGAAGCAGCTCCCCCCCGTCTTCCTCGAGTCCGGCCTCGAGGTGAAGCCGGTGTACACCGCCGACGACGTGGAGGCCTCGGGCGGCTGGGACCGCTCCCTGCCCGGCGAGTACCCCTTCACCCGCGGCATCCACGACCTGATGTACCGCCAGCGCCCCTTCACCATGCGCCAGTACGCGGGCTTCGGCGATCCGGAGCAGACGCGCGAGCGCTTCGGCTACCTGATCGAGCGCGGCCAGACGGGCCTCAACGTGGCCTTTGACCTGCCCACCCAGGTGGGCCTGGACTCGGACGACCCGCGCGCCGAGGGCGAGGTGGGCCGCGTGGGCATGGCGGTGGACACGCTGGCCGACATGGAGACGGCCTTTGACGGCATCGATCTGGACAAGATCACGGTCTCGCTGACGATCAACGGCTCGGCGAGCACGATCATGGCGATGTACTTCGCGATGGCCGAGAAGCGCGGGTACGACCTGGCCAGCCTGCGCGGCACGGCCCAGAACGACATCCTCAAGGAGTTCGTCAGCCGCAACACGTGGATCTTCCCGGTGGAGCCCTCGGTGAAGCTGGTGGGCGACACGATCGAGTTCTGTGCAAAGCACCTGCCCAAGTACTCGCCGGTGTCGGTGTGCGGGTACCACATCCGCGAGGCGGGCGCGAACCCTGTTCAAGAAATGGCGTACGCCTTCCTCATCGCCAAGGCGTACATCGACCACTCGCTGAACCGCGGCCTGAGCGTGGACGAGTTCGCGAGCCGGCTCTCCTTCAACTTCGACATCTTCGGCAACTTCTTCGAGCAGATCGCGAAGTTCCGCGCGGGTAGACGTCTCTGGGCCAAGATCGTCAAGGAGGAGTACGGCGCCGAGAACCCGAAGTCGGGCTGGGTGCGTATGATCGCGGGCGGCGGGGGAGGGGGCCTCACGGTCGAGCAGCCGGAGAACAACATCGCGCGCTCGGCATACTACGCGCTGCTCAGCGCGCTCTCGGGCACGCAGACGATGGCGCTGTGCACGTACGACGAGGCGTACACGATCCCCACGGAGAAGGCGGCGCGGATTGCCCTACGAACCATGCAGCTGCTGATCCACGAGATGGGCATCGCGGACACGGTGGACCCGCTGGCGGGCTCCTACTACGTGGAGACGCTGACCAACGAGATGGAGACGGCGATCGTCAAGGAGATGGAGGAGATCGCGCAGCGACGCGGCATCGTGCAGACGATCGCCAAGGGCGAGGTGCAGGCGCGGGTGGCGCATCAGGCGTACGCCTGGGAGAAGGGGTTGCGGGACGGGTCGATCAAGAAGGTCGGCGTGAACATGTTCGAGGAGGAGGAGGAGGAGCGCAGCGTCGAGTTCCACCCCTACGATACCGAGGGCGCGAAGCGCAGGATCGAGAAGCTGCAGAAGATCCGCGAGGAGCGCGATGCGGACCAGGTGAAGCAGAAGCTGACCGCGGTCAAGTGGGCCGCGGACAAGGGGCAGAACGTGATGCCGGCGACCATCGAGGCCGTGAAGGCGTATGCCACGGTGGGTGAGATCACGCAGGTGCTGAAGGAGATCTACGGGGAGTTCAAGGAGCCGGTGGTGTTCTAGGCCTCAGTTTACTCGTTAGTACTAGGCAGCCTGATGCTCCGCCTCATATTGGCCGCTCGTTGCAGGTCAGCAATGGACTTGCGGGAAGAACCTAGACCAATTCGAAGCACTGCTTCGTTTGCGAGGTCTGTTGCAGATGACCAATTGCTTTCCGCAATAGCGGAAGACGCCTTCCGGAAATAGGAGTTCACCGTCCGTCTATCAAGATCCGGCAGCACCACCGGTAGAGAGGACACATCGCTTGGTTCAAGCTTAAGTACGCCGTCGCCGAAGTACCGACCATTGCTCTCGGCAATAAGCGCACTGAAACTTGTAAGAAGTGACAGACTGATCATTCTCTGTCGCCAAACTGGGATTTTGTGGCGCCAGTTAATACGGTGAATGGTGTTTGTACAAAGCACACCGGCGCGATTGAGTACCAATCTTGGCTGGACATAGTGAAAACAGGGAATGAACGCATCAGGTACTTCCAAGTGACGTATGCAATACCAAGGAGTCCGTGATGCGCACTTGTATGCGCGACTCGCCCGCACTCCATCTTCACATTCGAGGTACGTCTTTAGCGAGTTCGGTAGACGGTTCGAGTTGATTGCCAACAAGGAACACGGCAAATCAGAACTGTGAATGGAGCGATAGTCATCCGCTACAAACTCCAGGCTACGAATGTACGTAGCTCGGCATACTATCGGCAGCAAGTTGCTCTTTGGGATTTGTCTTCTTGCGATTTCACTTCTGCTGAGAACGAAGAAGTGCTTAGCGCCTGTGACAACGCCGATTTTTACTGAAGCCAGGTCGCCGAGTGTTGTCACTCGTCCACTACTGAAAATACTGTTCACAGCGGTAGGCAATTCTTGAGACGAACCGCCTTGAAATACAACGAAATGGCGGTCTCTTTCTGGCGAGACTCCATGCGATATAGTGAATTTGTTCTGAACTGGTTTACTGACGCGTTTTCCGCGCGGATGACGTTGACGGCTGTGTTCATTGTTCAGGCCACGCCAACCGGAACCAAGAACCACAACAGTTGCTTCGATGGCTTTTGGGAACAGACGGCGTCGATACAGGATCGACTCGGATTTCTCAAACTGTTTTGAAACGATTTCACGCACCGGGGCTGCATAATCAACTGTCAGGTATGCAGGAGGCAGGACCATAGCGATTCTGCCCCCAGGGGCGAGGAATGCGAGCGAATGTAATAAGAAGTAGGCCCAATATGAGGATGTTCTTGGGAGTCGTAACCCGATTGCTGTCATCGCCGCCTGTGCTGCGTTGACTTGGTCTTTCCGAAGATGATGGTGCCTATTATACGGAGGATTGGCGAGGATGGCATCCACGCGCCACTTTTGCAATCGACTGGGCCGTAGAACTAGAAAATCAACGCCAGTTTGTATTTGCCCTGTGCGCTCATTGAAACCAGGTAGCTGGCGCAGCGAGTTAATGGCTTTCGGATCGATATCAGTCCCATACAATTGCGAGTAGGGTCTCGACGATCCCAGCGTAATAAGTTTCTGTATCGCAGCGCTAAAGAAAGAACAACCACCGTACGATGGATCAAGTACCTTGTCCGAAGCCGATTCGATTGCCCAGTCTGCTAGCGCTTCTGCGATGTCAGGAGGTGTGTAATATGCACCAAGAGTTTTCATATGCGATCGAGACATTGGAATTATCTCGCATCCCACATGTGCATAAGGTAACTGGGTCTCGGTGTAGCTAGGAACTCCGATACTCTGTCTGTAAAAGGCCCAAGGTACTCCTCTTGAGCTCTTCTGACTATATATTGAGTTTGGCCGTCTGAAAAAAAACGGTCATAACTTTCGGGGAAGAAATGGCGGACTATATACTCGCAGACCATAGTGAGGTTCAACGGGTGATGCAAAAATCTCGGCTCACCTAGGTTCTCTGGCATTCGGTAGTATTCATCATTTTCCTGTTGGCCGCCTATCTGAAGGTGAAACCAAGGTTCATTTCCAGCAGCCTCGCCTCTGTAATCGAAACGGAACCGCAACATGACTCTACCTCGCAGATATGCAATGGCATCTTCCAGAGTTGCAGCATCAAGGGTCTGATTGAACCAAACGGATTTCTCTATGCACCAAACCCTCACTTTGATCGAGTCGGCAAAGGCAGGTATCCCCTCTTCTGGCTCACTGAACATTCCAGAAATGTCGATACGCATCTTGTATCGTATTGCGGACGTCGCTGGATCAGTCGGTCTGAAAATAATTGGATTGCTTTCGTCGATCAAGTACCTCCAGCGTTCTCCCGATTTACGCGTCTTCTGGTAGGAGCGTAGTTGATTGGCTACATTCTTAAGCACAGCTACAGAATCACGGTGAACTAACTTGCTCTTTCGTAGTACACGCGAGAGCATTTCAATGCACCTAATCTCGTGATTTGCGTTCATTGGATGCCTTGTGGATTCTCCATTAGCAGCTCATAGATGTCGTGTGCATCCGTGATCGGATAGGATGAAATATCAATGGGTTACAGCTACTTATCATGCGGCTTTCCTGCTCTTCCGAGCACGTTGAGTTTCGATGGACTCGAGAAGCGATGGTCGGCCACGGTTGGGAT
>Ga0272442_10000341_pt1 | contig 77431 bp, 89 predicted proteins | sample SSMForm2O_FD_200262 | JGI IMG/M metagenome (GOLD analysis project Ga0272442, IMG submission 200262) | Marine sediment archaeal communities from Little Sippewissett salt marsh, Falmouth, MA, United States - SSM-Form-2O | ecosystem: Environmental > Aquatic > Marine > Wetlands > Sediment ...
CCGAATTTTTTATAACAGAACCTGATCCAATACGAGAATCATTCATAATAACTGTATTTCCGATTTGACTGAATGGTTGAACAACAGAGTTATTACCAATTGTTGTTGAAGGAAAAATACAAACATTTGGACCAATTTCACAACCCTCGCCAATTATTACAGGTCCAACAATATAGCATCCTGAATAAATCGTTGTATCTTTTCCAACTGAAGTTTCTCCTTTAATTGTTACTCCTTTCTCAATTGTACCTCCAATTATTGAAGGTGTTCTTTTAATCATAGTTTCATTTAAATGAATTAAATCCCATGGATAAACAATATCTCTCCACAAATCAGCAACTATTGTATTTATTTTTTCACCATCATCAACAATCGATTGTATTGTTGAAGACAAATCATAAATTCCTTCAGAAGCTAATTCTTCAATTATTCCAAATATTTTTTTTGGCAATTTGTAAATACCTGTCGAAATAAATTTACCAATTTCTTCTCTTGGTTTTTCAACAATTTCTCTTAATTTTTCCCTTTCAATAAAAACAGCACCATATTTTGATGGATTTGGATGTTCTTTAATTAAGATTGAATATTTTGAATTATCTTTAATTAATTTTGAAATGCTAGTGTTATCAATTATATTATCACCGGATAAAACAATGAAAGTATCTTGTATATGACTTTTTGCATGTAACAATGCATGACCTGTTCCTAATTGCTTTTCTTGAACGACATAAGTGATTTTTGCGCCTTTGTAGTTTTTAAAATGCTCCATTATTACTTCTTTTTTATAACCTACAACGATAATTATTTCATTAATTCCATTATTTTTTACAGCATCGATTACATACTCCAATACCGGTTTATTTGCAACAGGTAACATAACCTTTGGAATTGTCTCAGTGAAAGGCCTTAATCTTTTTCCTTCACCAGCGGCTAAAATTACTGCTTTCATTCAAATCGCCTATTTTGTGTAAGCTTTGTTCGCATATTTTACATTTACTTAAAAAAAATTTATTTAATTAAAAAAAATATTGAATTAATTTACAAATAATAACGAATATTTACATTTCTCTGCAAGCTTTCTTTTTAGATGTTTAAAAGGGAGCCCTAATAATCCTTTCTTTTTTTGTTCCCTACCCACAATTATTAGATTTGGATTGATTTCCTCCGCTGTCTTTAAGGTTATCTTCTCAAGACTACCTGTTACTAATTTTACTTTTATACCTTGCTTTTCCATATCATTTACAAATTTATTACCATTAAAAAGTAAGTCTCTTTCAGGCTTTTTATCAGATCTTTTTCCATTCTTATCTACCTGGACGCTATCTTCGACATCTACAACATAAAGCATATTTAATTCCCAACCAAGAAGCTTTGAAAGTTTAATGCTAAATTTAGGAACTTTTTGGTTTGGAGCTAAATTTGAGCAAATTGATAGTATGGATTTACCGTCACTTTTTGATTGGATCCATATTGGGATATCCAATTCATCAAATAATCTGTAATTCAAAAAACATTCTTTTTCAAAACCCATTAATATTAAATTGTAATCTTTTCTTACTGTTTCTTTTTTTACAACACTACTAAATTCTCCTTCAGATATTTTTTCTTCAAAGGGAATATTTCTATTCTTAAAGTAATATTTTGCATCCTCGAAAACAATATTATCTGCTGTATTTTTTTGTTCTCTTCTAATGTCCTTTTTAGTTTCAGCTATTTCATTGTGGGTTCTATAACCATTGGATAGTTTATCTGTTTGATTTAGAACTTTTTCTTCTATAATATATATCAAATTTATTCTACTTTTAAATTTTTCAGCAAGAAATGCTGTTTTTTCTAAAACTTCTTTAGAATAATATTCTGATGATATTGGAACGAGTATATTTTTAAACATAGGCCTTGAATTACCATTTTTCAGCATACAATTATAATTTTTAAACCTTTCATATGTGCAAATATCCTTTCCAATAAACAATTGCTACAATAAAAATCACAATAATACAGGCGATATTTGCTATACTTCCTGCCTTAAATAAATCCTTTGTTGAAAAATAACCTGAAGAATAAGTTATTGCATTTCCAGGTGTTGCAATAACTAGCATAAATGCAAAACCAGCACTTAATGCAATAATCATCGCTGCTAGTAATGGGCTTATTCCAGGAATCTCAGTTGATATTGCAATACCAATTGGTAGTAATATTGCTACAGCACCGATATTTGACATAATGTTTGTTAATAATACAGTAAGAATAATTATAACAAAAACTACAATAATTGGATTTATTCCTACGGTGCTGAATAAGGCATTTACTATCCATGAACCTGCACCTGTTTTTTGTATACCTATACCAAGAGTTATTGCTCCTCCATAAAGTAAAATAATTCCCCAAGGTACACGCTTTTCGACATCGTTCCAATTTATAGTCTTCGTAATAAATAATAAAATGCTACCAATAATTGCAATAACAGCAAGTCCAAAATATGGATGAGAAGAAAATAAAATCCAAAGCATAATAGTTACTAATAAAACTGTTAAAACAATAGTTTCATTTTTTTCCATTTTTCCAGCTTTGATTACTTGATTTTTTATCTCTTTTTTTGCTTCTGAAATATTATTTATCTCAATTGGAAATGAAAATTGTAAAATTATCCAAACTAAAGGTAATGAAATAAATACAACGGGCATTGAGTAAATCATCCAATCAAAAAATGTTACATTTACTGGATTGGAAAGATCAGAAAGAAGTCCAATTGTTAATGGATTACGAGCTCCGCCTATAAGCGTACCAATACTTCCGATAGAACATCCATATGCAACACACAACATACTTACCTTTCCAAAATTACTTTGTCTTGGTGTAATTTTCATTGAAATTAAGATAGAGGCAACAATTGGTAAAAACAATGCAGCAACACCATGTGCAGGCATAGCAAATGATAGAAATGCACATGAACACATTATTCCAAATGTAAATATTCTAGGGGTCTTTTCAAAATGGCTTAGAAATCTTAATGCTATTCTTCTATGAAGGCCATGCTTTTCAATTGCTCCTGCAATAATAAATGCACCAACAAGGAAGAAAATAGCTTGGCTGCCAAAGCTTGAAAAAACCTCATCAGGTGGAATAACATGCATAATTGGCTGGATAATCATTATTAAAAGACCTGTTACCGCAAGTGGTATTGGCTCAATAATCCACAGAACTGCAGCCATAAGTAATATTCCAATCATCACTTTTCCATTATGAGTCAAACCATCAGGAGTTGGAATAAAATAAAAGATTGCAAGTATTGAAAATGCAATGATAATAAAGATAATATTACTATATTTTGAAATCTGAAATTTTTTCTTAGAAATATTATCCTTATTCATTTTTTCTTCTATTATGATATATTCTTAGGTCTATTGTGCCAACCATTTTTTCTAGATTATCCGATGGTAAATTTAGAAAGTTTAGAATTTCTTGTATATTTTCTTTAGGATTTTCTAATATTTTGTTATAGTTTACAAACAAGACATTGATGTCATCTCTATTTTGGATCTCATTTTTTATCATTTTGTCTAACTTGAGTATGCTTTCTCTTGTTTCATCTCTGTTAAAATCCTTTCCCTTAATCATTTTTTTTATTGAATCAAGTGTCTCTTCTATATTTCTTTCAGTGTAGATAATCTTGTAATTACCTGGTGGAAGATATTTCAAACCATAAGCTGTGATTTTAATGAAATTTCCTTTATAATTTTCAATTGGAAATTGTTTGCTAATAAGTTTGCTAATAATCTTTCCACCTTCTAACTCGTAATATCCTTTTACATTATTTTCATCTGCTGGGCGAGAATCATCAAATGCAATAGGTATACTTCCTGCGTGCAATATTTGCATAAGCATTGATGTGCCTGAGCGTTCTTGACCAGATACAATATAGTATACATCTTCATCTAATTTCATATGAATCAATTCTTTAGTCTATTATTTTGAATTTTTTAAGTGTACTTATAACTTTATCTACACTTTCTTCAACTGTTTCCTTATCAGTATCAACAATCACCTCAGGATTTTCTGGTTCTTCATAAGGGGCATCTATTCCTGTGAAATCCTTTATTATTCCTTCTCTTGCTTTTTTATACATTCCTTTTGGGTCTCTTTTTTCACAAGTATCAAGTGATGCCTTACAATATACTTCTATGAATTGACCCGGTTCGACAAGTTCTCTGCAGAAGTTTCTAAATTTTCTGTATGGTGAAATAAATGCAGTAATTGCAATTACTCCAGCTTCTGAAAAAAGTTTTGCTACTTCAGAAATTCTTCTAATATTTTCGTTTCTATCATCTGGTGAAAATCCTAGGTTTTTGTTTAGACCGTGTCTTATGTTATCTCCATCTAGAACATATGTGAGTTTTCCAATTGAGTGCAATTTGTATGCAATCTCATTTGCAATTGTTGATTTTCCACTTCCAGATAGTCCAGTAGTCCAAATTATTACTCCTTTTTGATTTAGTAGTTTTTCTCTATCTTCTTTTGATACTTTATGTTCGTGCCATACAACATTTGTCGCTTTTTGTTTATCCATTTTTTTATCACCTACATTATTTATTTTAAAAATTCTAATATTTCTTGGACAAAAGAATCAGTTTTTTCTTTTGGAACTATTGCACCAAGAACTTCTTTTTTACCCCCACATTTAAAACCAAGTGATTTTCCTCTTTTTATCATTGGTTCTGCATTTTTTGTACTTCTCATATAAATTTGATCTTTGTTTTCAAAAAAACCTGAATTTACAACCACTGTGTTTTTTCCTGATTCCCATGCAATCTTTCTTGTAATTGTTGATATTATGTTGTAAGGTGTGTTTATTTTTTTAAGGATTATTTCCCCTATTTCGTTTGATGGTTTTTTTAATATATTTGTTATCTCTTCATTTAATTTATTTAGATTTTTATTCCAAATTTTATTGTTTAAAATATCACTTGCAGAGCCATTTTCAAGTAGCATATGTGGAGCTTTTTCAACAGTTTTTTTATCACCTAATTTATAGTTTGAATCTAAAAGATATGCCATTTTTAACAAGTCTTCAAAAGTTAAGTTATTCTCATTACAGAATTTGTTTATCTTTTCGGTAAAGTCCTTATTGTTTTTGATTTTTTGTTCGTGATCTCCAACTACACCTAAAAGAGCAAACAGATTTAGTCTATTTCTAAGATAATTATTTACAATCCAGCTTGCGGAAGGGTATTTATCAGGATTTTCTCCTTTTATTACTGGATTGTGATGATAAACCTTTTCGATTACCTTTCCCAAGTGATGGTCAAATATCATAACTTTTGCATTTTTAGCAAGTTTTAGGATGTTATTTTCAGGTAATGACATATCAGCAACTATTACAAAATCATATTTTGAATATTCTTCTAATTCTTTTTCAGTAAGATAATAATTGCCAAGTTCAGGTGTTCTATTATCAATATCTTTATCAGATAAATGTTCAAGCAATAGCTTTGCTGAACAAATACCATCTGTGTCCCAGTGATGTATTAAAAGCCCTTTACCTGTAAGCTCTTTAAGCATCTTTACACCTGTTTTATTCGACAAAAGTTTTATCAAATTTTAAGATAGTTTCTGAGACTTCCTTTCTCATCATATCTTCTGGAGGAATCTTTCCATCTCTAAGAATTGCTCTTATCTTTTTTCCAGCAAAATTAACATGATATTTCTGTTCATGTGGACAGATTTTGTCATTTACTACACTGTCACATTTTGTACATCTTGAAAATGATCTGAAAAAGAGTGGAGTTATTCCTAAATCTGGAAATTCTTTAAAAATATCATGTGCATCATAAGGGCCATAGTAATCACCTACTCCAGCATGATCTCTTCCAACAATAAAATGTGTACATCCAAAGTTCTTACGCATTATTGCATGATGAATTGCCTCTCTTGGACCTGCATATTTCATAGACGTTCTAAGAATTGACATTACAGCTCGCTCTTTTGGATAATAATATTTCATTAACGTTTCATATGAAGCAAGAATTACATCATCAGTAAAATCACCTGATTTTTTCTTACCAATTATTGGATTTATAAAAAGTCCATCAACAAAAGTCAAAGCAGTCTTTTGAACATATTCATGACCTATATGCGGCGGGTTTCGTGTTTGAAAGGCAACAATTTCATCCCAACCTTTTTCTTTAAATAAAAATCTAGTCTCTTTTGGTGTAAGATTGTAATTATCATATTCTCTTTCCTTATTTTCATATAAGGTTATTTTTCCACCAATTAACTTATCCTTCATATTGTATATGTTTGCAACTCCGGGATGATTTACATCTTTTGTTTTATATACATTCTGTGCAAGTGTTTTTTTGTCATAATCTTGGATTTCTTCGACATCTAATAGTGATGTAACACCAGTTTCATTGTTAGTGAGAACTACTGTATCTCCTTCCTTAATTTCTTTAATATCATTTTTATCAAAATCAATTAAAATTGGAATTGTCCAAGGTGTGTCATCTTCAAGTCTTTTCTCAGTTAGTATATTATTAAGATCGTTATTACATAGAAATCCATTCAGTGGTGAAAATATTCCATTTGCAATATTTAGAATGTCTTCAGACGTGTTTGTAGATATCTCAAATTTTTTATATCCATTTAAGTCGATACCTTTTTTCTTTATGCGTCTATTCACTAATTTTCCGCCATGTGGTTTTATCATTCTTAATCCCTCACTCTAAATAACCTAGGGCACGTAATCTGTCTCTTACCTTTTCTTCATCTTCCTTTGTAAATGCCTCATCATTTTCTTCTTTGTCACTAGATATAATCTCCCTCAAAACGTACGTTACATAAGAAGAAAGTGATGTAAAACCAGTTCCTTTTATTCGCTCTTTTATTTTCTTTGCCAATGGAGTTGGAATTGATATTGTCGTATAGTTTTTATTATCCTTTTCCATATCATCACCTAATTATATATAATTATATTTAATTATATGTAATCAAAGGTAATTAAAGATTTCATATATAAAATTTATTAAAAAAGAAATATTAGAGATTATATATCGGTTTTAAAATAAGGTGTAAAATTGAAAATCGATGATGTGAAGATCGCGGTTTTAAGAATAGAGGGTACAAATTGTGAACAGGAGTCTCTAGATGCATTTAAAAGATTAGGAGCAAGTCCTGAATTTGTTCATTTAAAGCAGCTGCTTAATATTGACTGTAATAAAGATGAAAAGCGAAATATTTCCCAGTTCCAATGTTTAATGATTCCTGGAGGTTTTTCTGCAGGAGATTACATAAGAGCTGGTGCAATATTTGCTGCAAGAATTAAAAGCAAGTTAAATAAGGACTTAGTTGAGTTTGTAACTCAAGAATATCCAATTCTAGGTATATGCAATGGATTTCAAGTTCTAATAGAGCTTGGGTTACTACCAGGAATTGAAAATATAATTAGTTCTTCACCGGATGCCTGTTTAAATATTAATGACTCTAATAGGTTTGAATGTAGACCTACTCTTCTAAAACATGAAAATAATGGAAAATGCAAATTTACCTCAAAAATTCCAAAAAATGATATCAGACTAATTCCAAGTGCTCATGCAGAGGGAAAACTACTATTTCCTCTAGATAAACAAGAAAAATACATAAAAAAACTAGAGGATAATGACCAAATTGTTTTTAGATATGTCGACCCTGATGGAAATTATGCGGGATATCCATGGAACCCAAATGGTTCAATATCAAATATCGCAGGAATATGCAATAATACTGGTAATGTATTTGGAATGATGCCGCATCCTGAAAGAACATATTACAAACACCAACATCCAGATTGGACAAGTACAAAATTAAATGATAATTTAGGCGATGGAAAGGATATTTTTGAATCGATTTTAGAATATATTTGTAAAAGGTTCTAACATGTCAAGTGTTGCCACCTCATTAATAATAAATAATGATGGGAAACTTCTTATTTTAAAGAGAAGTGATAAGGTAAAAACCTACAAGGGTTTCTGGGGTGGTGTCGCAGGTTATATTGAAAAAAACGAAAAACCAATTGAGACAGCATATAAGGAAATTAAAGAAGAAGTTGGATTTGAAAAAGAATATTTAACTCTTAAAAAAAGATTAGACCCGATTAAAATTATTGATTACTATGATAATAAAAGATACGCTTGGGAGATATTTGTATTCCTGTTTGAATTAAGTAAAAAAAGGAATATAAAAATTGATTGGGAACATTCTGAATATAAATGGATAAGACCTTCTGAAATTATAAATTATAAAACTGTTCCACATCTAAAAGAAATTGTAAAAAAAATTATTCTTTAATTAAAAAAAAAATTAATCTTTTTTATCTAACTCATCAAGAATTTTTTCAATCTTTGAAAAGGAATCATCAATTGAACCTGAAATATCGATAATGTTCCAATTTCTTACAAGGAAAAGAGCCTTTTTTCTAACATTTTCAAACTCCTCAAGATTTTCAAACATCTCCTTTTCTTTTCGATTTTTAACCCGATTAAGAAGTATTTCAGGCGGAGCATCTAGAAAAAACATGTATTCAGAAGTTGGAACAAAATTTACAAAAAATTTGTATGCAATTCTTGCAAATCTTTCTGGCAGGTATGCAGTTCCCACAAGATAACGGACCATTATTAGTGTATCATAATTTTTTTTTCTATAATATTTTCTGATAGAAAATAAAACGTCCATCATGTAAAAAACTGCTGCTTTTAGCTTGTTTATCTTTCCTTTACCAAGAAGAGCCTTTTTTGCTTTCTTTCCAAAAAAATTATCAGATTCAGGATGAGATCGGGTTTTTACTTTTTTACCTAGTTTTTCATAATGATTTTTAACTAGTTTTGCTTGAGTGTCCTTTCCAACACCATCAAGACCATCGATAATAATAAGTCTCATAATCTCACATTAGGAAAAATATCCAATATAGAAAAGCTGCAACAAAAGGAACTGAAAGATTGTCAAATCCTTTAGGAGTTAAGCCCTCAATTATTGCAGCAATAAACGCAATAAATAATAGAATTAAAAGTAAATTTGCTGTAATTGAGATTTTATAAAATAAAATCGCAACAATAATTGTTATAAAAGTAAAAACAAACATTGCAAAAGAACCAGCATAGCTTTTTTCATCGCCAAATATCTTGTATTTTTTCTTTCCATATTTAATACCAATAATTGATGCAAAACCATCACCATATGACATTGCAAGAATGCCTATTGCAATAACAACCATATTGTCAAAAAACAAATATGCAAGAATAGTCCATGTAATTGAATAATATACAAGACCCATACCATGTCCTGCAGCAGACGTTTTACCTTTTATAGATTTTATTGGGGTATAAGGACTCATTAAAAATGTAAAGAAAATAAAAGGACCTGCTGCAATAAAAGCCATTACTTCTTTTGTTTCAAAAATAGGTAAAATAAATGCAATATTTCCTACCATTATATGAAGAACTTTTCTACTGAGTTCAGGATATTTATCAAGTAATTTTTCGGTAATAATAAGAAGAACTGCAACGTAAATATACACAAGTACAACGCCTAAATAATCGCTTTGAATCATTTTATTATCCCCCATCAATTATTAGCAAAATAATTGGAACTAAAAAAGCAATAAGTCCGATAAAAATTGCAAAAAGTGTAAAGTTTCTATAAATTTTCAGATTTGGCTTCTTTTTTAATATAAGTTGAAAGGACGTACTCAAAAGCATGACATCTGTGATAAAAACTAGTAAAAGATAGGAATAATTCAAGTAATAAATTTGGTATTGTTTAATAGTAAAAGGTAGAAAACTTAAAAAAATTGCAATTAAGAAAAAAAATCCAGATATTATATTTGATTTTCTTTCTCCAATATATTTTGGAAATGATTTAACACCTTTTTTTACATCTCCCTCAAAATCCATAACATCCTTCATAATTTCTCTACCTGAACCTGCAAAAAATGCAATAAGAGCAATAATATAGATTGCTGGATCGATTTCAAATATCAATACATCTTCACCCAAAACCGCTGCTCCACCAAAAATAAAAGGTATAGCCATAACATAAGCTATGTAGAAATTGCCAAGAAGTTTTATTTTTTTCATCTTTGCATCATATAAAATTGCAAGAAGAGCGGTAATCAGTGCAATAATAAAACATGCAGTATTTACAAAAAATGAACTAATAATACCTAATGGAAACAAAATAAAAAAAGAAAAAAGAGCTGTTTTCGGAGAAATATCTCCTCTTACAAGAGGTCTGTCTGTCCTTTTATTTTTTTTATCAATTTCTAGATCATAATAATCATTCAAAGCAAAAGTACTTGCCTCAAGAAACAGTGCTGTAAGAAAGGTGAGAATAAACTTATAAAAAGAGGGAAATCCCTCTCCCTTTAAAGCAATAAGAGAACCAATTAATATTGCAATAGCAATCATTACTCCATGTTCTAGTCTTAGGAGCTCCCAGATTGCTTTTATTTTTTTCATTGCGCACCAAAATAATCTTTTTTGTTATAAACTTTTAATAAAAAGCAAATTGGTATTTTTACTTTTGAGGCTCAATTATTATTTTTATAGAATTACCAGCCTGTGCTGTTAATTTAAATCCTTTTTCTGTCTCGTTTAATGGTAACTTATGAGTAATTAAATCTGTTACAATTATTTTTTTAGTTTTAATCAAATTTATTGCTTCCTTTATATCTCTAGGCGCTCCTGCATAAGTTGAAACCATCTTTACCTGTTTATTCCATAAATCAAACAATGGAAATTGTATTTCAACACCAGGTTCTGTTGGGGCAAAAAACAAAATTGTTCCACCAGATGCAACTGATTCAAAAGCTTGTCTTGCTGCAGATGGTGCCCCTACACATAATATTACAAGATTTGCTAATTCTCCATCATTATATTTTCTTATTTTTTCAGGAACATTTTCCTTTGCATGTATTGTCTTATTAGCACCAGCTTCTTTTGCCTTTTTTAAACGAAAAGAATTAATGTCTGTTGCAAAAATTTTTTTTGCACCAAGCGCTTTTGCAAGTTTTATATTTAAAAGTCCTGCAACTCCACTACCAATTACAAGAACATTTTGTCCTTTTTTAATTTCTGCAATTCTTAGACCACGAACCACGCAAGCAAGTGGTTCGATAAATGCTCCTTCTTCATAAGTGACTTCACCCGGAAGTTTGAACACTCCACAATCAATGTTTATTTCAGGGACTCTTAGAAACTCTGAAAATCCTCCTGGATCAAAATTTGTGGAATGTAATGTATCACAAATAGTATGCTGGTCGTTTTTACAATATTCACATTTATTGCAAGGAATATGATGAGAAACAAAAATTCTATCTCCAACCTTGAATTTTTTTACATTCTTTCCAATCTTTATAATGTCTCCAGTCATTTCATGACCAAGTACCCTCGGTGCACTTTTTAACCTGTACCATTCCATTACATCACTTCCGCATATACCGCATGCATGAACCTTTACGAGAAGTTCGTTATCATTTATATCTGGAATTTGCATTTCTTCTATTCTTACATCGTTGTTATTATAGTACATTGCAACTTTCATTTTTTCCATTTAAAAACCAAAATGTGGAAACTTTAATTATTTATTATATGTTACCTTTAGGTTGAAAAACAATTTGAGGTTGAATAAAATGGGATTGTTTGGATCTTCAAAGATTACTCTGACGCTGGAGAAATATAATTTTTCACCTGGGGAAACTGCAAAAGGTACAGTAAAATTAAACTTAAGAAAACCAGCATTTGCAAGAAAATTAAAAGTTACATTATTTGGAGTTAGAAAGGTAAGACATGGAAATAAATGGCAGTGGCAAAAAGTATATGATTTTGACATGCCAATTTCTGGAGAAAAAGATTACCAGAAAGAGCAAATCCCCTTTGAGCTAAAAATTCCCCCGGACATATTAAATGCAAGAACAAGTCAACAAGCAATACAGGATTCACTTGAAGATAAACTAGGTGCTGCAGGAACTTTCATTAGTTCAGTTGCAGTAGGTACTGGAAAAACCGAGTGGAAAATAAAAGCTCAACTTGACATTCCAAAGAAGCTTGATGTTAAGACAAGTCAAGATATTCAGCTATATGAACAATAATGTAGCTACATAGATCTAAGTCTTTTTATTCTTTCATCAATAGGTGGATGGGTAGACCAAATCGAGGAAACTGAAACACTTTTGAAAGGGTTTGCAATGTAAAGAGGAGCTACAGTTTTTGACCCCTTTGGTTTGCCTCTTGGATGATCTTCTTTGATTTTTTCCAAAGCTTTAGCAAGGCCCTCAGGATTTCTTGTTAGATACGCTCCATTTGAGTCAGCAAGATATTCTCTTTTTCTTGATATTGCAAGATAAGTTAGTCTTGAAAAAATCGGTGCAAGTATCACAAAAATAATTGCAAGAACAATTATTATTGCATTACCCTCACCCTTTCTTCCTCTTGCACCTCCTCCCCAAAATAGTGACCAAAAAACAAGTTCTGAAATAAGGGCTATTGCACCAACAACTGCAACTGTTACTGTCATAATTAGTATATCATTATTTTTAATATGGCTCATTTCGTGAGCCATTACACCTTCAAGCTCATCAGGCTTTAATTTTCTAAGTGCTCCAGTTGTTGCACAAATTACTGCTTCCTCTGGTTTTTTACCTGTTGCAAATGCGTTTATGTTGTCTGAGTCCTGAACATAAACCTTTGGCATTGGTAGTCCTGCGGCTATTGACATTTCCTCAACTTTATACATAAAAAGTTTTTCTTCTCTATTAGCAGGATTTGCAGGTCTTGCTTTTGCAGCAGATAATACAGTTTGAACTGATATTGAATATGTGATTAAAACATAACCAACTGCAATAGGAATTGCAAATATAAGTGCAATTATAATATTTCCCGCAAATAGGATATAACCTAAAGAAAGAACAACGGCAATAAATAAAATAGCCATAAAAGAACATACTAGTATTGTTTGTCTTTTGTTTCTCCTAATATGATCTTCGACAAGAAGTTTTTTTTCCATAATATCAGGTTTAAATAAAATTTAGAATTTTACCTTAGGAAGTTCTCTATCTGCTTCAGGAATTTTTAGCATATCTCTTGTTTTTCTATTCATTCTTTTTGCAAACCATAAACCAGGAAATGTCTCAATTGTATTGTTATAAGCCAAAGTTACATCATTGAAATGTTGACGAGAGTATGCAATTTTATCTTCTGTATGAGTAAGTTCATCTTGTAATTGTAAGAAATTCTGATTTGCTTTTAAATCAGGATAATTTTCAGCAACTGCAAAAAGGGATTTAAGTGCACCAGTCAGCATGTTATCTGCATCGATGTTTTCTTGTGGTGATTTGGCAGACATTAATGCAGATCGCGCTTTTGTAACATTTTCAAGAACTTCTTTTTCATGCTTCATATAACCCTTTACAGTTTCCATAAGATTAGGTATCAAATCTGCTCTTCTTTTTAGTTGAACATCTATTTGAGCCCAGGAGTTATCAATTCGGTTCTCCATTCTTATTATCCTATTGTAGAAACCCCAGTAAATCAATAGGAAAAAAGCTACGAGTATTATTACAATTATACCTATCCACAATAACATATTTTCTCCCCATTTTATTTTTAGTTGGTTAATATCACTTTTTATATAAAGTTATCGAGTTAGTAAAAAATTATTTTTTATTTGATTTAAAAAAGTCATATGCTTCTTTAGGAGTATAATTTTTATGAACTACTGCATTAACTGCTCTTATCATGCTAACTGGATCGCTACTTTGGAAAATGTTTCTACCCATATCAACACCAATTGCTCCAGCTTGAATTGCATCATATGCCATCTGAATTGCATCCTTTTCTGGAATTTTCTTACCACCAGCAATAACTATTGGAACAGGACAAGTTTCAACTACTTTTTCAAAATCTGGACAGAAATAGGTCTTTACAATACTTGCTCCTAGTTCGGCAGCCATTCTAGATGCAAGGGATAAATATTTTGCATCTTTACCAAGGCCTCTTCCAACTGCTGTTACTGCAAGAACTGGAATATTGTATCTATTTGCATCATCAATTATTTTTGTAAAACCAAGAAGAGTATCTCTCTCAAACGGTTGACCAACAAGAATTGAAAATGCAACAGCTGCAACATTTAATCTTATTGCATCTTCAATTGATACAATAATTCCCTCATGAAGTAAATTATCTTTATTTAATATGCTAGTTCCACCTGAAACCCTTAAACAGATTGGTATATCTGTATCAGGAGAAATATAATTTCTTAATCCACCTCTTGTAGGCATAAGAACGTCAGCATAGGGTATTAGTGGCTTTGTCATCTCATCAAGCTTTTCAAGGCCTGTTGTTGGACCCATAAAATAACCATGGTCAACTGCAAGCATAACAGTATGTCCATCTTTTGGTTTAATTATCTTTGATAATCTATTTTTCATTCCCCAATCCATAAATTTTTGCCTCCGATTTCATTTAACGAATATAAGATTGTTATATAAATAATTTCTAAAGATGTCCAAGTAATCTTTAAATCTGATAGTGCAATACCTGTTCTACATTATTGGGAGGATTTATATATGTCAGTAATTGATAATTTAGAACCAAAACTTGTTTGGAAGCATTTTGATGAGATTAGAAAGATACCCAGATGTTCAAAGCATGAAGAAAAAATTAGAGAGTATATTGTTAATTTTGCAAAGAAACAAAACTTAAAATCAAAAACAGATAAAGTTGGAAACGTTGTTATTATTAAACAAGCAAGTTCAGGAATGGAAAACAAGCCTACTGTCGTTTTACAAGGTCATATGGACATGGTTTGTGAAAAAAATTCTGATGTGGATTTTGATTTTTCAAAGGATGCAATAAAACTCAAACTTAAAGGTGATCATCTAACAGCTGATGGAACCACACTAGGAGCAGACAATGGAATCGGCCTTGCAATGAGCCTTGCGATTCTTGAGGATGATAGTTTAAAATTAGGTCCCATCGAAGCACTTTTTACTATTGATGAAGAAACTGGCTTAACTGGTGCTTTTGCAATGGAATCAGATATGTTAACTGGTAATATACTTCTAAATCTTGACAGTGAAGATTTTGGTGTAATAACTGTTGGATGCGCTGGAGGGGGAGATTCAAAAATTGAAGTCCCTTTTAAAACTCAAAAATTAAATGAAAACATGGAAAGCATATCAATAAAAATATCTGGATTACGCGGAGGTCACTCTGGAGTTGATATTCACGAGCAGCGAGGAAATGCAGTAAAACTGCTGTCAAGAATGCTTTGGAAATTAACAAATAATTATGATTTTTTAATAACAGATTTGAATGGTGGAGATAAGCACAATGCAATACCTCGTGAGGCTTATGCAAAGGTTTCTGTTAAAAAAGCTGATAAAAATAAATTTATTGATGTAATAAAAAATGAAGAAAAGGAAATTTTCGAAGAAATAAAACCAATTGATCCTAATTTTAGTGTCGATATAGAAGATATAGGAAAAACATCTATAGCTCTGACTAAAGACTCTCAGAATAAAATATTAAACCTTTTACATGGCCTTCCACACGGAATTGACAAGATGAGCTATGATATACCTGATCTTGTTGAGACATCAACAAATCTTGCATCAGTTAAATTAAACGAAAAAAATGCATTGATACATCTCAGTACAAGAAGCTCGATTAACTCTTCACTTCAGGATTTACGTGATAGAATACATGCAATTGCTGATCTTTCAGATGCCAAAGTAATAGAGGACGAACCTTATCCTGGATGGAAACCAGATCTTGATTCAAAACTTCTAAAACTATCCAAAGAGATTTTTAAGGAAATGTATGGTAAAGAGCCTAAAGTTGAGGCAATCCATGCGGGTCTTGAATGCGGAATTATCGGTGAAAAATTCCCAGGAATGGATATGATATCAATCGGTCCAACCCTGAAATATCCACATTCTCCTGAAGAACAATTACATGTAAGTACAGTTGATAAAACATATAAATATGTTCTAGAAATCTTAAAAAGAGTCTAAATAAAAGATTCTTTTTTCCTTTTTTTATTAAAATTATACAATTTTCTTTTTTTTCAAATAGTCAAGTGTTATTTTCTTTTTAGGAAATAGTTTGACTATAGAACTGTGAAAAATTATATTTTGAGGAAGTACAGGCCCCCAACATGGGATAAGTCCATTCTTGTTTACAGGAGTTTTAAAAAATCGGTTGATAAATAAAGAAATTTTTAGAGCAGTAGGACCATATCCAACTCTTGCTGGTTTTTTACGATAACTTTTTGGTGCTTTTACACCCATAAATTTACATATATTCTTAACTAACTTATCTTGATTTTTTCTCAGTTCATCAAGAGTGTAAACAAATACATTTTCCTGTCCATAGTATTCATTTAATTTATGGATGTAGGGTTCATAATCAAGTTTTTTTAAGTTCATATGTTTGTCTAAGAATCCTTGAAAATCTAGTACTCCACCAACTGCAACATATTCAACATACCATGAGACAAGATTTTCTTCTTTTTTTCTTGTGCCAATAATTATTTTTGCTTCAGGAAATACCTTTTTTATTCTATCAAGAAGGACAAACCTATCATCTTTTTTTGTAAATTGATAGGTGTAAATATTTTCTTCTGATATTATGTTTATTTTATCATCTTTAAGAATTGATTTTAGTTTGTTTTTTATTTTATCATAATTTACTTTTTTTTCTGGTTTCAACAAATCCTTTAACCAAGACTTATAAAAAACATGCCATAGGTAATTTGCATCTACAAAGTGAAAGACATTCCATTGCAGAAAAGTAGTTCCAGTCTTATGCATTCCTACATGAAGAATAATCTCTGGTTGTTTTGTTGACTTACTCATCAGCGGTAAAATTAAAATAAAATAGTTAAGGTTTCCTATAAAATAAGAATTTTCTTATGTATTTTCATCGGTATCGGCTTTTGTTTTTGCAGTGATTGTTACTCTTTCAACTTCAGGAAATACTTCTCTTATCTTTTTATTAATATTTTCTTTTAAACTATTGAACTCCTTTATAGTCATATCATCCGGTACTTCTACCTCAAGTTCACCCTGATATATTGGTCCAGATCTTCTTAATCTAACAATATGAGCAGTTTTCACCTCTTTAAAATCCTGTGCAATCTGTTTTATACTAAAACTTCTATCAACACATTCGCCATCACAGGCATCAATCAAGATATAGCTACTTTCTTTAATTGCCGCAAAACCAATGGTAATTATTATTATTGCAATAACTAAACCAACAATTCCATCTGCAATAAAAAATCCTTGAGACGAAAGTATCAATGCTAAAACTGTCAATCCAGATGCCGTTCCATCTTTAATTGTGTTAAATGCTTCAAGTTTTACTGATCCCATTTTTGATTTTTTTGATTTTCTAAATTTATAAAATCCAAGACCTAAAGCAATAATTGCTGCAATGAATGCTAAAATTGCTCCTAATAAAGGTGTGTCTATTGGATGAGGATCCATTAGTTGATTGTAAGATCTAAAAGCAATATAGATTGCAAGACCAATCATTACAACAGCTGCAATACCTGAAGCTAGATTTTCCATTTTATAGTATCCATAATGAAAACGTTTGTCAGCTGGTCTTTTAAAAAACATAAGACCAATCCAAACAACAGCTGAAACAAAACCATCACCAATACAATCAATACCATTTGCAGTAAGAGCTATACTTTTTGATATTATCTCACCAGAAATAATTTGTATCATTCCTAAAAGAATTAGTATTAGTGCTGTAAATCCTGCTAACTTGTCTGCCTTTTCAACTAAGTTATTTTTCATGATAAATAAAATCGATAATAAAAGCCACTTATTTTGAATTTACTCAAAATAAAAAAAAAATTTTAACTTGATTTTTTTCTATAAAAATTAAGATTTTATTCCCATTAATATTTTATACTTGAATTTGTTTTCATATCTTTAAATAATAAAATTGGATTGCGGATGAGTGCCACTCTAGTATATTGTAATAATTTTTGTTACAATTCTTCCTAATTATGGAAAAATGTTTAAGGTGGATAAATATGGGAAATGAGAAAATAATTGAAAATAAAGCCACTAAAAAAATTTTTAAAAATGAGGATTTAAAATCTCATATAAATGATCTAGAAAATTATATACGTGATTTGAAGACGTTTCTTCCCATACCCCTATGTTATATAGATTTAGAGAGTAAGATTATTGATATTAATTCTTCACTATCTTCTACTACGGGTCATTCTAAAGATGAAATGGTTGGAAATAATATCAGCATGATATTAAAAAATAAACAAGATTTGAAGAGTATTATAAATGGAACAAAAAATAAAGGATGTATAAAAAATCATGAAACAACTCTATTAACAAAAGACAATATTGAGATTCCTATAACTGTTACAACAGGTTTAAGAAAGGATGCTAAAGCTAAAATTATTGGATATTTTGTAGCTTTTATTAATACAAGCGAATTCAAGAAAAAAGAAGAAACTTTGAAAGAAAAAATCAATTGTTTAGAAGAAGATGAAATTGCAATGCTTGAGTTGATGAAAGAGCTTCATGAAACTAGAGAAAAATTAAAAAAATTTAATGAGAATCTTGAAGAATTAGTTAAAGAAAGAACAGCAGAGGTTGAAAAACTCTTACAACAAAAAGATGAATTCATAAAACAGCTAGGTCATGACCTTAAAAGCCCATTGACTCCCCTTATTGGTTTATTACCTATACTTGAAAAACACGAAAATGACCCAAAATTAACCGAGATTCTTGGAATATTTCGTAGAAATATTGAGTATATAAGAAATATAGTTCTTCAAACTCTAGAGCTTGCTCAGCTTAATGCACCTAGTTCTGTTTTTGAAATAAAAGATATAAAACTATGGGTGGAAGCAGAGAATTGCATTAAGAATCAACAGACCGAATATTATGAGAAGGGGATAATAATTGACAATAAAATTGATGAAAATATTTTTGTTGAAGCTGATAAAGAAAGACTAAGTGAGGTTTTTCATAAACTTATTATCAATGCTGTTAAATACAGCCCGAAAAATTCAAAAATTACACTAAATGCAAATTCTGAAAATAATTTTGTAATAATTTCCATTTCAGATACGGGTGTTGGTATGACCAACGTACAAATTGACCACATATTTGATGAATTTTATAAGGGGGATAAATCACGTCATGAGCTATTTTCTAGTGGGCTAGGCCTTTCCATTTGTAAAAAAATTGTTGAAAAACATGGGGGTAAAATTTGGGCTGAAAGTCCCGGTCCTGAAAAGGGAAGTACGTTCTATTTCACCCTTAAAAAAAGTAAATCAAAAAACAATATTAAATATGAAACAAAAGATGCCACGGGAACCTTAAAAATTCCCTCAAATAGCATTTCCGATAATAAAACTGTTAGTAAATACTTAAGTAAACTTGATTCAAGATAATAACAAATAATATCTTAAAACCTAAAGCTTGGAAAGATATTAATACAATAATATAATTTTTCTCCCTTTGTTGCGGATATGATCTAGTGGTTATGACCTTGTACAAAACTTTGAGATTTTCGACGAAAATATCGACGAAATAATCGACGAGAATCTCCGCGTTATTTTCCACGGACTCAATAAAAACCTTTTTTTCTTTTTAAAAATACAGTAAAAAGAGTGAGATTTGAACTCAGTTTTACTGGAAAATTAATAGGATTTTCTTCTGTTGAAATCATATGAATTTAGCTCCATATATAATCTAGAAAAAAATTATACAAAGCAAATAACCCTGATAGATAAAAAATAAGGATGTTTTTTTAAGAGATTCAGAAGTATTTTGAGCGTTGGAAAATTTTTAAAAAGCTGTAGCAAGTTACTTATACCAACAATTCATAAGATGTTTTGGTCTGGAACCAATATAACACAATAATTAAAACAGGATTATATCGGAATTTATAATTCCTCTTGGAATACTTGTTTATCGATAAATCCCTTACTCCAGATCTAATTTTTTATAATAAATTGATTTTATTTCAAAAATAATATAACTTTAAAATATCATAAATAAAAGGAACTTAAATTATTCTTCCTATTTTCGATTTTTTAATTATAAACAAAAGATCTGAAAAAAACGTTTTTAATACTTAAGCAGATAATTTAAAATCAGTTACCTGATTTAACATTAGACTGTTTATAGATTATTTTTTTCTTCTTTTTTGATTTCATCAATTTTTTAAGCTTTTCAGTTGCATCTTCCATATTACTTTACCTTCTTGTAGTATTCTCTAAGACTTGTTTTCCTTAATTTTATTTCATCTAGGTTCCTTTTCTGATAAAAAGCCCTCATTTTCTTATTGCTTTCCTTTTGTTTTTGCAGTGCATTCTTTTGTATTTTAAGTCTTCTTTGTTTCTTTTTTCTTTTATCAGAAGTTCCAAAAAATAAATCCTTTAATTTTCCCATGCTATTTTCAACTCCTTAATTTTCGTATTATAAAATTTTTTTTATACTCAAATTGGGAAAAGAAGAAAGAACTAGAATACGTGTTTTTAATTTTGTATTCTAAGATTTTTTTATTTATCTATGCAGTTGCAAGACTTATCTCGATTGATGAAATGTTCTTATCTCTTCCTTCTTCATTTGTCACGGTTTCTGTTCCGATTTTTATCTCCTTTATTTTTGCATTTGTAACAAACCTGTTCCGCACGATTTCAGCGGTATCTACTGCTGTTGATATTGATCTACCTCTTGCTTTAATGACAACGTTCTTTGAGCCATTACCATTGAACTGTGTAACTACTGCAAGTACATAGCTCATAGGTGGTTTTTGACCAACAAAGATGACATTATCAGTTTTTATTGCCTTTGTTGTTGTTTTCTTTTCTTTTTTTTCTGTCATATTTTTTATCTCCTTTCTGTCTATTCAGACGATTTATTGATTTCAAAACTTTCTTCAAATAAATCTAGTTTTATCTGCTACTAATATTAAGCTGCTTTCTGCTTCTTTACATTCATTGCTTTTGGGCCTCTATCAGATTCTTCTATTTCGAATTCAACAGGGTCGTTCTCATATAGATCTGTTTCCATTTCTATTGACGACTTGTGAACAAAGACCTCTTTACCATCTTCACTTTGGATAAATCCGTATCCTCTAAAGCTATTGTACCATTTTACAGTTCCTTTCATAAGTTATTCACCTCCTCAGATTATTATGTCTGTAACGAGTAAAAGAGTAAAAAATAAAAAAATCTCAAAAGTCCGAAAAAACGAAATTATGAAACTAATATCTTTATTCTTTCCTAATATAACACACAGTGTTCTACTTTAAATAGTTATCTATTGTTGAATTTACATTAGTATTTGTGATTAATCGTTTTTACTGTCATTTACTTTTCATCCTTTTTTCTAAACGAATATCTTTTTGTTTTCTTTTCCAATAAAAAATTAATATAAAATTTTTAGAAATACTCTAGATATTAACACTACATATTGATTTCAATATTCAGTTTTCTAACCATTTCCTTGTACCGATTTCTAATCGTTACTTCAGTAACCCCAGCCGTTTCTGAAACTTCACGTTGTGTTCTTCTCTCATCACAAAGAACGGATGCAATATACAAAGCAGCAGATGCAATGCCTGTTGGACCTCGTCCACTGTTTAGCTCTTCTCTTCCAACTTTTTTCAATATCTCATAAGTTTTTGCCTGAACCTCGCCGCTTAGCCTTAATCGGCTGCAAAATCTAGAAATGTAATCCTGGGGTTTTGTTGGAAGTAATTTTAATTTAAGTTGACGTGAGATATTCCTATAATTCCTACCAATTTCTTTCTTTTTTTTATTTGATACGTTGCTTATCTCCTCAAGAGTTCGAGGTACATTACATTGACGACAAGCTGCATACAATACAGCTGCAGTAACGCCATCTATACTTCTGCCCCTAATCAGTTTCTGACTTAATGCTTTTCTATAAATCATAGCTGCAGTTTCTCTAACGTTTCTAGGAAGACCTAATGTCGATGACATTCTATCAAGAGCAGTAAGGGCAAGTGCTAGATTTCTTTCAGTATTATCACTAATTCTAGTTCTAATCTGCCATTTCCTCAATCTATATAACTGCGCTCGGTTTCTTGGAGGAATTGTTCTTCCATATGCATCTCTATTCTGCCAACCAATGGTTGTAGATAGGCCCTTATCATGTATTGTATAGGTCATTGGGGCTCCAACTCGAGCTCTTTTTTCCCTTTGTTCACTATCAAATGCTCTCCACTCAGGACCATGATCAATAATTTCAGCATCAATTACAAGTCCACATCTATCACAAACCAGTTCTGCACGGGAATGATCTTTTATAAGGCGTTTACTACCACATTTTGGACATTTAATCGATTCCTCAATTATCTGAATATTTTTATTTTTCGTCTTTTCATTTATCAATTTGATCAAACCTATATAGAAATAAATGTCGAATTCTTCTTACAAAATATACTTTCTTAAAATTAGAAGACATCAATGATTTCTGGTAGAAATTTTTTTCTACTAAGTGTTATAGATTGAGTTCTTCTGTATCTATAAACAACATCTGATTTTTCATTCTGTATCTCCCAAGGTTTTATTATTAGTAAATCTCCTGCGCGAACTCTTATCCTTCTCATTTTTCCAGGTATCCGAGCCATCCTTGATTTACCATCAGCACAAACAACATTTATTCTTGATCCGCCCATCAGTCTATCAGCTATTGCAAACATCTCGTTTTTATTCTTTTTAGGTAATGGCAATCTGATATGTTCTTCCTCATTTTCTTGTGTTTTATTCATCTTGTCACATTCCAATTAAATTGTATCACTACATCAATTCTTTCAAACTAAAAAGATACATCGAGATATTCGTGGTGGGTAAAATCCCATTATAAAGCAATAATATCGGATTAGTTTTATACTAAACAATAGAACTGATAGTATATATTTCTATTCTTTATATGGTTAGGCGTGTAAAGATAAGATTTTGTAAAAACTTTACATTACATTTTTACACTTAAATTTGTTTTGTTTTTTCAAGGAAGTAATCTATCCAAGCATCTCTTACAGATGGAATCGTTTCATTTTCAATCAGTTTTAATATATTCTCATGTTCTTTTGTCCTGACTCTTTTCTTCAGGGCTAAATATGTAATACCTGTGTCCTTTTTTGTTACAGGATTAGAAGAAGGGTGAAATAATTTTTTTAACCATAATTTCCGTTTCTTTTTTGTATCATTTTTCATTACAATACTCCTGTTTTCTTATCTTTAGTTGTTTTTTCTGTCATTTTTTCGCTCTGTTATTTTTTTGTGTTTTTTCATTATTTAAACTTTTATTTAGATTGATTTTAACCTATATATGACTCAAGACCACAAATTTAAGCGGATTTAAGCTTCTTTATATTTATCGCCCGTTGTCCACGATCTGAATCTTCCACCTCGTATTCAACCTGATCTCCTTCATAGAGACCTGCTTCTGAGGGTATGGCTGTTCTTTGAACAAAGACATCCTTTCCATCTTCATTTGATATGAAGCCAAATCCTTTCCTTTCATTGTACCATTTGACTGTTCCTTTCATATATATTATCACCTCAGACGATTACATCTAGTTTGGTCAAAAGAGCAAAAAATCAAAAATCTCAAAAAGTTCGAAAAAACGAATTTGTGAAACCCTTATTTCTATTTCTTTTAAGTACTATAGCAAGTTCCTAACTTAAATAATTATGCATTAATGAAGATTTGAATAAAAATTCATCTTTTTGGTTATTTTTTATGCAGAAATCATATTTATAAAATTTATAGCTTTATAAGAAAAATGAATTTTTTATTAAAAGGATTTACATTATTACGCCTGCATCGCGATTATATACTGGAGGTTAAAAACCCGAGTAATCAGAGACGAGATTTGAACTCGGTTATTATCGGTAAACACAATTATCTTTGAAAGAGCATCATCACGAGAAATACTATTTATCTATTATAGAACCATATAATTTTGTATGATTTAAAAAAAAGAAAAAAATGATTTTAAAAATCTAAATTCCTAATCAAAAATTGATTATAACATTAAAAAATTAAAATCGTCTAGGTTTTCGTTTTTGAAAACATTCCCTGCAATAAACAGGTCTTGTTCCATCTGGTTTAAATGGAACTTCCGTTTCCTTTTTACATTCTGCACAGGTTACTTTGTGCATTTCTCGGTTTTCATTATACATATTTTTATTTCCTATCCAGATTATTTAATTTCTGGTTTAGACTCACAATAGGATATTATATTTATAGTTATGCATTAATCAAATTTTTTTTCAACTATGTCAAAATCATAGCAAAAATAAAAAAATGATGATTTAGTTTCCTCCAGTATTTGCGAATATGATCTAGTGGTTATGATGGCTTTATTTATTCGCCGATTCTCGTCACTTTTCTAGTCGAGAATCTCCGCGTTATTTTCCACGGACTCAATAAAATCCTTATTTTCCTTTTTTCTTTCAATTTATGTAATTTTATTTTGAAATGAAATCAGAGTAGATATTTTTTTAAAAATCAGAAGACATCAATTATATCTGGAAGAAATTTTTTTCTACTGAGTATCATAGATTGAGTTCTTCGGTATCTATATACAACATCGGATTTTTCATTTTGTATCTCCCAAGGTTTTATTATTAGTAAATCTCCTGTGCGTACTCTTATTCTTCTCATTTTCCCAGGTATTCGAGCCATCCTTGATTTTCCATCTGCACAAACTGCATTTATTCTTGAACCACCCATTAGCTTATCTGCTATTGCAAACATCTCGTTTTTATTCTTTTTAGGCAATGGCAATCTTAAATATTCTTCTCCGGTTTCTTGTGTTTTGTTCATATTATCACAATCCAATTAAAATGTATCACTACATCACTTCTAACTTTTATTTAGCTGATAAATCGTCAACAAATAGACCAACCGACATTCTATTAGATTGTTTATAGATTAATTTTTGATCGTATCTTGATTTCATTATTTTTTTAAGTTTTTGAGTTATTTCTTCCATTGGAAGTTACCTCCATTGATTATGTTATTCTTTAGATTTATCTTTATTTTTGGTATTTCTCATCTCCTTTAACCGTATTTCTTCTCGGTTTCTTTCGCGATATAGAGTTCTCATATTCTTATTGTCTTTTTGTTCTTGTAGTGCTTTCTTTTGTAGTTCATGTCGTCTTTGTTTCTTTTTTCTTCCTTCGGATGTTCCCAAAAGAGTATCCGTCCATTTTCCCATATTATTATCAACTCCTAATGTCCCCCAGGAATAGTTCTTTCCTTAGCTTTCATTATACTCGGCATGTTCTTTTTCAATTAGAAAAGAAGAAAGAGTCAAAGTAATTGGTTCATTCCCTATCTATGTGATATACTGTATACTCTCTCACGTTTTCTAAGCCGTTGTGAGGCTTATTTCAATTGATGAGACATTTGATTCTCTGCCTTCTTCGTTGGTTACGCTTTCCGTGCCAATCTTTATATCTTTTAGTTTTGCGTCTTTCATAAACCTGTTCCGCACGATTTCTGCGGTATCCACTGCGGTACTAATTGATCTGCCTCTTGCCTTTAAGATGACGTCCTTTGAGCCATTACCGTTAAACTGGGTGACGACTGCCAGAACATAGCTCATTGGTGGTTTCTTTCCAACATATATAGTGTTTTCATCTGCTTTTTCTTCAGTTGTTGTTTTTTTCTTTATTTTTTCTGTCATATTTTTCTTTTCTCCTTTTTTTCTGTATCAGGCTATCTATTTGACTTCAATTTTATTTATCAATCGTAGTAGTATGTGATAATGTAATTTTTTTCTGCCATTCATTAGTTTGAGGTATCTCAAAATCATTCATCCAGTCATTAAATGGATCATTATTTCTCATTTTTTTCATTTATTTTTCCTTCCATCAAACCTAAAATTAAGAATGATAGAGTAATAGCTTATAGATCTTTCAATTTGGCTTTACTTCATTGACATTTTTCCACGCCTTTTCGACACGTTGTCCAAATGTTTTCATTTCTATTTTCTTATTTAATCTATTATTACGTATCCTCTCACGCATTTCGCTTATTCTTTTATCTCTGTGCTTTTCAAAAGCCTCACTCATTTTTTCTCCCTCTTCTAAACATATTAATGTCAATAAAAGTTTTATGTTAATTATGCATAATTTGATATATTTTATGACTCCATGGTTTTAAAAAGCCAGTTCTATTAAGATATTTAAGGGTATATGAAAGTTGTCTCCGATTCATTTCCAATTGTTTTCTAAACTTTTCATTATTCCTAATGAAACAATAGTGCTGTTCTTTCATTAACCTTTTCACTTGTTTCGATTGATTTTTTATCTGTTTTTGACTTGACATATTTTTTCCTCCTAAAAAAAGAGATTTGGGCGATATAATCGTCCTTAATTTTTCGATTATCTCACTTTCTTAGTTTTCATAGTTAAATACATTAACTCATCCATCATTTCTAGTAAATCTTGCTCTTCGGAATTCATCTGCTTCTAATAATTGAAGTCGTTTTCGCTTCCTCCAGTCCATATCGTTTTCAAAGACTGTAAATTCTCTTTTCATATTCATTGATTTTACCTGTCATTTCCGAAATTTGTCGAATGATAGTAGTATGCAGTAGGTAGTATATATAGTTGTGTACAAATACATATAAATATGTAAAATTATTACATATTTGTGTTAACTATGGTAAAAAGAATACGAATGAACATATCTTTGACAAAAGAAGAAAATGCACTAATCAAAAAACTCGCGAAAGAAGAAGAAAGGCCTTATAGCAGACAAATAGTTTACATGATGAATTTCTATATAAAAAATAATAAGAAAAATGAGGTGAAATAAATGAAATATATATGTAATCGATGTGGTAAGGTTATTCAGGAACATGACGTGACTATTCATTATACAAAGGATTCCAATGGATTAGAAATTGTTGCTGTTTGTCAACTTTGTTTGGAAAAATACCTGGAGAAAACAAAGGTAGATACGGATAGAAAAGATGAAGATGCTGAAAGAATGAAAATGGAAAGGAAATGGTAGTTAAAATAATTTTTCTAAGAAGTTATTTTTATTCAAGGTTTGTTCATTAAGATGCAGGATTAAGGGTTATAAAATAGCAGGTTTGAGGCAAGACAAATGAAAGATGAAAAATATCCTATAGACGAAGAGGAAAGGAGAAAAAAACGACTAAAAAGACGAAGAATAGAAAGAGAAAAATATGAAGAAACGCAGAAACAAGAGAAGAAAAGGATACAAAAAGATAAAATCATAGACGAAGAAGAAGATGAAGAAAAAGAGCAGGAAGAAGAAAATGAATATAAAGAAGAAAAAGACCAAGAAAAAGATTACGAATATGAAGAAAATAAAAAAAAGTAGACAAATATGAAGATTTTTCCTACTAGATAAACGATGGGGATCTCTACGTTTTCAATTGACTAACTAAAATCATTTTTTATTTATTAGGGCATTCTATCTAAAGCTTATAGTTTTACATGCTGTCCGTTTTGCAGAAGATAGACATTTTTACCTAGCGTATAACCCATCTCTGTTGCTAATGTGGCCACGGATGCAAGTTTCTGCATAGTAACCTTACTTCATATGTTGTTTTTTTTTTATCTATTTTATCATGCTTACTTTTTGAATAATTTTTATAAATAATAATAGAATCTATTTCCTATTATATCAGCAAGAATTGATTCTTCTCTCTTTCCAAGCTCCCGCTCTGGATAGTGTTTTATAACCTTATTTGCTGTCGCCTCATCATCACAAACTGCAACCGTGACTCCACATTCCTGAACTAACCAAACACTTTTCATATTCTCCTCTCGTAAACAATAAATTTACATTTATTCTGTTTTGAATCCCATTTATAACATCCCTCCTTTATGCAAGGTTTGGATTCTTTAGTTATTGGTATCATGACACATTCTTCAGGATATGGTTTCTTTTTTCTCATTCTCACCATTTTTGTCTCCTATCCTTCCTTTTTTAAAACCACAATTAGGACACTTCCAATATCCCCTCTTAACTTTACCACCTATAATCTCTTCTATTTGTGCACGAAAAGAACGAGGTCTATACTCCAGCATCCATCCACATTTTTTACAATATTTCATGATCGCCTCTTTTCTATCTTTCTTGTTTGTTGACGGAGCGCCTTACGACATTTTTCTAACTCTTTAAGCACCCTAAGATGCTCCATAATAAGATCACCGTAACTTCCGCCAAATCTATCATAGATTTCCTTAAATTTTTTATTACCATTCATTTTATCATCTTATTTTCACCACAAGTGTCTTATAGAATTTACAAAGATTATTGTTGCAATAGTATATGAAGTTAAATTTTCCATGCTGTGTCATTGTATATCCACATTCCATGCAAATCCATTTTTTCATTTAGTTGACATCCATTTGCATTTACAATAATCCAAGTCCCAAAAATAGCATTTATCTTCAATACAATCTTGAGATTCTCTAGTAATAGATACCATCGGGCATCTCATTTATTTCACCTCACTCGGTATTAAATTTGATAACCTTTTGTAAAATTAAATAGTTACTGCTAAGAGCAAAACTGTATTTAATCTACGACTATATAGTTATAGCCGAATCTAGCAGATTCTCATCGTTTCAGCTATTATCATAAACCACGGAAAAATATAAAAACAATGACTTGATTTTTCTCCCGTTGAAGCGGATGTGATCTAGTGGTTATGATGGACTCATTTATTCGCTGATTCTCATCTCTTTTTTCGTCAAGAATCTCCGCGTTATTTTCCACGGACTCTTTAAATCCTTCTTTTTTTCTTTCTATTTTAATATGAATAAAATTCTATTGAGTATTTGGAATCGTTCTAATAACCAATTAAACATAGATCTAAAGCATATTTTGTTTCTTGGAATTTCTATTTCAAATTCAGCCCATTCACACTCAGATCCATAAACATCCTTTGCTTTACATTTGATAATAAAGGTTTCTTGCTCTGTCCAGGTATGAGAGCCTGAGATTTCATCGCCTGAAATATATGGGCCCATCCATCCTGTATCTTTTCCATCTCCCCAATCTACGAAATACCATACATCACTACCCTCATTATCTGAAGATTGGAATGTAAAATGATATGGTTTACCCCATCCACCACTGCTTGGTCCATCAATGGATGGAATATCTGGTGGATAATTCTTAACTGCATCTATAGTTTTTGTATGGTTTCCTTTATATCCTTCATTATCTGTAGTTGTCAATGTAATGTCATATGTTCCAGATGCATTATATGCATAACTGACAATCATTCCACTATCTATATTTCCATCACCAAAATCCCACTCAAAAGAAACGATTTCTCCATCCCTATCATAGGACGTTGAGGCATTGAATACATAACCACCATATTCTTCAAAATATGTGTAGTTCGCAACTGGTCTTTGCTCACCCCAAGGATACATCAAAGGAAAATAATCCTTGTTACCTCCACCACCAGATATATTTAGTACAGTATCACCTATACCATCTGAACCCGATGTATCTTGATTTGGGCCTCGATTGTTATCATCCCCTGTATAATCACTCCAATAATTACCACCGTTGGGATAACTAGTATTCCATATATTAGAGCACCCATCCAAAGCATTTACATTATTGTCATTGAAATTATTATGAAAGAGGTTATTGTTGTTGCAAGATGTTTGATATTTAATATATATTCCATAGTTGTTTAAGCTAATAGAGTTACAATAAATATTGTTATCAGTAGAACGACCCCACATATTAATACCTGCATCATTGTTTGATAGGATATTATCTGAAATGACATTATAATTGCTTTTACTATAGAAAAATATACCATCATAATCACAGTTTGTGTTCTCATTATTATAGATTTTGTTATGGTTACTATTATCTAAACGTATACCTTCATTAAAACCACTGATTATATTACCTGAGATAGTACAATTATCAGAATAAAATAAATTGATACCTTGGTTAGTACCTAAACCAAATATAGTATTGTTTGTGATTGTGAGATTATTGCAAAAACTAGGATTAATCCCAAAATTGGCAAAAGTAAAATGATTGTCAGATATAATACTAAAATTACAATATATAATACTAATTTCGCCATATTTTGTGTCGATGAATTTATTACCTAAAATGACATCATTTTCTGAATTTTCGATAAATATACAACGCCATCTATGATAATAAAATATATTATTTACAATAGTAATGTTATCTGTATCAACAATATATATACCATACCCGTTTTCATTAAAGATGTTATTTGAAATATTATTACTATCTGATTTTACTTCAATCGCATATTTATAGAAATTACTTTTCTGAAATGTAAAACCAGTGATATTTACAAAATCAGCATTAATGGTAACTACAACTCCAATTTCAGATCCATTAATAATAGTGGTTAATTTATCCTCACCAATAAGATTGATTGATATATCAATTATTAAGTTCTCTATGTACGGTGCCGAATCATCAAAGACATAAACAGTATCACCATCACTTGCATCATCAATAGCATCCTGAATTTTTGTGTAATTCCCGGGTCCAGAGCCACCAACAAAAAGTATATCTCTAATACGAAAAGAAATATCAGATGATTGTTTATCAATTTTAATTCCAACAACATTAAAAATAACTGTAAATATTAATATTAGACAAATGCAAATTATAATAATATTTTTATTTTTTATTATTTTTTCCCCCTTAGATTTGTTTAAATAAAATAACCATAATTGATTAATAAATCTTTTTATATGATAGATATATTACATGTATCTGGTATTAAATAAAAAAAATGAGAGTTAAATATTTCTAATATAAATTCACTCACATTTATCTCTATTTATTTTTGTTTTTTTAATTCTATACTGAATAAGTTACACGGATTTCAACAATAGAACAGAAAAGTGTAAAACCACTACTACCATCACCTACTGTTACATTACACTGAAGTTCATCAACATTTTCCCAAGACCAATACTCATGTGAATTTGCATCATCAGAAATATTGAACCATTGTGACCAACCTGGTGTATCAGCTGCATTAAATACACATAGATCTCCATTCAACGATCCACCAAATATTGGCTGCAAAATAATATCGCGATCATAGTCATCCCAAGATCCATTTGCTCGAATTTCAACCTTTATTATTGTTCCAGGACCAGTTCCATCACAGGTATTACTAGTCAATAACTCCCTATCATGAGCATCTGTTGTCGACGCATATGTATTCACGAATCCATCAATCATATATTGAGGATTTGTTTCCCATTTATGGGTATCATGATATGCATCAAAGAAGAATGTTCTATCCTCCCTATTTTCACTTACGACTATATTTCCCATCATTGATGTTAATAAAATAGTCGATATAACAAATATCAGGATATTACTATTTTTCATTTTATTTCCCCCAAAGTTCTTTTGACCTTCCGAGATTAAGGTCCCTTTAATCTTATTAGTCCGTCCCGGTTCTTTAATAATATTTAAAAGCATGTTTTTTTCTCCTCCCTCAAAATCTAATTTTTTAAAATTAAATAACAACATCTAATAATTAAATGTTTGTATAACGATTGTTAATTTTATATTTATTTAAAAAAAGTTAAACAATATTTATTATTTTATTAAAGACCATTAGTTATGTTTATAATTTTTTTTATCTAAATTCTTATCATTATAGATATAGCAATCTGTGAAGTATTAGGAAATGTTCATATAACCATTTGAACACAAAATTATAAGAAAACCTATATCTTGGTATATTTATTTCATGTTCTGACCAGTCACTTTCAAAATCATAAACATCCTTTACTTTACATCTTACAACATAGGAATCCTGACTACCCCAAGTATGAGGTTCAGATAGTTCATGACCAGAAGCAAATGGACCCATCCATCCTGAATTGTGTTCATCACCCCAATCAATATAATACCAAATCTCACTATCCTCATTATCTGAGGATTGGAAGTTAAAGTAATATGGTTTACCCCATTTACCACTACTAGGACCATCTATTGTTGGTGTATCAGGTGGATAATTCTTAACCACATCAATAGTTTTTGTAAGATTACCTTTGTATCCTTCATCGTCTGTAATTGTCAATGTCACATCATACTCTCCTGAATCATTATAAGCATGACTAACTACAATTCCATTATTTGTTGTTCCATCATCGAAATCCCACTCATAAAAAACTACTTCTCCGTCTCTATCATATGATAAAGATGCGTTGAAAACATAACCACCATATTCTTCAAAAAGTGTGTAATTTGATACTGGTCGTTGTTCACCCCAAGGATGCATCAAAGGATAATAATCTTTGTTTCCTCCACCAGATATATTTAGTGCAGTATCCCCAATACCATCACCATCACTATCCTCGCCGGTATAATCAATCCAGTAGTTACCACCCGAGGGATAACTATCATTCCATAAATTAAAACAACCATCAAATGCGTCTGCATTATTGTTGAAATAGTTATGATATATGCTATTATTATTGCAAGATGAACCGTATTTTATATTAATTCCACGGAAGTTTGAACTTATATTATTACTAAATATTATGTTACCATTGGAGTCATCATACAGATAGATACCATTATCGTTATTTGATATAATATTATTGGAAATAATGTTATAGTTGTTGTTTTGACGTGAGTATATTCCATCATAGTAATTATCTGATATTCTATTATCAAAGATATTATTGTAATTGCAATACTCTAACCATAATCCAATACCCCAACTAAGAAGACTATTGTTTGAGATAGTACAATAATTCGTATACTTCAAATATAAAGCATATTCAAAAGTATCACGAATCAAGGTATTATTAGAGATTGTGAGGTAATTACAATAATATGTACTTAATCCTTCACCAGTCATAAAATAATGATTATCTGATATTATAGTGAAATTACCATAACTAATACTAATTACAGTATATCCAGTGTTAGTATCAAATCTATTATTTGATATGATATTATTATGTGAATTACTAACAACTATACATGTGCTTCTGTGATAATAAAATGTATTCTCTTGTATTGTAAGATTATCTGCATCCTCTATATATATCCCATTAAAATTATCTTGGAATATATTATCTGAAATAATACAATTTTCTGAATATATCCCAATTCCCTTATATGAATAACCACTATTCTGAACTGTGAATCCATTAATATTTACATTATCTGCATTAATAATTACTATATCAGCATTTTCAGAACCATTAATAATAGTAGTATATTTATCTTCCCCAATCAGACTTATAGATGTATTAATTACAATAAGTTCATCATATGTTCCTTCATAAACAAAAATAGTATCACCATCAGATGCATCATTTATTGCATACTGAATACGTGTGTAATTGTTAGGACCACTACCACCAACATAAAGAATATCTCTACTAGGGATTACAATCTCATATATATTATCATTAATATTTAGTCCAATTACAGAAGAGATACCTGTTAATATTAACATTATGTAAATAAAAATTATTATTATAATCTTATTCGTCTTTAAATCCTCCCATAAATCTAATAAATTATATATCTATAGATAATTATTAAATTTTTGCATATTGAATAAATTTACATACGATAGATATAAAATAAAGAAATAAGAAGAGCGGAAATATACTATCGATATGAACCACTCTCAAGTTACTTTTATTTACCTATGTTTTTCCTATTCAGTTATGTATATTCTACTTTTATCTCTACTTTAGATACATACAATGTATATCCTGTCTCACCATCTCCTACTGTTACATTACATTGTAAAAATGGAACATCTCTCCAAGTCCAATATGAATATGCATTAGTATCATTGGTTATATTGAACCAATCTGACCAATTTGCATGTGGTTCTCCAAATTCTGGATAAAAGGCATGTTCATCTCCCTCTCCTCCAATGAACACAGGTTGTAGAACAACCTGACGAGGAGCACCTGTATAATATGCCTTTGCTCTTATAAACACACCTGTTATTGTTCCACTTTCAGTACCAGTACATGTATTGCTGTTCAACAGTTGAGCAGCATCATCTTCTGTTGTGGATGCATATGTATCTGGATCTCCATCATCCATATTATCTGGGTTATTATCCCATTTTTCGTTTATATGGTGTCCATCGAAATAGTATGTATTTTCTGATGCACAAGCGGTATTACCCATAATTGGTAAAACAAAAATAGCTAATACTGCAGTACAAAATAGAGTTTTCCTAATATTTATTTTCATGTTCTTTCCTCCATGGTTTCTTTTGACCTTCCGAGATAGCAGGTTCCTTTAAACATAACTATATCCGCCTCGGTCGTTAAAATCATTCAAAACATTCACAATAGAAGATAGATAAATTATCAGCGTCTCAATTATACTAAAAAAATTCCTTTTCTTTGTTTTCAACACCTCCAATTTCATATAAAAAAAATATATCACCATAATCTACAAAAAATCTTGTCAATTTCTGCAGGAAAGATGTTTTTTCATGGAAAACGTTGTTTTTTACGGAAAATGTTTTCCTCAGCGGAAAACAAAATTTTAAATATAAGAATAAAAATTTGTGAATCTATTTGACTGAAAAATATCCAAATATAACTAAGTTCTTAAGGGGATTAAAAGGGCTTTCAGAAGGTGAATCATTAGCATTTTTCAAAATATGTAATAGAGAATCAGTTAGTGTTAATGATGTTTTGAAGATTTGTTTAGATATAAAATTCAAGATTAGTAGAAGCAGAGCTTATACTATAGTTGAAAAATTTAAACGTGAAGGATTAATTTTTCAAATCAACGATTCAGGTAAAAAATATAAATGGGATGATGGTTTTGGTGATTATTATAATAAGTATTGTTGGTCTATGGCTGTTTGTGGTGATGAGCTTTGGATGGGTACTTCAAATAATCAATTAATTAAGAATTCTTCTTCTATTCTCCCTGATTATGATTCAAAGGGTTGTGAGGTCTGGCATTATGATGGGGAAAATCTGACAGCGAGTGTTAAAGATGATACAGGTGAGATAAGTAATGGTTTTGGTAATATGAGTATAATTGGTGCTCGTTCTATGATTGAATACCCTGTGGGTAGTGGTAATGTTATTGTGGGAACATATTCTATTAAATCTTTTATCCCAGAGGTAAAAGAGATCGGGTGTGAGGTGTGGATACGTTATCCTTGATAAATATTTGTGATAAGCTGATTATTTCTTTATCCCTTGTTATTTATTTTCAATAAATATAAATAATATGTGATTAATAATGTGTCTAATGAAGAAAATCATAACTTTAGGTATTTTAATTCAATTTGCTTTTTCTTGTTTTATTCCGTTGGTTATTGGTTTTTCATCCGATTCAAAGGAGAGTTGTTCATATATATCAGGGAGTAAAGTTGTTGGAGATATTATAGTTGTTGATGATGAGGGCGATGGTGATTTTATTAGGATAAAGGATGCTTTAAACTATGCAAGCCCTGGAGATACTATTGAAGTTTATAGCGGGACTTATAATGAGCATACTATCAAAATTAATAAAGAAGAAATTACCTTGATAGGAATATCTCATGAATTTGGTAGTGGAAATGATATTGGAAAACCTTTCATTGATGGTCCAGGAACCAATCAAGATGCACTAATTGATATTAAAACTGATTATGTTACGATTGACGGATTTCGTATTGAAAATAGTGGGGGACCCTATGGAAATGTTATTTTAGGTTTTTCTGAAGGAGCTGATGGATGTACTATTTCAAATAATGATATAGCTCATTCCACGTGTTCCTGTATCTGGAATGGTGGTTCTGATAATAAGATATTAAACAATAACATTAGTCATAGCGTTATTGGGAATGGTATTGATCTTCGTGACCCTTGTACTAATTGTATAGTCTCTGGTAATGTTATCTCTGATGTAAAAGAGGGTATCCTCTGTTGGGATTCAAATCATAATGCTATTACAGGTAACAAGATAAGCAGATGCAGTAGGTTCGGTATCGATTTAGCAAGTAGCAATTACAATACCGTGGAGAGTAACACTTTTGAAGACAATACTGTAGGAGTCCAAATATATTATAGTAAAGGAAGTAGAATCATAAATAATAATTTTATTAATAACCAGTGTCAGGCTCAGTTCTACTATGGACCAATATTTTATAGTTTTACAAACAGGTGGAATGGTAACTATTGGAATAGTCCACGTTTGCTTCCGTATCCTATCTTGGGAACATATGTTATCGTCCTATTTTTCTTTTCATTTGTTCAATTTGATTGGCATCCTGCCAAGGCCCCGTACGATATATAACTAATAAAATCCTAATTGCATTTTTATTTGCAAGTCTAATTATATTAACATCTTTTACCGATGTAGCACAAGAGAATAAGATTACTAGAAATCTAACAGATGATACAGACATTAAAGAATAAGTTAGTCAAATTTGTGTTGCGTTTAACAAGATTTTAGAGAAACATGGAAATTTGTTAAAAGTAGCAAACATTTGGGATATAATATTTATATTATCTAATTGAAAAATTGTGCTTAACAATTTTTTTATGAAAAATCATTTAATACATTGAATATTTTATGTTTTTTAATTTAAACGAGTGGTAAAAAAAAAATCTGAAAAATACAAAAAGTTAAAAATTAATAATTAATTATGATTAATGATAATTTATGATTATAAAGTTTTAATAAAATAGGATAAATGTTATAATTGTAACAATGCGGATATGATCTAGTGGTTATGATAGTGGCTTCCCAAGCCACTTGCCCGGGTTCAAATCCCGGTATCCGCACTTTACTTATTATCAAAATTAAACACTTTTATAAAATTAATATGAAAAACTATAAAAATGAATTAAATGATATTAGAAAAATTTATTATATATTAATATATTAAATATACATTAATTAGGGAGAGGTAATATAAATGAGACAAAAGCTTTTGAAAAAAAGTGTATTATTTATCACTATTTTAATTCTGTTGGGTTCAACTATTGAAGTAACAGTTGGTACATCACAAAATAATTATTTTAAAGAAAATAGTCAGAAATCAAGAGAATATGGAAACTGGATTCAAACAACAGATGAAGATTTTAATAATGGAACTAAATATAACATAAATGTAAGTAGGGATTCGTTTTGTTTAAGTGAAAAATTTGCCTTAATTAATCATACAGTTGTAGGTCCAGAGTCCTTTGAATCTACTTGGCCACCAACAGGTTGGTTTGAAACTGGAGAATGGAACAAAGAAACCGATCGTTCACATACAGGGCTATATTCTGCAGATCATGATGGTACTCTTCTTGGTAGTTCTGGTTCTCTCATTTCTCCTAGTATGGATACCTCTGGTAGTAATACAAATGCAATCTATTTAGAATTTTGGACATATTCAGAGGATGCAGACGATGGGGAATATTATTTAGAATACTTTGATGGAAATACCTGGACTGTTATTTCTCGACTTGATAACGTTGGGCAGGGTTCTTGGGAAAAATATAATGCAAAAATAACTGATACAAAATATTTTACGATCGGCTTCCGAATCCGCTGGAATGTTAAAGGTCTTGATTTAGATGAACATGTATATGTTGATGACGTTAAAATTACACTTGAGGTAAAGGAATCAGAAGGTTATGAATCAGAAGGAAGTCTTATCTCTCAGACGCATGACACTGGACAAATTATGCCAGAATATATTGAGCTTATTAATAATAGTGATATTCCAACAGGGACCAAAGTAGATTCATGGATTCGTGCTGCAGGAACAGAATCTGGTCTTGAGGATGCTACATGGCATTCAGATATAACTCAGGTGCCAAAAAAACAATGGGTTCAGTGGAGAATTAATCTTTCTGGAGATCAATCTTCCACTCCAACAGTTTTTGAGGTAAATCTAACATGGTATTATGAGGATTTTCCAGTACCAGAGGAAACCTTTGTTGATGATGATTTTGATGAAAATACGCCTGGATGGGGATATGATCATTTTGATAACATTCAAGATGGCGTTGATGCAGTAAATGTCTCCGGGACTGTAAATATTTATATAGGTACATATAACGAGAATGTAATTATTGAAAAATCAATGACACTTATTGGGGAAAATGAAAAAACTACTATTGTCGATGGTAATTCACGAAGTTCAGTTTTTTCAATTCTTAATACAATTGTATCTATATCTGGATTGAAAGTTCAAAATAGCGGTTCAGAAATAACAAATGCAGGAATATATGTTGATAATTCAAAAGTAATACTTACCTCATTAATTGTTCAAAATAATCAACAAGGTATATTGTTATATGATTCAGAAAACTGCGACATTTATTTTAATAGAATTATAAACAATGCTAACTCTGGGATTGCACTTGAGGTAAATAGCAATTACAACTGGATTGCTGGAAATACTATTTCAAATAACAATATTGGTATACATTTAAATATTGCAACAGGTAATGAAATAACCCATTATAGCGACGGCGTTAATGAAATCTGGAATAAAATTGACAATAATAACTATGGTATCTTTTTATCAGTTGCTTCAAATGATAATAATATTTATCATAATAACCTCATGGAAAACACTCAAAATGCAAACGATGAAGGAACAAATTTCTGGGATGATGGAGAAAGAGGCAACTATTGGGATGATTACACAGGTGAAGATAACGATGGAGACGGGATAGGAGATACGCCTTATCCAATACCAGGTGGAGATAATCAAGATAATTACCCAATGATGATACCAAATGGCGTAGACTTAGAACCACCAGAAGTATCAATTACAAAACCACAGGATGGCTATCTTTATGTAAATATTTTAGATATAATCGTGTTTGACATTCCAATTCGTTTTATTTTATTTAATACTCTGATAATTGGAAAAATTGATATCGAGGTATATGCAATAGACAATATTACTGGAATAAACAAAGTGGAGTTCTATATAAATGATGAATTTAAAGGAGAAGATGAAGATCCACCTTATGGATGGACTTGGACTGACTTTGCCATATTATTCCCTTATACTATAAGAGTAGTTGCATATGACAATGTCGGAAACGAAGCATCTGATTCAAAGATCGTGTGGAAACTTGGATAAACATCCTTTTTTCTATCTTTTTTGAATTAAGAAATATGTATTTATAAATTAAAATAAATTTATTGAATTATAAAAAAATTATTATATGTAATGTTGTTTGGGTAAAAACTGGAGTGGGCTTAATTGTCGGAAAATGTTAAAGTTGGCGATAGGATAAAAATAATAGAAATGGACGATGGACTAACAAAACTTGAAAAAGGATCAAAAGGAACTGTTAAAAACATTGATGTTGAGCAAGACCTAATATGGGTAGACTGGGACAACGGAGAAAAGATTGCCTTGATAAAGGGTATAGATAAATACCAAGTTATAAAAAAATAAACAGAGCTCAAAACAAGGTTTTTTGTTTCATCATTTGCATAATATTTGAAAATTTATCAAGAACAGGCTGAACTCTTTCAAGAGTGAATTGATGATTGTCACATAAAATTTTGATTACCTTTTCATTATTTGAACCAGGCCAGTCAAGAGAATAATCATCTGTTACATTTGGCTGTAAAAAGATTTTTCTAATTTCTTTTATTTCATCAAATGATGGAAGTTTTTCACCACCAACTGTTGCTATTACGTTTTCAACATTTCCATTCTTTTTAATTAGATTCAGACTTTTTTTAGGCCCAATTCCCTTTATCCCATCGTTAAAATCAGTACCAATTAGAATTGCCATATCAACTAATTGCTTTTGAGTGATTCCTAGAATTTTAAGATTTGATTTCAATCTAATCTGATGTGGATTCACAGTTGTGTAAGCTTCTTTTCCTGGAAGCTTTCGTCTTGAAGATGATGTTAAATTTCTAATAAGAATTGGTGAGCCAACAAGTAAACAGTCAAAATCTTGTGAACCTACTGCATAGGCATCCCCCTTTTTTACCATATAACTTGCTTGAGATTCACCTTCCGATGGAGACTGTATATATGGGATTCCGAGAGCATCTAGTAGGTCTTTGCTTTGTTTAATAATTTCTTCAGTTACCCTTGATGTTTGCTGGGCTTTAGATTTTGCTTTTTTAATATCACCCTTTTCTAATGCTTCTTTCCACTCTTTTTCTGCCCTTTCCTTTCTTTTTTTTCTTTCCTCAAGGGTCTTTGCTTTGAGAGGATGAGGTTTACCATCGAACACGTAACAAGGTCTAATTCTTGCTTCTACCATATTACCTGTTCTATGCAACAGTCCAATTAAATGGGAGGTAATTTCACCCTTTGAATTTTTCATAGGTGTTCCATCCCTCTGCCTAATACTAGATAAAAATTGATGAATAACATTGAATGCATCAATAACAATTATTCTATCATGTAAATCCTTAAAAGATATTTTTTCTTGTTTGAATAAATCTCCAATATCAACTCCCATCTTAAAAACTAATATTGTTTGTGTACTTATAAAATATTTCACTTAATTTTTGATATATAATTAATATTTCCGAGACATTGAATTTTTCTGTAAAAGAAAAAAAGAGAGAAGGATTTTTGGATTATATTAGTTCTATTAATTGCCGTAGTATCGGGAATGCATTTGGTAAGCGATTAAATAAACCAAGTAGCATAGTATTTTGTACAGTTCTTGTTCTTGGAGTTTTAAGATATACATCAATTTCACAATAATCAGTAGGATCCTGTGCATTCAAAACTATTAATGTTCCAGTAAATTCCTCAGTTTTATTATCTGGTGCAGTAACAGTTGCATTTACAGTTATCCAGCCATCCTCAACAGTTAAAATTGCAGCAGAACCACTAAATGTCCATTTCCCCCAATCAGGTATTGAACTTAAATCCCCTTTACAATGAAGAATTGAACCTGGATCACCATTGTTTCTTATTTTAAAACTACCTGTTACATTTGTACCAGGTGGAACATTCTCCCATCTAAGTTCACCTTCACATTCAAGATCAGGAATAGCAGGTTCACCATCTGTTAGAACAAAAGCTACATCATAATTAGTAAAGCCACTATACTCCCCAAAAGTATAATTCCACTGAGTCGATCTCTTATTACCATCAGGACTTACCACCCAGCCAAATTGACAGTCAGAAGGGCTGGATGATTCAACTATCGAAATCCATCCTTCAGATAAATCACAGCAAGGTTCAAGTTTTACTTCAAAATAATATACTTCTACTAAATATCCATCACCTATATAATACATCCCAGTTGGAGTAAAAGATGGCGAAAGGTCAGTATATTTACAAGCATTATCACTTGGGATTACTGAACCATCAGTATAGTTGAAAGTTATATCAAATTTCAAATCTTCTGCTCCACAATTTACCCAATGAGTACCATTCCAGATAGCACCTAAACCCCACCAATGAACATCACAAATAGGACTAGATACATCCCAGAATTCATCAAAAATCCCCCAACCTGCATCTATATCACTCCAGAACCAACCCCATATCTCATATGGATATGCAGGAAGCTGCATGTAAAGGGCACCACGATTATCCCCAATCAAAGGTTTATCAATTTTTTCTATTTCCAAATTACTTTTATTCAAATTAAGACCGTTTATTGTTTTAGTTTCTTTTTCATTAGTAATTCCAATTGCAGGTATAGCAGTTGTAATTAACAGCATCATTACTAAAATTCCAACTAATTTTTTATACATGCTTCTTTCATTCCTCCCTATAGATAATTGCAATTTGGTATGTTTTAGTTTTATTTAATATTTACTAAAAAAATTAACAGATATTAATCGTAACATTTGTAATAAAAAAAGAGGGGATTTTAGATTATAAAAATCTTCTTAGTCTTATAAACCTTAGAAAAATAAATCCTTTTATTGTTTTTTCAAATGAATCCATTCCAGGTGCAGAAACATTTACTGTGACTTTTATAAATCCAAATCCAAAAGACTTACTAAATACCATTTCTTTAGAACCAACATCTAATAAGGAGCTATTCCCTTTTATTCTAGAAATAGGTCTCTTAAATATTCCCCTACGTAAAATTGTAATATTCCATGTTAAATTACTGATATTACAAGACCCAATATTTTCGATATCGACTCGGATTGACCTTCGTAAACCTTTTTTAATACTAACTTTAATTTCTGGTTTATTAATATCAATCCTTAAGATTGACCAATTACTCTCAAAACCATAATAATCTTTTGCTTTGACTTTAATAATATAAAATCCTTTTTCTCTCCATGTATGATTAATTATTACATTATTATTAGATGGATAAAAATCAGTGCACTCACTAGTGTTATCACCCCAATCAATAATGTAACTAATATTATCATTATCCGGATCCACTGCATTAATTATGAAATCATAGGATATATTAGGAACTCCAGAACTTGGACCAGTAATTATTGGTGTTTCTGGAGGTTCATTTAAAAGCCCTAAATAAATATCATTATCGCCATCTCTATTATCAGTCCATAAAATATGACATTCATCTACTAAATTTCCAAAACGGTATTCTTCAACAACCGAACCAATCTCACTATTCAGTTGCACAGGATTACTCCAATTTTGACTGTCATCAATTGAACTTGTTAAATAAATATTGTTAGATTCAATAAAAGTACAATACAATTGGTTATTTTTTAAATATAAATTTGGATAATTTGGATTTGCATATGGTGGAATTAAATCCTCAGTTATCTTTTTTACATCCCACGATTCACCTTTATTAGAAGAATTATAAATTATTATACCATCGGTATCTGAATCAGCTACAATATAAATGTTATCCCCTAATACGTGAATATCTGGATGAGTTATATTGCCTAAACCTGAAATTGTTTGATTAATTAAACCATTTCCATTATACCACTCTTCAGGATTTCCTTTAAAAAAAAGCAAATCTTGATTGAATCCATTTCTGATTTCACAAACACCATAAATATTTGAGTCGCTGTTATCTCTTGATATTGAAATATTACTACAGTTCTCAATATCTGCAAACCAGACTAAAGTAACATATTGCTCAGGATGATGCAAATCATTAAAACATATCATTATTGAATTCTTACATGCACCCCAGTTATCATAACTATAATTAGTACTTCCTGTAAGAAAAATTACCCAAGGTGTAGTTGTGTTTTTATGAGTTATAATTTTAGGAGTATCAAAATCCCAAAAATCATATGTAATACTAGGATCTTCAGGATCTGGAAAACCTGTCCAATCAAATGTGTATGTTCTTACATCGTTTAAATTTGTAATGTCAGGTATTTCAAGATATCCAAAAACTCCTGAATTTTTTAGAGAAGACTTATACATACCATATGCCTTATTACTCAATGGTGTTATACATAGACTTGGAGAGTCTATCTCTATTGGATCTTGATGAAGTTTAGCAATTACTCGAATTTCGCTAGACCAGTTCTGACCATAATCATTTGAATTTCTAAGATATATCTCAGTTTCATTACCATCATTATATTCATAAGCAACAAGACCTAAACATTCATTCATTACCATCGAAGGATATGATTCGTCAACTAGAGTATTTGATACTATAATGTTATTTAGATTATTTATTTTTAAAGCATGTGATTTGTATTCTTTTAATAAAGAACCAGGAGGATTAACAGATTCAAATTCTGTTTTTATATGATTTAATATAACCTTATTTCCTTGGTTTTTCTTTTGAAATAAATTATTATCTAATATATTGGTTGAAATTCCAAATGAGTTAATTGAGCTTAAGATAAGTAAAGTCGTTATTGATAAATAAATAATCAATCTTATTCTATTATTTTTATTTTGCATTTTTCCTCCCTCAAAATCAGCATTATAATATAGGTGTGGATATTTAAATGTTACAATAGTAAATATAGGAGTCTTTCAAGAATTGGGAAACGTTCCATTATTAACTTGGACAATTGATGAGGCATACCATTATTTCTTGGTGTAGTAAGTTCTATATCAATACTGCATGTATCATTTGAATCTTCGATGTTAACAAGGATTACTTCACCAGAAAAAAATGATTCTTCATCTTTTGGAGCAATCATCTCAACTGTAATATTGAATGTCTCACCAGCCAATAGATCAGTTCCACTATCTGGAATAAATGACCAAGTTCCCCATTCTGGCCATTCGAGTATCTTCCAATCAAGTAATGATCCAGGGTTCCCAATATTTCCTAATTGAAAACTACCAGTAACACTTGAAGCAGGTTTTACGTCTACCCAGTTGAGGTTCCCATAGCAAACTAAATCAGGCTCGTCTGGCGGATTATATATTTCTAAGAAAAAGAGTCCTACCCCAGATGTACCTACAGAAAAACCTGTATAATAAGAACCAAATGTAGCCCAGCGATAACCTCCTTCAGAAGTATCGGCAATACTTTTTAACCATTCTGCTGCTCCTTCAGCATACTCATAATATATACCTTCATTAGTAAGATCAAACATGCCAAGAAAAAAATCACCAATCCCTGCTGCCCCATGGCAGATGGTAATATCATGATTTGGAGATCCCTGATAGTGGGGCCATTTGAATCCATCACCACTTGGGATAGCAAGACTAATAAGCCAGGTACTTCCCATTTCTGCATAAGTTAGATAAATATTGTCCGAGGTAATTTGATAGAGTTTCATAAATAGCAGACATGTCCCTGCTGGTCCATGACACCATCCTGTAGCATAACTTGGTGTGTCACCCTCTTTAGGCCACCATTTACAACCACCCGATTCAGGAACTGCAATATCAATCAGCCACTGACCAGCACCTTCTGCATATTCAAAATATTGCGAGTCATTTGTATACTCAAATAATTCAGCAAGAAAATAACCAATTCCTGCGGCACCATGTGAAAAACCAGTATAAATATAAGGACAATAATTTGAAACCTCCCATTTATAGCCATTACTTGCAGGTTTTGCTTGATTTACTAACCAGTTCCCTGCATATCTTGCATAATCAAGATATTCTGGATTATCAGTCAGATCATACATTCGCAATAGAAAAAGACCAATACCAGCTGCTCCATAGATAATATCAGTACAATAGTCAGAAGCATACTGAGAACTTGGCCATTTGCACTCATTTTGATTTTCAAATATTGCTATACTTAGAAGCCAATCAGCAGCACCTGTGGCATACTCAAGATAAGTTGTATTTGAAAGAGTTTCGTATAGATTGAGAAAAGTGTTTCCTGTACCGGCAGTACCTACATAGAATCCTGTATAATACAAAGACTCTCCTTCTTTCTGAGGCCACTTATAACCATCAGCTTCGGTTATTGCTCTATCAATCAGCCATTGTGCACCACCAATCGCATATTGAAAATATTCTTCATCAGTAGTCATCTTATATAGTTCTGAAAATAACGAAATAATACCTAGTGAACCATAATAGAGATCAGTATGGTAAAAGTCACTTCCGAGACAATCAGACCATTTATAACCACCATCCTCATCTAAAATAGCTTCGTTTATCAGCCAGTCTGCAGCACCCTCAGCATAATTCAAAAAGCTATTTTTAATTTCACCATTATTTGCATGATTCAACAATTTGTTGTAATTATAAGCAACAGTCATAGGTGTAACATTTGTAAATAAAAATAGAATAGATAATCCAATTGCAATTATGTTTCTTTTCAGATGTAAACCTCACTCTAACAAATAAATAAGATAGAGTATATTTAAATGTTACAATCTATAAAGTATTTGATTTTTTTCACTTCAAAATAACAATATTAATTTTTTATAAGAAATATTGGTTTAACTTTTCATAAAATCCTATAGTTAAGATTTTATAGAAAATTAATATAAAATAAGATTTTATTCAATTTATACATAAAATATGGACGAAAAACAGAGAATACTTTCTTCGGTTAGTATTTATCATGCATTAAATGATGGTGCGGTTGCAGCAATACCCATACTTTTCCCAATTTTTAAAATAATATTTAATTTAAATTACACAGAAATTGGTGTAATTACAGGTGGAGCTCTTTTAATCAACATAATATTTCAATTAATGCTGGGTAGAATTTCAGATGGAAAAAATTCAAGAACATTGCTTTCACTTGGAATTCTTTTAATCAGTTTATCATTATTACTATTTACACAAATAAATGGATTTTACTCATTGATTCTAGTAATGATATTATTAAGGATTGGCGCAAGTTTTTTCCATCCTATAGGGACTGCTTGGATATCAAGAATTTTTAAAAAACATAGGCTTGATTGGGCGATGGGGATACAAAGTGGTTTTGCTGATATAGGTGCATTTATTGCAATCTCAACAACTCTATATATATCAGAGTTTTTGGACTGGAGATATCCATTATACATCTGGTCTATTGCTGGAGCAATTATACTTCTTACAGGGATTACAATAACCAGAAATATAAAAGATGAATATCTAAATGTGAAAAAGATTCCGAAAAGACAAACAGTAATAGAATCATTTAAAGATAATATAATTTTTTTAAAAAGAATCAAGCTTATTATTCCTGCTTTTATAATAAGTGGATCTTCATGGGGGATAATAGTTACATATCTTCCATTATTTTTAACAGAAAGAACTAATCTAAGCTTAACAAATATTGGACTAGTTGTATCTATTTGGATTGGGATTGGAAGTATTTCATCAATATTATATGGGAGAATATGCAATAAATTTGGTAGAAATAATGTAGTATTTTTATCATATTTTTCAATTGGCATAACAAGTATTTTAATTACCTATTTTACAAATATATCCATAATTATTTTAATTATTATTTTGATGGGAATTACTGTTTTTATTACATTTCCTGCTATTGTTACATATATTTCAGAAATAACTCATGAATCTTCAGAAGGAAAGACTTTTGGAACAATTTTTACATTACAGCTTTCTGGAAGTACGTTTTTTATATTTTTAGGAGGAGTTTTATCAGATATTTTTGGAATTTGGATACCATTTATTCTCTTAGGGGTTTCTTCTTTTGTGTTTTCATTAATTTTATTAACATTTAGAAAAAAACCAATTATATTAGAGACAAATAATTAGTTTACCAATCCGATACTTTTAAAGAAATAAATAGCATTCATGCAACAATGAAACGCAATCTAATATCTATGATTGATGCTAAAGATGATTTAGAGGAAATTATTAATCTTTCAATAAAGCTCAAAGGTAAATCAAAGAATGGTGAATCAATTGAACTATTAAAAGGAAAAACACTTGGAATGCTTTTTGAAAAATCAAGTACTCGAACTAGAGTTTCTTTTGAAGTTGGGATGACAAAACTTGGTGGACATGCAATTTTTCTTAGTAAAAATGATATTCAATTAGGACGTGGGGAAACAATTGAAGATACCGCGCTTGTTCTTTCAAGGTATTGTGATATATTAATGTACAGAGCAATGAGTAACGAAGCAATGAAAGAACTTGCTAAGTATTCAACTGTTCCAGTAATAAGTGGTCTTGATGATAAAGAGCATCCATGTCAAATAGTTACTGATCTTATGACTATAAAGGAACATAAAGAAAAACTGAAAGGTTTAAACTTCGTTTACATAGGTGATGGTGGTAATAACATGGCACATTCCTATCTTTTGGGTTGTGGAATTGTTGGGATGAACATTAAAATTGTTTCACCAAAAAATTATTGGCCAGATGATTACTTTGTAAAAGAAGCGAAAAAGTTTGATATAGATTTGGAAATAACAGATGATGTAATTAACTGTACAAAAAATGCTGATGTCGTGGCGACAGATACCTGGGTTTCAATGGGAGATGAAAAAGAAAAGGAAAAAAGAATCAAAGATTTTAATGGTTTTACTATTGATGAAGATTTAATGAAGTTGGCAAATAAAGATGCAATATTTCTTCATTGCTTACCAGCATATTATGGTTACGAGGTCACAAAGGAAGTAGCTCATGGTAATCAATCTGTAATTTTTGATGAGGCAGAAAACAGACTATGGGCTCAGATAGGAATAATGGTTACTCTTTGTAAATGATGTTTCAATTTTTATTTTGTTAAATTATTGCTAAAACCGTTAATATATGCTGTAGAATTGGGAATCTCTCCAGAAGGTTCATAATAAAATCAAAGGATATCCCTCTTGATCTTGGTGTTTTTAAATAAACATTTATGATTTCAAAGTCAGATTCGTTATTAACATTTTCAATCTTAACATCCCCTGTGAAAACCTTTTTTTCTTCTTCTGGAACCAATATGGTTACCTCTACTGTGATTTTTCCATCTTCTGGTAAAAGACCATTACCGCTCTTTGGAGTAATCGTCCAATCTCCCCATTCTGGCCATTCAGAAATCTTCCAGTCTAGCTCTGAATATTCTTCGCCAACATTTTCAATTGTAAAGTTACCTCTTACTTCCAAAGCTGGCTTCACCTTTTCCCATCTTAATTCTCCATCGGACTCTAAATCAGGAACTGGAGAAATCCTTTCACCTGTTAATGCTTTAATACAGAAGTTTGCTGATTCGTCCCAATCTGGATCACTGAACTCATAATCATATAAATCATACCAAGTCGAGTCTTCTTTATAATAACTCTCGCCAGGTGAGGCAGCAGATACTACAATGGTTCTAGATCCGCTTGCACCAAGCAAAACAGGGATTTCAGATGTCCTATCAATTGGATGCCCGCCATTAGATAATTGAACATATATATAAAAATCATCACCAGCATCGATACTAATAGTCGAATCCAATTCAATTGTATGGTAACCTTTATAATCTATATTACCAGTTTTTGAAGAAAGTTCATCTTGGAGTTCTCCACCAGTAAATTCATCATATACTTTTACTGTATAGTTAACGTCATCAATAGCATTGTAGAAACTTACAGCAATAATATCCTCACTTCCTGATGCAGTAAACGCATTGAATGCCTCGGATACATCTTCAATTGTATCACGCCATCCATGATAATCATGATAGTATATGTAGTCAAAAGGTTGTAATTCTACACCTTGATAAGAAACTGCACCCATCTCAGGATGATGTCCACACCATTTATCCTCATAAGAAATCCAGAAATATCCATGCTCAGGCCCCCAATCACCCCAACTGTTTTTACATAACCATGCGCCATTACGAGGAGCAGGTGTTACCTTGTCATCATCCCAACCAACAATTGCTACAGCATGGTTAGGATCTTTAGTAGTTTCAGGTGGTTGATATTGTGCAATATAACTTCCATAATCTTGCCAATAAGCACCATCTACACAAAAAGCAGTTCCCATAACTCCATATTCCATAATTATATTTTTTATTGTATTTATATTACTCAAATCGGATTCTGCAACAAACCATTCAATATCCATTGGGTAATAATAATGGTAATCAGGATCGGTTCTCTCAGGAGGTATTGTAATATTTTCATATGGAGCATCAATTTCTCTTACTGCACCTTCCCCTCTTACTTGATATGCAGAAGAAACCATATAATCACCACCATAATGAACGTCTAAACCTCCTCCACCAGGATCATCATCATTATTGTGTTTATTAAATCCATTCCACCAATCCAAGTGGGCTTCAGAAAGACTAGGTTCTCCGTCCTCACCTGCTGCTTCCCAGTTACCTGTCATTAAAAGGTTACCTTCCAAAGCAGCACAGAAACCATGAGTCCAGCATGTACCATAACTTCCTTGGTCTCTAATACCAGTTACATAATTTTCTCCGTTAACATCCCTTAAATCAAACGAACTTGGAGGATCACCCAAAGGCGATATTGTGTAAAATTCGTTGTTTTCAAAAGATTGATTTACATTAGCGCTAACAGGAACTACCAAAAAAAGGGTAATTGCTGTGATAGTTAACAATCTTAAGGCGGTTTTATTTTTTATCATTTTTTTCTCCCCTATTAAACTTAAAAATTAACATTAGTTAATTAATAGTAACTATATAAACATTCACAATATATAAATATTCGCAATTTAATAATAAAAAGTACATTATTACGTTAAGATTTTAGCAAGAAGGTTCTCTTTTGCTGCAAATTTAATTTCTTGAGCAATTCTTCTACCTGTGGACATATCAGGTTGAATTAACTCTGAATAAGGTGATCCAAATATGTAAGGATTAGTTCCAGCAACAATTCTTGCTGATATTTCAAAAACCTTAAACTCTAACTCTTCTGTAACAACAGTTTCCAGACAAAAGGATCCAATTATTCCACCAAAAAGATCTAAAGATTTTTCAACAACACCCGCCCCCATATCAAAAACCTTAGGAAGCAATGATTCCCTCATAACAATAGGTATATTTCCAGTTACTACAAAAGTTGGATGAATCCCTATTTCCTCAAGCTCGGCAATAGAGCCTAGTCTTTGTACCTCATCAATAGTTGTCTCATCCCTTCTATCCATAGAAAGAAGTTGAAGACTGCCTTTATTTAATTTAAATGCATTTTCTTGGATAGGTGAATAAAAATAATGAAGATAATAACGAGTTCCCATAACAAATTCTTGAATATTGTAAGGTTTTCCTTTCTTAATTCTTCTAAGAAATTCATCATAGGTTTTTGCAATGAAAAAACCCTTACCACCCTTTGCACCATGATATTTTACAATTACTGGTTTATCAATTTCCTTTGGATTTTTTATTTCTTCAGGCATTGTAAGACCAGCACCTTCCAGCCAAATACGCTCTTTGTTTCTATCTGACTCCCAAAGCAAAACGTCTCTGTTCCCAAATGTTGGAATATTAAGTTTTAAAAAATTATTAGCTCCAAGATATTCAACAAAAGAGCCATGTGGAATTATTATTGCATTTTTTTCTTTTAGTTCCTCTGAATATTTGAGAATGTCTTTGTAATTGTTAACAATTAAAAACTCATCAGGTTTACCTAAAGGGAAAGCATCATAATATTTCTTTTTTTCACCAACAGAAATCCCAATTGTTTTAAATCCTTCTTTTCTTGCACCATTAAAAATTTGTAGACTAGAATGAGAACAAACTGTAGCAATTGTCAGATTGTTTTTATCATAAGATGTAAGCATGTCGTTAATATCTAATTTCGTCATAAAGGCGACACCCTTACACCCATTGTATATTAGTGCCTGTTTTAATAGTTTCGATAAATATATTTTAGGTAATATCTGTACAACAACTTTTTAAAAGTAAGAAAACCAAACAAATATTGATAACGATGCAAATAGTAGGGCAAGTATCAAATAAGGATGAAGCAAATGAGATAACATTTATCGCAAAACTCTTTATGGTTGGTCAGCGCGCAAGGTATCTTGCCCAACAGCAAGAAAAGAAAAAATAATTCCTATTCTTTCTTCTTTTTTTTATTTTCAATAAACTTTATTTAGTTGCTTTCACTTAAATTTTTCAAATGGGGATTTCAGTTTGGTTAGTTTAACAATTTATGGTGGAATAAAAGAGATTGGTGGAAATAAAATTCTATTGGAGGACAATGGTACAAAAATATTTTTAGACTTTGGAATGAGTTTTAAAAGAAGACAGAAATATTTTGAAGAATTTCTAACTCCACGCTCAGCAAATGGCATTGGTGATTTTCTTGCATTAAATTTAATTCCTGACATAAAAGGCATATACCGTGATGATCTAATAGAACATCTTGGTAGAAAACCAAAAGAACCAGAAGTCCGAGGGGTAATTTTATCTCATGCACATGCGGATCACGCAAATTATATTTCATTTCTGCACAAAGATATACCTATATACTGTAGTGAAACAAGTAAATTAATTCTTGATGCTGTATTTGAGCAAAGTCAAAGAAATATTGAAAATGAAGTCATAAATTTTAAAAAACGACCTCTTTATAAATCCGAATATAGAAATCCACCTACTGAAAGAAAATTCAAAACTTTCAGAACCGGTAAGAAAATCCGTATTGACTCACTTGAGATTGAGCCAATTCATGTAGATCACAGTCTTCCTGGATCTTATGGAATTATTGTTCATTCTTCTGAAGGATCCATTGTGTATACAGGCGATCTAAGAATGCATGGATTACATGCAAAAATGACTGATGATTTTATTAATTCTTCAAAAGACTCTAAACCAATTGCTATGTTAACTGAGGGGACCAGGATAAATATAAAAAAAACGGATGAATCTGAACAAAAAGTATATGAACATTCAAAAAAGGAAATTTCAAAAAATAAAAAACTATCAATTATTGATTTTAACTTTAAGGATATTGATAGGTTCACAACGTTTTATAAAATTGCAAAAGACCTTGAAAAAAAACTTGTAATAAGTTTCAAACATGCATGTTTTCTTGAAAGATATCATAAAGACAGAAGGTTAAAAGCCCCTGATATCATAGATGATAATATTCTTATTCTTAAACCAAAGAGACTTACAGGAACCTATATTGATGAAGATTACACAGATATGTACATTAAAAAAAGATTGAATTATCCAAACATTATAACTGCAGATGAAATTACAAAAAATCCTAACGAGTACATGGTTGTGTTAAATTTTTATTATTTTAATATGTTAATTGATTTGAAACCAAATGGTGGAATATACATTCATTCATTATCAGAACCATTTAATGAAGAGATGGAAATATCATATGAACGCATGAAGGCATGGATTGACCATTTTAACTTAAGATTTGTTCAATCTCATTGCTCTGGACATATTAATGGCACAGATTTAAAAGGATTAATAAAAAATGTAACACCAAAGGTCCTTTTTCCTATTCATACAGAACATCCTGGTATTTTTAGAACACTTTCCATGCAAACAAGGATGATAAAAGAAGGAAAAAAGTATAAACTATGAGTTTATAGTGTGTAAAACCAAAATTTTTTGGGGAGAAAAAATGCCTAATTTATATAACTATAGCAAGAAAAAAGATGAACAAACAATGATTGAAACAGATACTGGGAAAAGAAAAAAAGAACAATATATTGAAAATCTAAGAGAAGGCGATGTTGTAAATGATATCTATGCTGTAAAAATAAAAAAACCACCAAAACCATATAAGAGAGGCACTTGGTTTGGACTTATAGTTACTGATAAAACCGGCGAAATCAACATTAAATTTTGGGGGGGCGAAAATAAGGACCGTGTAAAAAGATTATATGACAGTTTTAAGGTTGGAGATGTTGTTCAGGTGAGACTTGGAAATGTCGAAATTTATGAGGATAAGCCTCAAATATCAATAAATGAAGCAGTTGGCGGTCTTAGAAGATGCAGCCCAAATGAATATGACGTTAAGGACTTTATTCCTTCACTTGATGAAGATAAAATAAAGGAATTATTCAAAACTTTGAAAAGTGAAATTGAAAAAATTGAAAACAAACAATTAAAAAATCTTCTTGAATTGTTTTTTGAAGATTCAGAATTTGTAAAAGAATTCAAGCATTCTCCTTCAGCAATAACTCATCATCACAATTATGTGGGAGGAAATTTAGAACACACCGTAGGTGTTATTAGACTTTGTAAAAATATTTATGAAATGTATAAAGATTTTGACAAAGATTTGGTTGTAGCAGGTGCAATTCTTCATGACATTGGAAAGCTGAAGGAATATGAAACTAAAGCTGCAGTTGACAAAACATCTAAGGGAAATTTCATCGGCCATATTGTTATGGGAGATAGATGGATTCGCAAAAAAATTTCAGAATTAAAAGAAAAAGGAAAAGATTTTGATAATGAGCTTGAAGATAAATTATGCCATATAATTCTAAGCCATCATGGTAGATATGAGTATGGCTCACCAAGGTTGCCTAAAACAATTGAAGCCTGCGTTGTTCATGCAGCTGATCTTATGGACTCGCAAGTAAAAAATTTCATACAGAATATACAAGAAGGTAGAAAAAATAGTGAGGATGATTGGGTGTATATTTGGGACTCAGATGTTGGTCAAAAAAGACCTTTTTATCTTGGAGAGAATTAAATTATGAAAAAAGAATTACTAGACATTCTTTGTTGTCCAACTTGTAAGGGAAATCTTGATTTAAAAATATGTAAAGAAGAAAATGGAGAAATAGTTGAAGGATCTTTTACTTGCAAAAAGTGTAATGCGAATTACACAATTGAGGATGGAATACCAAACCTTTTACCAAAATAAAAATTAAGTTTCTATAAATTCTCTTATATCCTCAACTAGATTTTTCGATTCCTTTAAATCACTTATATATCCTTTAAACCTTGTTGCTCTTCTATCAAGAATAACTGCTACACCCCTATCGTTTTCATTACGAATTAATCTACCGATAGACTGAAGAAGTTTTCTTGCAGTAGGCGCCTCAACTGTATACTCCCAACCTTTTCTGAACTTAAGGTCATAATATCTCTTCAGTCCACGTTGTCTTGCAGTTGGTTTTGGATAGGGAATTCCTACAATAATTGCTATTTCAAGTTGCTTTGCAGGAAAATCCATACCTTCGCTAATTCTACCTCCTATTACAGAAAAAAGTGTAGCACCATCTCCTTTTTGATTTCCAAAATCTTTGAAATCTGAGACAAGCTCCATAAGTGCAGACTGTGACATTTGTTGTTCTTCAATAAAAAGACACCCATTGATTTTTTCAAATGTTTTATCGTTTCTAAACATCGACATAATATTAAAACTAGGAAAAAAGACCATAGTGTTTTTAGGGAATGTATTACAAATACTAGTTACACTTTTTTTCATTTTATTAAGAATAGATTCGTCCTTCATAATTTCACTATATTTAGTTGTCAAATCATTAACAAACAGAACTTTTCTATTCTCCTTTGGAAAAGGAGAAGGATAAGAAACAAGTTCACAATCACCAAGAATGCCTAAAGAGTCTCTGTATTCTTCAAGAGGCTCAAGCGTGCCAGACATATGAATTGAGCAGTGAAAATCTCTTAACATATCAGTACCAACAGATGGATCAAGACAAAAAGCCTCGATTCTTGCGTTTTTTCCACCAGATGCATCAACAATCAATTTAGCATGCTGATTTGTTTCAAGGTTTATCCATACATCTAAAAAAAGACCAAGTTTATGAAGATATGAACGTGGAAGTTTTCCTTCTTTTTGTCTGTATTCTTGAATCTTTTCACCAAATGCAATCAAATCAGAAATGATATCATGAAGTCTTTTACTTGTAATTTTAAGTCTTGATAAAATCTCAGTTTCAAACTCATGAGTTGGAATAAATGCATCTTCTTTTCTAACAGGTTCACTTCTAATACCGCCCTCCAAAATACCATAAACATAAGTATCTCTAAGGTCTCTTACGGTCTCATTAAGCAATTTACAAAATTCAGAAACAGTAAGTCGTCCATTAAGCATTTTGGGATCGCCATATTTTTCAGCTTCAAAGACACAATTATTTAAAATAAACATACTAAGTTGAGAGGAATAAAGTTCACGAATGAAATTTGGAAGATTATGAGCCTCATCAACTACAAGAATAATATCATTTTCGGGGACAGACAAAGAATCAAAAAGGATGTTTCTAATCATCAGGTCAAAAACATAAATATAAGGACAGATAACAACTGTTGAATCATGAATTAATAATTTATTTATTTCATAAGGACAAATCTGCTTTTTTTCACAAACTTCAATGAACTCTTCTGCTGTTGGAAGTTTATTTTTTACCCATTCGATTATTTTTTCTGATTTAACTTTATCAATTGAATTTCTAAAAAATAAGCATCCATTATCTTTATTGTTTGATTTTGATTTCTTTTTTTCGTTTGAACAAAACCTAGAAAGTTCTTCAGATGTACCCTTAGAAAGATCTGGATTATTTCTTGCAAGAAGGCACATATTTGCTCTTCCTTGGATTCCAACACCAAAAATCTTTTCTCTATTTGCATTTTTTTTATTTCTAATTTCTCTTAATTCAAGAATAACCTGTCTTTGTTGTGCATTAGTTCTTGTTGTATAAATTATTTTTTTATTGTTTTCTAGGGCAAAATCTAAGGTTGACGCAAGAGTACATATTGTTTTTCCAGAACCAGTACCGGATTCAAAGACCATATCTCTTTTAGTTTCTAAACAATTCTTTATAGTCTGCATTATCGCAATCTGATTTTTACGAGGTTTATAAGGAAAAAGCTCCATTTTAAAGATATGAATGCAAGTTTAAATAAAAAGAGTTATGTAGACTTAATTGAAACTATTTTAAGGTGTATGAATTTTATAGTCTAACACATTTTACAATTGGAAATGACAGATACACCGTTTAAACAAATTAATAAATCACTTTTTAATGAAATTCCTAGAGAGTTAATAAGTAGATTACCTGATAAATGGGAAAAAATTGGTGATGTCTTAATTATGGTACTTCCATCCGTTTTAGATAAACATAAAAGTATCATTGGAAAAAGATATGCAGAGATTTTAAAATGTAAAACAGTGCTTAATGATATCGGCGGTATAAAAGGTGAGTTCAGAGTCCCAAAAGTTGAATTAATTCATGGTTCAAAAAATACCGAGACAATTCACAAAGAAAACGGAATAAGATACAAGTTAGATCCGCAAAATTTAATGTTTTCTTCTGGAAATATGGAAGAAAGAATTCGCATGGCAAATATTTCAAATAAAAATGAGACTGTAGTTGATCTTTTTGCAGGAATAGGTTATTTTACAATCCCGATTGCTTACTACAGCAAACCAAAAAGGATTTTTGCATGCGAAAAAAATCCTATTGCTTATGATTATTTAATTAAAAATATTGCCTTAAATGATGTTTCTTCAATTGTAGAGCCAATATTAGGCGATAATAGAGAAGTTTCACCAAAAAACGTTGCTAATAGAGTCATCTTGGGATATATAGGAAAAACTGAAAAATTTTTAACAGTTGCTATTGATTGTTTACAAAATAAAAAAGGGATACTTCATTATCATGATAAATTTTCAGATAATATTATACCAAACAAGCCAATGGAAATTATTGAAAAAGAAGCAGAAAAAAAAGAATGCAAAGCAGAACTATTAGACTATCATCATGTAAAAACATATGCACCGGGCATTAGTCATTATGTTTTTGATATTAAAATAGGTGATAAATGAAAAGCAGAATAAATTTAATTGTTTATCATACAAATGAAGATGACCCAAAAAAATGCAGTGCAAGAAAATTAAATAAATTTGGTTTTGCAAGACTTGAAACAAATATTAGAAAAATTCCCAAAGGCTCCATTGTATTAAGTCCATTTGCTAAAAAGAGTATTTCAAAAGAGGACATTGATATTGCAAGAAAAAATGGGATAATTGCAGTGGATTGTTCTTGGAAAAATGCTGAGAGTTGTTTTAATTTACTTGATATTAAAAACATTTCAAGATCAATTCCTTTTGTAGTTGCAGTAAATCCCATAAATTATGGTAAACCCTTCAAACTATCGACACTTGAAGCTTTTGCAACAGTACTTTATATATTTAATGAAATTGAGCATGCAAAGGAAATTTTAAAACTTTACAAATGGGCCCCTCATTTCTTAGAAATGAATAAAGAACCGCTTGAAGAATATAGAAAAGCAGAAAATAGTGGTGAAATAATAAAAATTATGAAACAGTATATTTGAATTTTAGTGTCACTAGTTTTAAGTAAATAAATTCATTGTCTGAAATGTTAGAATATTGAGGTAAAAAATATGGCACATAGGCTTGAATCATTCTTCAAACCGAAATCTATAGCTGTTGTTGGAGCATCAAAAAATACTACAAAAATTGGTCATGCCGCATTAAAAAACATACTGATATCAGATTATGAATGTAAAATATACCCAATAAATCCAAATGAAAAAGAAATTCTTGGATTAAAATGTTACACAAAAGTAACAGAAGTTCCTGGAGGAATTGACCTTGTAATTGTTTCAGTTCCAGCAAAAATTGTTCCACAAATATTAAGGGACTGCAAACAAAAAAAGGTGAAAAATGTAACAATTATTTCGTCTGGTTTTAGTGAGGCAGGCAATCCTGAATTGGAAGAGGAGCTAATTTCAATTCTTAATAATTCCAATATGAGAGTCCTTGGACCTAATGTAATGGGATATAAAAACGCCTCAGATGGACTTGATGCTTCTTTTGTATATGGAAAGGCAAGAAAAGGAAATCTTTCTCTTATTAGTCAAAGTGGTGCACTTGGTATTGGAATGATTCACCTTGCAAATCATGAGTTTGTTGGTATCTCAAAGATAATTGGAGTTGGAAACAAAATTGATATTGATGATGATGATTTAATTGATTATTTTGCTCAAGATTCTGATACAAAGGTCGTAGGATTATATATTGAAGCAGTAAAAGATGGAAGAAAATTTATGACCAGTATAAAGAAATGTAGAAAACCAGTCCTTGTAGTAAAAGCTGGTAAAGGCGAAGCTGCTGCAAGGGCAACTGCAAGTCATACCGGTTCAATGGCAGGTAGTGATAAAATTTATGATGCGGCAATAAAGCAGGCAGGGGGAATTCGTTGTAGGGATATTGTTGAACTATTTGATATGGCAAGAGCTCTAGCAGGTCAGCCACCTGCCCAAGGAAATCGTATTGGAATTATTACAAACGGAGGTGGCCTAGGAATTCTTTTAACAGATGCCTGTGAAGAAAACGGCCTTGTGGTTCCAAAACTCTCGCAAAAAACCTATAAAAAAATCGATAAGATACTTCCAGATATTGTTAAACCGAACAATCCGATAGATCTTACTGGAGATGCAGGTTTCTATAGATATGAAGCATCAACCCAGGTTTTACTTGAAGATCCAAATATTGATGGAATAATTATGGCATCTGTTCATGGCGGTTATGCTCGACCTGAAGAGTTTTCAGGGGCAATTCTTAAAATGATACGAGAAAGAAAACTGCATGAGGAATACAAAAAACCAATCCTCGCAACTTGGGTTGGCGGTAAAGAGTTTGAAGACCTAGTTTGGGACCTTAAATCAGCAGGTGTTCCTATATATCCCTCTTCATGGAGACTTGCTCGATCGATGATGGCGCTCTATTTAGAAGGACAAAGACTAAAAAGAGAAAAAGATGAAATTTAGTCAACCCATTCAACACCAAGTTGTTTTTCCCAATCAGGATTTGATCCATCCCATTTACTAGCAATTTCTTTAGGAACACATTTCTTACAAATACCAATCAATTTAAAATAACATGATTTGCAAACAGATCGATTACATTTCAAACAAATAGATGTCGCTTTTCTTTCTCCACAAACTTGGCATCTTCCAGAAGGAATCTTTGATTTTCCCTTCTTTTTTTTAGTTACTTTAATTTCATCTTTTGAATCTTCTAACCATTTTTTTAATTCTTCATTCATAGATGAATTATCATTTACTGCCATTTTCATTTTCTCATTATAAAATAAATTGCTTATATATTTTGTTCATGAGGTTTTATTATTACTTGCTTTTTTATGAACAAAATTTGCAATTAGATGAAAAAATGGTGTTATTATAAGCAAAGTAAGGATATGCCATATTGAAAAATTATCAAAAAACCAATTAAATGATGTAAATCCAAGTATTTGTATCAAGCTTGATATTACAAAACTGAAAAGTAGAACCCCTAAAATAAAATCAAGTTGATCAAAAGGAATCCAATCCTCTCCACGTTTTTTACCAAATCTTCTCTTAAAAAAACTTTCAAAAATATCACCAAAAAGTGCACCAAAACAAATTGAGGATATAATTGGAATCATCAAAGGAAATCTTCCAAAATCACTCAAACCAATAAATGCAAACTCACTATCACCAGCATATATTGCTACAATTGTTATTCCAAATCCTCCAGTCATTCCTAGAAAAGCACCACTAATTAGTCCTCGCCATGTTTTACCATCACCAAAAATTCTACTCCCATCCTTCCAATTCTTCCCAAAATCAATCGGTGTGCCACCACCAACAAGAAGTGCACAGGCATTTGCAATATATGCAGGTATAACAAGCCAAAGGGCTTGTATGATTATTAAGTAATCCATAACGTAGGGGAAATAGAAGACTTAATTAAAAAGATGCTTGTAAAAATCAATCTTTCCTACTTAGTTTAAGACCCTTATAACAGAATTTATTTGACCTTTTTACAAGCCCTTTCAGTGCAAGATTTGAAAGCTTGAAATTTTCTGCAACCATATTGCCAAACTTTCCATCTTCTCCTACAAAATCAAAGATTCTATCCTCAAGATTTCTAAATTCGTCTTTATTTAAAGATGCAACAGTAAAAATTTCAGAAATTTCATTTACTGGACAAGAAATATTAATATTAAAGGCTGAGTAATATGAACGGTATTTCTTTTGTGGCCTTCCATCTATTCCTTGATCGGGCGTCGTCCATTTAGTTTCTACTAGTTTCATCTTATCAAAATAGTCAAGAGCGCTTTCTCCCTCGTTCCCATACTTATCTTTAATATCACTTAAAGGTTTCCAATCAGTAAGCAGTTCATTAAAAACCTCTTTCTTTGTCTTTGTGTCAAAGGCTCTGAGGAGGGGAACTAGATCGGTAGAATCATTAACAACTTTTGTTCGCATCATAGTATCAAACTTTTATATATAAAACGCGAATTCTCATATTTAAAAGTTTTGTATAAATATTTTTATATTTTTATTACTGAATTAAAAATGGACTTGTCAGAGTTGGCATCACTTAAAATGGGGGATTTTTAGCAAGATTTATAGATTTTTAGCTCTCTTAAAAAAAATCTCTTCGTGAAGAAGGTATGGACTTGTCGGAGTCGACACCTAGTTACTGGAGAGATTTTAAGCAAGAGAATTGAATTTTTAGCCCTCTTGGATTTTTGGGTGATAAATTGAAGCAGATTTCAATTTATGATAAAATGACAAAGTCTGAAAAGGAAGTTGCAACCATGCTTAAAGAGCTTGGAATCAAATGGTCTTACGAACGTCCCATATTTGTTTGGGATGAAAACAAAAGACCAAGGGTTTGGGCCCCAGATTTCTTTCTTAGTTCCTTTGGAATTTATGTTGAAGTATGTGAATCTGAAAATTTTAACTATGAATATAGAAGAAAGATATTTGATAGAAATGGTTACAGAGTCATATTTTTACATTTGTATAAGAATTCTAATAAGTGGAAGAATCATCTTATTAGTTATCTTCGATTCTTTACAAATTTTAGATATAACAAATTAAATGAAATCCTTGATAAAGTTAATTAAAAGAAAAAGAGGGAGAATTATTTTTAGATTGATGACACTGTGAACTGATAATTAACTTCCAACAGGCTTTCATCATAACACACTAGAACATCACCATCTGGGTCTCTGAATGCTGCATATACACGATATGTACCATTGCCATTAGTGAAACTACTTGTACTCACGTTATTCGGGTTAAATATTGTATCCAATGCCAGTGTGTTACCAATATTGATTGTTCTTGGTATTGTTTCATTGATAACCTCTTGCTCAAGGATCCATGTGCTGTTTGTCGTATTATAAAACTCAATCTGCATCAACAAATAACCAGAGAAATTAGTCGAACCGGTGTTCTCAATCTTAGACTGAAAACCAGTATAAAACGAAAATACATTGCTCGTAACGGTGTTTGTTCCATCACTCACATTAACCTTCCAGTACCACCACTGACCATTAACACTTGCATTAGAAAGCGTTTGATGATATGTACCATTACTTACACTATTGTTAGTACCAAATACTGTCCAGTTTCCACTACTGTTACTGAGCCAGGTTATATTCATTGTATCTCCATTTGGATCAGAAACAGTAATGTTTAACAATGGAGTAATCGTAATACCATTACTATTACTTGGCGGATATGGATTAGAAATCACAGGATTAGGATTATAAGTCACTCGTACATCAACCTTGGAACAATACAATGTATATGCACCTTCTGTCGCTGCTTCTACCTCAACATTTAAACTTTCAATATCATTCCATGTCCAAGAATTAGGTGCATTTGGATTATTTGTAATATCATACCAGCTACTCGAAGCACCTGTAGTACCTGGGATGAAGTAATGCATACCACCGACTGTTTTTAAAACAATATCATGTGGTGGGTAACCACTACCAGAATATTTACCAAAACAGCGGATTTCAACCTTTGATATAGATATTTGTACCACCACTACCTGAATAAAAAATAACATCACGAATTATACCCCGTTTATTAAAGACTATACTATGACAAGAGCCTTCAATGAAAGTTATTATTTCTTTTTGATCATCCGGTTTTATAGATTCAGTTTTTTCAAAAGAATCATAATTATAATATATATCAGTAATAGACGCACTAATATTGGGTATTATTAATAATAAAAAGATAAAAATAAATATAGATTTTTCCATTATTTTTTTACATTTCATTTTTACTCCACTATGTTCAGAGAGGAAAACTCTCTTTTTTATAATTATTGTAAATTTAATATTGTTTTTAATATAAATAATTTCTTTTTATTAATTTTGAAAAAGAAAATATATGTATATAAATTATAATCCTGTTTCTCTTGCTAAATCACCTTCCCTATACCCCGATAAATAAACATCGATATCTACTCTATTACAGTAAAGAAAACTACGCCATAAGAACCACCTAAATCATTATATTCAATAATGTTGTTAAAAATAAAATTGCTATTTGAATTTTTTGATATTATAATCCCATTGCGATAGTTATATGCGATATAATTTTCAGAAATTACATTATTTTTGGATGAACATTCAAGATGTATTCCATTATATCCGTTTTCACATATGTTATTATTATTGATAATGCTGTTATTTGTATAGACTCTAACTCCTGCACAATGATCTAACGGGTCTGTCTTACAATTTATAATAGTAAATCCACTTAAGAATATTCCATCAGTAAAAAATACAACTACATTAGTTAATTCTCCTCCATCAATAACTGTAGTATCTTTGTTCTCTCCTATTAAATTGATTGACTTATCAACTATAATATTTTCATAATATGGTGAACTATCATCAAATACAAACACAGTATCTCCATCTGTTGCATCATTTATTGCATCTCGGATATTGCTATAATTCCCTTCTCCAGTTCCACCTACATAAAGAGTTTTACCAGATTTTAATGGTACTGACTGAATCTTTACTTTATCGGTGGCAATAGTCATAGAATTGACTACTGTTAGAATGAAAAGCAGGCAGATTCCAAAGGTTGTAACACTTGTTTTCATATTCTATACCTCTATCTCATTTGGTTCTTTTGCTGGAAACCAATCAAATTGAACCCAAGGGAAGATAAAATATGTTCCCCAGATTGGATAAGGTGATGAACGTGGTTCACCCCAATAATTACCATTCCACCTATTCAATAAAACCCAAAAAGGAGGGATTCCATACTCAAACTGAGCATGTATCTGGTTATTAATAAGATTATTATTTTTAATCCAGCTACCAACACCATAATATATATGGACTCCTACAGTGTTGTCCTCAAATGTGTTACCCTTAACAGTATTATATTGACCACCTGCAATATCCAAACCGAACCTACTGCATTTACTAATCTTGTTACCAGTAATAGAATTGTGATTTGAATTCCAACAGAGGATACCAGTTACTACATCCGAGATAACATTACTAATTATTGTATTATGATGTCCTGGTTCATACAAGACAATCCCCTGTCTTATAAAATTATGGCTAATATTATTGTTAAAAATCTTAGTATTAGAACCAGCACACCAGATTAAAGCTGCAGAAGAATCAAAAAGGTCATTATTTGAGATAACACAATTATAAGACTCTTTATATAAAGCTAATATACCATTTGAGCTGGGACCTTTATTCTCAATTCGGAAACTATCAATAACAATGTTCCCAGCTTTTATCAAAATAGTTTCCTCAATCCCCTGCCCATCGATAAATGGTTTACCAGTATCATGACCACTTCCAAGCTCATATGGTATTCCCTGTAAAGTGATACTTTCTTTTACCATATTTACCCCATGTTCATAATATGTCCCGCTATAAACTTCAATAGTATCACCGGGGTTTGAATAGTTTAACGCATCCTGTATCCTAACAAAATCACCATCACCCTCATCATCAACAATTACAACAGCTCCAATAGGTTGACTATCTGATTTATTGGAATAAATCCCTTCACACTCTAATGAAAAACCAATAACCGATGGAAAAAAACAAGACAAAGTAAATAGAATCGAGAAACCCAATACCAGTATTATTTGCCTCTTCATATACATACCTTATTATTAATCAGACATTATTTATAATTATCGAAAACTAATAAAATAGAATAAAGAAAAAAAATAGGTTATCACAGATATTGACGCTATGGATACCAAATCCATATCTCACACCCCGGTACTTTATCATCCCCTGAGGAAAAAGATAAATCCAGTCCCGTATACGTTCCCACAACAAGTCTTCCGCTGCCCTCAGGAAATTCAATCATAGACCGCGCACCTATATTATAGTCATTATCAAAACCATTACCTATCTCACCATCATCATCCTCAACACTTGCTTCCAGATTTTCCCCATCATAACGCCAGACCTCACAACCCTTAGAATCATACCAATCTAAAAATCCATTACGGATAAGTTGATTATTTGAAGTACCCATCCAAAGCTCATCATCACAAACCGCCATAGACCAACAATACTTATTATAATAATCACCAAAACCATCAACCCAATTACCTGATTTACCAGAGTCATATCCTACGATACACTCCCAAGCATCCCAACCTTCGGTTCCATCATATTTCCAAATCTCAATAGCCTCAATCACAGGGTTGAAAATAGATTTTACCTGGAATGGACTAGTAGCTGTACCACAGTATAAATTACCGCTATAGTTAACCAGTCTACGAATACCAAAATTCTCCTTTTCACCAAAACCATCCTGATACTCATTTTCATTGTCATTATCAGGAAGATTTACTTTCTCCCATTCGCCAATCGTTGAACCACCAGTAGCGGTCCTCCAAAGCTGACAACCCCAATCCGGATTTACAAGCGGAAAAGCAGAGTTAAAAGTTCCAACATAAAGATAATCGTAAAATTCCACCATACTCCAAACATAGGTATTTTTCGAATCCTCACCAGCGGCATCATAATCCCTGAATCCTTTATCAATCACTATTTCCCAATCGGCTGTATCTGCATCACCTGTAGCTGTTCTCCAAACCTGACATCCACCATTTTCACTATCAAGAAAATTCATTGTCCCAACATAAAGGTGAGTATCACCATTGCTGTTTTTGAATACTTCCATACTGCAAATATTATTAAATGAGTTGTCAAAACCACCGCCATAACCACCCTCTGCTTCTGGACCGACAACCGGCTCCCATGAAGAACCGTCATAACGCCAGATTTCCCCACCAGAAAAAGGTGTCTGCCAGGTTCCAACATACAATTTACCATTAAACACTTTCATTGCACCTAAGCACCAGTTAGTTTTATCTCCAAAACCAGAATAGGTTTCATCTTCTCCATTTCTGCCAACAACCTCTGTCCATTTATAATTGTATTTCCAGATTTCACATCCATCACTTGCTGCAGCTCTTATAGAAAGCCCTGCAATAATAGGCAGATTAAAAATCAGGCATATAAAAAATAAAAGTAAATCCGCTGTGATCACAACACCATCTGGACCTAAAGGATAAACCTGTAAATCCTCTGCGAAAAAAGTCAGATTTTCTTGGATAGCATCTTCTTCCGGATCTATCGATATCATCAAATTATACATTTTTTCCTCCTCAGCAGAGATTTCATATGAAGAATTTACCGTGATATTTGAACCATTTACATCAAATAATAAATCACCAGTTACGATATCGCTAGCATTCGTTAACGTACCATTCACATACAATAAATGATTAGGGCTAATATGGAGCTTGTTATTGATAGTTACATAATTATCAGGTAGAATCTCATCAGAACTATAACATAAAACCGCTGTCACATTCGCAGTAACATAACTATCGTTGTCTACATCATATGCTTTAACCTGATCATTAAATTCAATATCCTCAATATCTTTATATGATCCATTAGCCATTTTAATCTTTGTTCCAGCAAGTAAACCATTACAGCTTAGACCTTCAGGTAGAATATCTAAGAGCGTATTTAAATTAAAACTCTCTGTACCAATATATAGATCATCATTATAAATTGTCATTCCCCTCGTCGCCCTATTACTAGTTAAATCAAAACCATCTTCAATTTTTTTTATCCAACCCTTAAGGGATGTATGAGTCTCGAAAGAGTAACCATTTTCCAAAGGGCTATTATCATTATTCTTAAGAACATTATCATTTGGATCCCTTAATGCTACATATATACGATATGTACCATTACCATAACATAATTTAGAAGAATTCACAATACCATTAAAAATCGAATCCAATGCTAGATACCCCCCAGCATTAATAGTCCTTGGAGTATCCTCAACGATTGTATCATTGGCACCGATCCAATCCTCAAACAGATCATGATAATACTGAACTTGAATAAATAAATATCCAGAGATATTCGTAGAACCCGTATTCTCAATCTTTGTTTCATATCCTGTATAAAACTTGTACACACTGCTTTCAATATTTTCCGTTCCATCAGAAACATTAACCTTCCAGTACCACCACTGACCATTCACTGTTGCATTTGAAAATATCTGATGATACGAACCATTAGTTACACTATTGTTTTTTCCGAAAACCTGCCAACTACCACTAAAATTAGACCACCAGGTAATATTCATATTGTCACCATCAGGATCAGAAACCGTGATATTCAACGAAGGCTGAATACCAATACCAGTTGCACTATCATCAGGAGCAGGATTACTTATAACCGGATCATAATTATAAAACTTATAAGTAACACGAATCTCAACCCTGGAACAATACAATGTAAAAGGCGGACCACCTGTATATTCTGCTTCCACATCACAATCCATACTAATAATATCATCCCAATCCCAGGATTGAGGAGCAAATGGATCATCGGTTATATCAAAACAGGGTGACCAACCAGATCCATCCTGAGTAGGAGTCTCATAACGATAATTTAAACCATCAACAGTACCACCAAATACCGGCCGCAGGATAGTATCACGCTGACTACCGCAATAATAAGAAGACACCCTAAGCTCAACCTTAGAAATCGTACCAAGATCATCACCAGGACAGATATTTTCATCACATAGCTCAACATCACCATTATATGTCGTAGAAGCATGGGTAGAAGTACTGCCATCAACCATAAAAAATGGATGTGAATCCCAAGCTTCACCATAAGGACTATCATCATAGCTATCGAAACAATAGGTCACCTGCTCAGCGTCATACCAGAATAAACTAGTGTATTTCTCCTGACCGGCATCCAACGTTCCAATCTTTATGAATAATGTAACAGGTGCGTTATACTGACCGGTTCTTGATTTCACTTGTAACTTGTAATTTAGTGACTGGTTCCATTTCAAATACAAAGACTTAACATTTGATTCTGTAATATTTTCCATAATATAAAACTCAGCTTCCTGAAGATCTGTATAAACATTATCTAAAGTCTGGTTAAGGCAATACATGGTTCGGTTGACATTGATATAATCACCAGATGTCGTCATATCTATCTGTATATCATTCATCTCCCAACCGAAACCAAGAACAAAGGGAATATCCTCACCAAGGTTCTTAATATATGGAATAACAGTAAGCTCATTATCATCAACCCCGAGATAATACCTGATAGCCAGTCGGAAATCATAACCCGCATAACTTAGATCCTTCCAGAGATTAGCATTCACAAATGTATCATTATCACAATCTATTTCTTTGTTGAATCCAGATAGTTCATCAACCCTGTATAAAAGGTTCCACTGATCATTATTGTAGTAACCAAGCATTAAAACATTATGAGACCAGTACTCATCATAGTGGTTGGTAAGCTGTATACCACTACTTGTATTGAAATAGTAATCATCATACTTATTCCAAATATTAAGAACCTTATTATCATCCAATAGTTCATAACCTACAAGCTGCGATGTAGATCCTTCACCTGATCCCTTACCCCCAGGTGGGTCAGTAAGATTAATTGTTTCATTATCTCCATATTCATCTTTCAGGGTACAAACCAGGATGTTCGCCTGACCTGAAACATTAAAGCTGTACTGTGTAGAAATATTTGTATTATTTGCATTATCAATAGACCAGATTGTATAATTATATTGCCCGTTTTGCCATGTATTATTTAAAACAAATTCATAGGTGTTTCCATTAGTATAGTTCATTGAGTAGTTACCATATGTATCATCTGGGTATGTGATATTTATTTTAACAAGTTTTACACCACTCTGGTTATCAAATATGTTTGGAGCGATAGAAACATTAAAACCATACCCAAAAATATCAGGCTGAACACCAGCAGAAGCAATCTCTGGAGAAAATGTGTCAGCTTCTTCCGCCTTTAAACCATCAGGTACAATGTTAACAGTTGTCGTTAGTAAAAGCAACATTATAATTATTACAAAAACTTTTTGTTTCATATTCTTTCCTCCACCAAAGATATGAAAGTAATATAAAAAGTATTTATAATGATTATTACACATTTTTTCAATAATTTAATGGGCAATTTAATACTTAAAATAAAAAGAAAAAAGTTTTTGATTTTTTTTATTATTTACATTAAATAACTATTTTGAAAATTTCCATATTAATACAATTATTATTTTTTCTTTTTATATTCATATAATGCTTTCTCAATCACATGTGTACGATTGCGAAAATCTACACTATCTACTTTACTATCAATCCATATTATAAGGTCTTTTGGAAGTCGTATTGTTATTGATACTGTATCTCTTTTTGTCATGATTACATCGTAAGACGTAATAAGACAATAAAATATAAATACTTGCAATACATTACATTATTTTGTAAGATAATATAAGACAATATTTAGGTGGTTGAATATTTGAAAAAAAATCAATATAAATTTAATATTTCAATAAAATTAATTCCAAATTCCTCTAACTTTGAAGAAGTTGCCTTTCATGCTGAAAGATGGCAAAGACTAAGCAAATCATCAATAGATCATAGGCTAAGATGTGCAAGAAGAATGTCAAAACATCCTGTATATCCGATCAATTTCAACAACCCAAAATATGAACAATTCATAGCATACATGGACTATAGAGAAAGGACAGAAAAGGTCTCAGGATATGCGTTGATGAATGATCTTAGAACAATGCAGATGTTTTTAAGAGCCTTTGATATAGATCAAAAATCCTGGTTTTATAAACTTCCCACACTTCCAAGACATAAAAACCGTAAGGTACCATTTCCTGAAATGGTATATAAACTATGTAACTTTAAATATTCTAAGGATGGATATGAAAATGCACTATATCACTATTTGATGTTTCATAATTTTTTCATTGGATGGAGAGTTCCAAGCGAACCTTGTTCAATGTCAATAAAAGATATCGATATTGACAAAAGAGGAAGGGGAAGCATATTAATCACTGAAACAAAGAAGAGATACTCGAAAAGAATTATTATACCTGAAAGATACATACTTTCAGCACGAACTTATAAGAGTTTTAAAAATTGGATAGAACATTGGCGACCAAAAGTTGAAAATCAATATAGTGGGGATGCATTATATTTACAACCAAACGGAAGACCATTTACAGTAAGATATCTTGGTAAAAAACTAAGTGAAAATGGAAAGAAAGTATGGCCACATTATCAACCATATGTATCCAGACACTGGTGTGCAATAGCTCTTCTAATTAGAACCAAACTAGAAAGTAAAACATGGGATACAAGACGAGTTCAGAAATATCTTGGACACGAAAAACCATCTACAACAGATACCTATATTGAATTTGCTGAAGAATATTATAGACAAGAGTCAAAGGATTGGTTTTTACATGCACTTAAAAAACAAAAAAATAGGTAAAAATCAACAGAACGGGATTTTTGGTTCTGTTAACAAAAATCCCTCCGAGAAGAAGGTATGGACTTGTCGGGATTTGAACCCGAGGCCTCCTCCATGCCAAGGAGGCGATCTTCCGAGCTGATCTACAAGCCCAAGGTAAACGCCATTAATCAAAGAATAGCAAATAAAATTTACGTATCGCAAAATTTACCAATTCTCCAAACCTCACAACCAGTACCTTCCAAGAAGGTATTTAGATCGATCCAATTGGTTGTTCCGACATAAAGCATACCATTAAAATTTTCAAAACATCTTGCTCCATCTTGAGGTATTTCTCCAATTTTAAATAATTTAGAACCATCCATCCCATTTCTGCTGATTTTAATAAAATCTTTTTTAGAATTAGGATTTTTGTTTGTACTTGCCCAAACCTGACAACCTAAAACTGGATTTAATGTACCCACTATAAGTCTATTATCAAATTCAAAAAGTTTCCATACCCAAAGGTTAAAAGGTCGATAAAAACCTCTTTTAGCAATCTGTTTCCAATTAATACCGTCATTAGTTTTCCAAATTTCGCCTCCAAACCAATTACACGTTCCAATGTATAATGAATTGTTTATAGTTTGAAAACAAGAACCCATTCTATTAGCATTATTAAAAACTTCACAATCAAGTAATTCCCAATTTATTCCATTATATCTCCAAATTTGACTATTTCCAAAAAATAAAGTTTTAATAGTATTTACAAGTCTAATAATTGAAAAATTAAGCTTTAATTCTCTTACTAATGGGGTAACACCTGCAATTAGAAGAACATACAGAAAATTTTCTCCAAAATTGTTTGTGAAATTTACAAAATCAGCAACAAGAAACAAATCCTTATCATAACCAGGTTCATCATTAAAATCTTTCACCAACGTCCATTTATCTTGAGAAATATTTTCAAAATCTACAGGTCCATCATATCTAAATAATAATGGATGCCCATTTTCATTTTGTGAGCCCACAAATAACTTATCGCTAAATATTCCAATAGCTCTTGAAGATAAAATTTTACTTCCCTCTCCAAATCCATTTAGATTTGCTTTCTTCCAAAATATAGTTTCATCTTTTTCCTTTCTTTTACCATTTGTTACCCAAACCTGTGTCCCACAATCCCATGAGTTTGTAATAACCCACAATAAATCCTCATAAACAATCATATTTCGAACACCTTCAGATTTATTAGAGCTACCAAAACCGTTCTCATTGACCTGAATCCAGCTATTCTCATCCCCTGTATTAGACCTGTAAATCTGACAACCGTCAACAACATTTCTAGTTCCAACATATAAATAATCCTTATAGGTTTTAATTGACCATGCATGTAGATTGTTTTTATTTCCAAAGCCTAGGTTTACTACTTGTTCCCAATCATTTTTTATATTATTTTGAAAGGAATTTGAGATAGAGTTATTTGATGATAAAAGTAAAATTGTTAATATTAAAAATACAATAATTACTCTTTTCATAATCTATACCTCATATAGAGACTCCCAAGTTTCATAATCAGATGGATTTCCTGGAACCCACTCAGGCGGAACACGATACGCTCGATAAATAAATTTATCACGTATTAAATCACCTTCCCCCTCATAGTAATATTTCCATACAATTTCTTTTTCAGGGTTTACTTCAAAAATTAATCCGGATGTTCCTTCTGTAATCAAAGTATTTCCGTTTGGTAATCGCTGAACTGAACCCATAAAAATACTTAGAAAATTTGATTTATTATATGCCTTTGAATAATATTCCCAAACAATATCATATGTTACAGGATTAAATTCGATGATTCTTGAATAAAACCGAATATTTCTAAATGGAAATCCAAAAATTCCACCAAAAATACCATATCCTCCAAACCCGCCGTTATCAAATACTAATATGTTACCTTCTCCTGGTAGTCCTTCTGGAATTATATGCGCATGATGAGGACCGATTATCCTACCTAACTTTTTTTCTGGTCCTTTATAGTAATTAGGTCCTATCTTCCATACAATTTTACCTGTTGATTTGTTAATAATTGCTAAAAAATTAGCATGACGCGAGCAAGTTATTATATTTTCAGGATTAAATTCCTCATACCCCATATCATACCATTTATTATTACCTAAATTTGAACAAGTATTAAGATGCAACCATCCCTGAATTGCAGGAAATAGAAATATTCCAAATTTTGAAATTTTATCAAAACCAATTTCATCAAAATGATCACTTGCATGCCATTCATAACCTGTTAAATTTCCATCACAGTCAACCTCATATATTACACCGTCTTGGAATGAACGTAAACTAATTGACAAATTAATCATATTTTCAGATCTTGAGAGTATCAATGTATTTCCTTGATTAAATGTATCATGAACAGGTGAGTAATAAACTGGATTTTCTAATATATGAATATCATGATGTTGGCGGGCCCAATTGTTACTCCAATTACAGAATTCCCAAATAATATCTCCATCCCAATTTTGATAAGATACAAATTTGAAAAGTGTTCCTCCTCCCCCCAAATATCCAAATTTATTATTAATTATTCTTGAACCCATAATTGTTCCATTTAGTAGCATCTTTGCTGGATATCCTCTTATCGAATAATTATGAATAATGTTTCCATCCATATCAACTAAAAAAGGGGGGCGGTCTTTTCTTGGAGATAATAAATTATATCCAATACAGAAATTGCCATCAGAATTGGTATCATTAATAAAATATTGACCTTTTATAAAATGACAATTGGCTAAAAGACAAGTAAAAAATATAGCCATTACGAAAAAATACAATTGTTTTTTTGTATTTTTCATGTTATCTTGAGAATATAATATATAAAATACATTATATAATATTGCCTATCTTATGCAATAAAAAAGTATTAGACAGGATATTATATTTAAAATTGAAATGAAAAAGAAGGAATTAGAGATATTATTGCAAAAAGTTCCCAAATTTGATAATCCATTACCAACACTTGAACAGTATCTTACACCAGCAAATATTGTAGCTGATATTATTTTTACAGCACATCAATTTGAAGATATAAAAGATAAAATTGTTTTTGATTTAGGTTGCGGAACCGGGATTTTTGCAATAGGTGCAGAGATTACTGGTGCAAAAAAGGTTATAGGATTTGATATAGATAAAAGGATTATTAAAAAAGCAATAAAATATGCTAAGGAAAATGGAATATCCATTCAATTCTTAATAAAAAATGTTAGTGAAATCACAGAAAAATGCGATACAATACTAATGAATCCGCCATTTGGCGCTCAAAAAAGTAATTTAAAAGCTGATAGGAAATTTATTGAAAAAGGATTTGAAATTTCAAATGTAATGTATACAATACATCTTAGAAAAACGATTCCTTTCATTGAAAAAATGATTTCATCTCTAAAAGGAGAAATAAGTTATTCTAAAAAATTTGTTTTTCCTATAAAACATATGTTTAGTTTTCATGAAAAAAGAATTGTAGAGTATGATGTTACATTATTAAGGATTCTAACAAAAAGATAATAAATAGGTTTTTTTATCTGCAACCCTTAAAAAAGCAATTTTTTTAGGAAAATTGCTAATTAATAATCATATTAGGTTAAACCTATCCAAAAATATAATAATACATTACTTTATCCTGCTTAGACCTAAAGATAGAAAAATATAAAGGAAAGTGATTGATTTGGCGCGAACAAAAACAAAGAAATTCAGAGGATCAATGACTCATGGTAGAGGAAAAAAAGCTGGCCGTGGAGCTGGGCTTAAAGGTGGTAGGGGAAACGCAGGTCTTTTGAAACATCGATTTATGCATATGACAAAAAATATGCCAGATCATTTTGGAAAACATGGCTTTAAGAGACATCCAAGTATAGTTAAGAAGAATAAAACCATAAATATAGGGGAACTTGAAGAGAAATTCCCTGGTAAAAATGAAATTGATCTTACAAAAGAAGGTTATGATAAATTACTTGGCAGTGGAATATTAAATAAAAAACTTAAGATTAAGGTTGATGAGGCATCTGAAAAGGCTATTTCAAAAATCAAAGATAAAGGTGGAGAAATTAAGTTAAAAGAAATACCAATTCAGGAAACATTAGAAGAAAAACCGAAAGAAGAGTAAAATTTATTTGGGTTTAAATATGGCAGAGGAAAAGAAGAGCCGGTTATACAGTCTAAAACCAATTATTGAAAGATGGCCTGCTGTTACAAAACCAGAAGGTCATGTTAATTTCAGAACAAAAATATTCTGGACGATTCTTAGTTTAATACTCTATTTCATAATGACAAATGTCTTGATATTTGGTATGCAAGAAAGGTTTGTCGATCTTTTTGAGAATTATCGATTTATTATGGCAGGAGCATCTGGTTCTATAATGCATCTTGGAATAGGACCGATTGTTACAGCATCTATTATTTTACAATTGTTTGTTGGTGCAAAAATTATAAAGCTTGATTTAACCAAAAAAGAGGACAAAGCAATCTATCAGGGAACACAGAAAATACTTGTAATTGTTATGATTATTGTTGAAGCTGTTCCTCAAATATTTGGTTATTTGAGACCAAGTGAAGGTCTAATTGGACTTGTTGGCGGAGAGGGGTTGGCCAATTTCGTAATTATTCTTCAGTTGGTAATCGGTGCTTTACTTGTATTTTTCATGGATGAGCTTATTTCAAAATGGGGAATAGGCTCTGGTATCTCACTATTTATTGCTGCGGGAGTTTCTCAAGCAATTTTCACAGGTCTATTTAACTGGCTTCCTTCAAGTGGTGCTGGCGAATTAAGCCTTAGTAATCCTCCTGGAGGGGTAATTCCGGGTACATATTTTCTGGCAACTTCAATGACACTTGAAGATATGGTAAGTGGTGGATATCAAACAATGTTTATTGGTAATTCGCGTATAGGCTATGAAAATGCTATAGTGCCATTGCTAGGCACAATTGTCATTTTTTTAATTGTCGTATATGCTGAATCCTCGCGTATTGAGCTTCCTCTTGCTCATGGGAAAGTGAGGGGTGCTCGAGGGAGATATCCCATTAGGCTTATTTATGCATCAAATATTCCTGTTATTTTAATGGCTGCGCTTCTTGCAAATATTAACATGTTTGCTATGCTTCTTTATCAATCAAATGTTCCACTCTTAGGAGGACAATGGTGGATTGGCGCTTATGACACAACCATTAGTACTCAACCTCTGTCGGGTGGAGCATGGTATTTATCAAGTCCTGGAGGAATTAATAATTGGCTAATACCAATTATGGCGGGTGGAGATGGGATTGGTCACGATTCCTTGCAGTATGCCCTAAAGGTTGTAATTTATCTTGCGGTAATGATTATTGGTTCAATTCTATTTGCTAAGTTTTGGATTGAAACAACAGATATGGGTCCCTCTGCTGTTGCAAGGCAAATTCAAAGCTCTGGTATGCAAATTCCAGGATTTAGAAGAGATCCTCGCGTTTTAAGAAAAGTTCTTGAAAGATATATTCCAGTTGTGACAGTAATTGGAGGTGCTGCAGTGGGTGCCCTTGCTGGTTTTGCAGATCTTATCGGAACTGTTGGTAGAGCAAGTGGAACAGGAGTGCTTCTTACTGTAGGAATTATAATTCGTCTGTATGAGGATATTGCAAAAGAGCAAGCAATGGAGATGCACCCTGTATTAAGAGGATTCTTTGGTACAGATTAAAAATCTATTAGTAGGTGAGCTATGGGATTAATTGTTGTAACTGGTATACCAGGTGTGGGAAAAACAACTGTTATGAAAAAAGCAGCTGAAGGAATGGATATTGAGTTTGTCACCTTTGGAACAGTAATGGCCGATTTAGCAATTGAAATGAAACTTGTAAAAGATAGAGACGAAATGAGAAAGCTTAATTTAGAACAGCAAAAAAAACTTCAAATAAAATCAGCTGAAAAGATAGCAAGAATGGGTAATGTAATATTAGATACACACTGCACAGTAAAAACTCCCAAAGGCTATATGCCTGGTCTTCCTGAATGGGTTATAAAAAGGATAAACCCAACAGCAATAGTTATTGTTGAAGCAGCTTCTGAAGAAATATTTAATAGACGAGCAAATGATCCTTCAAGAAATCGAGATCCTGATACAGTAGAGCAAATCACAGAGCATCAAATGATGAATCGAGCAGTTGCAATGGCATATGCAGCACTTAGTGGTGCAACAGTCAAAATAGTTTTTAACCATGATAATGCTATAGAAGATGCAGTAAAGCAAGCTGCACCAGTATTGAAATAGATGATAATATGAAAAAATTAGATACTAAAGCACAAGGAAGCAATCTATTATTATTACTGATTTTTATGATGATGATATTTTTCATAATGCCAACGTTGGGTCCAATTCTTGGATACTATTTCGGTCTAGTTCTACAGCCAATAATAGGGTTCAATGGTCAATATCCTGTTCTAACTTTGTTTTTATCTGGACTAATTGTTGTTCTTCTTTCTTCTACACTTACAAATTTCTTTACTGATTGGAAGAAAATGGGTGAATCTCAAGAGATTACAAAAGCTTTTCAAAAAGAAATTACTAAAGCCCGAAGGGAAGGAAATACAAACAGAGTCAACAAATTAATGAAAATGCAACCAGAGATTATGAGAAGACAAACAGAAGCGTCTGGCGGTATGATGAAACCAATGGTATTTTTAATTATTTTTATTTGGCCAATTTTTATGTGGCTTAGAGCATTTCTTTCAGGGTTACCTCATTATTATTTTACTCTTCCCTGGGGAAATGATGTCCCGCTTATCTCACAAGAGACATTCATTATGCAAGCTTGGCTTTGGCTTTATCTAATGTTTTCTTTAGTGATAGGTCAACTTATTAGACAGGGGTTGAAATATTTTAGCTGGTCTAACACCTGGAAAAATATAAAAGCAAAAATAAGACCATCTGTTTAAGATTTTGATTCATGGTGACAATTACAATTAGTGGAACTCCTGGCAGTGGAAAATCTACTGTTGCTAAAATTTTAGAAAAGAAACTTGGACTTAAATACATATATTCAGGTATGATTTTTAGACAACTTGCTGAAGAGCACAATATGGATCTTGAAAAATTTGGAAAATATTGCGAACAAAACAGTGAAATAGATAAAGAATTAGACTCTCGTCAATTGGAAATTTTAAGGAAAGGAAACGTTATCTTAGAAGGAAGACTTGCAGGTTGGATTGCATATAAAAATAATATTTCTGCTTTAAAGGTATCAATCGACACTGATTTAGAAACAAGGGCAAGACGAGTAGTAAATCGTGAGAAAGGAAGCATTGAATTTAGAAAAAAAGAAATAATTGAAAGGGAAAGAAGCGAAGCTCTTAGGTATAAGATTTATTATAACATTGATCTAAAAGATAAATCTATTTATGATTTAGTAATTGACTCAAAAGATAAATCACCTGACGAAATTGTTGAGATAATTATCAATAAAATTGAATAGTAAAT
>Ga0272442_10000342_pt1 | contig 77382 bp, 73 predicted proteins | sample SSMForm2O_FD_200262 | JGI IMG/M metagenome (GOLD analysis project Ga0272442, IMG submission 200262) | Marine sediment archaeal communities from Little Sippewissett salt marsh, Falmouth, MA, United States - SSM-Form-2O | ecosystem: Environmental > Aquatic > Marine > Wetlands > Sediment ...
TGAGATCGCCGAAAGCGAGGAGGTTGGGTTCTTCCCGAAGGGCGAGGGCCATATCGCCTTGGAGAAGGGCGAGACGGCGCTCGGTGGGAAGATCCCCATCAATGTTGGAGGTGGCCTCAAGGGGCGCGGTCACCCCGTCGGGGCGACGGGTGTCGCCCAGGCATGGGAGATCGTCACACAACTGCGTGGTGACGGCGGCGACCGACAGGTCGAGGACGCGAGGATCGGCTTCACCTGCAACTTCGGCGGATTCGGCAACAACGTCGTGTGCTTGACGTTTGTGAGGGAGGACTGATGGCTCGCGAGATCTACGCATACCGGTGCCGGCTGTGCGACACGATGCACTACCCGTTCAAGATGGTGTGTTCCGGATGCAAGCAGAACGACTTCTTCGAATTCGACACCGTCCCGCTGCCGAAGGCAGGGAAACTCCTCACCTTCACCAGGGTGTACAACCTACCGGCGCAGTACGAGGTGGCCACACTTGGCCTCGGCATCGTCGAGTTGGAGAACGGGATGCGGATGCTGGGTCAGTTGGAGATTGATGAACCGGTGATCGGCATGCCGGTGCAGGGCATGGTCGAGATCGTCCGCGTAGAACCGTACGACAACTACTACGGGATGGTGTTCAGAGCGGCATGACGAACGCGCCGCCTGTGGAAGGCATTCGAGGGCATCGGGACAGTGTGCGCACGGCGGCGCACATCCCGGCCATTCGACGCCGGGTGAGTGAGACATGACAGTCTTGACCGGGGCCACGGCCACCAGTCAGGTTCGGGCGATCAGCCCGATGGGCAAGAACGAGAGCCACCCCTTCGAGGGTGGCTCTCATCGTTTGTGGGAGAGGGAGACCGTATGGAGTTGACGATTCAGAAGAAGGTGGTGCTGGGTCTGCAGCACACCATCGCGATGTTTGGGGCAACCGTCCTGGTGCCGCTGCTGACCGGACTCGACCCATCGGTCGCGTTGCTGGCAGCAGGCATCGGCACGCTGCTGTTCCATCTCGTGACCAAACAGATGGTCCCGGTGTTCCTGGGGTCGTCGTTTGCCTTCATCCCCGCGATCCTGCTCGCGGCCGAGGACGGGTACTCGTGGGAGGCGATCGGTGCCGGCATCATTGGCGCCGCCGTCATCTACGTCGCGATGTCGATCCTCGTTACGTTTGTCGGGCACGCCGTGATCACACGGATCTTCCCACCCATCGTCACCGGGCCCGTCATCATCGTCATTGGGATCACGCTGGCACCGGTAGCGCTCGGGATGGCTGAGGGTGCGTGGTGGCTTGCAATCGTGACGTTGGTTGCCGCCATCATTGCGGCGATCTTCTTCCGTGGACTCTTCCAGATGCTCCCGATCCTGACCGGGGCGATCGTCGGCTTCATCGCCGGTGCGATCTTCTTGGAGGGTTTCACCTGGGACCTGGTCACAGAAGCCGCATGGGTCGGCCTGCCCGACTTCACGTGGGGTCTCGGCGACATTCAGTGGGGCGCCATAGCGATCATCGCTCCGATCGCGTTCGTCACGATGATCGAGCATATCGGCGACATCGTGGCCAACGGCGGTGTTGTGAACAAGAACTTCCTGGATGAGCCGGGGTTGAACCGGACGCTGCTTGGAGACGGCATCGCAACGGCCGTAGCCGGCCTCATCGGTGGTCCGCCGAACACAACGTATTCGGAGAACACCGGGGTGTTGGCTATTACCAAGGTCTACGACCCGTTCATCATCCGAATCGGTGCACTGTTCGCCATCGCCCTGGCCTTGATTCCGAAACTGGCTGCCCTGCTGCGCACGGTTCCGACCCCGGTGCTTGGCGGACTCTCGATCATTCTGTTCGGCATGATCGCGTCTGTCGGCCTTCGGACTCTGGTGGAGGCCCAGGTCGACTTCAAGAAGGGTCGAAACATGCTGGTTGTTGGCCTGATCCTCGTCTTCGGACTGGGACTCAGCGGCCTGGTCAACCCGCTCAAGATCGGCGATGTTCAGATCTCCGGGCTCGCACTTGCCGCCGTGATCGGCGTCGTTGCGAACCTGATCCTTCCCGCCGACCTTGAAGAGGTTGCACCCGCCCTGCCGTCCGACTCCAAACCCAAGGCCGAAGCCGGGCCGGCACCCGACGAACGCTGACCGCTCGCAGCGCCAACTCGAGCGCACAAGAGAGGGAGCCGCCGGGAGCGGCTCCCTCTCTTCCATTGTGTGGCTCGGTCGCACGATGGCAAGAAACCGCCTACGTGCCGATGGACCCTGCACAAGTTCCGCCTTCACGGTGACGATAGGAAACTGAGAAGGGGTGTTGTTGTGTTCGCCCGAATCGTGAAGGGGACGAAACCATGACCGGGAAACGTGTGTACCTGATCTTCACTGCGATTGCCGCGTTCGCGTTACTCGTGGCCGCCTGCTCGAGCGCATCCGACGTGGTGGCCGACAATGTGGCCGAGCAGTTGATCGAGGCCGGGGTCGAAGGTGACGTCGACGTTGATGTTTCGGGCGACGGGGAGGACATGTCGATCGACATCGATTCCGAGGACGGGGACGTCTCGATCGATGTCTCCGGCGATGACGAAGAGATGACGATCGAGATGGAAACCGACGAAGGCACGGTGTCCATTGGTGTGGGTACCGAACTGCCGGAAAGCCTGGATATCCCGGTCCCGGACGGCGGCGACGTCATGACGGCGGTCGAGATGGAAGACGGTGTCTCGGTCGCCTTGACCTACGACCTGAGTCGCTTCGACGAGCTGACCGGCTTCTACGACGATTGGACGGGTAGCAGCGGGGGCGAGTGGGCATCCAACTCGATGTCGGTGGACTCTGACGAGGGCACACAGCGGATGGAGATGTGGACCGATTCCGGAACCGGAACGATGATCATGGTGGCGGATTGCGCCGATGGGACCGGAGACGGGAGCTCGTCCGAGTCCAACGCGGCCTGCGTGTCCATCAACCAGGTGGGGTAGAGGGACAGAGATCAGGCCGATCGCTCGAGACGCATCCGCCCTTCGATGCGGGCACTTCAATGGAGAGACGGCAATCTCGAAAGGGGCGTGACCCGTTGAGGGCGACCCCAACGCGATGCCCATTGCCGCGCGTCTGACCGTCGCGTAGGGTCGGTGTCAGCGACGATGGATCCCGGAGCAGCGGCCGTCCACCAAGACGGGCATCTCCGCTCCCGTGAGACCGTGGGAGCCCCACACCGCGTCGTTGGGGGAGCCGCCGAGGCCGGGATCGAGAACAAGGGGAGGCGTGATGCAGCGAAAGATTGTGCTTGCGGCCGCACTGATAGGGTTCGCACTTGTGGCGACGTCGTGCGGCGCCGCTGTGGAGAAGCTGAGCGAGGAGGCCGCCGAGCGGGCTCTTGAATCCGCAAGCGGGGGAGACGTCGAACTCGACGTCTCGGGTGAAGGGGACGACTTCACCGTCAACGTCGAATCAGAGGACGGTTCGTTTGCTGTGGGCTCGGACGTCGAGATCCCCGATGAACTCCAGATCCCGGTCCCGGGCGGCGGAAGTGCGACAACCGCCGGCACCCAAGACGGTAACGTATTCGTTTCGATCACCTATCCGATCGATCGCTACGACGAACTTGTGGCCTTCTACGACGATTGGACGTCGGGCACCGGAGACGAATGGGACACCAGCACGTCCACCTTCGAGATGGACGGGCAGACGCAGCGCTCCGCAAGCTGGGCCGAGACGGGTGTCGGGTCATACATCGCGGTCAATGACTGCTTCGACGCGTTCGGCGACACCAACAGCGACACGCTGAATGCCACGTGTCTGACGGTGAACGAGACGGGGTAGGAAGAGCAAAGAGCAAAGAGCAAAGAGCAAAGAGCAAAGAGCAAAGAGCAAAGAGCAAAGAGCAAAGAGCAAAGAGCAAAGAGCAAAGAGCAAAGAGGGTGGACCTCGTCGTCTTCTGTGTCCGCCTTTCTTGTCTTTGTTCTTTGCTCTTTCTTCTTTCGTCTATCTCTTGCTACTTGCCGTGGTACGTCCACCGGTCGGCGACGTTCCCATGTGTGTCTTGCAGCATCACGGTGTCGCCGGTGTTCGACCAAACTGAGCGGTCTGCGCACCAGTGCAGGGTGTCGGGGCGGTCGTTGCCGCATCCGGTCCTCACGGTGACCCTGCCACCTGGTGCCACAGCGACGGCGTCGAATATGTAGCGGTTCTGGGACGATTCGTCGCGAAGCGTCCACCCGGCGAGATCGATGATGCCTACGCCACCGTTTGTGATCGTGACGAATTCGTCGTTGAGACACTCGTTGTCCGGTCCAGGAGGGTTGTACTGGACCTCGACGATGCTCATCCCCGGTGTTGCCGGTGGCCCGCAGGCATCCGCCGCCCACATGCCGTGGCCTGCGTCGGCTGTGAGGTTACCGATCTCGACGAACGCCTCGTTGTAGCGATGGTCGCCCTGAAGCGTGACGGCGTTCCCATCGGCGAGCATCCGACCGTTGATGTTCTCGCCACCGACGTAGACGTATCGCAACAGGCGTCCGTATTGGTCCGTGTCGCTATCGGACCCATCGACGAGGGCGACATCCTTGCCACTCAGATATGCGATGAGTGCGTCGCGCGCCGGCTCTCCGAAGCACTCATCGCCTTCGGGAGCGTTGATGCCGATCAGGCGGACCTCCTCCTTCCGGCCCTCGATCTCGACTTCGATCGAGTCACCATCGAAGACGTAGGTCACCGTGGCCCTGGTACCCCCCGGTTCCGGTACCGCTTCCTCGACGCTTTCGGGATCCGAAGAAGCCGAACACGCGGCGGCGCACATCACGGTGAGAAAGGAGACGAGGCCGGTGCGCAGCATGGGGGAACGGTACCGCGAAAGCGACCGGCGAACGTCGCAGCAGACGACGCCGACGGCCGGCGTGGTGCAGACCGGTGTGGTGCGGACCGGCGCGCGTGGGTTGAGACTTCACACGACTTGCCGTTACACAGCAGGCTTCCCTACAATTGCGTCAGCGGCCCGGTATCGGGCTGCGTTTTCCCATGCAAAGACGTCGTTGATATCGACGGGTCCGGGTCACGCTCGGCCATTGTCGGTGTAGAGGTCACCCTTCGCTGCGGACACCCCGGTGTCTGCCTCGGTGACGCTCGAATGCGGCGTTCAAAGAAACGAACCGAGGCAGGATCACCACTGATGAAAGTATCAGCATCCGCCAAGAAGATGTGCGAGAAGTGTCGGGTCATCCGGCGCAACGGACGCGTCTGGGTGATCTGCGAGAACCCGCGACACAAGCAGCGTCAGGGGTAGCGCACACATGGCAAGAATCGCTGGAGTAGACCTCCCGAGAGAAAAACGGGTCGAGATCGGCCTGACGTATATCTACGGCGTTGGGCGGACGAGATCACAACAGATCCTTGAAGCGCTCGAAATATCGCCCGATACGAAGGTGCGTGATCTGACCGACTCCGAAGTCGTGAAGGTGCGCCAATTCATCGACGGCAACTACATCGTCGAGGGCGACCTTCGCCGCGAGGTCGCACAGAACATCAAGCGCAAAGTCGAGATCGGAAGCTACCAGGGGATCCGCCATCGCCGCGGGCTTCCCGTGCACGGCCAGCGTACGCACACGAACGCTCGCACCCGCAAAGGTCGCCGCGCTCCGGTTGCAGGCAAGAAGAAGGTCACGAAGTAATGGCCAAACAGACACCACGGCCGCGTCGCAAGACTCGCCGCACCATCACCCACGGCCAGGCACACATCCGGGCCAGCTTCAACAACACGATCATCACGATCACGGACCAGAAGGGCGAGGTCGTCGGTTGGTCCTCCGGAGGATCAGTCGGATTCAAGGGATCACGTAAGTCGACGCCATACGCCGCTCAGGTTGCCGCAGAGCAAGCCGCACGCAAGGTCGGCGAGATGGGTATTCGCAAGCTCGATGTCATCGTTCGCGGCTCCGGCTCCGGGCGTGAGACCGCGATTCGCACGCTCCAGAACATGGGGATCGAAGTCACCGGAATCAAGGACGTCACACCGGTGCCGTTCAACGGATGCCGCCCGAAAAAGCGGAGGATGCGCTAGAGATGGCTCGCTACACCGGACCGAGGACCAAAGTAAGCCGCAGGGCGCGTCAGCTCCTCGATGACAACAAGGCGAAGTACTTCGACCGGCGGCCGTATCCGCCGGGTGAGCACGGTCGTGGGCGCATTCGCGAATCCCAGTACCTGGTCCAGCTCCGCGAGAAGCAGAAGCTGAAGTTCATATACGGAGTGCTCGAGAAGCAGTTCCGCCGCTACTACAAAGAAGCAGCGCGACAGAGCGGCATCACCGGCACTGTCCTGCTCCAGATCCTCGAGAGCCGACTCGACAACGTCGTGTATCGGTCCGGCCTGGCGTCGACTCGACCACAAGCCCGTCAGCTCGTCAACCACGGACACTTCCTGGTCAACGGCAAGCGCGTCGACATACCGTCGTACCAAGTGCGAAAGGATGAAGTTGTCTCGGTCAAGGAGCGGAGCCTCGAGATCCTTCCGATCATGATTGCCGTCGACACGGGAGACCGGACTGTCCCCGAGTGGATGGACGTCAACACCCAGGAACGCACGATCACCATTCGGGATCTGCCCAGCCGGGAGCAGATCGACACCCAGATCCAAGAACAGCTCGTCGTCGAGTTGTACTCCAAGTAGTAGTCCCCAAACGCGAAAGGGGAGTCTCTCCGTGCTGATCACGCAGCGGCCCACCATCGAAGAAGAAAACGTCAACGAGACTCGATCACGGTTCATCGTTGAACCGTTGGAGCCGGGTTTCGGCTACACGCTCGGAAACACCATGCGGCGCACGCTGCTGTCCCGGATTCCCGGCGCAGCCATCACGTCCGTTCGGATCGAAGGCGTTCAGCATGAGTTCTCGACAATCGAGGGCGTTGTCGAAGACGTCGTCGACTTCATCCTGAACCTCAAGCAGGTCGTGCTTCGCATCGACGCCGAGGGCCCGCAGACCCTCTACCTGTCCGCACAGGGCAAGGGTGACGTCACCGCAGGTGACATCCAGGCGCCTGCCGGCGTGGAGGTCGTCAATGCCGACCACCACCTTGCGACGCTGTCGGCCTCAGCGAAGCTCGAGGTGGAGATGGCGGCCGGACGTGGTGTCGGCTACCGAAGCGCAGACAAGAACAAGACCTCCGACGCGATCGGCGTTATGCCGATCGACTCGATCTACTCGCCGGTGCGCAAGGTCGCGTATCGCGTGGAGAGCACCCAGGTCGGTCAGATGACCGACTTCGACAAGCTCATCCTCGATGTCGAGACAGACGGCTCGGTGACACCCGCCGAGGCGATCTCGTCAGCCGGTGGCACGCTGCGGAACCTCTTCGACCTGTTCTCCGATATGGAGGAGTACGACGCACTCGAGCTCGATGAGATCATCCAGCCCGAGGCGGCCGGCCAGGAGCATCTCGATCTCCCGATCGAGGCCCTCGACCTGTCGGAGCGCCCGCGGAATTGCCTGCGCAGAGCCCAGGTCCAAACCGTCGGCGAACTGATCGAGAAGAGCGAAGAGGACCTGCTCAACATCACCAACTTCGGGCAGAAGTCGCTCGAAGAGGTGGTGGCAAAGCTCGACGAGCTCGGATTCTCGCTCCGTTCGATGGCCGACTCCGAGTCGACGGAGAGCGTCGTCTAATGCCACAACCGAAGAGAGGGACCCGCCTCGGCGGCAGCCCCCAACACCAGCGCAAGATTCTTGCCAACATGACGGCCCAGCTCATTGTTCACGAGCGGGTGACGACAACCCACGCCAAGGCTCGTGAGGTTCGGCCGTACGCTGAGAAGATCATCACGAAGGCTCGTCGCGGAGATCTTCACGCTCGTCGGCTCGTGCTTGCGAAGATCGGTGACAATGACGTCGTCACGAAGCTGTTCGACGAGGTTGGCCCGCGGTACGCGGATCGGCCCGGCGGCTACACACGGATTACAAAGCTCGGCCCGCGCCGCGGCGATGGTTCCGAGATGGCGGTCATCGAACTGGTTTGATTCGCGAGTCGAGAAGCTCGAAGCGCTCCGATTTCGGTCGGGGCGTTTTCGCGTCCTCCGGACCGGGTACGCTCCCGGCATGATGACCATCGAAGCTCTGCTCCTTCGCGCCGGTGACATCGCCCCGCCTTTGGTGGTCGGACGTGCGTTCGAACTCGTCGAGTCGGGGGACCCAGCCAATCGCGATCGGTTTGATCCTGGTCACTTCACCGCATCGGGTTTTGTCGTTTCACCTGATGAGTCGGCACTTCTCCTCATCCATCACCGGAGACTCGACCGGTGGCTGCAGCCGGGAGGCCACATCGATCCGGAAGACGTTTCGCCGATTGCTGCGGCCGCTCGTGAGGTCCTCGAGGAGACCGGCATTAGGACGGAGCCGATTCAGGCGGATCTCATCGACTTCGACATCCACGCGATACCCCCGCGTTCGCCGGAGCCGGCCCACGAGCACTTTGATCTCCGGTTTGCCTTCCGGGCATTGGATGCAGAGGTGATCGCCGATGAGGAGGTCCACGATGCGGCGTGGGTGCCGTGGTCGCAGATCGCGTCGTATGCGGTCGACGACTCCGTGATCCGGGGAGCCGAGGGGCTTCGACGGGCATGCTCGTGACGGCTCACCGGTAGTCTGGCGGCCCCAGACCGAAGGCAGCCGATGGGCGTCGTTCTCAACCGACTCTTGCAGACGATCCGTTTTGATCGTGACGCCTTCGTGTGGATGGAGTTCAACGACCGGGCGACGGGCGACGCTCTCATCATCGTGGCGGTCACCGAACTGCTGTTCATCATCGCCGGCGGCACCCCTCTTTTTGGGCTGGTGACCAGCTTCACGGCTGTCATGTCGTCGCTGCTGTCAACCGTCATATTCTGGCTGATCTACAGCGGTCTCGTGTACGCAATCGTGGTGTACCTCTTCCGGGGCGACGGCCACTACCCGATCTACCTCCGGATGGTCGGTTTTGCCTTCCCGACGCTGCTGCTGACGATCGCCTCCGCTCAGATCTTCGGCAACGACCTGATCGCGACGCTGGTCGGCTCGCTCTGGTTCCTCCTCGTGGTCGCATACGGGACGCACTACGTTTCCGATCTCCCGCTCGATCGCTCGATCGTCGCTGCTGTGCTCGGCTGGGCCGGTTGGATCGTCGTCTCGACGATCCTCGGCGGGCTCAGCCTGTTCTAGGGACACGTTGCAAAATGCCGACCTACCGGCTCGATGTCGCCTACGACGGGACAAGCTTTCACGGATACGCTCGCCAGGACAATGTGCGAACCGTCCAGGGCTATTTCGAAACGGCGCTATTCCATCGAACGGGCGAGATCAAGACGGCGGTCGCGGGCCGGACCGACGCCGGAGTGCACGCCGCCGGTCAGGTCATCAGCTTCTCCGTCGACGATCCGCTGGACGTCGGAGAGCTGCAACGGAGCCTGAACCGGCAACTCGGCCCCGAGATCGCGGTGTACGCGGTCTCGGAGGTTCCCGACGACTTCCACGCACGATTCTCCGCCACGGGGCGCCGGTATCGCTATCGCATCTGGAACGCTCCTGTGCACGATCCCCTCTCGGTGAGGACCACCTGGCACATACCCGAGCCGCTCGACGTTCCAGCGATGGAACGAGCGGTTGCAGCGCTCGTCGGAACACACGACTTCGCTTCCTTCTGCCGCGCGACGACCGGCCGCAGCACGATGCGCGAACTCAGGGAAGCGGGCTGGAGCCGAGAGAGCAACGTCGCCGAACTGTCGATTGCCGCCAACGCCTTCTGCCACAAGATGGTCCGCTCCATCGTCGCGACCTCGGTCGAGGTCGGGCGCGGCCGCCTCGATCCGGAGGCGGTGCTGGAGCTTCTGGTGCGACGCGACCGGACGAGGGGACACGGCAGCGCCCCGTCACGAGGACTCACCCTCGTCTCGGTGGAGTACCAATAACGCGTACCCAGGGTTCTCGACCTCGCATGCGGCGCTGTCGGCCCGCGGAATGGATGGCGCTGCGTACCCAGGGTTCTCCACCTCGCATGCGGCGCTGTCGGCCCGCGGAATGGATGGCGCTGCGTACCCAGGGTTCTCCACCTCGCATGCGGCGCTGTCGGCCCGCGGAATGGATGTTGCGCCACCTGGTCCGCGACGCCCGCCGCGATATCAAGAGCATCAGGCACGCATCGGTTGGCCTTATGTTCTGCGACCCGATAGCATTCGGCTCCGCTCCCGGGTCCCCGGGGGTGGTTTCGTGCCGTCTGAGGACTCCCGATGAAAGCCAAGCTGCAAAGAACATTCACGCCCACGCCCTCCGATATCGAGCGGAGCTGGTACGTCGTTGACGCCGAGGGGGTCCCACTCGGGCGTCTCGCGTCAGAGGTCGCTCAGATCCTGCGTGGCAAGCAGAAGCCGACCTACGCGCCGCACATGGACATGGGTGACTATGTCATCGTTGTCAATGCCGGCAAGGTCGCCGTCAGCGGCAACAAAGAGACCGACAAGGTCTACCACCGGCACTCCGGCTTCCCGGGCGGCCTCAGCTCTCACAACCTCGCCTATGTGAGGACCAGACATCCCGAGCGTCTTGTGCAGGACGCAGTCAGAGGGATGATCCCCAAGAACCGACTCGGTCGCCAAACGCTCACCAAGCTCAAGGTCTACGCCGACGCCGAGCATCCGCACGAGGCCCAGAAGCCACAACCGCTCACCCTCAAGTACCGAAAGGCTGAAGCCTGATGACGAAACCGATTGCTCAGGCCACCGGCCGCCGGAAGACCGCCGTCGCACGGGTCAGACTTCTCGACGGCACCGGGCAGTTCACCCTCAACGGGAAGAGCCTCGACGACTTCTTTCCGGAGCCGTCACATCGCCTCAGAATCGTTGAGCCGCTCAAGCTGACGGAACTCGAGGGACGCTACGACATCGCTGCAACCCTCGAAGGTGGGGGCACTACGGGACAGAGCGATGCTCTCCGACTGGGTATTGCCCGGGCACTCGTCGAGATCGATCCAGATCTTCGCCCTGCGCTCAAGAAAGCCGGACTCCTTCGCCGGGACGACCGCAAGGTCGAGCGCAAGAAGTACGGCCTCCGCAAAGCCCGCCGCGCTCCGCAGTTCACGAAGCGCTGATTCCGGCGCTGCACCTGCTCGATATGGACCGCAACGGGGGTTTCCGGTATGACTGAACGTCACCTCTTCGGAACCGACGGTGTTCGTGGTGTCGCCAACGATGGACTCACGCCGGAGACGGCGTTCGACCTCGCCCGCGCAGCCGGCGAAGGCCGCGAGGGCACCGTGGTTGTCGGGCGCGATACGAGACGATCCGGTCCCATGCTCGCCGCCGCTCTGATGGCCGGATTCAACTCCGTAGGTGTGGACACCGTCGACCTTGGGATCATCCCGGTCGGTGCGGTGTCACGCCTCGTCCGCGACTCCGGCGCCGCCTACGGTGCCATGGTGAGTGCTTCCCACAACCCGGCTGCCGACAACGGAATCAAGTTCTTTGGACCGAACGGGACCAAGCTATCAGATGACGACGAGGCTGCCATTGAGGAGCGCTACTTCGTCGGTTCACCGTGGCATCGGAGTGTCGGACCGAAGGTGGGAATCCAAACGGTGATGGGTGATGCCGTCGACCGCTATATCGACAAGATCGTCCAGCCGGTCGAGTATTCGATGCGCGGTCTCGAGTTTCTCGTTGATGCCGCGAATGGAGCCGCGTTCCTCGCGGCCCCGGTCCTGTTCGAACGGGTGGGAGCGACGGTTGAGGTCATCAACGCCGATCCGGACGGCATGAACATCAACCGTGGGTGTGGAGCGACCCATCCCGAGGCCATGGTGGAGCACGCTCGCGGGCGGGTCGGCCTGTCATTCGATGGAGATGCCGACCGTCTCATCGCTGTCGACGAGGACGGCGTTGTGGCAGATGGGGATGTCATCATGTCCATCTTTGCCCAGTGGATGAAGGAGCGGGGCCGGCTCAAGAACGACACGGTTGTGGCGACGGTGATGTCGAACCTTGGCTTCCGCAAGGCAATGGAGCGGCTCGGAATCGTGGTCGTCGAAGCAAACGTCGGCGACCGCTACGTCCTCGAAGCGATGCGCACGTCACGTGCCGTCGTCGGAGGCGAACAGTCGGGCCACGTTCTGTTGGAGGACCGGGCGACCGGTGATGGGTTGCGCACGGCGCTTCGTCTCATGGAAGTCATGGCGTCGACCGGCAAGGAGCTCAGGGAGTTGCGTACCGTCATGGAGGCCTACCCACAGGTTCTGACGAACATCACGGTGAAGGACAAGGCCTTCGCGGACAACACGTCGGTTGCGGCATCCATTGCGGAAGCGGAACGTGCTCTCGGCGGCCGCGGCAGGCTCCTCGTCCGTGCTTCGGGGACGGAACCATTTGTACGGGTCATGGTCGAAGCTCCCTCCGCCGCCGAAGCCGCTGACGTGGCAGCGCTCGTGGCCAAGACCGTGGAAGCCGAACTGGCGTAGCAGCCTGAGATCTGAGGCGTGAGATCTGGGGCTCGCGGCAGGCCTCATCTGCAAGGTTCTGGCTCCCAGGCCGCCCCCTCTGCGACCGAGCATCAGCTCGGCCGCGTCTCCCCCCCTGACGGCGGTGGAGACGAAGAGCGTCGTGTCTCGGATCTCGTGTCTTGTGTCTCATCTCTCAAAGCTCGCTACTCTTCCGCCCACAACTGAACGACCGACCGGAGAACATCCAAGCGCCTGCCCTCGCGATTCGCGAGGTGACGAGGAAGAGGGATTATCGAACAGTCGGCGGGTGCCCTCTCGGCCGCTCACGGTCGTTACGGGGTCGGGCAAAACCCGGGAGTGATCCCGGGGACAAACCCCCCCCCATGTGAGCCGGGACATCGTCCCGGAGCGCCCTCCGGTCCACAACCTCAAGGAGGTAGCGCGCGTGTGTGGAATCATGGGCTATGTCGGCCCTCGCGAAGCGGCTCCCATCATCATGGATGGATTGCGACGTCTCGAGTACCGGGGCTACGACTCGGCCGGTGTTGCGGTGGCCAACGGGTCGATCGATGTGCGGAAAGCCGAAGGGAAGATTGTCAATCTCGTGGCTCGCCTCGCGGACGAGCCGCTGACCGGGACGATTGGAATCGGGCATACCCGTTGGGCGACGCACGGAGTCCCCAGCGATCTCAACGCACATCCGCACACCGACCCGACCGGCGAGTTCGTGGTGGTGCACAACGGGATCATCGAAAACTTCCAGACCCTGCGCGAGGAACTCGAGGCCGGCGGAGCGGTCCTCACCTCGCAGACCGACACCGAGATTCTCGCTCACCTCATCGCCGAAGAGTATGACGGCGACCTTGCTGCGGCCGTGCGACGCGCCGTCGAGCGCGCCGAGGGTGCGTACGCGCTGGTCGTCATGACAAAACGGGAGCCCCGCAAGATCGTGGCCGTCCGCAAGATCAGCCCGCTGGTGATCGGCCTTGGAAATGGTGAGACCTACCTCGCCTCTGACATCCCTGCCTTGCTTCACCGCACTCGCGATTTCCTCATCATCGAGGACGACGAACTCGTGACGATCACGGAAGATGGCGCCGTTGTTGAGACGATCGGTGGCGAGCCGATCGACCGGGCACCGATTCACATCGATTGGGATGCCGAGCAGGCCGAAAAGGGTGGATTCGACCACTTCATGCTCAAAGAGATCCACGAACAACCAACGGTGATCACCGAAACCCTTGGTGGGCGCATCAACGAAGACGGCACCGTCTGGCTGGAAAACACGGAGTTTGATGACGACTTCGCCCGAAGCATCGACACCGTGTGGATTACGGCATGCGGCACGGCGTATCACGCCGGGCTCGTCGGCCGGGAGATCTTCCAGCGGGTGCTTCGACTGCCGACCATGGTCGAGTACGCACACGAGATGCGATACGCCGATCCGATGGTCAAGGCAGGCGACCTCACCATTGCGATATCACAATCCGGAGAAACAGCGGACACGCTTGCGGCTGCACGGCTCGCATCAGAACGCGGTACACGCATGCTGGCGCTCACGAACGTCGTCGGTTCGACGTTGAGTCGCTACGCGGATGACGTGCTGTACACACGTGCCGGCCCCGAGATCTCGGTGGCATCCACAAAAGCCTACCTCGCAATGCTGATCGGCCAGTACCTGCTGGCGCTGCGCCTCGGACTCGCGAGAGGCTCGATCGATGCGCAGCGCGCCGGTGAGATCGCTCGCGGCCTTGCCCACCTGCCTGCGCAGGTCGAGGCGACCCTCGAGAACGAGGAGTCGATCGTCGAGGCAGCGCGAGCGATCGTTGATGCCGACGACATCTACTTCATCGGGAGAGGATTGGACTACGCGGTCGCGATGGAGGGCTCGCTCAAGTTGAAGGAGATCTCCTACCTGCACAGCGAAGCGATGCCGGCGGGCGAATTGAAGCACGGGACGCTGGCGCTGATCACGGAGGATGTGCCGGTGGTGGTCGTCGTGACACAACGGGCAACCTACGACAAGACGATCTCGGCCGTGCAAGAAGTGAAGGCTCGGGGTGGGAAGATCATTGCTGTCGCCTACGACACCGACACCGAGATCGAGAAGTTCGCGGACCTCGTGCTGAGGATTCCGGAGACCGAAGACCTCCTGGCTCCTGTGAACGCCGCCGTCCCGCTGCAGTTGCTCGCCTACCACGTCGCACGATTCCGCGGGCACGACATCGACCAGCCGCGTAACCTCGCGAAGTCGGTCACCGTCGAATAGGCGAGCCGGTTGATCGGCCGGCCAGGATCGGGAGTGCACCGTGAACATCGTTGGGCTTGGCGTTGACCTTGCTGAGGTTGATCGTGTGCGCGGCCTGCTCGCCCGATACGGCGACGCGTTTCGCCGGCGGTGTTTCACCGACCACGAGTGGGAATACGCCCATGGGTTCAGTGATCCGGCAGGTCGCCTGGCTGCCAGGTTCGCCGGCAAGGAAGCCGTGATGAAGAGCCTCGGAACGGGGTGGCGGCGGCTGCGGTGGACCGACATCGAGATCACCGGGGGCGGACGGCCGAGGGCGATTTTGACGGGCCGAGCCGCCACACGAGCCGGGATGCTGGACGTGAGTGAGGTGTTGGTCACGGTGACACACACCAGAGATCAGGCCATCGTGATGGCGATTGCGGTAGGACCGGATAGCTGAGCTGCGACTTCTGAACCGTCAGCAACGAGCACGCGAAGCGGCCGCTCCGAAGAGCGGCCGCTTCTTATGGTCGGACCCATCCCGGGGAGGGGTTGTCTGCAGAGTGCGGAGATAGGCGACGATGATCTGCAGATCACAATCCAGTGCCGGTGGAAAACCACCCGAGGGTGGTGTGTCCACTCCCACCGAGGTGCCGGATCGCGTACGGGACCGACCGGTTCTCAATTCTCGTGACTTGGTGTCGCACCTCTCCTGGCTCGTGACCGGATTCCGCTTCGCCCGGTCCATCGCTTCCGCCCCATGAGGGTACGGACGTTCTCGGGCCATCCCTAGGGTCGAATGACCCGGTTCTCAAGTACGTCGTGAGCACTCTGACCGACGTGTAGTCGTTTACCCTTGCGGCCATGCGTCCGTCCTGGATTGAAGTTGATCTTGATGCCATTGAGGCAAATGTCCGTGCTATCCGCGCCGCCATCGCTCCTGCGGACGTGTGTGCCGTCGTGAAGGCCGATGGGTACGGCCACGGCGACATTGCGGCCGCCCACGCTGCGATGGCCGGGGGTGCTACCTGGCTCGCCGTCGCGCTCGTCGCCGAAGGCGTTCGGCTACGAGAGAGCGGTGTCGACCTGCCGATCCTCGTACTCTCCGAACCACTCAAGGAAGAAATCGACGCCCTGGTTGAGTGGTCGCTGACGCCGACCGTCTACCGGAGTGAGTTCATCGACGCCGTGGCCGAGGTAGCGGCGCGAGAAGACGCAACCCCATACCCGGTACATCTCAAAGTAGATACCGGGATGCACCGCGTGGGAGCGGATCCGGCCGCGGCGATCGAGCTCGCCCGCCAGATTCACGTGGATGAACGGCTCGTGCTCGAGGGTATCGCAACCCACCTACCGGTCGCCGAATCGGATCGAGAATTCACGGCCGGCCAAGTCGCGGATCTCGCTGAGCTTCGTGAGTCGCTCGATGCCGAGGGAATCGACGTCGACTACGTCCACGCCGCCAACACTGCCGGAGCCTTGGACCATCCGGGTGCACGGTTCGACTTCGCACGGATCGGACTCGGGATCTACGGTCTGCGCCCGACGCCCGAGACCGGTCGAGGTGTCGAACTCGTGCCGGCGATGCGAGTCGTCTCAGCCGTCACCTTCGTGCAACGGCTCCCGGCCGGAGCACGCCCGTCGTATGGACGCGTCCGCCCATTGCCGAGATCATCGACCGTGGTGACCGTCCCGCTCGGCTATGCCGACGGAATCCCTCGCCGTCTCTCCGAGCTCGGCGGTGAGGTGCTGATACGGGGTCGGCGCTACCCGTTTGCCGGAACCGTAACGATGGATCAGGTGGTCATCGACGTCGGGGACGACCTGATCGAGGTAGGCGACGAGGTGGTGTTCATCGGCACGCAGGGAACCGAAGAGGTGACCGCGACCGAATGGGCCGACCTGCTCTCCACGATCAACTACGAAGTGGTGTGTCAGTTCGGACCGCGGCTGCCGCGTCGGTATTTCAAAGGAGGCTCCTGATGGCCGATCTGACGATCACGGCGGTCCCCGGTGTTGCCGTCGGGCACCACACTGATGCAGAAGCCGCTACCGGAGTGACCGTCCTGACGTTTCCCGAGCCGAATGTCGCGGTGGTGGACGTGCGAGGGGGAGCGCCCGGCACTCGCGAGACGGATGCCCTCGGAGCTGCGATCAAGCCGGTGACCGTCAACGCCCTGATGTTTGCTGGAGGATCGGCGTTCGGGCTCTCCGCCGCAGCCGGGGTATCGGACGAAGTTGAGCGGGAGGGCCGCGGTGCTCCGACCCCGGCCGGGCCGGTCCCGATCGTTCCTGCAGCAATCGTCTTCGACCTCATGACGGGGAATCCGCCCGGTAGGCCCGGACCTGACGACGGAGCAGCGGCATATCGCGCTCGATCGACCGAACCGGTTGCCCTGGGGCGCCTTGGCGCAGGGGCCGGGACCACGGTCGCCGCATGGCGCGGATTTGACGCGATCCAGTTTGCCGGAATCGGATCGGCCGCCGTGAAGGTCGGCGACGCAACCGTTGGCGCCCTCGTCGTGCTCAACGCGGCAGGCGACATCTTCAGCCTCGAGGGAACGCCGCTCACCGGCGGTGAACACGCGTCCATCGCTCCGCCCGTCGGTCCGGCTCCCGGCGACAACACCACCCTCGTGTGCGTCGCCACGGATGCCGGCATCAAGGATCGCAACGAACTCCGCAGGATCGCAATTCGAGCCCACGACGCAATCGGGGCCTGCATTCGGCCAACCCACACCCGATACGACGGCGATTCGGCGTTCGTGATCTCGTTTGGCGCCGAAGCAGCCGATCTCGACGCGCTTCAGCAGGCAGCGTTCGTTGTGGTGGGACGGGCGATTGAATCCGCGTTGCTCGAGGCTCGGAGTGCACTGTGAGCTCCGACGCGATGGCCCAACTGGACGAACTCAAGACGGTCGCAATCTCCTGCACGGCGTGCCGGCTGGCTGAAGGGCGGCTGAACGTTGTGTTTGGTGACGGCAATCCGAATGCGGACGTCGTGTTCGTTGGAGAAGCGCCGGGCGCACGAGAGGACGAGCAGGGGCTGCCGTTTGTGGGCCCATCCGGGAAGCTGCTCGAGCGGCTGCTCGGCGAGATCGGCCTGCGTCGGGAGGACGTGTACATCGCCAACGTTGTGAAGTGCCGTCCACCAAAGAACCGTGACCCGAGGCCCGACGAGATCGAGGCCTGCAAGGGATATCTCAGAGAACAGCTCAGTCTGATCGACCCGAAGGTGGTCGTCACGCTCGGCAACTTCTCATCGAAGCTGCTGCTGAACACCGAGACGGGGATCACCCGGCTTCGGGGCACGGCCTACGAATGGTGGGGTCGCTATCTCGTTCCCACGTTCCATCCAGCGGCTGCGCTGCGGGGTTCTGCTCGAGTGCTCGAAGAGATGCAGTTCGACTTTGGCCTCGTCGCCGCCGCCATCGCCGGTAATCTCGGTGCCAGTACCAGCGAAGCTGATGCGAATACCGGAGAGTCCGGTGCGAACACCGGGGAGTCCGGAGTCGAGCCCGCAGCCGAACTGGATGATGATCCCGAACAGCTTGGACTCTTCGGAGCATGAGACGCACATGATCACCACACGAACCGACTCCCCAGAGGAGACGTTGGCGCTCGGCCGCCGTTTGTCCTCGATTCTCAGGCCCGGCGACGTCGTGCTGCTCGGCGGGCGTCTCGGCACCGGGAAGACACTCCTCACCGGGGGTATTGCGGAAGGGCTCGGAGTTCCGGATCCCATTGCCAGCCCGACCTTCGTGATCGCGCGGGTCTATCTCGACGGCTTCCTTCCCCTGGTGCATGCCGACGTTTACCGCCTCGGCTCGATCCTCGAGTTCGAGGACCTCGATCTCGAGGAGACCGCTGCGAGTGGTGTGCTGGTGATCGAATGGGGCGAAGCGATCGAAGACGCTGTGTCTCCCGACCGGCTGGTCATCGAGATCGAGATCGACGGTGAGAACGGACGGCAATTCCGCTTCCTACCTCACGGGGCGTGGCTGAATCGCCCGCTCGAGGGGATCGTATGAAGATTCTCGCGATCGAGACCGCAACACCCGCTTCGTCCGTCGCCCTCGGCGATGGCGGGTCACTCGCGGCGATGAGCGTTCGGGTCGATCGGCGTGGACACATTGCATTCTTGATGCCGGCGATTGACTTCTGCTTCGAGCAGACCGGGTGGCGGCGCGCCGACATCGAAGCCGTTGCGGTTGATGTTGGTCCTGGCCCGTTCACTGGGATTCGAGCCGGCATCGCAACTGCTCAGGCGTTTGCGGCGGGTGTGGGAGCGCCGCTTGTCGCCGTGTCGTCGTTGACGGTGCAGGCCCTTCGCGCGGCGACCGGGCGTCGCCGGATCTGGTCGGTGGTCGACATGAGGCGCAAGCAGGTCGCGGTGGCACCGTATCACCCTCTCCCCGGTGGGGTTGCTCCGGACGGTTTGCCGGAGGTGCTCGGATTCGAGGAGTTCCGGGCCGTTCTCGACACTGAGGAGTCGGACACCCTGGTCGTTGGTGACTGGCAGATACTGCCCGAGACGATGTGGGGTGGGCTGCATCGGGTCCGCCGCGGGCGGCCTCGATTCCCATCTGCCGACGTGATGCTCGAGATCGCCGCCATCCGCGTTGCTCACGGCGACTTCGTCGCCCCCGAAGATGTGAGGCCTGCGTACATGCGGGAACCCGATGTGCAGATCAACTGGAAAATGTTCCGATCCGAGGGGATGTGGCCGTCATGATTCGCGCCATGTCGCGCAGCGACGTGCCCACGGTTGCAACCCTCGAGCGCGACATCTACCCAGAGCCTTGGTCTGCGAGGGTGTTCTTCGACGAACTCGGCCATGCCAATCGGTCCTATGTGGTCGCAACCGAAGATGATGAAGTCCTTGGGTACGGCGGCTTCATGCTGGTCGAGTCCGACGCACACATCACGACCCTCGGGGTAGCGCCGGGCTGGCGCCGCCGGAAACTCGGCACCCGGATCCTCCTTGCGCTGGTTGAACGTGCCGTCGGCCGCGGCGCTCGGCATCTCACGCTCGAGGTGCGCGCTACGAACACCGACGCGCAGTTGCTCTACGAGCGGTTCGGATTCTCTCCGGTTGGGAAGAGGAAGGGCTACTACCAGGGGGAGGACGCCATCGTCATGTGGGCGCTTGATATCGACGCCGAGGAGTACGGCACCCGCCTTGATGACATACGCTCCGATGTGAAGGCGGAATCTGCATGAGCGAACCACTCGTCCTCGGAATCGAGACCAGTTGCGACGAGACCGGTGTTGCGGTCTTGGCGGGATTCGACGTCCGCTCGTTCGTGCTGGCGTCCCAGACCGAGGAGCACGCGCGATTTGGCGGTGTGGTGCCGGAAGTTGCGGCCCGGGCACACGTCGAAGCGATCCGGCCGCTTGTCCACCAAGCACTTGCCCTCGCCGGTGTTCACTCAGACCAACTCGACGCTATTGCCGCGACCCGCGGTCCGGGTCTGATCGGAGCGTTGATGGTGGGATTCGCATTCGGGAAATCGCTCGCATGGACGCTCGAGAAGCCGTTCTACGGGATTGACCACATGGAGGGCCATCTCTACGCCCCCCGCCTTGAGTTCCCTGAGTACGAACCGCCGGCGGTGGTCCTCCTCGCCTCCGGCGGACACAGCCAGATCGTTCATGTGCGCGACTGGGGTAACTACGAGACGCTTGGCACGACCATCGACGATGCCGCGGGGGAGGCGTTCGACAAACTCGCACGGTTCGTCGGTCTGGGGTACCCCGGAGGACCGGCCATCGACGCTGAGTCGGAAGACGGGGACTCGACTGCGATCGTGTTCCCGAGGGCGCTGCGGGATCGCCCGTTCGATTTCTCATTCTCGGGTCTCAAGACCTCGGTCGTCACGTACCTCGAGAAGGCGCGAGACAACGATGCCCTGCCGCCGCGTGCTGACGTAGCGGCCTCCATCCAGGAGGCCATTGTCGACGTCCTCGTGGAGAAGACGTTCAACGCGGTGGAGGAAACCGGTGTCACGGCCATTGGAGGTGGTGGTGGTGTCCTCGCGAATCGCCGGCTCCGCTCCAAGTTGCGTGACGAAGCAGCCAAGCGAGGGGTCGAGTTGTACATTCCTTCGATCCGCATGTGCACCGACAACGGCGCGATGATCGCCGCTGTTGCAGTCGACCGGCTTCGGAATGGGACTCCTCCGGACGAACTTGGCGAAGACGTCGACTCGAGCATGCGGCTGGGTTCGTGAACCGGGCTATCCGGCTCGGACGGATCGGCGGGGCGGAGGTTGTAGCCGACGCGTCGGTGCTCGTTGTCGCGGCCGTGGTTGTGACCGTGCTCTACATCGATTTCGGCACCGTCTATCCCGACACCAGCCCTGCGGTTGTCACCATTGTTGCGTTCTTGGCAGGGGTGGCGTTCATCGGGTCCGTCCTCGTCCACGAGGCGAGCCACGCCATCGTCGCCCAGCACCGCGGCATGGGGGTTCGGCGCATTCAGCTCCTCGCTTTCGGTGGATACACAATGATCGAAGGGAAGTCGGAGCGGCCCGCCGACGAATTTGTCATCTCTGCGTCCGGTCCGATCGTCTCGCTGCTGCTCTCCGGCGTTCTGTGGCTTGTCGCTGGAGTGGTGTCCGGTGCCCCTGCAGTTCAGGAAGGGATGCGCTTCATCGCCTTCGTCAACCTCTTCATCGCCGCATTCAACCTGATCCCCGGCTTCCCACTTGACGGTGGTCGGGTATTACGAGCCGGAGTGTGGCACTTCAACGGTGATCGGGTTCGGGCAACGGCCGTTGCGGTCCAAGCCGGACGCGTCTTCGGATGGTTCGTCATCGGCACGGCGACGCTTGTTGCGCTCGTGACGTTGAGTCCGTGGGCGTTGCTGGCCGCGTTCCTCGGCTGGTACTTGCTGCGCAGCGCCGACATCGCAGGTCGTCGGGAGCTGGCAATGACAAAAGCCGACGGCCTTGTCGCAGGTGACGTGATGCGCAGCACACCGGATCCTGTGCCGGGTGAGATGTTCATCACCAATGTGGTTGATCTGTACCAGATCGGCGCACGCCTTCGCTCGCTCCCGGTGGAAGTCGACGGACGGATCCGTGGCGTCCTGGGCGAGTCCGAGATCGAGCGTTTGTCGCCGGCGCGACGGATGTCGAGCCGGGCGTCCGGTGCCATGGCGAAGATCGGACCGGCCGACGTGATTGATGTTCGTATGCCCGTTGACGTCATGATGCGCCAGCCGGCGGGGAAGACCGGTCGGCTGGTGGTGGTGAGTGACGGGCGCGCCGTCGGCATCATCGAAGCGGCCGACCTCGGACGCGCCATGGAGGACGTGTAGCGGCTGGGCCCGGGACTCGGGCGAACCGGTGGGAGCGGCACCAACCCGCGCGCTACCGACGCAGATTTCTTGATAGTTCAGAAGAAATCCTGGCAGTCGGGAGTAAAGAGTGCCAAACGCGTGGTATGATTGGCACTCGCAATGGCCGACTGCCAGAACGTGAAGGAGGAGTCGGATGAACTTGAAGCCTCTCGGCGACCGTATCGTCGTGAAGCCGCAGGACGAGGAAGAGTCTCGCACAGCGAGCGGTCTCGTCATCCCGGATACCGCAAAAGAGAAGCCGCAGCTGGGCGAAGTGCTCGCTGTGGGACCGGGTGAAGTCAAGGACGGGGAGCGGATCCCCGTGGATGTGAATGTCGGGGACGTGGTCTTCTACTCGAAGTACGGCGGCACCGAGGTGAAGGTCGATGGTGAGGACTACCTGATTCTGTCCTCCCGTGACGTGCTCGCCGTACTCGCCTAGGAGGTCTACCCAATGGCAGCAAAAGAACTGAGATTCAATGAAGAGGCCCGTCGTGGCCTCCAGGCGGGCGTCGATCAGCTCGCCGACACCGTCAAGGTGACGCTTGGCCCGAAGGGCCGCAATGTCGTTCTCGAGAAGAAGTGGGGCGCCCCCACCATCACGAACGACGGCGTGACGATCGCCAAGGAGATCGAGCTCGACGACGCCTTCGAGAACATGGGTGCGCAGCTCGCCAAGGAAGTCGCGAACAAGACCAACGACGTTGCCGGTGACGGCACCACGACGGCCACGGTACTTGCCCAGGCCATGGTGCAGGACGGCCTTCGGCTCGTCGCCGCGGGCGCGAATCCGATGGAGATGAAGACGGGCATCGAAGATGCCGTTTCACGCGTTGTAGAGAGCATTGCAGACAGCGCCACGCCGGTGTCGAGCGACGACCACGCCGCAATTGCCTACGTGGCCGCCAACTCCGCCGCCGACAATGTGATCGGTGAGCGGATTGCGGACGCGATGCAGAAGGTTGGCAACGAGGGTGTCATCACCGTCGAGGACAGCCAGACGTTCGGCGTCGAGCTCGAGTTCACCGAGGGTATGCAGTTCGACAAGGGCTACATCTCTCCGTACTTCATCACCGATCCAGACCGGCAGGAAGCCGTGCTCGAGGATCCGTATGTGCTGATAGCGAACTCAAAGATCAGCTCCGTCCAGGACCTGCTTCCGGTCCTCGAGAAGGTCATGCAGTCGGGCAAACCGCTGCTGATCATCGCAGAGGATGTCGAGGGTGAGGCGCTCGCGACACTCGTCGTGAACAAGATCCGTGGCACGTTCCTTTCGGTCGCCGTCAAGGCACCCGGATTCGGAGAGCGCCGCAAGGCCCAGCTCCAGGACATCGCGGTCCTGACGGGCGGAACCGTCATCTCGGAAGAGGTCGGTCTCAAGCTCGACAGCGTGACGATGGATCTGCTCGGGAAGGCCCGCAAGGTCGTCATCTCGAAGGACAACACGACGATGGTCGAAGGCGCCGGCAGTCATGCCGATGTTGAGGCTCGCGTGAAGCAGATTCGCCAGGAGATCGAGAACTCGGACTCCGACTGGGACCGTGAGAAGCTCGCCGAGCGTCTCGCGAAGCTGTCCGGTGGCGTGGCCATCATCAAGGTGGGTGCGGCGACTGAGGTTGAACTCAACGAGAAGAAGCACCGCATCGAGGACGCCATCCAGGCGACCCGTGCTGCCGTCGAAGAGGGCATTGTCCCCGGCGGCGGCGTGGCGCTCCTTCGCTCCGGTGATGCGATCGACAAGCTTCGCGGCGGCACGGACGATGTCAAAGCCGGCCGCCAGATCGTCAAGCGGGCCCTCGAGGCTCCGCTCCGTCAGATCTCGGTGAACGCCGGGTATGAAGGCGGCGTTGTTGTGAACAAGGTGCTCAACGAGTGCAGTGGAAGCGAGGGTTTCAACGCTGCCACCGGTGAATACACGGATCTCAACAAGGCGGGCATTATCGATCCCGCGAAGGTGACCCGTTCGACGTTGCAGAACGCTGCATCGATCGCGGCCCTGCTCGTTACGACCGAGGCGCTTGTTGCCGATCAGCCGGAGCCCGCTCCGGCCGTGCCCGGCGGTGGTCACGACCACGCCGGCGGCATGGGCGGAATGGACTTCTAGGACCGCTTTGCGGTTGAAGAGAAGGGCGGCCCCTTTGGGCCGCCCTTCTTCGTATGGGCCTCCACCACGGAGTGGGGGAGGCGCGGCCGAGCTTGGCTCGGTCGCGGAGGGGGCTTTGGGAGCTTCAATCAAGGGGATGAGGTCCGCCGGCGTTCGAGCTGGTAGCGGTCAGCTGCGGACTATTCCTCGGCCAGGATTCCGTCCGCAGTCAACTGCTTCTTGATTCCCGGCCACTCGGTCTCGAGGACACTCCACGCCGAATGGTCGAGCCACACGTCACCCACCTTCACTTCGTGGCGGAGCATGCCGTCGTAGTTGAATCCGAGACGTTTGGCGATCCTGTCCGACCGCTCGTTGCCGGCGGCGATACGCAGGATGATCTTGTGATATTCGAGCTCTTCGAATCCGATCTGCAGAGCGCGCGCGGTCGCTTCGGTCCCGATACCCTCTCCCGAGAGATCCGTTCGGACCCAGTAGCCGATCTCACCGGTCCGATTCGGCGCAGATGTCGGCCACACAGACACATTTCCAACGTGAAGGTCCGGCTCTTCGGGGAGCCGAATCGCGAAGTCGAACGCGCGACCGTCGTTCCAGGCTGACGCCGACTCACGAACAAACCGCTGTGAGACCGACCGGTCGTAGCCGATGGCCCACGGCAACCACTGGACGAGCTCCGGTAGCGACGCACGGATGGCGTCGTGCATCGCGGCCACGTCCCGGCGACGGAACGGTCGGATGATGAGACGTGGTGTGTTTCGTGGGCGATTGTTGATACGCGGCGCCATCGTGCGCAGCCTATCGACTTATGCTCTGGATATGGATCTCTGGAAACGGCTCGCGGCGCTTCCGGCGGTTGGGTCCCCGCCCGATGCCCGCTACGCCGTGCTCGTACCGATCTACGTGGACAGTGAGGGGACGGACCGGATCATCTTCACGCGCCGCCCGGAGCACATGCGGACCCACCCCGGCGACGTTGTCTTTCCCGGCGGTGGACGCGAAGAAGGCGAAGATGCGATCGCGACGGCCAAACGCGAGGCTTGGGAGGAGATCCGGCTCCCGCCTGAGAACGTTGTTGAGATCGTTGGTGGGCTCACACCTGTGACGACGCGGAGCCGCACGACGCTCATCGTCCCGGTCGTGGCCAGAGTCGATCGTCCCGACGAGTTGGTGCCGGATCCCGCCGAGGTTGAAAGCATCATCGAACCGCCGATCGACCACCTGCTCGACGAGAGCCGGTGGGTGTCCCGCGATTTCCACGGCTACGAACTGTGGTTCTATGAGTTCGAAGAAGGCACGTTGTGGGGTGCCACCGCGTTCATGGTGAGAGAGTTGCTCGGGCATCTGCGCTGAACCGAGTGGCAGGTAGCAAGACGTGAGAGATGAGACATGAGACATGAGACATGACGTCCTCGGAATCTGAAGGGGACCGCGGGTCGTATCACATGTCGTCGGACGAGTTTCGGCGATATGGGCACGACGTCGTTGAGTGGGTTGCCAACTATATGGAAACAGTCTCGGAGCGTCCGGTCGTTTCCACGGTGGAACCCGGATCAATCCGGATGAAGCTTCCTGCAGCAGCGCCGGAGCATCCGGAACCGTTTGAAGAGATATTGCGGGATCTCGACGACATCGTGATGCCGGGAATCACTCATTGGCAGTCGCCAGGATGGTTCGGCTACTTCCCGGCGAATACGTCCCCGCCGTCGATCCTCGGCGAGTTGGTATCGGCCGGTCTTGGTGTCCAGGGCATGTTGTGGGCGACGAGCCCGGCCGCCACGGAAGTCGAGGAGGTTGTCGCTGACTGGCTGGTTGATCTGCTCGGTCTGCCCGAGGGATGGAAGACCACCGGCCCGGGTGGCGGGGTCATACAGATGAGCGCGTCCGACTCGACCCACACGGCGCTTGTTGTGGCCAGGGAGCGCGCGGGCGTCGACATTGGCCGCATGGTGGCGTATGCGTCCGAGCAGGCGCATTCATCGATCGAGAAGGGCGTGCGGGTCGCCGGGTTCGGTCACACGCGTTTCGTTCCGGTCGACGAGGTACTCGCTATGCGTCCGGATGCACTCAAGGCCGCGATCGAAGCGGATGTGGCAGACGGGCTCATTCCGGTTGTGGTGGTGTCCGCCGTTGGGACGACGGGGACGACTGCGGTCGATCCGGTCCGTGCGGTTGGAGAGATCGCTCGCTTGCACGGACTCTGGCACCACGTCGATGCGGCATACGCCGGCACAGCCATGATCTGTCCCGAGTTCCGCCACTATCAGAACGGACTCGAGTTCGTCGACTCCTACACGTTCAACCCGCACAAGTGGATGTTCACGAACTTCGACTGCTCGTTGTTCTACGTCGCCGACCGGGCGCCGCTGCTCGAGGCGCTGAGCATCCTGCCGCCGTACCTGTTGAACAAGGCCACAGAATCCGGGCAGGTCATCGACTACCGGGACTGGCATGTTCCCCTCGGACGCCGTTTCCGGGCCTTGAAACTCTGGTTCGTGCTGCGCTCGTACGGTGTCGCAGGACTTCGCCACCACGTCCGGGAACATGTTGCACTCGCTGCAGGGCTCGCCGAACAGATCGAGGAGCACTCCCACCTCGAGTTGGTCGCACCAACGCCGTTCGGCCTCGTCTCGTTTCGCCACGTCGACGGTGATATCGCGACCGACGCACTAGCTATGGAGATCAACAACTCTGGCTGGGCCTACGTCACGCCGTCGAAGCTCGATGGCCGGAGCTTCATCCGAGTCTCAATCGGCCAGACGAATACGACCGCCGAACACGTAGACCGGTTGTGGGAGTTGATCAAAGCGAGTAGCTAGAGCAAAGAGCAAAGAGCAAAGAGCAAAGAGCAAAGAGCAAAGAGCAAAGAGCAAAGAGCAAAGAGCAAAGAGCAAAGAGCAAAGAGCAAAGAGCAAAGAGCAAAGAGCAGGTGGGGCTTCGTTGTCTTTGTTCTTTGTTCTGTGCTCTTCCTCCGCTCTTCCTGTCTCGGGTCTGACGTTTCGTGTCAACTTCCTTCTGTCCTTCCCAATACACTTCGGGGCATGGAACCGCTCATTACCCCTGCTGAATCGGGACGGCTTGACATGGCGGCCGGCGACGCACCCGAGGTGCTCATGGAGCGGGCCGGCCTCGGTGTGGCACTCGTAGCCGCCGAGATGGGGATCGGGTACGGGGATCGTGTCACGGTGCTCGCCGGCCGCGGCAACAACGGCGGCGACGGATACGTTGCAGCGAAATACCTGGCTCGCCGCGGCGTGGCTGTGACGATTCGCTCGTTCGGCTATCCGAGGGGCGATACATCCCCGGCGAGGAAGGCGGCCCTCGCCGCCGTTCGCTCTGGAGCAACGGTTGCGGCTCTTGACGCTGCGGACCGATCGGACCTCATCATCGACGCAGTGTTCGGCGTCGGATTTCGCGGGACGCTTCCAGATCAGGTGATCCCATGGACCCGGCTCGACACGCCGGTCCTCTCCGTTGATGTCCCGTCCGGACTCGATGCTGCCAGCGGCACCGTAGATAATGCGGCCTTCTACGCCGACGCCACGATCACCTTTCAGGCGGCGAAGACGGGGCATGTGCTCGGCGAGGGACCCGAACGAAGCGGGGAGTTGATCGTCTTCGATATCGGCCTCGGCGAACCACGTCCAGAGATGAAGCTGTGCGAGGACGTGGATGCCCCGACCCCGATTCGGACGCGCCACGCTCACAAGTGGTCGGTGGGATCGGTCGCGGTTGTTGGTGGTTCCTCCGGGATCACCGGGGCGGCGATGCTGTCCGCACAGGCTGCGCTCGCCGCAGGTGCCGGTGCGGCAACGGTGATATGTCCCGGGACACTTCAGCCCATCTACGCGGCGATGGACCCCGGCGTGATGAGCCGGGGCGTAGGTGTCGGGAGTTGTTTCACGACAGCCGACATCGACGGAATCCTCGAAGCAGCTGCGCGCTACGACGTGTTGGCGATCGGGCCCGGTCTCGGTCCCGTCGAAGGCGGCGTCGTCGAATCACTGGCTGCGAGGTGGGATGGTCCGATCGTTATCGACGCCGATGGACTGAATGCTCTCGGTGACCCGGGAGCGCTCGCACGGGACGGCGACACGGTTGTTACGCCACACGCCGGAGAGTTCTCGAATCTCACTGGGCACGCGGCAAGCCCCGCGGCAGCTTGGGAACTCGCCCGAAACGCTGATGTCATTGTCCTTCTCAAGGGGAATCCAACCTTTGTCGCGGACCGGGACGACACCTGGGTCGTTACGAGCGGCGGTTCGGAACTGGCAACGATCGGCACCGGCGATGTGCTGACTGGGATGACCGCGGCGTTCATGGCGGGTGGCCTAGCGGCTGACGTCGCGGCCCGGTCGGCCGCCTACCACCACGGTGCCGCCGGTCGGCGTCTGGCGGGTGTCGAAACCGTGACGGCGACGGGGCTCACAGCTGCGCTCGGGCGGTATCTCGCGGCGTTGGACTCGGAAGACGAACGTGTCGGAGACAGAAGGTTGTAGAGCCGCCGGGGAGGTCACGCGAGGCCGCTCCTTTGTCCTCTGGCTGGAGCACCAGACCGAAACGCTATGCTCCCCGCTGCCACCGGCAATGCGGACACGATTGGCCGCATCGCGACTACCTACGGCGTGCGCTACGGAGCGCTCGAGGTTTCGGCGGCGACGGGCTACTCCGTCAACCACACGACGACGCTGATGATCGTTGAACGAGACAGATACCGGGAAATGGCTCTCCCCTTCGAGAGTGCGGCCGAGTGCGCCGGGAGCAACCGCTCCCCCTTCCCCACGTGACTATTCAGAAGAAAGGCACAGATACCCATGCGATCGACGCTGCTCCCGATTGTCCTGTTGATCGTGGTTGCCGCCGGAGCTTGCAGCAGCTCCGGCGATGACGGAATCCAGGTGGAGGACCCCTGGGGTCGAACCTCGCCCCAAGTGACGGCCAATGGTGCCTTCTACATGGTGCTGAATGGAAGTGACACGGCCGACCGGCTTGTTGCCGCCGACGCAGAGATCTGTGGAACGACGGAGCTCCACCAGACGATCATGAACGATGGTGTGATGACGATGCAGGAGGCGGAAGGCGGAATCGAGATCCCGGCAGGGGGGCAGGCGCTTCTCGAGCCGGGCGGCTACCACGTGATGTGTATCAACAAGGCGAGCGAGTTCAAGGTTGGAGACGTCATTCCCGTGACGCTCACGTTCGAGAACGCCGCTGCGCAGACGGTGGATGCGGTCATCCGAGAAAGCTAGGACGAGAGCGAGCAGGCCCGATTGCCAACTCGCGCTCAACCACCAAATGGGTGGTGTGGGGTCTGGTAGTTATGGACCCGATGAACGTGGTTCTCCGTTGGTTGCACCGTTCGCACGGATCAAGCCGACCACGATGCCGTCGCATACCGCCCGCCACGATGCGTCGATGATGTTCTGGTGGACGCCAATCGTTCCCCACGAACCTTCAACGTCACTATGGCGGCAGAGCACGCGTACCCGAGCCGCCGTTCCATCCGACGAATCGAGATCCCGCACGCGGTAGTCGGTGAGGTGGATTCGCGCCACCTGTGGGTACGCGTCGGCGAGTGCCGCACGCAGCGCGAGGTCGATTGCGGCCACCGGTCCATCACCTTCGCGGGTGGTAACGATCCGCTCGCCTCCGACGTGGACCTTCACGGTGGCTTCCGCCACGACTTCACCTTCCCGGTGCTCAACGAACACGCGGTACGCCTCGAGCGTGAAGAACGGCTGCATCCATCCCTGAGCCGCGCGAACGAGAAGCTCGAACGACGCATCTGCCGCCTCGAAGTGGTAACCCTCGTGTTCGAGTTCCTTGATTCGGTCAACAACGAGCTGCGCCTCTTCGGGAGTGAGTTCGAGCCCGGTGTCTTGCGCCTTGGCCAGGATTGTGGACCGACCGGCGAGTTCGGAGACGACCGTCCGCGTCGTGTTCCCAACCGAAGAGGGTGGGAGATGCTCATAGGCATCGGGCTTGCGTGCCAGCGCGGAGGTGTGGAGGCCGGCCTTGTGGGTGAACGCCGAAACGCCGACGTATGGCAGGTGGTCATCGAGCGTCAGGTTGATGATCTCGGCGATGTGGTGGGAGACGCGGGTGAGGTGAGAGAGCCGATCCTCGGGAATCGATGTGTACCCCATCTTGATTGAGACGTTCGGGATGACTGAGCAGAGGTCGGCGTTTCCAGTTCTTTCACCGTATCCATTCACACAGCCCTGAATCTGCGTGATGCCGGCCGACGCCGCGGTGAGGCTGTTCGCCACCGCCGTCCCCGAATCGTTGTGGAAGTGGCACCCGAGCGCGGCACCCGGGAGCGCAGCGGAGACCTCCCCAATGACCCGTTCCACGTCGTGTGGGAGTGTGCCGCCGTTGGTGTCGCAGAGAACGAGCCGCTCGGCACCGCTGTCGCGGGCGGCTCGGAGCGTGGCGAGCGCGAACTCTGGATTGGCCCGGTAGCCGTCGAAGAAGTGTTCGGCATCGAAGAAGACGCGGCGATCGACCGAGCGAAGGTACTCGACGGAGTCGCCGATCATCGCGATGGCCTCTTGCTGTTCCGTGCGGAGGGCGTGTTCCACGTGGTAGTCCCAGGACTTGCCGACGAGGCAAACGACCTCGGTCTCGGCGGCAACGAGAGCGGCGAGCTGTGCGTCACTCGCCGCCGACGTCCCCGCCCGGCGGGTCGAGCCGAACGCAACGAGCGTTGCAGTTCCGAGGTCGAGTTCGGTGCGGGCGCGCTTGAAGAACTCATCATCCTTTGGATTCGCTCCGGGCCATCCACCTTCGACGTAAGCCACACCCAACTCGTCGAGGAGTCGGCTGATCATCAGCTTGTCGCCGGCCGTCAGCGAGATGCCCTCCTGTTGTGTGCCGTCTCGCAGGGTTGTGTCGTAGATCTCAAGGGTGGTCATGGTGGTGCTCCGGATAGAGAAAACCCCCCGCTGGGCGGAGGGTCGTGGGCGCACACGGATCCGTGTGCGCCTAGGTGATGATGATTGTGGTGGTGGCTGGTCGTGTCATGGAGTGGCGAGTATGGCCGGTTCCCCGCGCCACGTCAACGCTCGATCGCTCGAGCGATGAGTGACGTATACGCCTCGATGCCGGCACCGGTGAGGTGAACACCGTCCTTGCCGAAGTATTCGGGGTGGTCCATGGCCGCGGAGTTCCAGTCGATCAGGAATGCGTTGGGCCAGAGTTCAACCCCGGCCTCCAGGCTCTCATTAACGCTGCCTTCCCACCTTCGTGGCACCTTTGCATTCACGAAGTAGACGCGGTCGACCTCTTCGAGGGCGATCATGACGGCGTCGAATTGATAAGGGCCGAACACACCGTTGGTCCCGAGATGCACGACCGCGACCTCGCCGAGCGCCGCTTCGGAGCGTATCCGCTCGACGACGTCGGGAACCTGCTTCATCTGGCGGCTCACCTTCGCGTCAACCCGCACGTCCTCGATGACGGCAGCAAGGCCGGGTTGTGCTCCGAGCATCACGGAATCCCCGATCATCAGCGGACCCGGCGTGGGGGGTTCCAACTCCGCCTCGGCTTCGGTGACCGCCGTCGCCTCGCCCTCAACCGATTCAGCTTCTGTGGTTGTTGTCTGGGTGTTTTCGGGCTCCGGCTCAACCGCGGCGGCGTCCGAGGCCGTGGGCGTGGGAACCGTTGTGGACGACGCCGGTGTCGCGGGTTCGGCTTGCGCAGCGGGCGAAGACACGCCGGGATCAGCGGCCTCGGGGCTCGCGGACGGGGAATCGGCGGTCGGCACCTTCGGATCGCCCGTCGAGGATTTGTCGTCTGCCGACACAACCTCAGCCAGCAGGGCATCGGCCGGATCTCCGAGGATCTCGATCTCCGAACCGCCCGGCTCGTCGGCGAGCGCCACTGACTCCCCAACCGGCGGGGGAGTTGACGATCCCTGAATGAGCCCGATCGTGAGGCCGAGGAGGAAGACACCGGCTACGACGGGCCAGAGAAACGCAGCCTGTGGAGAAACCCGTCGCAGCGGGTCGGTGATTTGTGCGAACCAGGCCTTGAACCCGAGCCGTCGGATCGGCTGTTCGATCCAGCGATACGAGAGTTCCGCGATCCCGACGGTCAGGACGACCTGGACGAAGAGTGTCGGCCATCGACCCCATGGCACATCGACGCCCGGTCGGAGGAAGACGAAGATCGGCCAGTGATACAGGTACAAGCCGTACGAGCGTTTTCCGACCCAGACGAGCGGCCGATTCCCGAGTATGGGGTTGAGGGCGCCTTGCGGATGCACGGTTACGGCGATGACGATGGCCGTGAGCATCGAGACGACGAAGAAGCCGCCGCGATACAGGAATAGGTCGTATTCACCTATTCGAAGAAGCAAGACGACGAGTCCGCCGAGCGCGGCGAACCCGACCACGTTCATCACCATGGCGCCTGCATTGCTGAGCCGTCGCGCGAACCGCCAGGGTTGCCAAAGGAATGCAAGTCCGACGCCGATGAGCAGGCCGGCGGCCCGCGTGTCGGTGCCGAAGTAGACGCGAGACGGATCCTCGTATGGGACGAAAAGGAACCACATCAAGGCGGTCGAAGCTATGGCCCCGGCGAATGCGACGACGATGAAGCGACGCGCAGTCTGGCCGAAACCCGTCGACCGTCTCGACAGTATGGCCATGCCACCCACGAAGATCAGGGGGAAGAAGAGATAGAACTGTTCCTCGACGGCGAGCGACCACAGATGGCGGAGGAGCGGTGGCCGAGAGAACGCCTCGAAGTAGGACTCCTGACGGAAGATCATGACCCAGTTGGTGGAGTAGGTCAGTGCGCCGATCACGTCTTGATTCAGCCGGAACAGGGCATCTCTGGCGAAAAGGAGGGCACCGGCAACGGTGAGAACCAGGAGCACGCCGAGAGCCGGGAGGAGTCGCCGTGCCCGCCGCAGCCAGAAGTCCTTCAGGTTCACGCTTCCGGTTCGGAGGAGCTCGAGGATGAGCAGCGACGAGATCAGATAGCCGCTGATGACCAGGAAGACCTCGACGCCGAGGAAGCCGCCGGGGATGAATCCGAATTCTGCGTGGTACAGGATGACGGCGATGACGGCGATGGCGCGAAGCCCGTCGATCCCCGGCATGTACGGCAAGCGACCCGGTACGTCGCGGGGAAGGAGGTCCCTCATCTGCTCCGTTGTCGTGGTCGTCGTGGCCATGCTCTCTCGCCGCGCGCGTACAGCCGGCGCTCCTGCGGCGCCGAGATCCTTGCAGTACAAGGCTATCACGGCGACCGCGATGTCTCGCGACGCCTTGCTGGAATGATCGGCCGCCGGTATCGTTCCTGTATGGAAATCGCGCGAGTGTGGTGGTTGCGGAGGAGATAGGGCCTCCGCGCGCCACGAAGGCACCGACGCCGGAGCCCGGAGGCCCGGCGTCTTCTCATGAGGAGGATGATGTGGTGACAGAACAGGGAAGGCAGACGGTGTTCTCGGGAGTTCAGCCCTCGGGGGCGATGCACCTCGGCGGCTACCTCGGGGCCTTCCGGAATTGGGTCGCGCTCCAGGATGATGACACCTATGACGTCATCTACTGCATCGTCGATCTCCACGCGATGACCGTTCCCTATGACCCTGTTGACTTCCATCGCCTCCGTCTCGACACGGCCAAAGTTGTCCTGGCGCTCGGGATCGATCCGACTCGTTCCCTGCTCTACATGCAGAGTCAGGTGCCGCAGCATGCAGAGCTGGCGTGGATCCTCGGTACGTTGACCCCCACCGGCGTGCTGAACCGGATGACACAGCACAAAGACAAGGTCGACAAGGGGATTCCATCGAACCTTGGCCTCTACTCGTACCCGGTGTTGATGGCTGCCGACATCCTGCTGTTCCATGCCGATCTGGTTCCGGTTGGTGATGACCAGAAGCAGCATCTCGAGATGTCGCGTGATCTGGCGGCTCGCTTCAACAATCGCTTCGGTGAGGTGTTTCCGATCCCGGACCCGTTGATCCCTGAGACCGCGGCTCGTGTGATGTCGCTTGTTGAGCCGGCTACCAAGATGTCGAAGAGCGACCCGAACCCGAAGAACCGGATCGACCTCGACGATTCGCCGGACGTGATCAGGAAGAAGATCAAGTCGGCCGTCACGGATTCCGACCCGACGGTTCGATACGACATCGCGGCGAAGCCGGGCATCTCGAATCTGCTCGAGATCATGTCGGCGACAACGGGGCGATCGATCGACGACCTTGCAGCGGAGTACGAGACCGGGGGCTACGGGAGATTCAAGGAGGCGGTCGCCGAAGCCATTGTGGCTGAGCTCGCCCCGGTTCGGTCCCGACTGCAGGAGCTCGATGACGCCGAAGTGGCCCGAATCCTGCAGAAGGGCGCCCTCGACGGCCGAACACGCGCCGAACGACTTCAGCAGCAGGTGAGAGACGCGGTGGGCCTAGGAAGGGTCTGACCGAGAACCGAGGCCGAGACCCGAGACCCGAGGTTGGGTGGACCTTCGGTGTCTCTTGTCTCTTGTCTGTCTCCAGTCTCGAGTCTCTCCTCCGCTACTACGCTGCGAGGGCTGGCACTGCTCATCAACGGAAGGTCGTTTCCTCGTGGAAATCGAGATTGGCATCGCAAAATCCGGACGGAGGGCCTACGGGTTCGACGACATCGCCATCGTTCCTTCGCGGCGGACTCGTGATCCCGAAGACGTCGACCTGCGCTGGGAGATGGACGCGTTCACCTTCGATCTTCCCCTCCTGGCGGCGGCGATGGACTCGGCCGTCAGCCCCGCAACTGCGGTCGAGATCTCGCGATTGGGCGGCTTGGCGGTCCTGAACCTCGAAGGGCTCTGGACGAAATACGAGGACCCTGTGACGGTCTACGAGGAGATCTCTTCGCTGCCGGACGACAAGGCAACGCGCCGGATGCAGGAGATGTACGCCGCCCCTGTGAATCCCGATCTCATCACGGAGCGGGTTCGTGAGATGAAGGACGCCGGGATCATCACGGCGGCAAGCCTCACCCCACAGCACGTGACCACCTACATCGACCACGCGAAGAGGGGTGGCCTCGACATCCTTGTCGTCCAGGGCACCGTCGTTTCCGCGGAACACGTGTCATCGAGAGCCGAGCCGCTCGACCTCTTCCAATTCATCCGTGACGTCGAAATGCCGGTCATCGTGGGCGGTGTTGCCTCCTACTCGGGGGCGCTGCACCTGATGCGAACCGGCGCCGTCGCCGTGCTTGTTGGTGTTGGACCCGGGGCCGCCTGCACCACACGGGGAGTCCTCGGCATCGGCGTTCCTCAGGCAACCGCGATCGCCGACTCGGCCGGCGCGAGAACCCGGTACCTCGAGGAGACGGGCCGGTATGTGCATGTGATCGCCGACGGCGGGATGCGAACCGGGGGAGATATCGCCAAGGCTATCGCGGTTGGCGCTGACGCCGTCATGCTCGGTTCTCCGTTCGCAGCGACGGCGGAAGCCCCGGGTAGCGGCGTCCACTGGGGGATGGCCACCTTCCATCCGACACTTCCGCGGGGGTCGCGGGTGCGAGTTGGGACACTCGGAACGATCGAGGAGTTGCTCGTCGGACCGGCGCACGAGAACGACGGCAAGCGGAACCTCTTTGGAGCTCTCCGTACGTCGATGGCGACCACCGGGTACGCCAATGTGAAGGAGTTCCAGAAGGCCGAAGTGATGGTTGCGCCCGCGCTTCAGACTGAAGGCAAGCAGCTTCAGCTGTCTCAGGGCGTGGGGATGGGCTGACGTGGCGACCGGAGCTACGGGTCACGCTTCGGATGGTGACTTCGATCGCGTGTTGGTCGTCGATTTCGGAGCCCAGTACGCACAGCTGATCGCCCGCCGGGTGCGCGAGGCGCACGTCTTTTCGGAGATCGTTCCACGCGACATCACAGCAGCCGAGGTGGTCGGGCACGCACCCGTCGGCATCATCCTGTCGGGCGGCCCCGCCTCGGTGTACGAACCCGGTGCTTATGGGATCGATCGGGCCATATTCGACCTCGGGATTCCGGTTCTTGGGATTTGCTACGGCCACCAGATCCTCGCGAACGGCCTCGGCGGAACGGTGGACCGCAACGATGTGGCCGAGTACGGTCCGGCCGAGCTGACGGTGATGGGTGAATCCGTCCTATTCGCAGGCCTCCCGGTCGAGCAGCCGGTTTGGATGAGCCATCGGGATGCGGTTTCCAAGGCTCCTCCTGGCTTCCGTGTGACGGCCGCGACCGTCGATTCCCCGGTGGCAGCTATGGAGGACGCGGAGCGCGGCCTCTTCGGAGTGCAGTTCCATCCGGAGGTGGCGCACACACCACGCGGCCAGGAGATCCTGAAACACTTCCTATACGCGGTCTGCCGGGCGCGGCCGACCTGGACCCATGTTGGGATCATCGAACAATCGGTTGCCGCTATCCGCGAAGAAGTTGGGGACGGAACAGTCATCTGCGGGCTCTCGGGAGGAGTCGACTCGTCGGTTGCAGCCGCGCTGGTGCACAAGGCAATCGGAGACCAACTCGTTTGCGTCTTCGTCGACCATGGGCTTCTCCGCAAGGGCGAGGCCGAACAGGTCGAAGAGACGTTCGAACGAGCATCCAACATGAACCTCATCCACCTGAAGGTCGAAGATCGTTTCCTCGACGCGCTTTCCGGGGTCACGGATCCCGAGCAGAAGCGAAAGATCATCGGGAAGTCGTTCATCAGGGTCTTCGAAGAGGTCGCCTCCAGCGTGGCAGATGCCAGATATCTCGTGCAGGGCACGCTGTATCCGGACGTGATCGAGTCGGGCACCAAGGATGCAGCGAAGATCAAGAGCCACCACAACGTCGGCGGTTTGCCAGACGACATGACACTCTCGCTGATCGAGCCGCTGCGTGACCTGTTCAAGGACGAGGTTCGGGCGGTTGGGGAGGAGCTTGGGCTGCCGGAAGAGATCGTCTGGCGTCAGCCGTTCCCCGGACCGGGGCTTGCAGTCCGCATCATCGGCGATGTGACGAAGGAGCGGCTCGAGATACTCCGTAACGCCGATGCCATCGTGCTCGACGAGATCCGCAAAGCAGGCCTGTATCGAGAGCTGTGGCAAACCTTCGGCGTGCTTCCGGCGATCCGTTCGGTGGGGGTCCAAGGCGATGGGCGAACGTATGCTTATCCGTTGATCCTCCGTGCGGTCACGTCGGATGATGCGATGACGGCGGACTGGGCGCGGCTGCCCTACGAGGTGTTGGCCTCGATCTCGTCGCGCGTGATCAACGAGGTTCCCGGGATCAACCGTGTGGCGTACGACATCTCGTCGAAACCTCCGTCGACGATCGAGTGGGAGTAGACCGCTCCCATTCCGCGGGCTGAGGGCGCCGCATACGGGGTTGAGAACCCTGGGTACGCGAATCCCCGTTCCACGGGCTGGGGACGCCAAGAAGAATGTGGTGAGCCTTGGGTGCCCAGTTCGTAGTCCTCAAGGCGCTGCCGGGGACGGTCGATACCTCCAGCACAACATTGCGCGCAGTTTGAGGTACATCCGTGGGCTGGAGCAACGATCCAGAAATGCAGAAGATGTTCCTCGACGAGGTGACGGAGCGATCCGCCCGCCTTGTTGAGGGTGCACAGGCTCTCCGGGCGGGATCCGTCTCACCGCAGGAAGCCGGCGACCTCCTTCGCGAAGGACACACGATCAAGGGCACCGGCCGCGTGATGGGCTACGACGATGTCGGATCCGCCGGGCTGATGCTCGAGATGATCTGGAGATGGATCCAGCAGGGTGAGATCACACCCGCCCCGCTCTTCGGTCGCGTGCTCGAAGGCCTCAGCGCTGCGATCCCCAACGCTCTCGATGATCCAGCCGAGCTCGCGGTGGCGATGACCGCGGTTCACGAGTTCTTCGACGGACAGGAGCTTCCGGAAGAGCTTCCGCAGGCTCCCCAGGTCGACGGTGCAGCCTCCCCCCCGAGTGAAGAGGTTGCTGTCGCGGCTGCCGCTGGTGGCGGACCAGTCATCTTTGGCGAACCCGCTGGGGTACCCGATGACGCGGCGGAGATCGCGGAGGCTGCTGAACCTGCGGCATCTGATGAACCGGCGGGGCTCGAGTCTGTTGGTGTCGAGCCCGTGGAGGCCGAAATCGAAGCTGCGCCGGCTGTCGATGATGTCTCGGTTGACCATGCGGAATCGGAGCCGGTGATGTCGGCTCATGACATGTTTGCCCAATTGGCGAGCGCCGAGGCCGGTTCGGTCGAAGACGGTCTCGAAGAGCCTGAGCCGGCTGATGAAGACGGTCTCGAGGAACCTGAGCCGGCTGAGGCCGAGTCCGTCGAAGCCGAGTTCGATGCGGAGCCGGTGGTCGAGGATGCTCCGGGGGACGACCAGGTATCGGAGCCGGTGATGTCGGCTCATGAGATGTTTGCGCAGTTGGCGAGCGCCGAAGGTGAGGCCGGGGAAGCTGAACCCGCCACGGCCCTCGGCGACTCCGCCGAGGCTCCTGAGGTCGTTGAAGATGCGGCCGATGAGGAGACTCCGGTGGTGGAGGCGAGCGACGATGAGCCGGCTGAGGCCGAGTCCGTCGAAGCCGAGTTCGATGCGGAGCCGGTGGTCGAGGATGCTCCGGGGGACGACCAGGTGTCGGAGCCGGTGATGTCGGCTCATGACATGTTTGCGCAACTGGCGAGTGAAGAAGTGCGGTCCGTCGAGCCCGAGACCGTTGAAGACCACGTTGAAGCCGGTGCGTTGGTGGAAGCTGTGCCGGAACCCTCGGAGATAGACGTGGTCGAGGAGGAGTCGGCTGCCGCTGCATCAGACGAAGGCGTCTCGGCCGATGAAGCCGCTGCGGAGGATGCTGCACGATCTGCCCAGGAGGCTTTCGCCGAACTCCGTCGATCCATGATGCAGGACGCTGCCGCAGCCCAGATCGCTGCAGAGCCCGAAGATCACGGCGACGACGGGTCAGCGGCCGACGTCGATGCTGGAGATGAGTCCTCCGCGGTTGTCGCGGAGCCAATCACCGAGGCTGAGGACAAGTCCGCAGACGGTGAACCGGTCGACGATGAGGCAAGGCCCGCCGCCGAAGCGATGGAGGTTCTCGCTGACGAGCAGCCTCAGAGCGAGACGGTCGATGAGTCGTCGAGTGACAGCGATGCTCCGGAGGCAGAGGCGCCGACCGGAGCAGTAATCGAATTCCCGGTGTCCGAAACCGATGCCGCCGCCGATGATGCAGTCGCCGACTCAGCCGAGGCAGGGTCGGTCCACAGCCACGAGTCGTCCGAGGCAACCGACGTCGTAGTATTGCCTTCGAATCGGAAGACCCAGCAGATAGATTCCTCCGAGCCGAATGATCTTGGTGGCCTCGTTGGTGCGGTGAAGACGTGGGCTGCTGAAGAGCCGATCTCGGTGAACACCGGCAGGCTCTACGGCCTCGTCAATCACATTGTCACGCTCCGAATGAACATCGAGATGGCCAAGGAGCAACTTGCGGAACTCGCGGAGGTTGCGGCCGCCGACCCGTTCTTCTCGGATCGCGTTGCGCAGATTTCGAGCGAGATCGAGCCGATTGCCGAAGCTTCCGAACTGATCGAGGGTGAGGCGCTCGCACTTGCGGCCGCCCCGCTGCGCGACGTCACGAACACGCTTCCACAGCTTGGCCGGTATCTCAGCCGGAAGACGGGCAAGGAGTTGCGGGTCGAAATCGTGGGCGACGACATCCTTGTCGATCGACAGGTTCTCGATCGTTTGGGTGACGCCATCAGGCAACTTGTGGTCAATTCTGCGGTCCACGGGATCGAGGACATCGACACACGACTCGGCGCTGCCAAGTCGGGAACCGGCTCCATCCGGATCGAGGCGATACAGACGGACGTGAACCTCGAAGTTGCGGTGATCGACGACGGTCGGGGAATCGATTGGAAGGGCATCAGGGAAAAGGGGCTCGCCCTCGGCATGCTCGACTCGTCCGCCGAGCTGGCGCCCGATGCGTTGCGCTCGCTGTTGTATCAGTCTGGATTCACGACGCTTGACGGAACGGATGAACTCGCTGGAGACGGTGATGGTCTGGCGGTTGTGCGGGACGCTATGGATTCGTTGAACGGATCACTGCGTGTCGAAAGCACTCCGAAGGTGGAGACCCGAATCTCCATGGTTGTTCCCGTTCACCAGGCGATGCAGAGGGCGCTCCTCGTAGTAGCCGGCGGAATCATGTGGGGTATCCCCGAGACCGGTGTCCTCGATGTTGTTGAAATGAACCTGGCGACCATTGCGGTGGCCGATCACACCACAGTCCTCGAACGACCAGATGGAGACGTGCCGTTTGCATCGTTCGCCGACCTGATGGGACAGCGTTCAGACGCGGTCCCGACATCGATCGTCATCGCGACAAGCGCAGCCGGCCCGGTTGCGCTCGGTGTCGAGGATGTTGTTGGTGTTCGCCGCGTCGCTGCGAAGGAACTCGGGGCCGTCCTCGCGGATGCCGAAGCCGACGTGGTGACCGGCGCGGCGCTTCTCGGTGGAGATCAGGTGGTGCTCCTCGTCGACACAACGCGCCTCGCCGAGAAGCAGCGTGAGGCTGCGATTGAGTCACCGGCGTTCCCGTCGGCCAAGGTCCTGATCGTGGACGATTCGGTCGGTGTCCAGCAGGTTGTGTCGTCGGCCCTTGCGACGAGCGGGTTCAACACCTCCGTGGCAGCGAGCGTGGCCGACGCTCTGGGAGCCCTCCACAGCGGATCCATCGATGCTGTCGTTGTCGACTTCTCAATGCCGCGAGCCGATGGCGTCGCCCTCGCGCACATGGTGCGGCAACGCCATGGAGACCTCCCGATCGTCATGCTTTCCGGTGTCGCCGAGGGCGAGGACGTCGACCGAGCTCGCGACGCCGGCGTTGATGCGTTCTTCAACAAGTCTGACTTCCGCGAGGGTGGCCTCGCCGAGAAGCTCCGCGAGTTGATAACCGCTCGCCGGGAGAAGGAACAAACGGCATAGAGCTGCGCCGTAGTCCGTAGTCCGCAATGGTGGATCGTCACGCCGGCGTTTCAGGTTTCGGCGCAGGTGTACGTCGGGTGCTGACTACGGACTACTGACTACTGAGTACGCCCGCACGCAGTGCGGGCACGTGTGCAAAGCACACCGCTGTAGTTCGGTCACCGGGCACCGGTACACTCCGGGTTCCGATGCCCGACTCTCCTCTCCTCGAAGGCCTGAACCCCTCACAGCGCCATGCCGTCGCCGCGACCGACGGTCCCGTGCTCGTTGTTGCCGGCGCGGGGTCAGGCAAGACCCGCGTTCTGACCCATCGCATCGCCTATCTCATCCGTGATCTCGGCGTGTCCCCGTATTCGATCCTCGCGATCACCTTCACCAACAAGGCTGCGAACGAAATGAAGGAACGCGTGGCCAACCTTGTCGGAAGGGTCGCGGACGGGATGTGGGTGTCGACCTTCCATAGTGCGTGCGTTCGGATTCTCAGGAGAGAAGCGCCCCGCTTGGGGTACCGGTCGTCCTTCTCGATCTACGACGACGCCGACTCGGTGCGGCTCGTCACGATGTGCATCCGCGATCTCGATCTTGATCCCAAGCAGTTCCCGCCGCGGGTGATTCGGGCAGCAATCTCCAACGCCAAGAACGAGTTGATCGACTACGAGACCTATGCAGGAAACGGCGAAGGGTTCTATCACGAGAAGGTGTCGGACGTCTTCCGGCTGTACCAGCAGCGACTGGTCGAAGCGTCGGCCGTTGACTTCGACGACATCCTGGTTCTCACGGTGGACATCTTCCGAGCATTCCCCGAGGTGCTCACCCACTACCAGCAGCGCTTCCAGTACCTCCTCGTCGATGAATACCAGGACACCAACCACGCCCAATACATGCTCGTCAAACTCCTCGCTGCCGCGCATCGAAACATCTTCGTCGTTGGTGACGCAGATCAGTCCGTGTATGCGTTTCGTGGCGCCGACATGCGCAACATCCTCGATTTCGAGAAGGACTACGACGACGCGACGATCGTCCTCCTGGAGCAGAACTACCGCTCGACGCAGACAATCCTCGATGCCGCCAATGCCGTCATTCGGCACAACGAATCCAGGAAGCCGAAACGGCTCTGGACCGACGAGGGTGCAGGTGAACCAATCGCTGCCTACGAGGCCAGGGACGAGCAGGACGAGGCCGCGTTCATCGCCGACAGAATCCGGGACCTCGAGTCGGACGGGACGGCGCTCTCCGACGTCGCGGTCTTCTATCGAACAAACGCCCAGAGCCGCGTCATCGAGGAGGTTTTCGTCCGACACGGCGTTCCGTACCAGGTCGTCGGTGGCCTCAAGTACTACGACCGGCGCGAGGTCAAAGATGCGATCGCCTATCTGCGCGGTGTTGTGAACCCGGACGACCAGGTGGCACTCAAGCGCATCATCAACGTCCCGAGACGGGCGATCGGAGATACGAGCGTCGCCCACGTCGACCGATTTGCGGAGTCGCACGGCATCGGGTTCTTCGAGGCGCTGCGCCGCGTCGACGAGAACGGGCGCCTTACCGGTCGCGCCCAACGATCGATCCAGGAGTTCGTCGCAATGATGGATCACCTCGGCGAACGCGCCGCCGACGGCCCTGCAGCAGCGATCCAGGCGGTCCTTGACGAGACCGGCTACCTCGACATGATTCGTTCCGACCGTTCGATCGAGGCGATGGGGAGAGAAGAGAACCTCAAGGAGCTCGCCTCCGCCGTCGCGGAGTTCGAAGAAGTTGGCCCGGCATCGATGGGTCCGGCCGAGTGGGCCGAACTCGATGCGACGGAGAAACTTGGCCTGTTCCTCGAGGCGATCAGTCTGGTTGCAGATATCGATGCGTGGGAAGACCGAGACCAGGTCACGCTCATGACGCTGCACAATGCCAAAGGTTTGGAATTCCCCGTGGTGTTCATCACGGGAATGGAGGATGGCGTGTTCCCGCACATGCGGTCACTCGGGAACAAGGCGGAGCTCGAAGAGGAGCGGCGCCTCTGTTACGTCGGCATCACTCGGGCTGAGCAACGGCTGCACCTGACAAGGGCGTGGAGCCGCAATCTCTGGGGCCAGTCCCAGTACAACGGGCCGAGTCGATTCCTCGGCGAGATCCCCGAACACCTCATTACCTCTGTCAAGCGATCCCGTCAGACCAGCCAACAACCAGCCGCGCTGCATACCGCGGTCGGCGGCGACGAGATCGCGGCCGGAGACCGCGTGCGACACACACACTGGGGTGATGGCGTGGTCGTCGAGGTGATCGGCCGAGGCGACGCCGCGGAAGCCACCGTCGACTTTCAAGGCATGGGGGAGAAGAGGCTCCTTCTCGCATGGGCTCCGCTCGAGAAGGTGTGACACCGACCGGCAGATTGTGACGGTCGGCCCTGGCTTGCGGCTCTCGATTTCGTGAATGTCGAGGCAACAAGGGGGTCCAATGCGTCGTACTGCCATTCTCCTGCTTGCCGGATGCCTGCTCGTGCTCGGATGCACCGAGACCGCCGACGACTCGACCACGGTGCCGTCGTCGACGACCTCGACCGAGGTGATCACATCAACGACATCCACGACGTCGACCACGCTCGGAAGCTCGACAACGTCGGTTCCGGCTCCCACCACAACCACCGCGGCGTCGTCGACGATCGCACCGCCGACGACCGTTGCGAGCCGGCCGGTGACGGTGGATCCGAACCTGCCTGCGGCGGTGGGCGGTCACCTTGTTGACTGGGACGCGGTGGGTCCGGGATGGGTCCTGGCGCTGTATGACGCGAGCGACATTGTTGCCGCCGTGACCCATCCAACGGTTCTCTACCTCATCGACCCAGCTGGGACCCTGCACGAGGTTGGATCGTGGCCATCCGGCCCGTACGAGATCGCAGACTGGGCCGGCTCGGGTGACACAGCGCTGCTCCTCAGCAACGGATCCGATGCGGTGGTTGTCGACCTCCGGACCGGGGCTGAGACCGCGGCCGTGGCGTTGCCTCTCGGCTCCTACGGTCGCCCGGTCTCGTTCACCGCGCCGACCGGGACCAATGTTGTTGTCCTCACGGACGATGGCACGACGCAGCGTGTCGAACGCCGGAACCGGTCCGGATCGGTGCTCGCAATCCTGGGCGAGCAACCAACGCCCACGACCGCACGAGACGGCCTTGAGTGGTTGTACGGGCACGACGGAACGTTTGTCCTCATCAAACATGCAGGGGGCATCGAGCTCGTTGCGAACGACGGCACCTTCATCCGCGACCTCTGGACTCCGATGGCGCACACCTGCACACCGAAACGCTGGTGGTCCGACGATTCCTTCGTAGCGGCGTGTGTGGGGGACGGTCCGGCGTTCCCCCACAATTGGTACCACCAAGTGTGGATACTCAAGACAGACGGGACAGCCGGGGCGCCGCTCACGGAGATCCCGGCAGGTGCCATACCCGTGGTCGACATGGGCTATTTCGATGGATGGCAGATTCCGACGCAAACCTACGTCCAATGGGTCGGCGATTGCGGTGCCGCCGGCATCGGAACGGTTGCGCCCAACGGATCGGTCACCATGATCGGCGGAGGAGAGAACCAGCGCTTCGTCTCGGTCGATGGGAGCCAGATCACGGTGCTCGGCTCGCTCCAGTGCGACACCTCGGAGGCCAGGCTGATCGCCACCGACCTGAGTGGAGTCGAGACAGGGGTGCTGATACCAAGGATCGGAAACGCATGGGGTGTGCGGTCCACGGCCACACTCACCACCGTCTACCCGTGACATTGAACCGGTAGTGAGGAGAAAGTGTTCGGTCCGGCGCACCGTGCATCGTTCCGGCGCAGACCCCCTCGCAACAGAAGGCACCGCCCTACCATGAGATCGTGACCACTGAATTGCCCGTTCTCATCCAAGGTGGGATGGGGGCCGGCGTCTCCGATTGGCGTCTCGCCCGGGCCGTGTCTCGGGCCGGGCAGATGGGAGTCGTCTCCGGGACCGGTCTTGACGCCATCTATCTCCGCCGTCTTCAGGATGGTGACCCCGGCGGCCACATGCGCCGCGCTCTCGATGCGTTCCCCATTGCAGGGGTCGCCGATCGGATCGCCGAGACCTACTTCATCGAGGGCGGGAAGTCCCCAGAGGGGCGATTCAAGGCGAAGCCGATGCCTCGCATGAACCCTTCGAAGAAGTTGGACGAACTCATGGTGGTCGGCAACTTTGTCGAGGTCTACCTCGCGAAGGAGGGCCACGACGGTGTGGTCGGCGTCAACTATCTCGAGAAGATACAGACGCCCCACCTCGCGTCGATCTACGGGGCAATGCTCGCCGGTGTCGACTATGTGTTGATGGGTGCAGGGATACCGATGGCGATCCCCGGGATACTCGATCGCTTGAGCGAAGGCTTGCCGGTCGAGTACCGCCTGGACGTCAAAGGCGCAGAACGTGGCGAAGTCTTTGCCATGCACTTCGATCCGAAGAACATCGGCGATGGGAGCCTCCCGCCGGCACGGAGGCCGCAGTTCCTCGCAATCGTCTCATCCCATGTTCTTGCGACCGCGCTGGTGAGGAAGGCGAGCGGCCGCGTCGACGGGTTCGTCGTTGAAGGCCCAACGGCCGGCGGGCACAATGCCCCGCCCCGGGGGAAGATGGCGCTGAACGATCTCGGCGAGCCGATCTATGGAGACCGTGATGTTCCCGACCTCGCAGTGTTCCGCGAGCTTGGACTGCCCTTCTGGCTTGCCGGGGGATACGCCGAGCCGGAGCAGATCACAGCGGCCCTCGAAGTTGGCGCCGCCGGAGTCCAGGTCGGCACCGCGTTTGCGTACTGTGAGGAATCGGGGTTCACGGCTGCGACGAAGCGAGAGGTGATCGACCTCAGCAGCGCCGGTCGAGCGAAGATATTCACAGATCCGGTGGCATCCCCAACCGGTTTCCCGTTCAAGGTGGTTGAGCTCGACGACAGCCTCTCCAATCCGGTCGTGTACGAGAAGCGATCCAGGATCTGCGATCTGGGATATCTACGGACGGCGTATCGGCGAGAGGACGGAACGGTGGGATGGCGATGCCCATCCGAACCGGTCGAGGACTACGTGCGGAAAGGCGGGTCCGAGGAGGACACGGTCGGGCGGAAGTGCCTCTGCAACGCCTTGATTGCGAACATCGGTCACCCGCAGGTTCAGCGAAACGGCGAGATCGAGCAAGAGCTGATCACGTCGGGAGACGACGTGGCCGACGTGGCGAGGTTCCTGCCCCCCGATCGGGACACGTACACCGCACTCGACGTGATCGACTACCTGATCCCGCCCAAGTAGGCGGATTCGCGCCGATTCAACGGCCCGATCAGAATCCTCGCTGATTGTTCGCCGCTACCCTTCTGGCCAATGCCGCCACGGATCCTGATTGCCAAGCCGGGCCTCGACGGGCACGACCGCGGAGCCAAGGTCGTCGCACGGGCCCTGCGCGATGCCGGCTGCGAGGTCATCTACACGGGCCTGCACCAGACACCCGCCCAGATCGCCCAGGCAGCCGTCGACGAAGACGTTGACGGTGTTGGCCTGTCGACCCTCTCAGGAGCCCATCTGACGCTCTTTCCTCGCGTGGTCGAAGCCCTCAGCGAGCGGGACGCGGGCGACATCATCGTGTTCGGCGGCGGCATCATCCCGGAGGAGGACCTTCCTACTCTCTACGACGCCGGCATTGCCGCCGTCTTTACGCCCGGCACACCGCTCGATGTGATCGAGGCGTGGGTGGAGAAGAACCTCTCAGACCGCTGAATCGGAACCGACGAACGGAGAACGATCCTCGTGAAGATCCATGAGTACCAAGCGAAGGCTCTGATGGCCGACCGCGACATTGCGGTCCCGATGGGCCGCGTCGCCACGACAGTCAACGAGGCGGTTGCCGCCGTTCGGCCACTCATTGAAGAGAGCGGAAATCCTGTTGTCGTCGTGAAATCACAGATCCACGCCGGTGGGCGTGGGAAGGGGCGTTTCAAGGAGTATCCCGACGTCGGAGGTGTGAGCGTCGTCACCGACGGGATCGACGGGGGCGTCCGCGCCGCCGAGGAGCGCGTCCGCGAGCTGGCGAGCCAGATGCTCGGCTCGACGCTCGTGACGATCCAGACCGGTGAAGAAGGCAAACAGGTCAACCGTCTCTACATCGAGCAAGGGATCGACATCGCCACCGAGCTGTATCTGTCGGTGCTGCTCGACAGGGCGACCTCGCGCAACATCGTGATGGCATCGACCGAGGGCGGGACCGAAATCGAAGTGGTGGCGGAAGAGACTCCCGACAAGATCCTCAAAGAGGAGATCGATCCTGCGTTCGGCCTGCTTCCCTTCCAAGCGAGACACATCGCACACACCCTTGGTCTCGAAGGTGATGCGTTCGAGAACGGTCTGCGGTTCCTCGATGCTCTCACCAAAGCCGCGGTCGAACTCGACACGGACCTCGTCGAGATCAACCCACTGGTCGTCACAACCGACGGTCGTGTGATGGCGCTCGACGGGAAGATGGCGTTCGAGGCAAACGCCCTCTACCGGCATCCCGACGTGGCCGAGCTCAGGGATGTGAGCGAAGAGGATGCGGCAGAACTCGAGGCGAAGGAACACGATCTTTCGTTCATCAAACTCGACGGCGACATTGGGTGCATGGTGAACGGAGCCGGACTCGCCATGGCAACGATGGACATCATCAAGACGGTGGGCGGCGAGCCCGCCAACTTCCTCGACGTCGGTGGAGGCGCCGAGAAGGATCAGATCGCCGCCGCGTTCAAGATCATCACGAAGGATCCGAACGTGAAAGGGATCTTCGTGAACATCTTCGGTGGGATCATGCGATGCGACATCATCGCCGAAGGGGTGATCGCCGCGGTTGAGGAGGTCGGTCTATCGGTCCCGCTTGTTGTACGCCTCGAGGGGACGAACGTGGAAATCGGCAAGCAGATCCTCGATGAGTCGGGTCTCGACCTCGTGAGTGCGACCGACATGAAAGACGGAGCGCAGAAGATCTTGGAGCTGACGAAATGAGCGTGCTGATCGGGATGGACACGAAGGTCCTTGTTCAGGGTTTGGGGAAGACCGGACGTTTCCACACCGACAAGGCCATTGCCTACGGCACAAACATGGTCGCAGCGGTCCACCCGAGCCGTGCCGGTCAGACCGAGGTCTTTGAAGGCGAGATCGACGACTCAGGCGTACCCGGTCGGGGAGTCACCTACGCCGTGGCGCTGCCGATCTTCCGCAGTGTTGCCGAAGCCGTGGAGGAGACCGGGGCCAACGCTTCGGTTGTGTATGTACCACCGCCATTCGCGGCCGACGCCGTCATGGAGGCTGCCGATGCCGGCGTGCCACTCATCGTCTGTGTGACCGAGGGCATCCCGGTTGCGGATATGGTGAAGGTGAAACGCTATCTCGAAGGCAAGGCTGTCCGGCTCGTCGGGCCGAACTGTCCAGGTGTCATCACGCCGCAGGAGTGCAAGATCGGCATTATGCCGGGATACATCCACGCCCCCGGTCGCATCGGGGTCGTCAGTCGGTCGGGCACGCTCACCTATGAGGCGGTCTACCAGCTGACGTTGAATGGCCTGGGGCAGACGACCGCGATCGGGATCGGTGGGGACCCGGTGAACGGGACCAACTTTGTGGACGCCCTGCAACTGTTCAACGACGATCCTGCCACCGACGGAGTGCTGATGATCGGGGAGATCGGCGGAACGGCGGAAGAGGATGCTGCAGTGTGGATCACCGAGAACATGTCGAAGCCGGTCGCCGGGTTCATTGCCGGCACCACCGCCCCTCCCGGCAAACGAATGGGGCATGCCGGGGCGATCATCTCGGGTGGGAAGGGGACTGCGGACGCGAAGATCGCAGCCCTCGAAGCCGCCGGTGTGGTGATGGCACCAACTCCAACCGACATGGGCACCGCGATGCAAGAAGCGATGGAGAAAGCGTCCCCGGGCTGGTAGGGCAAAGAGCAAAGAGCAAAGAGCAGGCAGCTTGGTTGTCCCGGGTCGTGTCTTTGTTCTTTCTTCTTTGCTCTTGCCACTTGCCACTTGCCACGTGCTACTTGATACTTGTCTCCCATGACCTCCCACCTCTTTCCTCCCGGCTTTGTCTGGGGTGCGGCTACATCGTCGTACCAGATCGAAGGGTCACCGAGCGCCGACGGCAAGGGGGTGTCGATCTGGGACACCTTCACGCGCACGCCGGGAGCAATTGAAGACGACAGCAGCGGCGACATTGCCTGTGACCACTACCGACGGTGGGAGAGCGATGTCGATCTGATGGCCGAATTGGGACTCGGTGCGTATCGCTTCTCGGTGGCCTGGCCGCGCGTGCTCCCAAGCGGGGATGGCCGTGTCAACTCGGCCGGTCTCGACTTCTACGATCGTTTGGTCGACCGGCTGCTCGATCGAGGGATTGAGCCGTGGGTGACGCTGTATCACTGGGACCTGCCACAGGCGATCGAAGATCGGGGTGGATGGCCGGCACGGTCGGTGGCCCGGGCGTTCGCCGACTATGCGGGAATCACGGCAGATCGGCTCGGTGATCGGGTCGGTCGATGGATCACGATCAACGAACCGTGGGTCGTCGCCAAACGTGGCTATTCCTACGGTGACAAAGCACCCGGCCACCGCGACGCTCAAGCAGCGGTCCGAGCTACGCATCACCTCTTGCTCGGACACGGGCTCGCGACGCAGGCGATCAGGGCGTCGGCCCCGGCTGCACGAGTCGGTATCTCCCTCAACTTGACACCGGTCGTACCTGCGTCGACGGACCGAGCCGATATCGAGGCGGCTCGCAGATTCGACGGAGACGCCAATCGTTGGTTCCTCGATCCCGTCTTCGGTCGGGGCTACCCCGACGACGTGCTGCGCGACTACTCCGATGCGGGTTGGCTCGACGGAGAGGTCTCGCTCGAATCGCAGGCCGACCATGACCTGATCTCGGCCAGTCAGGACTTCCTCGGTGTCAACTACTACGAGCGGACGATCATTCGGGATCCGGGGAATGGTGGCCTGCCGACGAAGGTGGTCCCCGCCAACGCCGATGTCACGGACATGGGGTGGGAGGTCTATCCCTCCGGTCTGACTGACCTACTCGTCGGCCTCAAGAACGAGTATCGGCCGGCAAGCATCGTGATCACGGAGAACGGATGCAGTTCTAGCGATTCACCGGGCGACGACGGTCAAGTGCACGATCAGCGACGAATCTCGTTCCTCCGCGACCACCTCCTTGCGGCCCACGAAGCGGTGTGCGTCGGCGTTCCGCTCGACGGCTTCTTCGCCTGGTCCTTGATGGATAACTTCGAATGGGCACGCGGGTATCGCCAGCGTTTCGGGCTGGTGTGGGTCGACTTCGAAACACAACGGCGAATCCCGAAGGACAGCGCCGCGTGGTACCGAGATGTAGTGGCTGCGAACGGGCTGGTCTGGAATCAGTGAACGACGGCGAGTCCGGTGATGGCGCCGATGATGTCCGCAGCGCGCTCAACCGCAGCTGCAGGCCGCAAACTCCCGGTGATCACCGCCTCGAGCATTTGTTGGAGCTGCTTCGAAACCAGTGGATAGCCCACGATGTGAGGACGATGGACCGCGGTCGAGAAGAGTCGAGCTGTCTCCAGGACATATGGTTGCGCTTGCACGACGAGGTCGATTGATGAGCGACGAGCTGGGATCATCGGCCGTCCTGCGGTGAGTCGTGCGAGCTCGTTTGACCCCGTGAGCTGTTGCACGAGCCGCATCGCCGCCTGGGTGCTCCGTGATTGACGGAGCACCGCGTATCCCATCGCGCCTGAGACGGTCGCAGGTGCTCCGTTCGGACCAGGTGGAAATGGGGCGAACACGAAATGATCCCACACCGTCTCGAGGGTCAGGCCCGCCGACTCTGCAATCACCTCGGCCTCGTAGCTCCCGCCGATCGCAATAGCGGCTCGCCCTGAGCCGAGGAGCCGCGGAGCAGCGAGCCAGTCGTAGTTCACAACGTCCCCGGTCATCGAGCCATCCTCGATCAGATGTCGAACGAGGCGGAGCGCCTCAACGGCTTCTCCGGTGTCGAGGGCGACTCCGCCGTTGATGATCATCGCGCCGTTGGAGGCAAGGAGCGCGGTGAGGCAGTACGTGGTGGTCTCCGACGCAGCTGTTCCGCCGGGCATGGCAACAGCGTGACTTCCGCTCGGCATTCCGGCTTGCAGGACACGTGCCCGATCACGCAGCTCCCGCCAGTTCGCCGGCAGTTCACTGCCCGCTCGGGCAAGGAGGTCCCTGCTGTACCAGATCCCCGCAACGTTGATCTCCTCCGGCACCGCATAGACGTGTTCGTCGAATCGCACGCCGTCGACGAATGCTGGATCGAAGTCGATTTGATACTCGGACTCCGACCACAGCGGATCAAGCTGATCGAGCGCGTGGATCACGTGGGCGTCTGCCATCTCCGCGATCCACACTTCATCCACAAGTGCGACGTCGGGCGCAGTGCCCTCGGCGACCGCAATCATCAGGTACGAACGGAGTTCCGTGTAGTCGACGACGGTCAATTCGATGTTGCGTGGTGCGATCTCCGAGATCCGGTCGGCGCGAACGCTGTCCGACACGACAACACTCAGCGGATTCGCTCCGGGTTCGTCAGCCCGCCAGTCGGGGTTCACGAACGTCCCACGCCGACGGGCTCGAACGATCACGCCTTCTGCCGCCAAATCGCTGAGTGCGTGGTTGACGGGGGTTCGGCTTATCGAGTACAAGTCACAGAGCTCGTGCTCCGTTGGAAGCCGATCACCGGGTGCGTATACGCCTCGTGCGATCTCGTCGAGCAGGTGCCGCTTCAGCTGGTGGTAGATCGGGACGGCCGAGTCCGGGTCAATACCTTTGGTCATACGGCGGCGTCGATCGTGTCGCGATTGAGTCGGCCCGGATATTGTCCGACGAGAGGTTCGGCAGCCACACAGTGCCCCAGGGGTCGAGATCGTACCCGGTCGAGACCTCTCGGAAACGGAACCCGTGTGCCTCGACTGCCGGCTCGTGGTCGATGTGGATGTTCGAGCCGGACACATTGACGAAGACTCGGGCAAGGGTCCCGGATGCGCTTTGCCGCTCGATGCCGAGCAACTGCGGTGGGGTATCCAGGATGACCTGCTCCGAGGCGGGATGAAAAGCGGCGCTCGACGCCCGCCAGCCCAGCATCATCTTGATCGCTGCAAGTGATCGTGCGGCCCGTGACTGTGGATCGGCGAGCATGCGTTCCAGCGATGAACTCTCAAGGCGTGTGCGGTTGATCGACCGAGCCGCCCCCGTCGCATTCATCAGCGAGGCGTCGTTCTCGCTGGCGAGGAGAGCGTGAATGTAGACGGCGGGTACACCGGCCGTCGCAAACATAATGGCATGGGAAGCGAGATGTCGCGCCAACGCGTCGTCACCCGTGGTCGACCCGCGAATGAGGTCGTACCAGGTGGCGTTGAGTTCGTACGCAACGGAAGTCCCGTCCGCTCGCTGCCGCCGATTCGCTCGCCCACCGTACCGCTCCGCCTGGGCGACGAGCCGGTCTACGGCGGCATCCGCGGCAATGCCCTCGAGTGGACGAAGCCCGACTCCATCGTGGGATGCGAGGAAGTTCAGATAGGTCGTTTGCGGTGGGATGTCGTTGGTACCCGCGAGCCATCGCCCGAGATCTTGGGCCTGCCCGCTATCGAAGGCGTGAAGGGTGAGCGGGGGCAATGTGAAGCGATACACCATGTCGGCCTCGGAAACGACTCCGTCGCCGAGGTAGCTGATGTTCTCGTCGTGGGGGACGTTCGTTTCGCTGACAATCAGCACGTTCGGGTAGGTCTCATCGAAGCACGCTCGGAAGAACTGGATGATCCGATGGGTCTGCGGAAGGTGGATCGATGACGTCCCCTCTTGCTTCCAAAGGAAGCACGCCGCGTCGAGTCGCACGATTGAAGCTCCGCGCTGCGCATAGGACAGCAGGACCTCCAGCATCGAGAGCAAGACTCGCGGGTCGCCGTAGTTGAGGTCAGCCTGATCTGCCGAGAACGTGGTCCAGACCCACTCGGTGCCTCGAGCTGTCTCAAACGGGGTGAGCAGTGGGTGTTCTCTTGCTCGCGTGGTTCCGGACAGATCGGCGCCTGGATCTGCCGTTCGAAAGAAGCGCTCATAGCCGGGTTCACCGTCCCGCCACCGTTCGAACTGCCGCGAGCTAGCGGAGCTGTGGTTCAGGACTGCATCGACCATGAGCCGGCTGTGCCGGCCGATTGTCGTGATGTCGTCCCAGCCTCCGAATGAGGGCTCGACGGCGGTGTAGTCGGAGATGCTGAAGCCTTCGTCCGATGTCGAGGGGAAGAAGGGTAGGACGTGGAGTCCGTTGAACCCTGGGGCTAGGTGGCTCTGAAAGAACGAGTCGAGGGCTGCCAGCGGTGCGTCGCCGTCAGAGCGCACCTGATCCGGGTACGCGATCAGCCATGCATCGCGCTCATCCCACTTCGGTTTGCGCCCCTGATCGCCGAGTGCCTGACCGCCGGCATGGGTGTCGAGAAGGGCACGGACCGTCGGCCCGAGCTCCTGAGCGCGAGCATCGCCGTAGATGTCGGCGAGAGCCGCATTCCAGCGATGATCGCCGTTTTTACCACTCATGTATGACAAATTAGTCGCCAAAATCCCAGATGTCGAGAGGATTCTGCCTTGCAACGGACCGGATATTGTTGCTACAGTAACACAAATAGGAGTCGCCTCGGAGAGACCATGTCCGCCGGCGGCCCCACGAGGAGGTTGACGCTCCGGCCCACGGGGTGATCACAACAAGGAGAGATTCCATGAAACGAATGCGTTTTGTGCTTCTGTTGCTGGTAGTTGTTGCGCTGGTCGCAACGGCGTGTACCAGCGATAGTGACGACACGACGACGACGGCGGCCGGCGGTGACGAGACCACGACGACGGCGGCCGGCGGTGACGAGACCACGACGACGGCGGCCGGCGGTGACGAGACCACGACAACGGCAGCTCCAGCTGGTGGCGGCGACGGGGTAACCATCAAGTTCTGGAGCACGGAGACTCAACCCGCGCGGATTGAAAAGACGCAAGGGATCATCGAACGGTTTACCGCGGCGACGGGAATCAATGTCTCGTTCACTGCAACCGACGAAGATGCTCTCGGGCAGTTGATGCTGACGAACGCTGCATCGGGAACGCTTCCCGACGTGGTATTCCATCCGATCGAGCGCACGATTGGCTGGGCGAGTGCCGGACTGCTCAACGTTGACGCGGCAAATGAGGTTGTGAACAACCTCGGCGCAGACACGTTCTCACAAGGTTCGCGCGACCTCGCGACCATCGACGGCAAGGTTGCCGCCGTGCCGTCCGACGGGTGGGGCCAGTTGCTCATCTATCGCAAGGATCTGTTCGACGCAGCCGGGCTTGAGAAGCCGGACACCTTCGACAAGATCGAGGCGGCCGCCGCTGCGCTCAATGATCCGGGCAACAACTTCTACGGCATCACGGCATCGAACGACCCCAGTGCGGGATTCACGCAGCAGACGTTCGAGCACTTCGCACTTGCAAACGGGTGTGAGCTTGTTGATGACGCAGGGACCGTGACACTGAGCTCTGCGAACTGTGTCGAGGCAATCGACTTCTACACGAACCTGCTGAACAGCTACAGCCCGGCCGGTCTCCAGGACGTTGTTTCAACCCGAGCGACGTACTTCGCGGGCCAAGCCTCGATGATCGTCTGGTCGCCGTTCATCATGGACGAGATGGCCGGCCTGCGGGACGCGGCACTGCCGACGTGCCCGGAGTGCACCGACGACATCGCATTCCTTGCCAAGAACAGCGACTTCGTGCCGTCGTTCAGCGGTCCGAGCGGTTCGCCGGCTCAGTACGGCGCCGTCTCCTACATGGGGATCGGAATGACCGAGAACACGGAAGCCGCGCAGGCGTTCGTCGAGTTCTGGCTGTCCGATGGATACGTCGACTGGCTGTCGGTGGCGCCGGAAGGCAAGTTCCCGATGCGACAAGGTACGGCCGACAACCCGACCGAGTACATCGACGCCTGGCGTCAGCTCAGCAGCGGTGTCGACCGTCAGGCTCCGTTGAGCGACTACTACAGCGAAGAGGTCATCAGCGGCCTCATCGCCGGGTCGAACGACTTCGCTCGCTGGGGTTTCGCCCAGGGCCAAGGTGAACTCGTCACGGCGGTCTTCGGAACGCTGGTTGTTCCCCAGGTCCTCGATGAGGTCTTCTCCGGCGGGCTGTCCGCGGAGGAGGGCGCTGCTGAAATGCAGGCCATCGTTGAAGAAGAACAGGCGTTGCTTGCCGACGAGGGCTAGCAACTGAACCAAGGGTGGGGTCGGCGTCATGCCGGCCCCACCGTCCTATCTCTAAGGTGAGGTGCCGATGACCACTGCGCCGGCGAAGGAGAGCGGAGGCAAGCGCCGCCGCAAGCAGCCGATGGCGCGGCGGGAGTCGCGTTTCGGCGTGGCGCTCATCCTTCCGGCAGTCCTCGTTGTTGCGCTGCTTGTGGTGTTCCCGTTGTTGTGGAATGTTGCACTCAGTTTCCAGAGCGCCCGCCTCATCGATATCCAGGACGCCAGCATCATCGGATTTGAGCCGACGCTCAAGAACTACGAGACGGTCATCGGAGCGCGCGATTTCTGGTCGGTGCTCAAGACCACGTTCATCTACACCATCGGCGGATCGATCCTGTCAATCCTCATGGGCCTCTGGGCGGCCCTTGCGCTCCAGAAGGCGTTCCGCGGTCGCGCTCTGGTACGAGGCCTGGTTCTTTTCCCCTACGTCGTGCCGGTGATCGCCGCGGCGTTTGTGTGGCAAATCATGCTGAATCCCCAATTCGGCATCGTGAACGAGTGGCTCGGTCGATTCGGCATACCCGCGATCGACTTTCTGCGTACCCGGTCCTACGACCTGAGCGTCTTCGGACTCTTCACACTCACGATTCCCCTCGCCCTCGTAACGGTGATCGTGTTCGAGGGATGGCGCTATTTCCCGTTCGCCTTCCTCTTCATCCTGGCGGCGCTCCAATCCATGCCGAAGGATGTCGAGGAGGCCGCGTATGTTGACGGCGCAACACTGACCCAGAAGTTCCGATATGTGACCCTTCCGGCGTTGGTCCCGGTCATCTCAGTGCTGTTCCTCTTGCGGTTCATCTGGACGTTCAACAAGTTTGATGACGTATATCTGCTCACTGGGGGTGGTGCGGGAACTGAAGTCATCACCGTGAAGATCGTCGACTGGATGATCGCCCGCGGAAACGTCGGCGCGGCCGCGGCGCTCGGAATGGTTCTTGCCGCCATTCTCGTCGTGGTGGTGGCGATCTACTTCAAGTTCTTTTATGTGGAGGAGGCAGATTGACTCGAGCTGTCTTTGAGGAGCGTCTGTTTGGGGTGTTGAAGTGGTTCAGCGTCGCCTTCTTCGCCGTGATTGCGCTGTTTCCTCTGCTGTACATGCTGGCGTTGTCGTTCAAGCCGATCCAAGACCTGCTGCTCGACCCCTCCAAGTGGTGGCCAACGCTCGACCAGATCTGGGGTTTCGAGACCTATCGAGCAGTCCTGCGACCAGTCGACCAGGGTGGGTTCGGGTTCCTCGTGTTCATTCGGAATAGCTCGATCGTCGCCGTTTCCACCGTGATCCTCACGCTGGCGGTCGGGATCCTGGCCGCCTACTCGATCGCTCGTGTGAACTTCTTCGGCCGCAAGACCGTGAGTGTCGGCATGATCCTCATCTACCTATTCCCCGTTGTGATCGTCGCAATCCCGCTGTTCGTCATGTTCTCGCGGATGGGTCTGCGCGACTCGCTCTACGGCCTGATCATCGTCTATCTCGCCTCGACGCTGCCCGTGACGCTGTTCATGCTGCGGGGCTACTTCCAGTCGATCCCGGTCGAACTCGAGGAGGCGGGTCGCGTCGACGGGTTGTCGCGGTTGGGTGTGATCCGGAGGATCACGATTCCGCTTGCCGCACCGGCCATCGCTGCTGTCGCCCTGTACGTGTTCATGATCGCCTGGAACGAGTTCCTGTACGCTCTGCTCTTCGTCCTCGAGAAACGCGAGCTGTGGACGCTTTCGCTTGGCGTCAACCAGTTGAACAACCAGGAAGTCCCGAAGACCATGCTGATGGCCGGCTCGGTGATCATCTCCCTTCCAATCATCGTGTTGTTCTTCGCTGCGGAACGTTTCCTGACGGAGGGCCTCACCTCCGGGGGCGTCAAGGGGTAGCTCCAGCGTGAACATCGGAATGGTGTCAACGCGCTTTGCTGGCCTCGATGGAGTCTCCCTCGAAGCCGAGAAGGTTGGCATAGCCCTGGCCGAGGACGGCCACGCACTCGCGTGGTTCGCTGGAGAGCTGGGCCCAGGGTTCACTCCCGGGTTGTCGGAGTCAGCCGCCCACTTTGAGGGAGAACAGAACCAGTCGATCCAGTCCGCAGCTTTCGGGTCGGCCGATAGCACGGGCCTTCGCGGGCGGCTCGGCCGGACCGCACAAAGCCTTGAGGCGTCGATCGCGCAGTTCATTCGGGAGTTCGAGATCGATGCCCTCGTGGTGCAGAACGCCCTGGCAATACCGATGCAGCTGCCGCTCGCCATGGCCTTGTCACAGCTTGCTGAGACATCAGGGATTCCCATGGTCGCACACCATCACGACTTCGGATGGGAGCGAGAACGGTTCTCATCGTGCGCCGTCCCGGAGATTCTGGACCGTTGTTTCCCACCAACGAGCCCGAACGTCGAACACATCGTCATCAACCAAGATGCTCAGGACGAACTCCGCCATCGGCGGGGCGTCGATTCGCTGCTGCTCCCCAATGTGATGGACTTCGAACGAGGACCCTCGCATACCGGTGACGGAGTCGCGTTCCGCCACCGAGCAGGCTTGGGACCAACCGACATCGTGCTCCTCCAGCCGACACGCGTGATCGAGCGCAAAGGGATCGAACACACCGTCGAACTCGCTGCGCGCCTCGACGACCCTGGGGTCAAGGTTGTGGTCACCCACCCGGGGGACCTGACACCGGAGTACTGGAACCGCCTCACGGATCTCGCCGCAGATCTCAATGTGGATCTGCGTCTCTTCGCCGCGGGAGATGATGCACAGTCGCTGGCCGACGCTTACGCAGCTGCCGATCTTGTCTGCTTTCCCAGTCTCTACGAAGGGTTTGGGAACGCATTACTCGAAGCGTTCTTCTTCCGGCGCCCGGTCTTTGTGAATCGATACAGCGTCTATGTACGTGATATCGCTCCGACGGGCGTGCGTTGCATCGAGATCGAAGGCGTCGTTACCGACGCCTCTGTGGGCGAGGTCAAGCACCTGCTGGCCAATCCAGCGAGCGCCAACGAAGCGGTAGCCAGGAACTACGAGCTCGGGCAGGAGCATTTCTCGTTCGCCGTGGTGCGGGATGTGTATGGAAGGGCATTTCAGGCTTTGGGGCTGTAGCAAAGAGCAAAGACGGGGCGGCTTCGTTGTCTCGGGCCTTTTGTCTTTGTTCTTTGCTCCTTCTTCTTTCTTCTTGCTTCTTGCTACTTGCTACTTGATACTCCTCTCCCATGAAGACGATTGGATTGCTCGGCGGCATGAGTTGGGAGTCGTCGATCGAGTACGAGCGGATCATCAACACGGAGGTTCGAAGGCGCCTCGGAGGTGTGCATTCGGCCGACCTGCTGATCCGGTCATATGACTTCGATGACATCGAGGCGTTGCAGCTGGAGGGTGAGTGGGACCAAGCCGGGGCGCTGCTCGCCGCCGACGCGGCCCGGCTCGAGGCAGCGGGCGCAGACCTCATCGTGCTTGCTACCAACACGATGCACAAGGTGGCGCAGCAGATCGAATCGGCGATCACGATCCCGCTTCTGCACATTGCCAACGCCACGGCAGATGCCGTCCACGGCGCCGGGATCGCTTCGGTTGCATTGCTCGGCACTCGCTACACCATGGAGCAGGACTTCTATCGTGGCCGCCTCGCAGAACGCGGTCTCGAAGTGATGATTCCCGACGTTGCCGACCGCGCGTACATACACGACGTGATTTTCGATGAGCTCGTACAGGGTCGTGCGGAGGCCGCCTCGAAGCAGCGCTTTCTCGAGATCATTGCCGGCTTGTACGCCCGGGGAGCTGAAGGGGTTATTGCCGGGTGCACTGAGATCGAGCTGCTGGTCACACCGGAGGACCTTGACCGCCCCTACTTCCCGACGACGCAGATTCACGCTATCGCTGCGGTCGAAGCGGCTCTCTCCTGAACCGTCGACTGCCACCCAGCTCTCGATGCGGCCGGAACGGTGACACCTAACATGCCGCGACGATGAATCGCCTCCCGATCACTCGAGCATTGATCTCCGTCTCAGACAAAGCCGGTCTTGTCGAATTCGCTTGGCGCCTGCACGGAGCCGGGATCGAGATCGTGTCATCGGGAGGTACCGCGTCCGCCCTTTCCGAGGCCGGCATCTCGGTGACTGAGGTTGCCGACGTCACCGGAGCACCCGAGATGCTCGGCGGTCGGGTGAAGACACTGCACCCCGCCATCCACGCTGGGATCCTCGGAGACCTCGGAGACACAACGCATCTCGCCGAATTGGCAGATCGCGGCATCGAACCGTTCGGCCTCGTGGTTGTGAACCTCTACCCCTTCGAGGCGTCGGTGGCAGCAGGGGCACCGGACACCGAGATCATCGAGAGCATCGACATCGGCGGGCCAACGTTGATCCGGGCTGCGGCGAAGAACCACGCTTGGGTGGCGACCGTGGTGTCTCCGGACCGCTACCACGAGATCGCCGACGCCGTGGACCGGGGTGGCACGACAGCGACGATGCGGGAGACCTTGGCGCGCGAAGCGTTCTTCCGTACGGCTCAGTACGACGCCGCGATCGTCAACTGGTTCGAGGCCGACGGGGGTGACCGCCTGGCCATCGCGCTGTCCAAGGTGTCGGATGCCCGATACGGAGAGAACCCGCACCAACCTGCCGCGTTGTACGCGACCGGCGTTTCCGAGGGCTGGTGGGCCGCCGCTGACTTGGTTCAGGGCAAGGAGATGTCCTTCAACAACTACGCGGATGCCGACGCGGCGTGGAGGCTCACGAACGATCTCCCGGTTGGTTCCGCAGCGATCGTGAAACACATGAACGCCTGCGGGGCGGCGATCGGTGAATCGATGCATGAGGCGTTCCGCAAGGCCTGGGCGTGTGATCCACTCTCCGCGTTCGGCGGTGTTGTGGCCCTCAACGGTCCGCTCGACGAGGCCACCGCATTGGAGATCAGCCGATACTTCGTTGAGGTTGTGATCGCGCCGTCGATCAGCGCCGAAGCGAGAGCGGTCCTCGCACGCAAGAAAAGCCTCAGAGTGCTGCTCGCTGCCGCACCCTCGTCACACGACCTCAATGTGCGCACCATCGACGATGGTTTCCTTGTTCAAACGCGTGATTCGGTTCAGGCGGGGACCGAGGGCTGGGAAGCCAGGTCCCGGCAGCCGACGACCGACGAACTCCACAATCTTGGATTGGCCTGGGTGGTTGTCGCCCACACCAAATCGAACGCGATTGTTGTCGTCAGGAACGGGGCGGCGGTCGGAGTGGGCGCCGGGGATCAGAGCCGGGTGGGCGCAGCGGAACGGGCACTTGTGAAGGCAGGGGATCGTTCGGCCGGGGCCGTCGCCGCCAGCGACGGGTTCTTCCCATTCCGGGACGGCCTCGATGTCCTTGCCGCGGCCGGGATCACAGCGATCGTGGAACCCGGCGGCTCGATCAGGGACGACGAGGTGATTGCGGCCGCCCAAGAACACGATGTTGCGATCATGTTCACACACAGGAGGCATTTCCGACATTGAGCGCACTCATCCTCTCCGGGAACACCGTCGCGGCAGCGGTCCGGGCCGACGTCGCCAACCGTGTTGCCGCGCTCCTTCAACGCGGGCGCAACGTCGGTCTCGCGACCGTGCTCGTCGGCGACGACCCTGGATCACAGGTCTACGTCAGGAACAAGCATCGTGCCGCCGAGGCGGCAGGAATCTTGTCAATCGATCGAAGGTTGCCTGCGACGGCATCCCAGGCCGAGGTTGAAGCGGTCATTGGCGAGATGAACGCCGATGACCGGGTGAGCGGGATGATCGTTCAGCTTCCGCTTCCCAGCGGTCTCGACGGTGCCACGGCGGTCGACAGCGTCGATCCGCAGAAGGATGCCGACGGGCTACATCCGTTCAACCTCGGACAGCTTGTCCTGTCGCGGCCGGGCCCGGTCCCCGCAACGCCTGCGGGCATCATGCTGCTACTCGATCACCACGGCGTCGAGACTCAAGGGAAGATCGCAGTGATCGTCGGCCGTTCGTTCCTCGTGGGACGGCCTCTCGCGCTTCTCCTCGGAGCGAAGGGGGTTGACGCAACCGTCATCCAAGCCCATTCGCGCACTCCCGACCTGGCTGGCGTGTGCCGAGAGGCAGATATCCTGGTGACCGCCGCGGGTCAACCGAAGATGTTCAACGACAACTTCGTGAAACCCGGGGCAACGGTCATTGACGTTGGTATCAACCGGACCGACGACGGGCTTGTAGGAGACGTTGATTTCGACGCTGTCGTCGAGGTAGCGGGGGCGATCACGCCCGTTCCCGGCGGTGTCGGACCGATGACGATTGCCACACTTCTGGCGAACACGGTGGCATTGGCCGAAGCGAAGGGCGACTGAGACGAGGCGGGAGCACCTGCCAACGAAAGGTGAGACGACATGGGTTCAACAATCACGATGACCAACACAGGTCTCAACGTCCCGAGCGACCCGATCATCCCCTTCATCGAAGGTGACGGTATCGGCCCGGACATCTGGGCGGCGGCCGTGCGTGTGCTCGATGCCGCCGTTGAGAAGGCCTACGGCGGCGAGCGCAGGATCGAATGGACGGAAGTCCTTGCCGGGCAGAAGGCGTTCGATGCCACCGGTGAGTGGCTTCCGGACGCCACGGTCGAAGCCTTTCGCGAGTACCTCGTTGGAATCAAGGGGCCGCTGACCACCCCGGTCGGTGGCGGCATCCGCAGCCTCAACGTGGCCCTGCGCCAGATCCTCGACCTCTACGTCTGCCTGCGCCCGGTGCGTTGGTACACAGGAGTCCCGTCCCCCGTCAAGCAGCCGGCACTCATCGACATGGTGATCTTCCGTGAGAACACGGAAGATGTGTACGCCGGGAAGGAACTCGAAGCCGGCTCAGAAGACGTCGAGAAGCTGCTCGCCTTCCTTGCCGACACCTACGACTGGGACATTCGGGCCGACAGCGGCATCGGCATCAAGCCCGTGTCGGAGACCGGTACGAAGCGACTGGTGCGGGCGGCGATCGAGTACGCGGTTGAGAACAACCGCCCCACCGTGACCTTGGTGCACAAGGGCAACATCATGAAGTTCACCGAAGGGGCCTTCCGCACGTGGGGTTATGAGGTTGTGCGCGACGAGTTCTCCGACGTGGCCGTTGGTTGGGACGACTGTGGCGGCGATCCCGAGGACAAGATCCTGGTGAAGGATGTGATTGCCGATGCGTTCCTCCAGCAGATCCTCACCCGGCCGGGGGAGTACGACGTCATCGCGACGATGAACCTCAACGGCGATTACATCTCCGACGCACTTGCCGCGCAAGTGGGAGGCATCGGCATCGCCCCCGGAGGGAACATCAACTACGAGAACGGCTACGCCGTCTTCGAAGCGACGCACGGCACGGCGCCGAAGTACACCGGTCTCGACAAGGTCAATCCGGGATCGGTGATCCTCTCCGGCGAACTGATGCTCCGCTACATGGGATGGACCGAAGCGGCCGACCTGATCGTGAAGGGTATGGAGTCCGCCATCGCCGAGAAGATCGTCACCTATGACTTCGCCCGCCTCATGGACGGCGCCATCGAAGTCAAGACCAGCGAATTCGGCAACGCAATCATCGAAAGGATGTAGACGGCGCGAATCACGAGGCGAATGCGATTCCACTCCCAGCTGCGAATGGGGTAGCGAGACTCGAGATATGAGACGCGAGACAGTCTCGGATCTCGAGTCTTCGTCCTTGATCGCTTGTCTTCTTCCAGCGACCGAGGGCCCTCCCGCGTTCTCTACAATCCTCTCCAGTTCGCGAGCAGGAGGTTCCCCTCATGGCGAAGATTGTCGTCATCGGTGCCGGGTTCGCCGGCCACACGGCGGCTCTCTATCTCGGTGACGAACTCGGGGAATCGCACGAGATCACGGTGATCAACAAGTACGACTACTTCGGCTACGTGCCCTCGTGGGTGTGGGTTGGGGCCGGAACGATGGACCCGGGCAAGACTATCTTCGACCTTGCGCCGGTCTATCGGAAGAAGCACGTGAACTTCGTACACGGAGCGGCGCTTGAAGTCCATCCGGATGAGCAGTACGTCATTGCGCAGGGTGCACATGGGGGAGAGCCGGTCCGTGTCGACTATGACCATCTGGTGATTGCCACGGGCCCGCGCCTCGATTTCGAAGCGACGCCGGGCCTTGGCCCACACGGCGGCCACACCTACTCGATCTGCACACTCGATCACGCCATCCAGGCACGGGACGCGTATCTCGAGTCGGTCAAGAAGATGGAGGCCGGCGAGGAGCAGCGTATCGTGATCGGCACGGGCCACCCCATGGCGACGTGCCAGGGAGCGGCGTTCGAGTACATCACGAATCTGCACAAGGACCTGGTTCGTCGCGGTCTGCGTGAGAAGGCAGATCTTCTGTGGTTGTCGAACGAGCGGGCCGTCGGCGACTTCGGCGTACGCGGTGTCCACGTCAAGAAGGGCGACCAGGTGATTGGAAGTGAGCAGTTCCTGCTCGCGCTGTTCGATGACTACGGCATCCGATCCGAGGTCCAGCGTGGTGTTTCGAGCGTTGACGAGAACGTGATTCACTGGGAGAACTTCGCGGGAGAGTACGGGGAGACGCCGTATGACTTCGCGATGCTGGTTCCCCGATTCCTTGGCGTCTCGATGAGGTTTGTCGGTGCCGACGGTTCCGACGTCTCCGAGAAGGTGGTGAACCCCGGCGGCCTTGTGCTCGTTGATGCCGAATACGGACTTCCGTACGACGAACTCAAGGAGAACCCGGACGCGTGGCCGGGTCGCTACCAGAGTCCTGCCTATCCGAACATCTTTGCGGCCGGCATTGCTTTTGCACCGCCGGGCCCGATCTCGGAGCCGCATACAACGCCGAACGGAACCCAGATCACGGCGGTCGCCCCGCGCACCGGCATGATCTCGGGAATCATCGGCAGGCTCGTCGCGAAGAACCTGATCGAAATGGTGGAGCATGGCCGCATGCCGCACGAGGAGAGAATGTCACACATGGCTGCCGCGTGCATTGCCTCCATGGGGGATTCACTCTGGGATGGGTCTGCAGCGACCATCATCATGTACCCCGTGGTACCCGATCCCCACGCGTATCCCAACGAGTACGGGCGGGACCTCTTCGTGTCCGACATGGAGATGGGCCTCGCGGGAGCGTGGATGAAGCGGATGATCCAGACGACGTTCATGTACAAGCTGAAGGGGAGACCAGGGTGGAAGATCATTCCGGAGTGAACGAACTGCAACTCACCGAGGCGGACAAGAAGCGCATGCAGAGCAAGCCGCGGCAAGCGGTTCGGTTTGTTGCCCTCAATCTGAAGATCCTGAAAGCGGTCGACCGGTCGAAGCGGGTCTAGCTCGGACGCAGCTCGTTCGGATGAAGCCGTTCTCCGCGAAGCCGACCTGCGTCACCATGCACCGCACAGCGGTCTGCACGCACCAACTACCCTTGGTGTGAAGCGCCCAGAGGAGGATGTGAGATGAGCAAGGTCAGCGTTGTTGGGGCCGGGAAGTACGGATCGACGACCGTCCAGCGCCTGGCCGAGGCGGATGTCGTGGACGAGGTCGTCATGATCGACATCGTCGAAGGTCTGCCGCAAGGCCTCGCGCTCGACATGAATCAGTCGCGACCGGTGCTGGGCTATCGCACGCTCGTCACCGGCACGAACGACTACGCCGACACCGCAGGGAGCGACGTTGTCGTCATCACGGCCGGCCTCCCGCGCAAGCCCGGTATGAGCCGGATGGACCTCCTCGGTGTCAACGCCAAGATCATCAAGGGTGTGACGGAACAGGTGGTTGCCTACTCGCCGGATTGTGTGATCGTTGTGGTCACGAACCCCCTCGACCAGATGACCACACTTGCAGCCGAGGTTTCCGGTTTCCCGAAGGACCGTGTGATCGGGCAGGCTGGAATGCTTGATTCGGCCCGACTCGCACACTTCATCTCTGAGAAGACCGGCGCCGACATCCTCTCAGTGAAGGCGGTGACGCTCGGGAGTCACGGCGAGACGATGGTCCCGGTGCCGTCATTGTGTGAGGTTGATGGGAAGCCGCTTGAAGACGTGCTCGACGACGATGCGATCGAAGAACTCGTGGATCGGACCCGGAACGGGGGAGCCGAGGTTGTGGCGCTCCTCAAGACGGGTTCGGCCTACTACGCCCCGTCGGCTGCTGCGGCAGCGATGGTGCAAGCGATCGTTTCCAATAGCGGTGCCGAAATGCCGGTGTGTGCATGGGTTACCGGCCAATACGGGATTGATGACGTCTATCTCGGCGTGCTGGCCAAGCTCGGCGCCGGGGGAGTCGTCGACGTGTCCGAAGTCCCGCTGACCGGCACCGAGACGAAGGGACTCCAGGAGGCCGCCGTTGCGGTGAAGGCCAAGGTCGCCGAAATGGATGAGATTGAGTACTAGGGAAACAGATGTCAGGACCGAATGACGAGACGCGATGGTGATGGCTCGAGCACAACATGCTCGGGCCATCGTGATGTGGGTCTTGCTCGCCCCCGCGAGTTCTGTCGGTTGCCCTCCGCCGACCGGTCTCCGTTGAGGACGGTCGGAGTCCTTGCCCTGCAAGAGTTCTTGCCCACGCGCATGGGCACCGGTAGGGTTACACCGCTGTGATTCACCTCAGCATCAACGACCAACTAGGGAGGTCTCTGTGAACAAGGGTGAGCTCATCGACGCTGTCGCTCGCAATACCGGCGAGTCGAAGGCAACCGCTGCCAAGGTCATTGACGAAACGCTCGATGTCATCGTGTCCGGCGTCGTGACCCAAGGCAAGGTCCAGATCACCGGATTCGGGACGTTCGAGGCTCGTGACCGCAAGGCACGTATCGCTCGGAACCCGCAGACCGGTGCGGAAGTTCCGGTCGCGGCAACCCGCGTGCCGGCTTTCAAGGCGGGCAAGGCGTTCAAGGATCAAGTCAAGCCCGGCTGATCTACGAAACGAAGCCAAACAAAGGAGAAGGGGCGCCATCGGCGCCCCTTCTCCTTTGTTTGCGTGGTGCTTGGAAGCCTCGGGAGAAGACCTTCTCCCCTCCGCCGCCGGAGGTGGGGGAGGGTGCCCGAGCGCAGCTCGGGCGGGAGGGGGCGGCCTGGGAGCCTGGATCGCGACGATGAGGCCTGTCGCTGGTTCGCGATGCCCCCTCCGCTGCGCTTCGGCCGAATCGGCCGGAGCTCGCGCCTCCCCCACTGCGCCTGAATCCGCGGTTTCTCGTATTCGGATTCTTGCGAAGGCCTTGTCGCGGATAGCTCGTCGCCGGATTGGTGGTCACCAGGATTGTGGCCCATTCAATCCGTGCAGACCTCTTCTCGGATTCCTCCCCATCAGGGGGAGGTGCCGCCGTCAGGCGGCGGAGGGGGTCAGACGTTTCAACGACCCACACAGGGCCGCCGCGTCTAAGTGGCTTCCCCATCGTTGCGCTTTGACCCCCTCCGTCAGCGGCTTCGCGCGGGTTTCCGACCTGATCTGACGGGGGGAACTGTTGCGTCGCGTGTGGGAGGCTGCGCCGCTGCCACCTCCCCCTGAGGGTGAGGAATCGGACCGAAACCTCCATGGCGGATGGCTGGAGCCCGCCCGTCGTCGCCGGCAAACCGTGGATCGAGGCTGCGTGGGGAGGCGAAGACCTTCTCTCTTCTCCCCTCCACCGCCGAAGGATTCTTGAGCGCGGATGACGGACTACGGACTACGGACGGACGAAGGCCCAAGACCGGGTGGGGTCTCGGGCCTTGTGCAGGAGTTGTGACGTGTGTCGAAGGACTAGAAGTCGAGGTCCAGGGTGCTGGAGACCCGAGCGAACTCGTTGATGAGGCCCTGGTACATCATGACCTTCGCCATGTTGCCGCCGACTTTGATCTTCCCGGTCATGAAAGCCATCTGTACGTTGAGCTCACCTTTGGAGATGGCTGCAGCCGTCTCGTAGTCGCTGCCGACCGAGGCATCTGCGTCCTCGAGTGTGCCGAGGGCGAGCACGGCGACGCCGTCTCCGACCGTGAGGTAGTAGTCAATCTCCCCATCCGGGGCGTCGGTCACGTTGAATTGCAGACCGAGGTCGACATTGTTCATTGCCGCCGTGAAACCGGCATCTTCGTTGAGGCTCGCCGTACCGGCCGCCATGTGATCTTCGCTGAGGAACTGCGCCACGGTGTGGTCCTTTCGTCGTGGGCTCTGGATGATAGCGCCAAATTTGAGTGGCCGATCAAAAGTCGAGTTTCGGCCTGCGAGTCTGTACGCGACTACGGACTACGCCTGTTGTCCCTGCTTTCTCAGGTTCTTCCACTGTGCGGCAACGTAGTCGCGGTTCATCCACGCAATCACATCGATTGAGATGCTCTTCGGGCACGCCGCCTCACACTCGCCGTAGTTTCTGCACGAACCGAAGTACGACTCCATGGTTTCGACCATCGCGACGGTGCGCAGGTAGCGTTCCGGCTGGCCTTGCGGGAGCAGACCCAGATGGGCGATCTTCGCTCCCGTGAACAGGTTCGCAGCACTGTTCGGACACGCCGCTACACATGCCGCACACCCGATACACGCCGCGGCGTCCATCGCGGATTCCGCCGCGGGTTTCGCGACGGCGATGGTGTTCGCGTCCTGAGCTGCGCCGATGTTGGCGCTGATATAGCCACCGGCTTGGATGATTTCGTCGAACGGACTCCGGTCCACAACCAGGTCCTTCAACACGGGGAATGCGACGGCACGCCACGGTTCGACGGTGATCGTGTCGCCGTCGTTGAACTTGCGCATGTGGAGCTGGCAGGTCGCCGTTCCACTCTGCGGCCCGTGCGGATGGCCGTTCACCATCACCCCGCAGGTGCCGCAGATGCCCTCTCGACAATCGCTGTCGAACGCGATCGGCTCCTCACCCTGGTCGTTGAGCCGCTCGTTCAGCTCGTCGAGCATCTCGAAGAATGAGGCGTCGGGGCTGATGTCCCTTGCTTCGTAGGTTTTGAATTCGCCTTTGGCGCCGGGTGCGGCTTGCCGCCATACGCGGAGAGTGAGATTCATCACTTGTAGCTCCTCTGCGTCAAGGCCACGTAGTCGAACTCGAGCGGCTCCATATGACGTTTCGGCGGCGATTCGTCACCGGTCCACTGCCACGCGGACACGAATGCGTAGCCCTCGTCGTCACGCCTTGCCTCGCCGTCCTCAGTCTGGTGTTCGAGCCGGAAGTGGCCCCCGCACGACTCCTCGCGGTCGAGAGCGTCCCGTACCATCAACTCTGCGAGTTCAAGGAAGTCGGCGACGCGTCCCGCGCGTTCGAGTGACTGGTTCATCGATTCTTCGGTCCCGAGGAGTTTGAGATCGCTCCAGAACTCGGCTTTCAGGGCCGGAATCTGCTGCAGCGCCTTTTCGAGGCCCTCACGGTCGCGCGACATGCCGCACTCGTCGATCATGATCGTGCCGAGCCGACGGTGGAAGTAGTCCACCGAGTGAGTGCCGTCGATGGATAGGAGCTTCGTGAGCCGGTTCTTCACCTTCTTTTCGGCTTCGCTGAACGACTCGTCGTCGGTGGGAACCGGTGGCACGTTCAGCCAGTTGGCCAGATACCCAGAAATCGTGGCAGGAAGCACGAAGTAGCCGTCGGCCACTCCCTGCATGAGCGCCGAAGCCCCGAGGCGATTCGCTCCGTGGTCCGAGAAGTTCGCCTCCCCTGCGGCGAACAGGCCCGGGATCGTGGTCTCGAGGTTGTAGTCGACCCAGAGCCCACCCATCGTGTAGTGCGGAGCGGGATAGATCCGCATTGGAACCGTGTACGGGTCCTCGTCCGTGATGCGTTCGTACATCTCAAACAGGTTCCCGTAGCGGTCCTCAATGGTCTGGCGTCCGAGACGGTTGATGGCGTCGGAGAAGTCGAGATAGACGCCGTTCTTGAGTGGTCCAACACCACGGTCTTGTTCGATCATCCGCATCGCCGCGCGAGATGCAACATCTCGGGGGACCAGGTTGCCGAACGCCGGGTATTGACGTTCCAGGTAGTAGTCGCGGTCCTCTTCCGGAATGTCGTTTGGGGCACGAGAATCGTCGGCGTCCGTCGGCACCCAGATGCGGCCATCGTTGCGCAGCGACTCAGACATGAGGGTGAGCTTGGACTGATGTTCATCGCTCGCAGGGATACACGTCGGGTGGATCTGCGTGAACGACGGGTTCGCGAAGTAGGCGCCCTTGCGGTACGCCCGCCAGGCGGCCGTCCCGTTGCAGTTCATCGCATTCGTCGACAGGAAGTACACGTTCGAGTAGCCGCCGGTCGCCAGGACAACGGCGTGAGCCGAGTGACTCGTGATCTCGCCGGTGACCAGATCGCGTGTCACGATGCCGACCGCACGCCCGTCCTTGGTGACGAGTTCGAGCATCTCGGTGCGGGTGAAGAGCTCCACGTTCCCGAGTCCGACCTGCCGGGCGAGTGCTTGATAGGCCGTGAGCAAGAGCTGCTGGCCGGTCTGCCCCCGTGCGTAGAACGTCCGGGACACCTGGGCTCCACCGAAGGAGCGGTTGTCGAGCAACCCGCCATACTCCCGTGCATACGGTGCACCCTGAGCGACTGTCTGGTCGATGATCGAGTTGGACACCTCTGCCAGCCGGTAGACGTTCGCCTCGCGCGAGCGGTAGTCGCCGCCCTTGACGGTGTCGTAGAACAGGCGGAACACACTGTCGTTGTCGTTCGGGTAGTTCTTCGCCGCGTTGATACCGCCCTGAGCAGCGATCGAGTGGGCGCGTCGGGAGGAATCGTTGTACGTGAACGCCTTGACGTTGTATCCAAGCTCACCGAGTGCGGCTGCCGCCCCGGCGCCGGCGAGGCCGGTTCCCACGACGATGAGGTCGTACTTGCGGCGGTTGGCCGGGTTGACGAGCTTCACGTCGAACTTGCGCTTCGTCCACTTGTCTTGGATCGGCCCTTCTGGGACCTTGGAGTCGAGGGCGGCGGGGTTGAGTTCTGTTGTCACGGTGGTCCCCTTCCTCAGCCCGACACCGTGAGAATGCCGAGCTGAACCGCAATCGGGATTGAGGAATTCCCGATCAAGATGGCAAGAGCAAGTGCTACCGCCAGCCACCTGCGCCAGACGTCGTAGCGGGGGTTAGCCATTCCGAGGCTCTGAAACAGGCTCCATGCACCGTGGTAGATGTGCAGTGCAAGGAAGAACATGGTGACGACGTAGAACAAGGCGACCGGCCACCGCTCGAAGCTGTAGACCACGTTGTTGTAGACATCACCGGCGACGTAGTCCGGGTTTACGCTGCCGATCGTCAGGTCGGCGAGGTGGTAGATCACGAACAGTGCGATGAGCACGCCGCCCCAGAGCATCGTGCGACTCGCGTAGTTCGCCGCCGCGTACTCCCGCTTCTTCTCGTACCGGATGGTGCCCCGGGCCTTGCGATTCCTGAGCGCCAGAACCGTCGCGGACCAGATGTGGATGATCGCCATCGCGCTGAGCCCGATCCGGAACAGCCACAACACGCCTTCTTTCGGGAAGATCGGGTAGAGGAGTGTTCGAAGCGACTCTGCGTAGTGGTCGAGATCCTCAGGACCGATGAAGATCTTCAGATTCCCGATCATGTGGACCAGGATGTAGCCGAGGAGACCGATCCCCGTCAGCGCCATCATCCACTTCATCCCTACGTCGGAAGTGAAGAACGGTCCGAGCCACGACTGCCATCCGGATCTTCGATTGACTTCGAGGCGGCGTGTCTTCGTCGTCACCATATGTCCTTCCGTTGAGTCGCCAGGAGTGATTATCGCGGGGTTTGAGCGGTGTGTCGAAACGGACGCGATCCTTGTGTTGCAAGGCGCGCGTCAATGTTTGAGGTTGACAAGCGCGCGCGGGGTTGGGAGAATCCCAAGGTTGTAATTACAAAAACCACAGGAGCTCCATGTTCGGCGAATTTCTTGAGGCCCTCCAAGCTGAGGGCTTCGACATGTCCTGGCAGGATTTCGCGAACTGTCGCGGAGCGGATCCAGACCTCTTCTTTCCCGAACGCGGTGCGTCCACACGCACCGCCAAGGGCATCTGTCGCGAATGCACCGTGCGTGACGAGTGTCTCGAGTTTGCCATCGTCTCGAGTGAGAAATTTGGGATCTGGGGCGCGATGTCGGAGCGCGAACGGCGCAAGATCCGCAAACAGCGCCAGATCGCTGCAACCCGCCGCAGAGCGGTGTAGGGCCGCACTCCGTATTGGCCGCACTTCGTGCGGCGTAGTCCGTACTCAGTACTCCGTATCGCGCGAGAGCGGAATCACGTCCTGTGCTCTACGGACTACGGAATACGGACTACGGAATACCTGCCGGTCTTGCCTCCGTTAACATCGCGATGTGTCGCACACATAGGGAGCCGGATTGAGTCCTACCGTCACCGTCATCGTCGCCGTCATCGTGGGGTTGGTCCTCATCGGGATCGTTTGGGCAATTGTCTCGGCCGTTCGGAGCACTACGTCTGACTCATTTCTCGCGTCTCGGCCGACACCCGACGCGCAGGATCGACTCCGCCCGCAACTCGTTGACTTCCACGTGAAGGACGACACCGCAAGGATCTACTACGGAGTTCCGCTGCCCGCCGGTGATGTCGACGACCACCTCACCGATGTGCTCTGCCACGACGCTCCTCTGGTGTTGCACGAGAAGCGCGCCCACGGGCTCCCGATCGAACAGGTCGTGCGGGCAGAGGTGTTCGGGCAGCGCGACGGCCGTCCGGTCGAGGTTGCCGTGCTGGAACTGGAGGAGCCGGGCATGATCCCCGAACTCGTGGTTCCGGATCTCGTGCCGCACGCTGCGGCTTCCGGCTACGATCCGCTCGCCCATCTCGGTGACCAGGAATTCGAGATCCAGCCGGGCGTCGCCGGCACGGTGCCGACGCAAGGGCTTCCACCCTTCTCTGGTGAGATCACGTATGCGAAGTCGGTCGAGGCTGCCCTGCGAGCCGTCGGAGTAGACCCGTACGACACTTCACTTTCGGACCTCTCGCTTGCGCTGCTCCGGATCGGGGGCTACCAGGTCTCGCCCGCACCCTCGGGCACGGAGAACACCCATATCGCCGTGAAAGCAGGATCAACGGCGCTCGTCGTCGTCCATGAGCATCAAGTCGGAGAACATCCGGAACTCCCCGAGCAGGCCGTCAACGGCTTCGTCATTGCCGTCGCGCAGAACAATCCGCAGCGGGCGCTCCTGATCACCGACATGTTCAGCCCGTACATGATCTACGAGAAGGAGCGCAGCGACCCACGTTGCCGCTTCATCACGCGGGAGCGGCTCCAGCCATTCGTGGATAGTTTCGCTCTGCAGTGAGAACCGGCCGCCGGTGTCGTCCGTGGTCCGTGGTGCGTACGTGCCGTCGAAGCAGTCGAATCCTGGTATTCGATCATCTGTCGCCGGACGACGAGAACTCTCCTAGACTAGAAATCTGAAAGGAGACTCGTGCTCAAGAACATTGGTGGCCCAGAGCTGCTGATCATCCTCCTGGTGGTGCTCTTGCTCTTCGGTGCAGCGAAGCTCCCGAGTCTCGCCCGATCGATCGGCGCGTCGGCGAAGGAGTTCAAGAAGGGTGTCGACGAAGGTGTTCCCGATGAGGACGCCACCGCCGACTCTGAAAAGACCTGATCTTCGCCTGAAGTTCCGGGAACCAGATCGGTTCGCTTGGCGTTCTTTCCACAGTTGTGGGGAAGATCATTACTGACGAATTCACGCCGACCTGGGAAGACGTTGCGCATCGCTATGGGCGCAAGATCTACAACTTCGCCTACCGGCTCACCGGAAACCCGGACGACGCAGCAGACCTCGTACAAGAGGTGCTCCTCCGCGTGCGGAAGGGTCTCGACTCGTACCGGCCTGGCTCGTTCGATGGCTGGCTCTGGCGCATCACCCGCAACGCGTTCCTGGACGGGATTCGACGAAAGCAGCGTCGCCCGGAGTCTGCCCTGCCGGAGGGCGACCACCACAGCCTTGGATCGAGCCCCTCCCCTGACGAGGTGCTTTCATCCGTCCGACTCTCGGACGATGTGCAGTCGTCACTTCTCAAGCTTCCCTACGAATTCCGAGAAGCCGTGGTGTTGTGTGATGTGGTCGGCCTCACGTACGACGAGATCGCCGAAGCAACGGACGTACCGGTCGGTACGGTCCGCAGCCGGATTCATCGTGGCCGCAAACAACTACGAGAGTTGTTGACATGGCCCGTCTGATTTCCGATCCCGACGCGCGAGGGGAGCTGTTCTCAGCGTATCTCGATGGACAGCTAGCTCCGGATGAAGTTGTGCTGGTTAGCAACCTCCTCGACGGCGACGAGGAGGTGATCGGGGAATTCCGATCCCTCCAGAGGGTTCGCAGATCGCTCCGTCTGCTGCCGGAATTTGAAGTGCCGGCCAATCTCCTCCCAGACGGTCACCTCGGTGATCGCCTCTCTGCATATCTCGACGGAGAACTCGTCACACTCGAACACCGAAGGGTGACCCGGCACGTTGTCGATTGCCCCGATTGCCGGATCGAGCTCCAGGAACTCGATCGGGCGCGCATCGCAGTTCGGTCCTTGCCCGGCGTCGACACGACGTCGACCGGTGAGATTTCCGTGATCCCCCCGGTGAGGCACACGCGGCGATATGTTGCCGCAGGGATCGGCGCGGCCGCGGTGGCCGCGGCGCTTGTTGTCGGGTTGGCCGTGGGCAATGGTGACGAACCGGCGTTCTCGCTCGACGATCTCGGCACCCGTCATGTCGCCCGCGCATCGGCCGAGCCTGGGTTCGCGGTATTGCCCGCCAGCGTCGAGGTGTCGTTCCCATGATCGTGCGACGCATGCTCGTTGTGGGTGGATTGGCAGCCGTGTTTGTGGTGTCGGCGGCCGGTTCTGCGCTCGCCGACGACCTCGCCGAATACCTCGAGGATGCGAGAGATGCCATCTACTCGGGGGAGCGACTCGTTGCGACATCGTGGGACGGCATTGAGAGCATCGGGATCTTCGAGATTCAGCACCACGGCGGTATGGCAAGTGTTGGATCAGGCGCAGGATCCGCAACGATCGGGGCCGGCCGGATGTACTACGGCGGACCCCAAGAGGCGGCTGTCTCGTATGTGATGCACGCCGAACCAGAAGTTGACGACCGCTACAGCGTTGAACGCGGTGAGGCTACGAAACACCTTGGCCGTTCGGCAACGGTGGTTGAGGTGCTCGAGGCGGGTTCCGTGCGGGTGCGGATGGTGGTCGACGACTCCACATCGGCGCCCGTTGCGACCGAGGTCTTCGATGATGAAGGTGAGTTGTTCCGCTACTCAGCGATGACGGAGTTCTCGGTCTGGGTTGATCCGGCCATGGCCGCGTTCGACGACCGGGAATATCGGATGATTCTGCCTCTCGACGAAGCCGATCTCCCGGTCGATCTTGCCGGGTATCGACTCATCGACGTCTACGCCGCCCCTCAAGACGGACGGCAGGCGTTCTACACGGATGGATTGTTCTCGTTCTCCGTGTTCACGACGCGCGGCCGTGCGGACTGGGCGAAGATCGCAGACAACGAACACTCGTACGGCGCAGACGGCAACCGCTACCTCCGCGTCGTCTCGCCGACAAGCATCACGGTGTTGTGGAATGCCCCGACGACGGCGATCGCGCTTGTGGGTGACCTGCCACCGGACCATCTCGATGAGGTGCTTGGCGAGCTTCCGCTCCCTGGAACCGACAATTGGTTGAAGCGGATGTGGCGGAAGCTGTTTGGGTACTAGGAGAACCAGTAGTCAGTAGTCCGTAGTGGGGGTACCGCCAGGACATCTTTGACGCGGTTCCGCCAAGACCGCGAGGCGGACTACTCCCGGTCGTCTTTGGTTTCGTCGTAGTAGTCGAGGCGATCGACGGGAAGCACGAGAGAGGTCAGGAAGTTCATCACGTGTGCGGTGATGCGCTTCAAGAAGCGGAAGTAGAGCGCCCGCGCGACGGCGTCTGATGCCGGACCGGTCGACTGCGAGGCGGCCTTCACGTGGAGGTCGTATTCGTCGAGGAAACCGTCTGCTTGGGCGATGAGGGCCCTGGCACGTTCCTCGTCGCGGTTCTGGAACGTTTCTGCCGCGTCGCACAGCAGCTTCGAGACTCGATCGCGGTAGTCGGCGAGCAGTTCGTGATCGGGGGCGTCCTCGAAGTTGGCGCCATACTTCACCAGGTCGTAGAAGTTCTTGGAGTAGTCCCCGATGCGTTCAGCATCCTTGACGGTGCTCATGTATGCGAGCACCAGGGGAAGATCCACCGTGTCGTTGATCGAGGCGTGCAGCATCAGATCCCGGCGCACGTCCCGTTGCGCGGTATTGATGCCACGATCGGTCGTCTTCAATTCTCGCTTCGTCTCCTTCGATTTGCCGCCGCCGAAGAGGGCCTCCATGGCGGTGTCATACACGTCACGCCCGTCGAGAACCATCTGAACGAGTGTTGCTTCGACCACGTCGATCGTCGACTCGCCCCCCTTGAAGAACTGAAACACCATGTCCGCCTCCTATGTAGCGACGATAACGAGCAACGGCAGCGCAATGAAGATTCCGGCGACGTAGGCAACCGCCACCCACTTCCGATCCGCCGCCGTGCGCGCCAGCCATGCGGCGAGTTGGATCGGTATGACGCGTATCTTCGGGACCGGGTAGAGGATGAGGATTCCGAGCAAGTTGAAGAGCAAATGCACGAGTGCGATCGTGAGCCCGTCCACGGTTCCTGCGGCGAAGGCCGCAAGCAGCGCGGTGACCGTCGTCCCCACGTTCGCCCCGAGGGTTATGGGATACGCGTTCTGAACGAGCAGGAGCCCCGATGCAACGAGGGGAATCAGGATCGATGTGGTGATGCTCGAGGATTGAACTGCGATCGTGATAACGACCCCGACGGACATGCCGATCAATCCGCTCTTCGCAAGTGCAGCGTTGAGCGATCGCTCGATCCGCGCTGCGATCAGCACCCTCATGTTCTTCGTGATGTACGTGAGGGTGAAGAAGATCATTGCGAGGCCGACGACGAGGAGGAGGAATCCGAGGGCACGCTCGTTGTCTGTGATCAACTCCAAGAAGGATTCGATGTGCCCGGCGCCCCACTTGACCGCACCCTTGATGGGGCTGTCGAACTTGCCGCCGCCAACTTCGCCCGCAAAGGCCTCGGCCATGGCGGCGGCCGGTTTGGACAGGATGCCGAAAGCCAACTCCAGGGGGAGGATGATCGCGACCGCGAGCACGTTGAAGAAGTCGTGCATGGTTGCGGCGGTGAAGGCGAGCCGGAATTCCTCCGATCGTCTGGCGTGTCCCAACGAAACGAGTGTGTTGGTGACGGTCGTGCCGATGTTCGCGCCCATGATCATCGGCACGGCGGTCTCCAACGGAAGGCTCCCGGCTGCGACCAGCGCCACGATGGTCGCGGTGGTGACCGACGACGACTGGACGAGCACGGTCGCAAGGACGCCGACGGCCAGCGCGGCGATTGGGTTCGTGATGCCTTCGAAGAGACTCTCGTTGGCTCCACCGCTGACGCCCTTGATGCCGCCTTCGAGGAGACGAACGCCGACCAGGAAGAGGTAGAGCAGGAAGATGACGAGGAGCGTTCGCGCCCATCCGGGAAGTCGGCGGCGTGTTGCGCTCGGTTCTGCTGTTCGTCCAGATTCGGTGTTGGCGGTCACTGACGTCCGGTCGATGGAGGAGCCCTTGCGGACAACCGGAGTCTGAGTCAGATAGCCGAGCCGCCCGCGCACACATCTGGGGGAGTGCGAGCCCGATCCTACTCGGGGCCGTCGGTGTCCTCGCCGTCGGGGAACACGCCGGTCATGACGTAGGTGATGTTCTGAGAAACATTGACGCCGTGGTCGGCAATCCGTTCGAAGAACCGTCCTACATGTGAGAGTTCGACGGCGCATTCGAGTCCGAGTTCCGCGCTGTGGGCGTGGACCTTGGCGAAGAATCGGTCGGTTGTCACGTCGACGATGTCATCTGACTCCTCGGCATTGATCCCGATCTCGGGATCAAGGTTCGCAATCGCGTCGATCGCCCCGGCGAACACGGTGGCCGATTCCTTGGCGAGGCGCGCGAGGAGGCGGTTCAGGTCATCGATTTGCGGAAAACCGTGCTGCGACGCGGTGCGGTTC